>ERZ1740067.2757-NODE-2757-length-10409-cov-6.065772_pt1 | contig 10409 bp, 11 predicted proteins | sample MGYA00581736_ERZ1740067 | MGnify/ENA primary metagenome ERZ1740067 (study PRJEB43018, sample SAMN04849236) | marine metagenome | isolation source: floating plastic debris | place: Pacific Ocean | collected 2008-08-27 | study: EMG produced TPA metagenomics... | reverse complement strand
CCGCGCGCCAATCTGGTCGGCGGTATACTCGGTTTCGTTGACCCAGCCTGTGTCATCGAAATCGGCACTTTTCCAGTTCTCAGGTTCGTCTGCCGTGTAGAAGTCGCAATCCGCAAGCGGTTGTGTGGACTTTTCACAATCCGGATTGAGCGGCGCCCTGTGCACGACCAGCCCGCGCCAGTCTTGTGATGTGGTGGCTATAACCCTTCCGCTTTCGGCTTCTGTTACCTGCGCAATAAATCCACCGTCACCGATCTGCTGGAAGACTGTGAAACTTTCGCTCACGGGGAACAGACCGAAGAACGACCCGATGTATTCGAGCCCACTGTCGTTTTCGATGTAGTCCCGCGTCACGACCGATACAGTCAGCGGGTAGGCGGCGCGGAAGGTGAACGTGTCCGAGTTGAAAGAGCGGATCTCGGTCACGGGCGTGGAATCCTCTCCAACCAGCTCTCCGTTGACGTAGAACGCAAACCAGTTGTCCGCCCACACGGACACGGTGAAGTCGTGTTCACTTTCGGGTTCGGATGCTGCGGCAGGAACGCTGGTGCTGATGGTCAATGCGATTGCTGCCATGACAAGTGCGGCGCCGCGTCGAAAGAAGGGGAGGAGCTTTGCACTCATCGCGGTCTAAACTTTCCAAAGGAACGTAGGGCCGGGCAGGTCACGCCCGTCGTCGGGGCCAACCTCAGCATCAATGAGGGCATTCAGTTTCGCGTTGAGCGCGACGATCAGTTCGTCGGACACATCGCCGTTCGCGGCCAGATTGATGGTCTCGCCGGGATCGGTCTCCAGGTCGAACAGTTCCAGGTCATTGCGGGCGGTGAGCTCCGAAAGCGTCTCCGGTCGGTGATGCTCCCGCGGTGAAAAGTAGCGTGCAAACTTGTATCTGTCGGTGACGAGGCCACGCATGAACCCGCGCGCACTGAGGTCCGGCAGCAGACCTGCATTGGCTGGCGGTCCGGCAAATGGAATTCCCGCATCTGTTGCCATCCTCTGAAACGCGCCGCGTGCGAACTCTGCATCCAGATGGTGGCTAACGCTGTATGTCACGAGCGCGCCGCTGCCTGACCGGCTGCGCTGTGTGGTTTGCCTCGTCAGATCTTCGGACATGTCTGTGCCCCGAATGGCCGCATAGCGGTCGCGGACAATATACTGTTCCATGCCGACAAGGCCCAGCATCGTCGGTGTGAAGTCCACAGCCGAGGCAATACCAGAATTGGTTCGCGCGGTTTTTGCATCCGGGTGCATCACGACGAAGGGGACGCTGATGTTTTCCCGATACATCCATGGGCCCTTCTGGCGCAGACCATGCACGCCGCCCATCTCTCCATGATCGGACACCAGAACGACGATTGTATTGTCCGCCTGGCCGGTCGCAGTCAGGGTATCGAGCACGGTGCCCAGATGCTGGTCTACGTCGCGAATACAGTTGTTGTAGTAGGCGCTGAACCTGATCCAGGCTTCCGCATTGTCATGCGGCATGGTCCCGTAGAAATGGTCCATATAGGTGTCATAGTTGGCCTGTGCCGGCACCTGGCCTGCATAGTCTGAGGGCCTGAAGTTGCGCGGCAGGTCGCCGGTGCCGTCCATGGCATAGAGCGGATCATCCGGCTGCGGACGAACCGGTCCGGGGACGGCATTTTGAACCCGCGTCTGGGCCTGATTACCCGTCGCGTCGAGATACATGATGTCATGTGGATTGACGAAGCTGACGGTCAGAGCCCAGGGCTGGTCCAGTGTTGTCGCCGTCGTCGACAGCCACTTGGCAGCATCCCGCGCAATACGGCCGTCATACTTCCAGCCGGCATGATCGTCGATGAGTTCCGGCCCCCAGCCGTAATCCGCGTACCCATAAGCCTCCAGCGCATTCTTACGCGCCGCCGTGTCACCCCAGGCCATGTCCTTTGGCAGTTCATGGAGATGCCACTTACCCTTGTATGCCGTATAGAAGCCCGCATCGCGCAGCATGTGCCCAAGGGTCGGGATCGCTGGGTTAAGCGGCCGCCCGATGAGCGGCACATTCGTGTTGTCCTGAACATGTGTGTGCTGAACGTGCTGTCCGGTCCAGAAGACCGACCGTGACGGCGTGCACAGCGGGGTCGTGACGCTCAGGTTGGTGAAGGACGTGCCCTGGTTGGCGATACGGTAGTGGTTCGGCAGGTCAAGGTCGTCGGGCAGGGTATCCCACACACGTTCCTGATCGACCATGACGATCAGGAGGTTCATGTCCTTGCGCGCATCGGGCAGCGGCGCGTCAGCATTCACACCTCGGCTTGCCGGCGGCTCCCGCCGCCCGAAGGTGAGGCCCAGACCCGCAGCTCCTAGTGCAGCAGCACCGCCAATCACACCACGTCTTGAAACCTTCGCCATCGTCCACCCCAGCCGCAGGCCATAAATGAGAATACTCTCAATAATGAGATTTACCTCATTTGTAAATCGCAAATGTCGGTGGACCGAAAGAGACCGACCGCCAGGATGCCGGCCAAAAGGCTGGAGTTCGACGTGAAACCGGCGGGTTTCCGTTTGCGTGTTTCTGATAGCGGAATGCGCTAAGCTCGTTGTTCGGACATGCGGGGATTGCGGATGCAAGCTCGTGGAGACAAGCGCGCAGACGACAACGGGGCAGAATGGTCAACAGGACTAGGGATTCCGAAGGCTTGATACCTTTGGCTCTGCAGGGCGCCCAAATTTTCTCAGGCTGGTCCGAAAAGGCCCGTACCCGGCTAGCGGAAGCAGCCGAGCTTCGGGAATACGCCAAGGGTGAAACCGTCGCGGAAATCGAAGAACCGCCCGATGACATACTGGTTCTTGTCCGCGGTGCTCTCTTTAATGAGATTGTGGCGGCCGACGGCAAGCGTTTGTTGCTGGCCATCGTGCGACCCGGATGGATCCTGCAGGTCGTACCGGTCTGGGAGGGAGAAGATGCTCCCTCAGCGTATACCGCGCGCACTGATTCACTGGTAATGCACATACCCCGCGATGTCTTTATGGAAGTCGCCAACAGCGACATTCAGTATGTGCGCGATGTGGCGACCTTCGCCTGCCGCATATATCGCGGTGGCCTGCTGCGCATGAACCTGACGGCCATGACATCCCTGCGCTGCCAGGTGGCCTCCATGCTCATCTTCAACACATTGGGTGAGTTTGTGGTTCTTTTGGGATTGCCGCCGAGTCCGTCCACCATGGCATGGCGCGTCGGACAGACCGACATAACCCAGGACGAACTGGCCTCCATGATCGGCTACTCGCGGCAGAAGGTGAACAACGTCATGAAGGAGATGGAGGCCGAAGGCATCCTCCAGCGCAAAGGGCGGATGACCGAGATCCTGAATTACTTGAGCCTGATGAAAGTGCTGGAGGAGGCAGGGCCTTTGAACCCGGACTGGCATGCCCTGGCGCAAAGCTGGCAGGAGCAACTGGACCCCCGCAGGACGACCTGATTTTGCCCAGGAACAAATAATCATCCAGCGACGCCCGGTCTGCATGTGGCGCCATCGTTCAAGACGCTTTTTGGGGCCCTCCCTAGTTTCTGCGGTGTGAAACGAACGGGAGTGTCTGATGTCCTTTGTCCTAAACGGTAAATCCAATGCCATTCCGGCAGAGTGGGCTGACGAGCCGCTGCTGTATCTTCTACCGGAAAAATTCGGCCTCGTGGGCACGAAATTCGGGTGCGGTGTCGGTATCTGCGGCGCCTGTACGGTGATCATCGACGGTGTGGCCCAGTGGTCATGCATCACACCGGCGGCAAGCGTCGAAGGTGCCGAGGTCCGCACCATCGAGGGGCTGGCCGATGCCGACGGCCTGCATCCTGTGCAGCAGGCGTGGCTCGACCTGGCGGTGCCGCAATGCGGCTATTGTCAGGCCGGCCAGATCATGTCGGCGGTTGCGCTTCTTGATGAAACACCAAACCCCAACGACGCCGAGATTGACGATGCGCTGAATGACAATCTGTGCCGTTGCGGCACCTATCAGCGCATCCGCGATGCGGTCAACCGTGCCGCGGGAGACGCATGATGCATCGCCGAACCTTCCTCGCTGCCGCCAGCTCAAGCCTTGTCGTCGCCGTGGGTGCGGGCGTCTCCGGGTGCTCGTTGATCCCCGTCATTCCTGCGCGTCCGGCGCCTGACGCGACAACCGCCCTTGGGTGGATCGCGCACCGTGACGGGCACTACACGCTCACATTACCGCGCGCCGAGATCGGGCAGAACATTGCAACGGCCATGAAGCAAATCGCCTGCGCGGAGCTTGATGTTCAGTGGGACGATGTTGACGTTGCCCTGCATGACACGGCCATGCCCGGGGTCCGCGCGACCGTTGGCAGTGAGTCCGTCATGGCGTTTGCCGAGCCACTGGCCCAGGCCTGTGCAGCCTTGCGCGATGCTGTGGCAGAAGGCAGGGCGCAAGGTGTTGTCACGGTCAACCCGCGGCCGGTCTCGCAGCTGTGCGCCCTCAAGACAGGCGGCCTGATTGGCCGTTCTCCGGAAATCTCTCACGGACACGCGATTGTCACAGGCGCGCCACTATACGCCGCTGATGTGAGCCTGCCGGGAAGGCTGTATGGCCGGGTGCTCAGGGCACCCGCGCCGTCAGAAATATCGTCACGACCTACAAAGTGGAACAGTGACGCTGCGCGTGGCGTCCCGGGGTTCGTTTCCGTGGTTGAAGACTGCGGCCCAGCCATTGGCAAGGCGCAGGGCCTTGGCATCGTGGCCAGTCGGCCTGGTGCTCTTGACGCTATTGAAGATGCACTGCAGATCGATTGGAGAATCGATAGCCTTCATCCGAAGGCGGACATTCCCGCAGCTATTGACGTTGACACACAACTTGCCGAAGGCGCGTTGCCGCACACAGTGATGGATGGCAGCCCAATGATGCAGGGCTGGGATGTGGACCTTCGGGTTGATATCCCGCTTGCCGCCCACGGACCGATAGAGCCGCGCGCCGCCGTTGCCAATTGAAGCGGTGATACGCTTAAGCTGTGGGCTGGCACGCAGGATGCCTTCTACATTCGAGACTATCTGGCGGATGCCCTGAACATCGACAGCGATGCGGTACTTGTCCAGTCATCTCGCGTCGGAGGGGCGTTCGGGGGCAAAACGATCTGCACCGTCGAGGCGGCGCAGGGCGAGCGCACCGGCCGCGGCGTTGCCTGCGGCATATACAAGGACATGAGCTATGCCGCAGCGGTTGCGGACGTTGCCGTGAACTCTGAGGGTGTGGTGCGTGTGACACGCCTGTGGTGCGCTCATGATTGCGGACTTGTGGTCAATCCTGACCAGGTGCGGGCCCAGTGCGAGGGCAACCTTGTGTGGAACATCGGCCTAGTTCTTTCTGACATGCTGCCCGTTGAGGATGGTCGTGTCATAGCTCAGACATTTGGCGATGCGCCCATTCCAAGGCTTGGCGACGTGCCACAGATGTCCATCGAGCTTGTGGAGAGCACCGAGCCACCGACTGGAGCCGGCGAGACGGCCATTGTTGCGGGCCCCGGTGCCATAGCAAATGCTGTGCGGGCCGCAACGGGCACGAGGCCGGTGCGGTTCCCGATATCCCCTCAGCGGCTCAGGGCCTGACCGCGCTGAACCGGGGCCATACTCGATACGTAAGACCCTAAGTTTGCGGCGTTTGGCCGTCGCACCATCAAATGGGAGAAGCTGACCCTGTGACCCGCGCCCCCCAGACAGATGACTTTGCCTCCGCGGTCATGATGCGCCTTGTGGCGGCAGGGCTCGCGCGCCAGCGCATCAGCATTCCTGTACCGCCGCCATCTGGCGCACATGTCCCGCGCACCACCAAGCGTGACGTCCCGGCGGAGGTGATGGAGACGCATGGACCCATCGCAATTCTTCGGATCGGTGACGCTGCCCGCTACATGCCGCCTGAACCAGTGGTCCAGGCATTGAAGAAGGCGCGTGGCCTTGAGGATATGATGTCCCGATGGCACCGCCTTGAGCGCTTCAGCCACGGACGCCACGCGATCGTTTCAAAGCCGAGGGGCGATTTGAGTTTTACGCTTCGCCACACCGCGCGGGATGCGGGACCCCCGCCATCCATGGCCGAAACTTTGTTGGTTATATCTGTGCTTGCCGCGTTGGCAGAACAGGTAACGGGTCAGCATGTCCGCATAAGCGACACGGACGGGACCATCAGGCGTAGTGATGGCGAGTGGACGGTCAACCAATCCGGTCAGATCGGTGGCGAATTTTTGTTGTCCGGCCGGCGGGATAGCCAACAGGAGCAGCGGCCTGTTGCCATTGCAGCAACGAGCCTGACAGACGACCTGCGGTGACATATTGCGTCCGACCCCCTGAGACGCTGGACGCTGAATGACCTGGCGACCACCGCGGACCTGTCGACGCGCACGCTGCAGCGGCGACTGGCGGCGCGGTCGGCTAGCTTCACCGGTTTTGTTGCGGCAGCGCGGCTGCAAACCGCAGCCGACTATCTCTGCGACGGGTTGGGACCCGGCCTTGCCGCCATTGGTTTCCTCGCCGGCTATTCGGACCAGGCTCACTTCACCCGCGCTTTCACAAAAGCCGTTGGAACGACTCCGAGCGCCTACCGGTCCGACTTCGCGTCATAAGCCCAGCCGACGTGCTGCGCTGGAACCTGTGATGGCGGCACATCCAATCCTGCGGGCATGACCACCTGTTCCCCATGCATTTCATGAAACACCGGCGGAAATCACGAGAAAACTGACTTCAGTCATTTTTGTATTGACTCATAACTGACGATAGTCATTATGGGCGTATGAAAATGGAAAACACGACGAAACATGAGGGTCTGACCCGCTCCGAGCGCCGCAAGGCCTCGACGCGTGCTCGGATCGTTGAAGCTGCGGAGCGGCTGATGCGGGACCGTGGTGTCGAGGAGGTCACGATCCAGGACATCACGGAAGCTGCGGATGTGGGCCACGGCACGTTCTATCTGCACTTCAAGACAAAGGGCGAAGTACTGCGCCCGCTGATTGAGCACCTGTCAGATCAGGTCCATGTGCGGGTGGACCAGGCAGCCCACGGCGCAACAGACCCTGCCCTGCGCAATGCGCTGGGCCTGCGAATCCTTCTGCGTGCCATTGCTGAGGACCCGCTATGGAGCTGGTACGCCCGCTCGGAAACCTCGTTCAGTGAACTGGTGTCCGAAATGGGTACCCCGCCTGCGGACGACATGCGTAACGGTCTTAAGAGTGGCCGGTTCGAGGTTGCTGACCTTCCAGCGACTGTCAGCTTTATCAATGGAGCGCTCGTCGGAATGATCGCCTTGCTTGACGCTGGCGCGCGCGCTGACGAGACAGCCGACATGACCGCTGAACTCGTTCTGCGCGTCCTGGGCGTCTCCGCCGAGGAGGCAAGGCAGATCGCGCGTCAACCACTTGAAACCCACTAGTAATCCGCTTGCTGAGCAACTCGCACGCAGGTCCAACAGGAGAAGAAGATGTCCAACACGCACCTCGAACCGGCAGCACTGATCGAAGCCGCTGAAAACCTTGTACCGCTATTGCGCGAAAAAGCCCGCGAAGCGGAAGTCGCGCGCAAGCCGCTTGACGAAGTCATCGACGCGATCCGGGAAAGCCGGCTTTTCTCTTTGATGGTTCCAAAATGCTACGGCGGGCACGAGGCCGACCTGGACACCTTCTTTGAAGTGTCACTCACATTGTCGCGGGCGGATGCATCCATGGGGTGGCTTGTTTCTTTCTATCTGGAACACGCGTTCTGGTTTTGCGGCTTTCCCGAAGAGTTCCAGAAGGAAGTGTTTTCCGACAAGTCATATGTCCTGGCACCTGCGACGCTCAACATTGGCGGCGGCACCGCAAAAGAGGTCGAGGGCGGATATCGCGTCAACGGCCGATGGCAGTGGGGCACGGGTATCATTCACGCCGACTGGGTGCTTGTAGGCGCGATGATGGCAAGTGAGGACGGCTCGATGGCCCCTCTCTTTTTCGCCATGCCCCGAGAAGAGGTTGAAGCGATCGACACCTGGCACGTCGCGGGCATGTGTTCCACAGGGTCGTACGACATCGAGGTCAATGATGTGTTCGTCCCCAAGAGCCGGACGGTCTCGATGTTTGACCTGACAAACGCGACAAGCGCGAGCCAGATTCACGACGGCCCCCTTTATCGGACACCGCTGATTCCCATTCTCGGCTTTGCGTCCGCTCTGTCCATGCTCGGCGCGGCACAGGGAGCACTTGAAGAATACCAGACCCAGACGAAGGCAAAGATTGCCGCAAATCAGGCTCGCGCGGGCGGGACCATCAAGGACGAAGGCAAGCCGTCTGTGGTGGCGGAAGCAGCACTCACCATCGATGCCGCGGAGCTGATCCTGCGGGACGTTCTGCGTGACGTCATGGATCAGCGTGATGCAGCATCGCCCGAGACGCGCGGCACCTGGATCACGCGTATGGCGCATGCCATCTTCATGTGCCGGGGTGCTGTTCAGGACATCGTATCGGTCACCGGCGCCAGCGGCAGCCGGCTGGAAAGTCCTATTCAGCGCGCGCTCAGAGACATCTCCACTGGATCAAATCACGTGCTCTTCGATCGTGAGGCGAGATATGCGGACTATGGCCGGACACTGCTGGATCAACCGATCCAGAGCATGATGGTGTGACCGATGAGTACGCCCCGCATCCTTCCCCTGTCGATTGCCGAAGCGACTGAAGCCGCTGCGCTCGTTGACATCGATGAAGCGAAAGCGGGCTTCTCGATCTATCGCGTCCTGCTTCGCCAGCCCCAGTACGCCAAGCGTGTCAACGACATGGCGGAAACGCTGATGACCAACTCCCAGCTGGACCCACGGTTGCGCGAATTGATCATCATGCGGATCGGCTGGTCGAAAAAGGGCGTCTATGAGTGGAGCCAGCACTGGTGGATCGCAGGACAACTCGGTGTCGAAGAGCGCGACCTGCTGGCGGTCCGGGACTGGCAGGCCCATGACCACTGGTCGCCGGTAGATCGCACTGTCCTTCGTGCGACCGACGAGACCCTCGAACACGGAACGATCTCTCAGTCGACATGGGATGCATGTGCTCAACACTTCCCAACAGACAAGGAACGCATTGACCTCGTGGCCACCATCGGCAACTGGAAAATGATGTCCGAGGTGCTGACCACCCTCGCGGTCCCCCTTGAAGAAGGCTTTGCACCTTGGCCTCCGGACGGTGTGGCGCCTGCATAGAAGCCATTTGTCCCCAAACAATTTGATAGCGCGGCAGAAGCCATGAACCCTCATACGCACTACAGTCTTGAGACGAGCATCGACCCATCAACGCTTCGACGTACATTCGCCTGCTTCCCTACCGGCGTTGCGGCGGTGTGCGCGGACTCGGAAGAGGGGCCCGTCGGGCTGCTGGTCAGTTCGTTCACGTCGGTGTCGCTGGACCCGCCGCTGGTATCGATCTGCATTATGAACGGCTCACACCGCTGGTCCCTCCTGCGCACTTCCAAACGACTGGGCGTGAGTTTCCTCGGCGACGAGCAGCAGCATATTTGTACGCAGCTCTCCGGGTCGCGGTCACACGGTCTCGACACATTGGCCACCAGCAGAACCGATGAAGGCGCTGTGATGCTGCATGACGCCACCGCCTGGCTGGACTGTTCGCTCCACAAGGAAGTCGACGCGGGCGACCACACTATTGCTTTGCTGCGCATTGAAGGCCTGGAGACATCCACCGGCCATGCACCGCTGGTTTTTCACAATTCACAGTTTCACCGGTTGGCGGCGCTGTGATCTGCCCTCGTGCCTTACAAGGCCGGCGTCAAAGGAAAACAAAATGATCAGCACACGACGTTCATTCCAAATCGCCCTCCTTGTTGTGGCTTTCATTCCCTTCGTCCTTGGCATCATGACTTTGATCGGCGGGGCAGGGCGCTTCCTCTCGGAGGACGTTGTGACCGCCAGGCTTGATAGCCAGCTACGGTACTACGCGATCTACTCGATGCTGCCGCTTGTCATGTCGATATGGATTGTGCGCAATCTGGAGATTGCCGGGCCGGTCCTCTTCATCACATTGGGAGCCACAGCGCTGGGCGGCGCGGCGCGTCTGTATTCCGCAACGCTGTACGGTTTGCAGGAGCCTGTGATGATCGGAGTCATCGTGTTCGAGATCGGGATTCTTCTCTTTCTGCCATGGTACCGGCTTGTGATTGACCGCTCGACGCCGCCATCTCTGGCCGCCACGTGAACAAACCGCATCATGCACCCACGGCTTCGCAGCCGTGCGGAAGCTGAACTATGCCGTCCGTCGGGAGAACACAAAATGATCAAGTCCAAATTGGCACGTGTTTCACTTCTTCATCTGGTGATTCTCGCCGTTACAGTGATTCCGGTTTCAGAGGCGGCGGCATCTTACGCCCTCGAAGCCTGGAACATGGACACGCGCAGGGGCCTGCCGATCGGATTGCAGG
>ERZ1740067.2755-NODE-2755-length-10413-cov-5.442267_pt1 | contig 10413 bp, 8 predicted proteins | sample MGYA00581736_ERZ1740067 | MGnify/ENA primary metagenome ERZ1740067 (study PRJEB43018, sample SAMN04849236) | marine metagenome | isolation source: floating plastic debris | place: Pacific Ocean | collected 2008-08-27 | study: EMG produced TPA metagenomics... | reverse complement strand
CGCCATCTTCGGCACCGCCGATCTCAGCACCGAACCCGGAGCCCTGATTGCCTTCACCGGCATCAATGGTCCCGTTTGCGAGGTTGCTGACGCTGAAGTCGTCCGCCGTACCATCCGCATAAACAGTGCCGTTGCGCTGGTCGTCTGTGCCAAGGATATCGCCACCATTGGTCAGGTTGACGCCCGTGCCATCGATATTGACCGCGCGGCTGTCGGACTGGATCGTGCCAAAGTTCAGCACATCAAGGTCATGTTCGCCCTGACCGATGTAAAGCCCGTTGGCTGCCCCTTCGATCACCCCGGTTGAAGTGTTCAGGATGCGCCCTTCGGCCGACAGACCGTCGGCCACGCGAATACCGCCTGCGGTCCCTTGCGTACTGTCTGAGGAGATCAGGCCGCTGTTCACGATGTCCGTGTCGGAAATCGCGCCTTCCGCGCCATTGTTCAGACGGATGCCGTCGCCTGCACCGCCAGTGTTCGACGCGGCCTGGCCACGGCCCTGAATGGTGGCTCCAAAGCCGTTGAAGACGGTGTTCGACACGACGTCGCCGGTTTCATCGCCCACCTGGAACGAGATGCCCGCGCCGTCATTGTCTTCGCCTGCATCAATTGTGCCGCCGGAGAAGTTCGAAATGCTGACATCCTCTGCCGTCGCATTGGTATAGATGGTGCCGTTGCGCTGGTCGTCGGTGCCGACAATGTCACCAAAGTTGCGAACGCTGATGCCTTCGCCTTCGATCTCGACCGCGCGGCTGTCGGACGAGATGACGCCGCCACGAAAGTTGTCGAGCGTGCCCGAGCTGTTCGGACCGCTGAATTCAACACCGTTCAGCTCACCCGCAATGCTGCCAAAGTTGCGAATGTCGGCGCTGGAGCCGTCAGTCACTTCGATGCCCGTGGCGTCTGGACCGTTGGCCTCGATGCTGCCAGTGCGGAAGTTGAAGACCTGAACGTCCTCGGCCTCGACCGAAACGGCGGACGGGGCGCCGTTGGTCTCGACCTCGCCGAAGTTCAGAAACCGGGCAAGGTCGTTGTTCAGAACGAAGGCAGGGGTGTTGTCGACAACGGTACTTTGGAAAAAGCCGTTGGTCAGTGTCTGTCCGTCGCGAACAGTTTCCTGGGCCAATGACGAGGTCGTCAGCAATTTGGCGCGCAAGCTTGCAAGTAGTTCGGAAAGCATGGGTGATCTCCGCTTGAGATTTGGTTGCTGCGGAGATCAGACCGAAACCGTGGCCTCTCCGCTGTGCAACCAAGTGCGGATGCTTGTATGCATTGGAAATTCTTGGTCCGAATACCGTGTATAAGCTCTGGAAATAGTCACGAACTCTGTGAAGCACGTGAAACTTTTTCTTTTTGCGAGCAACGTCTTACAATCAGTATCGGGCGGGCTTGCGATATTCTCTGACGGCAATTCACAAATTCGTTCGCGGAGTTTAACGTAGAAGCCCGAGCCCGACCTCTACAACACTGCAATTCGATGCAGGCGACCCGTCAAAGACCTGTCCCTTCGAATCTGCAGCTTGCTCTTGGATTGGATAACCGAGACCCGTTCCCGGACGCGTTCATCTTCGACGAGATCTGCCACTGCCAGCTTGGCTAGGTCGCATCCACGCAACTCGCTGTATATAGCGACGTTGAACGAGGCAACGTCGCGAATGAATTCTGCAAGTTCTGGCCGTGCCTGTATCGCCAGACCTGTGTTGGCAAGAGTGGACGTTATTGGCAGTGAATGGCAGTTCTCCACGCCGCTTTGCCGAACCAAAGACTGTGCGGTTGCAGAGAATTGCCTGCTGTGCGCGCAGTGAAAGTTCTGAAATTGCAGTTTGGGCTCATCGCCGACATTGGATCGCTTGCAGCATGTCCAAGAAACGGATCGTGTTACCCCTGCAAGGACGGCCCAGAGCCAACCTCCAACCTCTGATCCCGATGCTGCGGTGGTAGGGCGCCTCGCGGTCATTTGACCAAGATTCAGAACCAGTCCGCCTTGGCCCCGAGACGCATCCGGATCACGCTTCAGAGCACCCCGATCTCGGCCAACGCCCGGTTCAGTTCCACAGGCAGAGGGTCTTCGCTGGCACGGCCCTTGGGCAGGTCGGGGGGGCTGTCTTCGGGTTTGAGGTAGCGCCAGCCCTGGAACGGGCGTTTCAGCGCGGATTGTACGCGGATCAATTCGGGGTCCGACACAATGGCGCAGCGACGGATGCCATCCTGTCCAATCACCTCGTCCAGCCGCAGGATGCGCTGGCGGCAGGTCAGCACCCCCTTGACCACCCAGAAGATCGAGCCGCCATTGAGGATTTCGGCCTCGCGCTTGGGCCACATCCGGGTCACGTGACGCGGATAGCCGTCCGCCGTCTGCGCCCGTTTGGAGGATTGCCACGCCACGAGGTCATCGAAGCTGTCGCTGCCCACACTCAACTTGATCAGGTTGATGGTTTTATCCACAGACTCACCTTTCGCCCACACCAAATATTGTAGCGCTCCGTACGCAGACTGCAACCTGTTGTGGTTGAGTGGCCGCTACATCTGGTGGTGTTGTTGACAATTCTATCTATGGGTTGTGGTTTTTTCTGGTACTAGGGGCATGGTTGAACTAGTCTGACCGCCTGCACAGCCGCCGACAGAATCGGCGGCAGCCATGGGGATGCTCTGATGACACGCTTTGCCGCGCCGATTGCCGAACAGATCTGGGACATGAAGTACCGGTTCAAGCAGGCAGATGGCACAGCCCTCGATATAACGGTCGAGGATACGTGGCGGCGCATCGCGCGCGATCTGGCGTCGGTGGAAAGCGATCCGGAAACGTGGGAAGAGACGTTTTACGCAGCCCTCGAGGATTTCAAATTCCTGCCGGCGGGCCGGATCACGGCGGGCGCGGGCACGGCGCGGTCGGTGACGCTGTTCAACTGCTTCGTCATGGGCACGGTGCCCGACAGCATGGGCGGCATTTTCGACATGCTCAAGGAGGCCGCGCTGACCATGCAGCAGGGTGGCGGCATCGGGTACGACTTTTCCACCATCCGGCCCAAGGGGGCGGCGGTCAGCGGTGTCGCGGCGGACGCCTCGGGGCCGCTGAGTTTCATGGACGTGTGGGACGCGATGTGTCGGACGATCATGTCCGCAGGCTCGCGCCGGGGCGCGATGATGGCCACGATGCGTTGCGATCACCCGGATATCGAAGATTTCATCACCGCCAAGTCCGACGCCGCACGGCTACGTATGTTCAACGTATCGGTGCTGGTCACCGACCCGTTCATGGACGCGGTCAAGGCCGACGGATCCTGGGATCTGGTGTTTGACGGCAAGGTCTACCAGACGGTGCAGGCGCGTGATCTGTGGAACAAGATCATGCAGGCGACCTACGATTACGCTGAGCCGGGTGTCATTTTCATCGACCGGATCAACGCAGCCAACAACCTGAACTATTGCGAGACCATTGCCGCCACGAACCCCTGCGGCGAACAGCCCCTGCCGCCCTATGGCGCGTGCCTGCTGGGTTCGATCAACCTGGCGCGGCTGGTGAACGACCCGTTCGGCGAGGCTGCCGCCCTCGATGACGATCAACTGAGCGAACTGGTGGGCACGGCGGTGCGCATGATGGACAACGTCGTGGACGCATCCCGCTTTCCGCTCGAGGCGCAGGCCCGCGAGGCGCAGGCCAAACGGCGCATCGGCCTGGGTGTCACGGGGCTGGCGGACGCGCTGCTGATGGTGGGGCTGCGCTATGGCTCTGACGCGGCGGCGGCGCAGACCGAAGCGTGGCTCAAGGCGATTGCGCGCGCGGCCTATCTGGCGTCGGTGCAACTGGCGCAGGAAAAGGGCGCCTTTCCGCTGTTCGATGCGGAAGGGTTTCTGGCCAGTGGTGCGATGCAGGCGATGGACGCGGATGTGCGCGACGCGGTCGCCGAACACGGCATCCGGAATGCGCTGCTGACCTCGATTGCGCCCACGGGCACGATCTCGCTCTATGCCGGGAATGTCAGTTCGGGGATCGAGCCAGTCTTTGCCTATGCCTACACGCGCAAGGTGCTGCAAAAGGACGGCTCGCGTACAGAGGAAGAGGTGGTCGACTACGCCGTGCAGCTGTGGCGCGACAAGTTCGGCGATGCGGACCTGCCCGACTATTTCGTCAACGCCCAGACCTTGCAGCCCGCCGAGCACGTCAAGATGCAGGCGGCGGCGCAGAAATGGGTGGATTCGTCGATTTCCAAAACGATCAACTGCCCCGAGGACATCAGCTTTGACGCGTTCAAGGATGTCTACATGGCGGCGTGGGATCAGGGGTGCAAAGGCTGCACGACCTACCGTCCGAACGACGTGACCGGGTCGGTGTTGAGCGTGTCCGAGGAAACGGCGGACAAAGGTGCCCAGGATGTGGTGGCGACGGACGACGCCGAACCCATGCAACCCCATGGCGACGTCATCTACATGGCCGAACCGCTGGACCGGCCCAGTGCGCTGGAGGGCAACACCTACAAGGTCAAATGGCCCGACAGCGAGCATGCGCTTTATATCACCATCAACGATCTGGTGATCGGCGGCCACCGGCGCCCGTTCGAGGTGTTCATCAACTCCAAGAACATGGAGCATTTCGCCTGGACCGTGGCGCTGACCCGCATGATCTCTGCTGTGTTTCGGCGCGGCGGCGATGTGTCGTTTGTGGTCGAAGAGCTTAAAGCCGTGTTCGACCCGCGCGGGGGGGCCTGGATGAACGGCAAATACGTGCCGTCTATCCTTGCGGCCATCGGCGGCGTGATCGAACGGCACCTGGTGGCGATCGGGTTCATCGACGGCGAAGGGATGGGGCTGAAATCAGACCCGCGGGCGGAGGTTGTGAACCTCGATGCTCCGCGCGGCAAGGCCTGCCCATCCTGCGGGCAGTACGATCTGCACATGGTCGAAGGCTGTATGACGTGTTTGTCGTGCGGCTATTCGAAGTGCGGGTGAGCCGCGCGCATTAACCAAGCCAAAACTCTTGGGTGCTACCCATAGGCCAAGCGGCACGGGAGCAGCCAATGATCATACCGGGTGAACAGGCGTTCAAAACTGCGCTGGCCAACAAACAGCGGAATTATCCCGGCAAGACAGATGCGCGCACGATCGGTCAGATGATCATGCCGGCGTTTGCGCCTGGGTTTACGATCCCTGAGGGTGCTTCGGTCTTTACCATCGGGTCGTGTTTTGCTCGCAATGTCGAACAGGCGCTGCAGGCGCGGGGCGTCACCGTGCCGACGGCGAATTTTGCTGCCCCCCATGACGAAGCGCCCGGGCAGCCCAACCGCGTGCTGAACCAATACAACCCCGCGACAATGCTGCAATGTGTCCGTGCCGCCGGGCAGGCGCCAGATGATCGTGCGCTGTACCCCAACCCGGGCGGTGTGGGCGTGATCGACCCGCTTTTGGCGTCGGGCACCCGGCCTGTGTCGCGCACCCGTGCGCTGGACCGGCGCGGTGAGATCAACGCGCTTTATGGCGACGGGCTTGCCGCGTCAGACTTTGTGGTGATCACCCTTGGCCTGATTGAAACCTGGTTCGATCATGAAACCGGGCTGACGTTGAACGAAGCCCCCCAGCACCGCGCGATCAAGGCGGACCCCCATCGGTGGGAGTTTCGCCGACTGACCACGCGCGAGGTGCGCGAAGAGGTGCTGAACCTGGTCGAAGCGCTTGATGCGGGGCGCCGCAGCATCGTGATGACCGTCTCGCCGGTGCCTTTACAGGGGACATTTACGGGCGGCGATGCGGTGACGGCAAATGCCTATTCCAAGGCGGTGCTGCGGGTGGTGGCCGAAGAGGTCGCCCAAAGCGTGCCGGGGGTCGATTACTTCCCGAGCTACGAAGCGGTAACCTCAGCTGGGTTGCAAGCTTACGGCGAAGATCAGGTGCATGTACGGCCCGCGGTGGTCGACCGGATCATCGGACGGATGGTGGACGCTTATGTCGATCCTGAGGAGATACCCGTGCCCAAGGCGAGTTAAGCCACGCCGCTGGGTTTCATCCTGATCCAAATTTCCGCAACGCGGCGTTCAATTCTTCGCGGAAGTGTTAAAAAAGTATTAACGCCGCAACTCGCTCTTGATATGCAGTGACCAACAAGAACCTGGAACGGCAGGCACATGGCGAGCAGCTTGAATGGGGCGTACTTGGTCCCATGGTCGCAAACACTGGTAGACGGGCTGGCGGGCGCCCCGGTTGGGCGGCTGGAATTCGGCGTGTCCTGGTCTTTGTCCACAGACGCGCAACCCATCGAAATTCAAGGTGATTTTGGCGGCTTTGAAGGCGCCTCCCCGATGTTGAATGCGGCCGTCCGCCAGATTGTTGGCCACTCAGTTGCGGTGCTGGACGCTGACGCCATCGACCGGGATGAACGCGCGTTCACGGTCAGCGATGGTCGCCGCCGGTACGACGCAAGGCTTATTGATGTGGCCGAGTTGGCCCGCCCACTGATCCTTTTTCTGGGTGGTCTGCCACCTGCCGGGCAACAGCTGCGCGTGGTTGAAGTTGCCGGCACTGTGGCAGCGGTGCATCGCCTGACCGACCAGCCCACAGGCGTGATCTGCTTTTCTGCTGGCACCCAACTGATGACGCCGGATGGTCCCCGCCGGGTTGAGAATCTGGTCGAAGGCGACCGGATCCAGACAAAAGATGACGGCGCGCAGGACATCCTGTGGATCGGTTCGCGGCGGATGTCGGGCGCGCGCCTACATGCGATGCCGGAACTTCGGCCGGTCCGCATCCGGACCGGTGCGATTGATGGCACCACCCCTGCGCCCGATCTGATCGTTTCGCCGCGTCATCGGCTGGTGCTGAAGGGCAAGATCGCAAGTGCGCTGTTCGGAACACCTGAGGTTCTGGTCACTGCACGTGATCTTATTGATGATCGCGGCATCCTGATCGACCGGTCGCTGAGTGACGTCACATACGTTCATATTCTGTTGCCCCGGCATCAGGTTGTCTGGGCCAACGGGGTCGAAACCGAGAGCTTTCACCCCGCGTCGACCAATCTGGAAACGATCCTTGAAGATCAACGCGCCCATTTGTTGGCCGCCGCACGCGGTGTGGATGTCGATCCACGGTCTTACGGCCCGCCTGCGCGCAAACCATTAAGCACCGAAGAAGCCGCCATATTCGGGTCTGAAGCCACCCTGCGGCCTTAAGCATTCCCGCATTGACAGCCGCTTCGCGCGCTGTATAAGCGCGCACTTCATTGGTGTTGGTGGCCCCCGCAAGGGGAGGCCTGTCGTCCCGGCCAAATCCGGGGAGGAGGACAACGCCCTTTCGCTTCTCGGCCTGCCCGGGATCGGTTCAGACAAACAGGGACACGGTGTGGCACCTGCCATCCGAGACCCGAAAAGTGGGAACCGGTTTTCGGAATAAGTCGAGGAGGCCAAATTGAAAGGAGATCAGCCGTGAGCAAACGCACGTCTGCCAAGCATAAAATCGACCGCCGGAGGGGCGAAAACATCTGGGGTCGTCCAAAATCCCCGGTCAACCGCCGCGAATACGGCCCCGGCCAGCATGGCCAGCGTCGCAAGGGCAAAATGTCTGACTTCGGCACTCAGCTGCGTGCCAAGCAGAAGCTGAAGGGCTATTACGGCGCCCTGACCGAAAAGCAATTCCGCCGCATCTTTGCCGAGGCCGAACGGGTGAAAGGCGACACGGGCGAAAACCTGATCGGCCTTCTGGAACGCCGTCTCGACGCGGTGGTGTACCGCGCCAAATTTGTCGCTACCGTCTTTGCCGCCCGCCAATTCGTGAACCACGGCCACGTCAAGGTGAATGGCAAAAAGGTCAACATCCCGTCTTACCGCGTGAAAGAAGGCGATGTGATCGAGGTGCGCGATCGCTCAAAACAGCTAGCCGTCGTGCTGGAAGCCGTCGGGCTGCCCGAACGTGACGTGCCCGATTACATCGAGGCGGATCATTCCAAGATGACTGCGACGTTCGTGCGCACGCCGGGTCTGGGCGATGTGCCCTATCCGGTGATGATGGAACCGAACCTCGTCATCGAATATTACGCGCAAAACTAAGCTATTTGCCGCATTGCGACAGGCCGCTCAACACAGGGGCGGCCTTTTCATTTGGCGAGTTCTGCCCAACACTCGCCACAATCCCTGCCTAGCCGTTAACCAAACACGTGTTTGTGAACGCGTTGTTTCGGATTTTATGACGTGGAGCAGGATTTTGAGCGACGCCACCCAGAACGAGCGCCCCGAGCGGATCACTATTGAAGAAGGGCTGGAACGCGGCCTGTTCACCTCACGCTGGCTGATGGCGCCGATGTATCTAGGCCTTGTCTTATGCCTGGCGATGCTGACTTTCGTGTTCTTGCGCGAATTGGCCTATTACGCGCCACAGGTGCTGACGATGTCGGCGGATAAGACGATTCTGGTGGTTCTGACGCTGATCGACCTGTCGCTGGCGGCGAACCTTTTGTTGATCGTTCTGTTCTCAGGCTATGAAAATTTCGTCTCAAAGCTGGATCTCGATGATCATGCCGACAAGCCCGACTGGATGGGCACGGTGGATTTTCAGGGTCTGAAGATGAAGCTGATCGCGTCGATTGTCGCGATTTCGGGCATTCATCTTTTGAAGCGGTTCATGGAAATCGGCCTGCCTGAGGCGGATGCGATCTACGGCCAGCACGAGTTGTTCTGGCTGGTGGTCTTGCACATGTCCTTTGTGGTGTCTGGCGTCCTGCTGGCGCTGATGGACTGGATGTCCGCCAAGGCGAAAAAGACCGCGCGGGGCTAGGCTTAGCGACTTATTCTGGAAAGGGCCGCCCCGAAAAGGCGGCCCCTTTTTTCGTCATTCAGGATAGGCGGCGGAAATTGCAAAGCCCGCAAATAACCCAGTTGGGTCGACGCCCATGATCTCTGCCATGGCGGCCGCAAGGCTGTCGCGGTCGGTCGCCACATCCAGCGCCTGTTCCCAGCCATCAAGCATATTGCGGGTCCATGCTATGCCAGACCGGTCATCTGTGGTGTCGTGGGTGCGATGGCCGGTAATGATGATTCCCTCTGTCCGCGCCGCAATCGCATCGAGCCCCGCCCGCCAACCGGCAAAATCTTCCGGTGTCAGCGTTTCGGCCAGCCACAGGTCCAACCCGTTATAGACGATATCGCTGGCGACCACGGCGTCGAACTGGGGCATCGCGACGGCGGTGATCAGCTTTGTGTCGCCTTGCAGGGGCTCCAAAACCTCAAAACTCTCGCCTTCCAGCGTTAGCGGACCATCAAGGGGGGCTGGGGCCGACCACACATCGCTGGCATCATAGCCAGCAAGGTCACGGCGACCATCAAAGATGTCTTGGCCGATCTGGCCCAGAAGCTCAGCAATCACTGGGTGGGCGACGACCTTTGCCTCGGGGAACCGAGCCTTCAGCACCGTGGTGCCCATATGATGGTCGGGGTGAATATGGGTGACAAAGATCGTCTCCAGCCGCTTGCCGGTGGCTTCAATCATATCGGCCAGCCGCACGGCTTCGGCCTTGGCGAACTGCGCATCGATCACCAGCGCCGACTCGTCGCCTACGATCAGTGCCGAATCCACAAACGCGCCCTGGGGCGAGGCGGTGAACACGTCGAAACTTTGGGGGGCTGCTAGGCCAGGGCGCCCCATGGCCAGGGCGCCTGCGCCGGCGGCGGCGGTGGTCAGAAGGGTTCTGCGATTCAGAAGATGCATCTCTCACTCCATTGCAAAATGCGTATGGCGCTTTAGTATCCACGAGAAACTAACGTTGGCGATAAGGCACTTTTTGGTAACCATGAAGAATATCGATCACGAGGTCGTGAACCGCAGTCCGCTCACCCCCTATGACCCAGAGACCTGTCCAATCCGCATGGTGCTGGGGGGCATCGGTGACCGGTGGAGCGTGTTGGTCTTGTTGGGGCTTAACGGCGAACGGCTGCGTTTTGGCGAATTGCGTTATCTGATCCCGGATATTTCGCAAAAGATGCTGACCCAGGTTCTGCGCAACCTTGAACGCGACGGGCTGGTGGCACGCGACGACCGGGGCGGGTTCCCGCGAGAGGTCTATTATGCCCATACCGAGTTGGGCGAGACACTGATGGAGCCACTTTTCGTGATGGCGGGTTGGGCGAAGTCGAACCTTGGGGCGATCAAGGCCAACCGGCGCGCCTATGACGCAGGCCAAGCGTAGCGCGGGACTGGCGCTTGGCCGCGCCAGCCGCTATTCGAAACGCCGCAACATCTGACGGAACGCGCCATGGCCGCCCAGCCCAGACCAAATCCCGGGATCATGGAGATCGCCCTGTATCAGGGTGGTAAGTCGGCCATTGCCGGGCGCACGGATGTTTTGAAGCTGTCGTCGAACGAAAACCCCTTGGGGCCGCCACCCTCGGCGCAGGATGCAATCCATGCAGCTGCGGCTGGCACGCATCTATATCCGTC
>ERZ1740067.2754-NODE-2754-length-10415-cov-5.979054_pt1 | contig 10415 bp, 9 predicted proteins | sample MGYA00581736_ERZ1740067 | MGnify/ENA primary metagenome ERZ1740067 (study PRJEB43018, sample SAMN04849236) | marine metagenome | isolation source: floating plastic debris | place: Pacific Ocean | collected 2008-08-27 | study: EMG produced TPA metagenomics... | reverse complement strand
GGGCAAACGATACTGGATAAGTGAACCAGTAGATCGTCCCGCTTATCGAGCTAAAAAAGACCTGGATATTGCTGGGGTTTGTACCTACTTTGAGATTCACTTGACCGAGTTTTTACGTTGGAACCACCTTGGTGAGGAAGATCAATTACTGACTGGGAAATTCTATTGGGTGAGCCCTCCCAAAGACCGGGTATTGCCATTGGATGAATCTACTACGGTTACTCCTCCGAAAATAAAAAAAGAAGTAGAAAATCCTCAGAAGCCACCAAAAGCCAAAAGACGATTTATTAAAGTACGGCGAGGAGATACCTTGAGCGAAATTTGTCTTCGTTATAAAATCACCAAGGCGGATTTCCGTCGTTGGAACAACCTCGGGCGCAACTCTAAAATTTATGCTGGCAAACGCTATTGGATTAGCCCACCCGTGAAATAAATGTTCAGGAATTGTTACCTGGTTTGAGTTTACACCGTTTTTATTATTTGTGCTGGATACTTATCAACATCAGCAAGTTTTCAGTGTTACTACAAATAGGAGCAAGAATGGGCCAACCAAGTTATTCAAAGATTTACTACTTATTGATAATAAATATTACTTTTAGAATAAAAATTGTAAATATACGTTGTTATTGTCCAAACATTTGGTAAACTTGAAAGTTATCAATAGGAATTAATTGGAACTGAAAACAAAAGATAAGGATAGCGTATGTTTAACGAAGTATATAAAATATTCCACGGCAACGAAGAAGTGAAACGTCCCGCAAAAGTCTTGTTCTGGTCAGAATTAGGCCGGGCTTCAGTAGGTTTGGGGGCTTACTTTGTGTCGTTGCCTATGCTACAGCTATTGCCTCAAGGAGACGGCCATCCAGTTTTGGTCATTCCTGGATTTATGACCACTGACCGTACTACTGCCCCCCTTCGTTTTTATCTCAAGAGTCGCAACTATGTACCTTATCGTTGGAAATTAGGCAGGAACCTAGCAAATTTTTATGAAATCGAGGAACAAGTATACGAGCGTTTATTGGAATTGAAGTCCAAACATGGACGCAAAGTAAGCATTGTAGGCTGGAGCTTAGGAGGAGTATACGCCCGCGAAATAGCTCGTCGTCATCCCGACGCAGTTCGGCAAGTCATCACCTTGGGTTCTCCTTTTGGAGGCATTACCGGTGACAACAACATTGAGTGGTTGTATGAACTGGCTACCGGACGAAAAGTAACTGAGGTAGATCACATCCCTCAAGATGTGTTAGAATCCATTCCAAAACCTACTTCGGTACCTACTACAGCTATCTATTCCAAAACTGATGGAGTAGTAGCTTGGCAGCATTGTATGGAGAAGCAAGAAGGACCCATTACCGAAAATGTAGAAGTATTTGGAAGTCATATTGGGTTAGGACACAACCCTGCGGTATTGGCCTGTGTTGCCGAGCGACTGAGTCAGCCCGAAGGAGAGTGGAGCCGTTTCAATCAAACTGCTTTTGGCAAGTTGTTTTACTCCAAGTATTTTTAGTTGATAGTTAGGAGTCCATAGACGATGGTCAATAGTCCATAGTGGCGCAAAGCGATACGCATTAATTATCGCTTTGTGCCACTATTTAACCACAGGGCAATGAAACAATAGACGCTAACTTTGCCGCTGCATCAAAAACAACTGATCTACTGCCCGTACCATCATCAGCAAGAGTAGCGGGATAAGTGAGAAGTGAAATTTCTGAGGAAAAAATGCCCAAGAAGCCAACAAGATCACATTGACCAGCAACATCGTTCTAAACGTAAGTTTAAGGCCCCGATTGGCCCACACCCCAAAAGCCAAAAAGAAATACAAAGGATTGGCCCACAACACATTGAGGTTTACTTGGGTAGCATCGTGGTTGGTACCCACCCACATAAACAACAAAACAATTCCTGCCAGACCAATAAAAAGCAATAAGAATCCATCCAAAATACGTTTCAAACCATTGTTTTTAGACAAAAACGTAGTGAGGAGTACTACCCCAAACAAAGCCCAAAATACATACTAGGGTTGATTCCAGCCTGGGGCCGAACGGGCTAATTTAGCTGCCCCAGGCACCAATACCCTTGGTTTATTTAGCAAAGGCTCTCCACTTTGTTTCTGCCATTTACTCATGTTAGAAGACAAATAATCGGGTAAAAACATTTGATTGAAGGCATCAGCTTTTTTATCTACGGGTACCCCCAGCAGTAGGTCAATGCCCAAGTCTATCCAGGGTTGATCCGCAATGTATATATCCAGCATTTGCCGAAAAGTACTATCTGGGGCAGCCTCTTTGGGAGCAATCGGGTTAAATTCTTGCTTTAGAATATCACGTACCTGTGAAGCACAGTTGTTATAAAAAAAGTCATACAGATAATAGCGCTTTTTAGGATCAATCAAGTTATCCTCTAAAACATCCAAAAACTGCTTTTTCTCGGCTGGAGTCAGGTTGATTTCTTGCTCCAATACCCTCCTTTTTTCATTTTGAAACTCTCGCAAGAAATAAATCGTTGGGTAGCGGGCTACCATATACTTTAGCATTCCTCGAGCAAACTTCAAATAAAACCCTGGAGTATTAAAGTTGAAAATGCCGTAATTGTAAACCACATCTTTATTGGTGGTGGGGTCTATTACGCGAATCGAGGTATGCCCAAAAGCTGAATAGACTGCATTGCCGGGTGCACAAGTAAGCAGCGAAACTCGAGCCTGAGAAGAATAATTAATATGGGTAGTATCAAACCTTTGGCTGTAAGCTGCCAAGGTACACCAGCAAAATAGAAATGAAAAAGCAACAGTCTTGATCTTAGCCACAAGTAATAAATTATTTGGATGTCAAAATATAAATAGTTTGCCTTGTAAAGTAAGCCTCGCAGGCAGTAGGCTTGCAAATATAAAAGTACCTGAGCAGGAAAAAAATTAGCAGGTTCGGAAACCTAAATTTTTGAACCATACCACTAGACATTTTGGCTAAAGTGGCCAGCGAAGACACTGCCCACGGCGTGGCCGCCTTCGTTTATGTCTCCACAAACGAAAAATGTCTGGTTGGTATGGTTTTGAGCAATAGAAGTAAATAATTTGAGTCTGCTTCATTTTTAGGTTTACTTTTTGTAGTAGGGTGAAACATCAGCGAAAGTATTGAAGGGAAACTGATAATTGTAAATATAAAGATAACAATGTATTGCCCTACACAGGTGTTTTAAACCCTGCTAATAATTATTTGAAACAAAGCATACGAAAAAAATTTAAAGCCTTATACAATGTCAAAAGCATTTTCGGTAAGAGGTAAATTAGTAAACATAGAAGAGGAGAAGATTTACCCGGTACAAGTTCAGATTTTAGAAGATAAAATAATAGCCATAGAAAAACTAGAAACTCAAGACGAGCTGCCTTATCTATTGCCTGGATTTATTGATGCCCACGTTCATATTGAAAGTTCAATGTTGACCCCGGCTGAGTTTGCCCGAATGGCAGTCGTGCATGGAACCGTTGCTACGGTATCTGACCCCCACGAGATTGCCAATGTAATGGGAGTGGAAGGAGTAGAGTACATGATTGACAATGGCGATCGAGTTCCTTTTAAGTTTTATTTTGGGGCTCCTTCTTGTGTACCGGCGACTACCTTTGAGACCGCGGGAGCCGAAATCACTGCCGAGCAGATCGACGAGTTGTTACAAAAACCAGAGGTAAAATACCTGGCTGAAATGATGAACTGGCCTGGAGTCTTGTACAATGACGAAACGGTATTTAAAAAACTGGAAATTGCCAAAAAACACAACAAACCCATAGATGGACATGCTCCTGGACTTAAGGGAGAGCAAGCCAAACAATACATCGCGGCTGGAATCAGTACCGACCACGAGTGTTTTACCAAAGAAGAAGCCTTGGACAAGCTTCGTGAAGGAATGAAGGTGATCATTCGGGAAGGAAGCGCGGCCAAAAACTTTGAAGCTTTGGTAGACCTGATTCATAACTATTGTAACAAAATGATGTTTTGTTCTGACGACAAACATCCGGATAGTTTGGTAGAGGGGCACATCAATGATTTGGTAAAGCGAGCCATTAGCCGTGGAATTGACCTATTCAAAGTACTACGAGTAGCTTGTGTAAACCCTGTGGAACATTATAACCTGGAAGTGGGACAACTCAAAGAGGGAGATGCAGCCGATTTTATTGTTGTGAAAGATTTAGAAGACTTTGATGTGCTCAAAACTTACATCAATGGAGAATTGGTGTCTGAAGAAGGCACAAGCCACATTGCCCATTTGCAAAGCGAAATTATCAATAATTTTGATACCTCTATCAAAACTACGGAACAGTTTGTTGTAGCAGCCAAAGCAGAACAAACTACCATTGCAGTCATAGAGGTCGTTGATGGTGAGCTCATTACCAAAAGATTAGAAGTACCCGCCAAAATAGAAGATGGCAAAGTATTGGCCGATCCCGAGAACGATATTCTTAAGATTACGGTAGTCAATCGTTATCAAGATGCCGAACCAGCCGTTGCTTTTATCAAAAACTTTGGGCTTACCAGTGGCGCCATTGCTTCCTCGGTAGGTCACGATTCCCACAACATCATTGCGGTGGGCGTAGACGACGAATCCATTTGCGAAGCAGTCAATATGCTCATCAAGTCTAAAGGAGGCTTATCAGCGGTGCGAGGAGTAGAAACCGCGGTGCTGCCCTTGCCCATTGCTGGATTGATGACAGGCGAAGACGGGTATGAAGTTGCTCAGCAATACATCAAGATAGACAAAATGGCTAAGAAAATGGGCAGTAAATTGATTTCGCCCTTTATGTCATTGTCTTTTATGGCTTTGTTGGTCATTCCTGAGATCAAGCTAAGTGATTTGGGTTTGTTCGACGGACAAAAATTTGAGTTTATTGATTTGTTTGTTTCAGAGGAAGCCACTCCTGAACCAGAAAAGGTAGAAGTCTCACCAGAAACCTCAACTCCCGAAACCGTGACGGAAAGTGCTGACGAAACTGAAACAGTAGACAAAGAAAAACAAGATTAATACTTGTCGAGTAAGGACAAGCTAAATGCTTCGAACCTGAGTATATCCTACTCAGTTTTGAAGCATTTGTGTTTTACAGTGTATTAAGTAACCACGCTGATTTATTATATCGAAATTGTTAAAGTAATCCCATATTCGATCATGATTTTCCTTTGTCTGATCATTATTTGACTCAACTTCCTAATTTGTGTAAATTTATATCGTTTAGAACATACATCTCATCGGTCTTTTTCAATTCAGATGTGTTCTGGTGTTGAAAAAAACTCAAGGGAAGTAATATAAAGATGCTCCAAATGGGGCAAAATATTGAGGAAAAAGAGGAATCATTAGTACGTGACAGACAAAAACATCAAAATAACCCAATTACTGGAAAGTAACGACAGGGCCAATATACTATTGGCCTTTCAATTATGTGTAGGACTTCAGAAGTGTTATGATAGAAAGGTAGCCAAACTACTGCGAAAACATCCATTATTATGTTTTGAGCATGGGTTAGAATCCGATTATCTAGCCTCTCTGAGGGAATTGATGATTGCCGGAAGGAAATACCATCCAGCGATACCACAGGCGATTAAAACTTGTCGAAAACTTGAAAAACTGCATTTAGCTCGAAAACAATTGGCGGCTTTGCCCACTGAAATAGGTGATTTACAGGGTTTAACCGAGTTGAGCATTGGGCACAACCAACTGACCTCTCTGCCTGCCGAAATAGGGAATTTACATAATTTAGAGATGCTAAATATTAGCAATAATCAACTGGTAGATTTGCCCAAAGAAATAGCAAATTTACAATCTTTGATATTACTAACGGCTGGCCACAATCAATTTGAAGCATTCCCAGAGGGCGTTTTTGCATTGCAAAAAATGGAGTACCTCGATTATTATGGAAATGGGCTTGAAACACTGCCAAAAGGGATTGGTGAACTAAAAGGGCTATTTAGTTTAAGTCTGGGTAACAATCGCCTCAAAAGCTTGCCTTCTGAAATTGGTCATCTAAAGTCGCTGCATGGTTTAAGTTTGAAAAACAATGCCTTTGAGTCATTCCCCTTGGAAGTAACTCAGTTGGAAAACCTCAAAAGCCTGGATATTTCGGATAATCCAATTAGCGAAATACCGGATGAATTGAGTGACTTGAAGAATCTTCGAAACATCAAAGTCGGACAAACCAATTTAACTAAAGAAGATGAAGACAAGATTCGCAGTTTAAGGCCCGGAATTTTGATTGAGTATTGAACCACCACAAATTAGATAGAGACGAAATTCAAGGTCTGGATTTTATTCTTTAACTTCGTTGTCATAATTTTATAAAAAACGCCTTGGTTGGTACTTTGATGGAAAATTTACCAACAAAAACTGAAAACCATTGATGGCCCATGCGCAAAAGCTTGTTATTATTGTTGATGTCTACCCTGGCATTGTGCTCTTGTGATCGTTATGTACGCGAAAACGACACCATTTATGATGTGCCCAACCCCGAAAACTACGTATCGGCAGCGAGTCTCACTGCATTGAACGATGCTATAGAAGATTATCCGAAAAGTGGAGAAAACTACTACAAACGGGCTTTGTATCATTATCAAAAACAAGATTTAGCCAATACTTTTGACGATTTACAAAAGGCCATTGAGCGGAGCAATCAAAAACCTAAATATTATTTTTTGCTCTCGCAAGTATACCAGAAAAACAAAGAGTTTGACAAAGCATTGGGAGCCATTTTGGAAGCGCGTAAACTAGATCCTCGCAACCCAGAGGTGATGATTCAATCTGGGGAGCTACTTCTGATCAATAAAAAGTTTGACGAATCGAGCAAAACCCTCAATTTGGCTACTGAAGTGTTGCCCAAAGATCCTCGAATTGATTTTATAAAAGGGAACCTCGCATTGCAACGAAAAGATTCGGCCAATGCCCAATATTTTCTATTTCGGGCCATCCGCAAGCGCCCCGATTATGCCAATGCATACAATAGTTTGGCTACCTTGTACAATCAATACGAAATGTATAAAACCGCCATCAAGTATGCCAGTATGGGACTCAAATATGAACCCACCCACGATTACCTGAACTATAACAAAGCTGAGGCATTTCGCCTAAGACGTAAAAAAGACAGTGCTCGGGTGTATTATAAAAAAACGTACGAGTCTAACAATGAGATTAACCAGTCTATTACCTGGGGCGTTATACCCTCAAGTTGGGTAAGTCTGACGAAGCCACCGAGTATTTGGAAAATACCCTGAAGTATGACCCTACATTTGAGCGAACCCGCTATTACCTAGGGCTTTGCTATACTTATCAAAACCGTGATCAGGAAGCCATGAAAATCTTAAAGTTGGCCATGGATCAGGACCCCAACCACATTGCAGCTCGGGATGCTTATTGGGGCATTCGTAATAAGATTCAGTTGGAAGAACTTCGAAGGAGGGAAGATTCCATTCGCAGGGCCTATTATGAGCAAGAACAAGAGTATTTGCGTAAACTGAGAGAGCAAGCCAAAAAACGGCAAGAGGAGTACCAAAAACGACTCAAAGAGGAACAAGAGCGTATTCGGAAACAGCAGGAAGCCTATCAGCGTAAGCTAAAAGAGCAGCAAGAACGCATCAAAAAACAGCAAGAAGAGTATTTGAAAAAACTACGCGAACAGCAAAAAAAGAACAATGATTGATTGCTCAAAGAAGAATTGTTAAATGGCTCAATTGTCGAGTTGTGGGCGATGCCCAGCTCGACAATTGGACCATTTAATATGGTTGCAAAAATAACTTTTCGATGTCTCAAGTTGGAAAAAATATTGGTTTGCTCAATATGGTCGGCTGTGGACAATGGACTGTCGACCAATGCTGTTTCCATAAGGGTTTAGGTATGTCGTGGTAATCCACGAAAGCCCCCTTTAATTCCCCCATTTGGGGGAAACGTTACTCGCCATATGGACTCGAATAGTGTTAAGGAAACAGCATTGGACTGTCGACTATGGACCAAAAACGAACCCTGAACTTGAAAGCAAAACGAAACTTTACTTTTCACTAATTAACAATCTAATTTATGCATCTTTTACTTCATGCATGTATACTTCTTGATGAGGGTAAGGAATACTCACACCTTCTTTATCGAAAGTAAGTTTCACGTTTTCCTGCATATCAAAAAATACGCCCCAATAATCAGCTGCGTTTACCCATACCCGCATGACAAAGTTGACTGAGCTATCGGCCAATTCGGATACTGCTAAGAACGGAGCCCTGCCTTCTGTCTTTAAAATGCGTTCGTCACCAGCAATCAACTGATTCAAAATGCCTTTGGCTTTGGCAATGTCATCGTTGTAACCAATGCCAAATACCATATCTACCCTACGTTGGGGTTCTACCGAATAATTGACAATGCTTGAGTTGGCCAATCCTCCGTTGGGAATAATCACCGTTTTGTTGTCGCCAGTTTTGATGACAGTATTGAAAATCTGGATATCATTCACGACTCCAGCGTGTCCACCTGCTTCAACAAAATCACCCACTTTGAAAGGACGAAAAATCAAAATCAATACCCCACCAGCGAAATTAGACAAACTCCCTTGCAAGGCCAACCCGATGGCAAGACCCGCTGCTCCTAATATAGCGACAAAAGAAGTTGTTTTGACTCCAATGATAGAGGCAACACTAATTACCAGGGCCACTTTTAGAGCCACTGTAACGAGGTTTACCATAAAGTTTTTGACCGTAGCATCAGTGTTTTTTCTATCCAGACTTTTTCTAAAAAGTCGGGCTACAATTTTTACAACCTGAAGACCTATGAATAAGGTAGCAACTGCCAATAAGATAGTAGGAACGTAGGCGACAGCAAGGTCTTGAAAGTAACGAACGTATTTCATAATTTGAAGATATTTGAATGTTATATTTGTAATGGTTAAGATATAAAAAAACGCTTAAAATTCAATGAACACGCCAATGTCTAAAACGTGTTTAAACTGAATGGCTCGAGTACTGGTTCCATCTTCTTGGGGAATGAGCACATCATTGTCGTAGAGCAATTGGGTGCCAAAGCTCGCGCTGAAAAACTTATTGACCTTGAAGACAAAATTGGTGGTCCAGTTTACATCAATAAACTCTAAACTTTCATAATTACCAAAAAGATTGAGAAAAGTATTGAAAGTAATATTTTCCATCACTTTGAATTGGGCGGTAGCAGTGAGGTCAATTCCTAGCTCATTACGTACTTTCTTGCCAGGGCTTACTCCAAAAGCACCTGCTTGAGAAAGTGAATCATCCAATACCAGCGTAATTTTGTTGGCAATGGGTGAGAGTACCGCTGATACCACTTTGTTTTTGTAGCCAATACCTATGGTAGGTAGGATGTAAGCCGGAGCAAAGAAATCAGAGATTTTTTGATCAATAAATTCCTTACCCAAAGAATCCCTTCGATAAGTATAACCGGGCTGAATCTGAGTTTGGAAATTCAAAGCCGCCGAAACATTCCAGTGTTCAGTAAGCTTGTAACCATATTTGCTGGTAAATAGCAATTGGTCTTTGGTTTTCTTAAACAATTCGTCGTTGTCTCCCACTCGGGCCAAACCATAGTCAATGTTCAAGGTATTTTCCCAAAGCGTTCGCTTGGTTTCACGTTTGGCCGAGAGGTTGATCACTGCTCCCAGTGCCACCGAGTTTTCCCCTCCGGCTGCCCAGTTACTCAGGCCAGTGTTGTTAAAAGTAAGTCGTGCAAACCCTCCCGTGGTCCAGGGTGATGTACTGGTAGTGTCCTGAGCTTGAACAACATAAAGAGATGAAAGCAAAGCAAGGGTGAAAATAAGCTTGGTAAAAAATTGTGTCATGTTTTTAAATTTACAAGTAATGAATTTGATATAAGTTTTTGTTAAAAAAACAGGTTGAGTTATTGGACGGAAAGTTAATAAATAGGATAAAAAAAATAGGTAAACAACCAGAATTTACCCATCAATCTAAAAAATATTTGTATGAACTTGATTAAAACAAATCAAATTGCCGAACTTGCGGGGCAGTAATATGGAGGCCGGGTCCATCAAATGGGCAATTCCTCTCGGCTCCACCTCCAAAACCTGTTAAAACTCACGACATGCGGCATTTATTAGGGATCAAAGACATATCAAAAAATGATATAGAACGCATATTTGAGATGGCAAGCCATTTTAAAGATGTGATCAATCGCCCCATTAAAAAAGTTCCCTCATTGAGGGACATCACCATTGCCAACGTATTTTTTGAAAACTCTACCCGTACCAAACTTTCTTTTGAGTTGGCCGAAAAGCGCCTTTCGGCTGATGTGATTAATTTTTCGGCCTCGGGTAGCTCCGTCAAAAAAGGCGAAACGCTGCTAGATACAGTCAATAATATTTTGGCAATGAAAGTAGATATGGTAGTGATGCGCCACTCGAGTGTAGGGGCAGCTCATTATTT
>ERZ1740067.2753-NODE-2753-length-10415-cov-7.300290_pt1 | contig 10415 bp, 11 predicted proteins | sample MGYA00581736_ERZ1740067 | MGnify/ENA primary metagenome ERZ1740067 (study PRJEB43018, sample SAMN04849236) | marine metagenome | isolation source: floating plastic debris | place: Pacific Ocean | collected 2008-08-27 | study: EMG produced TPA metagenomics... | reverse complement strand
TCCGCCTCGACCACCATCCACTCGCCGTCGCCCTTGCGGGCGTTGGAGCCATAGGCGTGGATGATCCCGCCATTCACGACCGTCGGGTCAAAGTTGCCCTCGTCCAGCAGGGCGGCGACCATCGTTGTGGTCGTCGTCTTGCCGTGTGTGCCAGCCACCGCGATGTTTGAGCGCAGGCGCATCAGTTCCGCAAGCATCTCGGCCCGGCGCACGATTGGCAGGCCGCGGGCGCGGGCGGCGTCCAGTTCCGGGTTGCCGGGTTTGATCGCGGACGAGATTACGACCACTTCGGCATTCTCGATATTCTGCGCCTTCTGCCCTTCGAAGATATGCGCGCCCAGCTCGGCCAACCGGTCCGTGATCTTTGAGGTTTTGAGGTCAGAGCCCTGCACGTTGTAGCCGTGGTTCAGCAGAACCTCAGCGATGCCCGACATGCCGATGCCGCCGATGCCGACGAAATGAATGGGGCCCACATCTCCGGGCAGTTTGGTGGCGGCGTTCATTCAGGTCCCTTTCTGTGCGAGGGTTTCAACGAGGGTGACAAGGCGGTCCGTTGCGTCCGGGATGGCGACGGACAGCGCGGCGTTGGCCATCTGCAGGGCGCCATGGGGATTGTCCAGCACCGCGGCGATCTGTTCCGCAACGGAATCCACGTTCAGCTGGCTTTCCGGGATCAGGATCGCGGCGCCTGCATCGACAAGGCCACGGGCATTGGCGGTTTGTTCGTCCCGGATCGCGGCGGCAAGCGGCACGAGGATCGACGGCCGCCCGATGACCGAGATGTCGGCGACGGACGACGCGCCCGATCGGCTGATGATCAGCTGCGCCTCGGACATGCGGCGCGGCACGTCCTGGAAAAACGGCTGCACCTCGGCGGTGATGGCGTGTTCGTCGTAAAAGGCGCGCACCCGCGCCTCGTCTTCGCCACGGGCCTGATGGCTCACGCGGATGTTCCTGAGGTGATGCATGGGCAGTTTGGCAATCGCGGGCGGGATCACATCGCTGAGGATGCGCGCACCCTGGCTGCCGCCGATCACCAACAGCTCCATCGGGTAGTCGCCTGGCGAGATGTAGGCCGCCCTCGCCCGTTCCAGCACGGCACCGCGCACCGGGTTGCCCACATGTATCCCCTCGACGTCGTCGGGCAGGTCCGTGGGCCAGGTGCCGCAGGCCACGGCATCCACGCGTTTGGCAAAGATCTGGTTCACGCGGCCCAGCACGCCGTTTTGTTCGTGGATCATGCGCGGCACGCGCAGGATCGTCGCCGCGGACATGGCCGGGATCGTCGGATATCCGCCAAAGCCCACGACAACGTCGGGCCGGTCGCGAAACATCTTGATCTTGGCCGCGGTGATACCGCCCAAGATGCGGAACGGCACCGCCGCCTTGGCCAGAATGCCCCCGCGCGCGAACGTCGCCGACGACATCTGTTCGATCTCGGTCGAATGGGGGAAACCACCGGTATAGCGCGCGCCGCGCGCATCCGTGCTCAGTTTGACGCGCCAGCCCCTCTGCAACATCGCCTCGGCCAGCGCCTGGGCCGGGAACATGTGCCCGCCCGTGCCGCCCGCCGCGATGAGGAGAAGGGGCTGCCTCATCGCCGCCCCCGCAACAGGTCCGAAATCTCGCCCTGCGGGCGCGTCCGCGTGAACGCCAGCAACATGCCGACGGCGATGCCCGAGGCGATGACAGACGACCCGCCATAGCTGACAAAGGGCAAGGTCATGCCCTTGGCGGGCAAGAGGCGGACAGCCACACCCATGTTGATCATCGCCTGGACGGCGAACATGCAGGCCAGCCCCGTGCCTGCCAGCCGAATGAACGTATCGCGCTCGCGCATCAACCGGATCAGAGAGCGCACGACAATGCCGGTGTAAAGCGCGATGATGCACAGGACGAGCACCAGCCCATATTCCTCGGCCGCCACGGCGATGATGAAATCCGTATGCGCATCGGGCAGCGACCATTTCACCTGCCCCTCGCCGACACCGACGCCAAACAGACCGCCCTCCTGGATCGCGTTGGTGGCATAGCCTAGCTGCGTGCGCGGATCGACATCGGGGCTCAGAAAGCCGTCGATGCGGCGGGCAAAGTGTTCGGAGTTGCTGTAGGCCAGCGACCCGCCGAGGATCACCAGCCCCGCCATCCCAACCAGCAGCAGCATCGGCGCACCGGCGACAAAATACATCACCCCCCAGCCAAAGAGCACGAGGCACGCCTGACCAAAGTCAGGCTGCAGCGCCAGCATCAGAACGATGGAGATGCACAGCGCAAAGGACCAGATGCGCCCCGGGGGGCCGTTGATGTCCTGGCTCGCCGCCAGCATCCACGCAGCCGCCACCACAAAACCGGGTTTGAGGAATTCCGATGGCTGGATCGCCGCAAAGCCAAGCGAATACCAGCGCACCGCCCCCTTGCCGAAATCAGTGCCAAAGACCGGCAACAAGGCCAGCCCGACAAAGGCCACGAGAAACCCCAGCACGGCAAGCCGCCGCACCAGCGTCGGCGACATCATCGAGGTGATGATCATCACCACAATCGCCAGCCCGCCGAAAAACGCCTGCCGCGTGACATAGTGAAACGGGCCGAACCCGTTCTTTTCCGCCAGCGGCACCGAGGCCGCAAGGCCCAGCAACAGGCCGATGGAAAACAGGATCAACACGCAGGTCAACGACCATTTGTCGACTGTCCGCCACCACTTTGGAAGTATGGGTTCGCCGTCCTGCACCGGGACCGCGCCATAGACCATCTCTGTCATGATCTGCCGCCTTGCTGCCTGTCTACCGCCTCGTGCTTCCGGTTTTTCCGGAATGCTTGGCGCGCAGCATAGCGACAATTTGCGCCTCGGGCCAGTGTTACTTGGCCCGGGGCATGATCCTGCGCGAAACGCCGTCAGGCGGTCTGGTGCGTGCCGCGAATGGGGTAGTCATTGGCCCGGATAAAGGTGATGCCGGACAGCACCTTTTCCAGATCCGGACGCAGGAAAGGGGCGTTCGACACGTCCACCATCTGAATGTTGCCCGCAGCGTTCACGACAAACAGCCCCGGCTCGGCAAAGGGGCGGTCGGTTTCCTTGGGGCTGCGCGGGTCGGACACGTAAAGGCCAAGCGCCATCATCTGGGCGATGCTCAGTTCATAGCCCATGGGCAGGGTCGGCGCGCATTCGTCGGCCATCGCCTGCGCCTTGTCTTCGGGATCGCCTGACGCGACCACCACGTCGACGCCCTGTTCGTGAAACTGCGCCTGCATCTCTTCGAGCTGGGCGAGGTACTTTTTACACAGCGGGCAATGCAGCCCGCGGTAGATCACCACCAATTGCCAGTCGCGCCCGCCTTGCGGTGCGCCAAGGGTCACGGTGCCGCCGCCCAGGCGGGACAGATCGGTTTTGGGAAACGGTGTTCCAGCGGCAAGGGCTGTCATGTGAATGCTCCTGTTTTGGCGTTCCCTTCAGATCTATTGACCCCGCGCACCCACACAAGGGCCAGCCCTTGACCCGTTCTGTGCAATCCTGCACGGGGGCGTCATGGATTATGAGACGCTTGTGATCGGTGCCGGTGCGGCAGGCATGATGTGCGCGGCCCATGCGGGTGGCCGTGTTCTGGTGGTGGATCACGCCAAGGCACCGGGCGAGAAAATCCGCATCTCGGGCGGCGGGCGCTGCAACTTCACCAACATGTATTGCGAGGCCGAGGCGTTTTTGTCCGAAAACCCGCATTTCGCCAAATCCGCCCTCGCGCGGTACACGCAGTGGGACTTTATCGCGCTGGTGGATCAGCACGGCATCCCGTGGCACGAAAAGACGCTGGGCCAGCTTTTTTGCGACACCTCCGCCAAGGATATCATCGCGATGCTGCGCGGGCTGATGCAAACGTCAGGGGTCGAGCTGCACTTGCAGACGGGTGTGTCAACGCTCGACAAGACGCCCGATGGGTTCGCGGTGGTGTTGAATGACGGGCAGGCTCTGCGGGTGGCCAACGTGGTCATCGCCACGGGCGGCAAGTCGATCCCGAAGATGGGGGCGAGCGGCTTTGCCTATGATATCGCGCGGCAGTTCGGCCTGCGGGTGACCGACACGGCCCCGGCCCTTGTGCCCTTTACCTTTTCCGACAAACGCTTTGCCGATATCTCGGGCGTCTCGTGCCCCGCGCGGGTGCATGCCGATGGCCCCACCTTCGACGAGGCGCTGCTCTTTACCCATCGCGGGCTGTCGGGGCCGGCGGCTCTGCAAGCCTCCAGCTACTGGTCGCCCGGTGCGGCCATCACGGTGCACCTCGCACCTGAGACGGACATTGCCGCCATCCTCAAGGACAAGCGGCGCACGGATGGGAAAAAGGCACTGACCACAGAGCTTGCCCGCCACCTGCCCGCCCGGCTGGTCGATCACCTGAGCACGCAGATGGACCTGTCCGGCCGGCTCGGCGATCTGTCGGACGCGCGCATCGCAGACCTGCATGAAGCGCTCACCCACTGGGACCTGACCCCAACCGACACCGAAGGCTACCGCACCGCCGAGGTCACGCGGGGCGGCATCGCCACCGACGCGCTGGACGCCAAGACGATGATGGCCCGCGACGTGCCCGGCCTCTACATAATCGGCGAAGCGGTGGATGTCACCGGCTGGCTGGGCGGCTACAATTTCCAATGGGCGTGGTCATCCGCCATGGCCACGGCACGGCACCTGAGCGCCCGATAGCGGGGGTGGCGGGTGGGCGCCTTTGCGGCAGCAAACAGACCACCCCGCCACCCCGCGATTGACGCATCCCCATGCATCGTCCATCAAAGACAAAAGGTGAGCGCCACGGGGACAGACATGAACATATCGCTCAAGCCGGAGACCGGCGATGGCAGCCTCTTTGGCCGCCCGCTGTTCGAGGATCCGGCGGCCCGCGCCCTGTCCCGCGTTGGCGTGGTCGACGTCGGCTCGAACTCGGTGCGGCTTGTGGTCTTTGACGGTGCGGCACGCTCGCCCGCGTATTTCTACAATGAAAAGATCATGTGCGCCTTGGGCGCGGGCCTGTCGGATACCGGCCACCTCAACCCCGAAGGCCGGGTGCGGGCGCTTGGCGCGATCCACAGGTTCCAGCGTCTTGCCGATGGTATGGGGCTGAGCGAGCTTACCGCCGTGGCCACCGCCGCGGTGCGCGACGCCAGCGACGGGCTCGACTTTCGCGCCGAAGTGTTGCGTGAAACCGGTCTCAACATCCGGGTCATCGACGGGCGCGAAGAGGCGCGCCTATCGGCACAGGGCGTTCTGCTGGGCTGGCCCGGCTCTTACGGGCTGGTGTGCGATATCGGTGGGTCGTCCATGGAGCTGGCCGAGATTTCGGGCGGTGCGGTCGGGCGGCGCGTGACCTCCGACCTCGGCCCGCTCAAGCTGCAGACGCTCAAGGGCGGGCGCAAAGGGCGCAAGGCGCATATCAAAACGACACTCGATGTCATCCACGCCGAGATGGGCACGCAGCGCGACCGGCTGTTTCTGGTGGGCGGGTCGTGGCGCGCCATTGCGCGCAGCGACATGCATCGCCGCGGCTACCAGCTGCACGTGCTGCACGAATACCGTATGACCCCGCGCGCCGTGCAGCAAACCACCAAATTCATCGCCGAATGCAAGGATTACGAGGCGCTGCGCCTCGCCTGCGGCATCTCGGGCGCCCGTATGGCGCTGGTCCCGCTGGCGGCCGAGGTGCTGGCGCGGCTGGTCAAGACGTTCCGGCCCAAGGACATCGCCCTGTCCAGCTACGGGATCCGCGAAGGGATGCTTTATGAACAGATGCCGCAACAGCTGCGCGACCGCGATCCGCTGATCGAGGCGTGCCGCTTTGCCGAGGCCAAGGATGCCCGCCTGCCCGGTTTCGGCAAGGTGCTGTTCGATTTCATCGAACCGCTGTTCAAATCCGCGCCCTATGCCCGCAAGCGTCTGATCAAGGCGGCGTGCCTCTTGCATGACGTCAGCTGGCGCGCGCATCCAGATTATCGGGCCGAGGCGTGTTTCGACAACGCCACACGCGCCAACCTGGGTGGGCTCAAACACTCTGAACGCATATTCCTCGGCCTTGCCCTGCTCCACCGCTACCGCAACCGGCGCGAGGGGACGCATTTCGAGTACCTCTACGACCTGATCGACGAAAAGACCCAAGTCGAGGCCGAGGTGCTGGGCAAGGCCATGCGCTTTGGGGCGATGCTGTGGATGGAAAAGGATGCCGACCGGGGCGAGATGCGCTGGTTTCCCAAGAAAAAGCTGCTCGAACTGCGGCTGACACCCGACGCGATGCCCCTGTTCGGTGAGGTGGCGGAGGCGCGGTTGAATTCGCTTGCCGCCGCGCTGATTGCCGAGGGGGTGGTTAAGGCTCGGCGGCGATGATGCCGCTGCGCTGCGCAGTTTCCAAGCAGGATGACCGCGCCGTTCAGATCTCGATCTGGTCATCCGGCGCGGGCGCCGGATCCGGTTTGCGCCGGATGATGATGTCGCCGTTGTCCAGGATTTCCGGCGGCGCGTAGACGCTCCAATCCTCGATCTCGTCCAGCAGGTCGCGCAAGGCCGGGCCCATCTGGGCGGCAAAGCTTTGCAGCGCCGGGCCGAACTCCTGCGCCATGCCCTGCAGATCATCCAGCGCTGGTTCCATCTCGCGCAGCAGCCCCTCCATCAGCATCTGCGCGCCGCGCTCCATGAGGGAAAAGCCGCCCTCTTCCTCTTCGGCCAGGCCCGGGGTCGCGAGGGTCAGGGACAGGATCAGGACAATGCGTTTCATAGCGGTCATATGGGGCCTCAGATGTCGATATCCAAGCTGACGGGAAAATGGTCGGACGCGGCGACCAGCGCATCGCGCAGGTGGGGTTGCCGCCAGCATTCGGGATCGTCCAACGGATGCCAGATCCGCCAGCGCGGCGCGCGCGCGGCCAGGTCCTGCGATACCATGATGTAGTCCAGCAGCGCTTGCAGATAGCGTTGCTCGGGTCGGATCCAGAACCGCGCGGTTGTCGGCGCGACCCCCAACCGGCGGGGTTGCAACGCCATTCGGGCATGCGGATCAACAAGGGCGGCCTCGCCCGTCCCCAGTACAATTTCAACCGAAGACCGGCCAAACAGATGCTCGTATTCATCCAGCCCCGGACCGTCATTGAGATCGCCCAGCACCATCAACGCGTCGCCCGCCGCCAGATGTTCGTCAATGCGGCGGCGCAGCCAGATCGCCTGTGCCAATTGCTTGCGCCGGTTCGCGATGGAAATGCGCATGACCGCGTCGCGCGTCTTGGCCCCGTGCGGCGCCTTGGATTTCAGATGCGCGCCGATGAGGCGCAGCGCCGTACCGTTTGCCGTCTCCAATGCCAGCTCCAGCGGCGGCTTGGAAAACACGACGTCATCAGACGTCGCATCGATGTCCAGATCTATGGAAAAACGCGCATCGAACCGGGGCGCCTCGGCGCTGTCTTGCGGGTCATGGCGCGCCGTCAGCACGTCCGGGTCATAGAGCAGCGCAATCTCTTGCTGCGTGTCATTGGCAAAGCCGATGACGGCCCGGCGGGCGCGCAGGCCAGCCGCCTCGGCAAAGGTTTCGAGCGCGGGCACCGTGCTGCGGCTGGCACTGTCATCGGGCGCCTCGACCACCAGCACGGCATCGGCATCCAGCGCCTGAAACACGGTGCTGACCGCCGCCGTCTGTTCGGCCCGGCTCACCCCGTAGCGCGCGGCCCGCTCATCGTCGTCCCACAGGCTGCCATCATCGGCAAACAGGCTGTTCATCCACTCGATATTGTAGGTGGCGATGCGCATCAGCCGCTGCTTGCCTGAATGTCTTCCCACGCGCGGTTGATGTCGATCATCCGCTTTTCGGCGAGGCGCACCGCTTCTTCGGGCACACCGCGGGCCATCATCGCGTCGGGATGGTTTTCGCGCACCAGCTTGCGCCAGGCGCTGCGGATGTCTTCGAGCGCCATGTCGGGGCTCACCCCCAGCACGCTGTAGGGGTCGGGGGCCGCATCCGGCACGAACCGCGCCCGCAGCGCGCGAAAATCGCGGTCGGAGATGGAAAAGATATGCGCCACCTCCTCCAGGAACGCATCCTCGTTCGGGTGGTAAAACCCGTCTGCCATCGCGATGTGAAAGAGCCCTTCGAGCAGGTCGGTCAGCGTCTCGGGCTCACTGCGGAACATGGCGTGGATGCGGGTCGCATAGTCTTCGAACCCGGCCACGTCCTGCCGCGCGAGGTTGAACACCTTGGCCGCCCCGGCCTCGTCCTTGGCCGCGATGTGAAACACCTCGCGAAAGGCGGTGACCTCGTCCCGGGTCACATGGCCATCAGCCTTGGCCATCTTGGCCCCCAGCGCGATCACGGCGATGGCAAAGGCCACACTGCGCTCGGGCGGTGCGCGCAATTGGTCAAAAACCTGTGCCAGGCTCTGACCGGAGGTCAGCGCCGCCAGCGCGTCGGAAATGCGGGACCAGATCGACATGGCCACACTCTAGCCCCGGTCGCGGGCAGTGTCAGGCCGATTGAGCATTTTCTGCATCAGGATCAGATCGAGCCACTGACCGTCCTTGTGCCCGACCTCGGGCAGGTGCCCGACCCGCGCAAAGCCCATGCGCTGGTGAAAGCGGACCGCGCCGGGATTGGCCCCGCTGATGCCTGCAACCATCACGCGGTGCTGTTCCCCAGCGGCGTGATCGATCAGATGCCGCAGCAGCGGCGCGCCCAGCCCCTGCCCGCGCAGCGCGGGCTGCACATAGACAGAGTGTTCAACCGTGGCGGCATATCCCGGCCCGGGCCGAAACGGGCCGTATGTGGCGAACCCGGCCTGATCCGGCAGGACAAACACCGCGCGCGCGGCGATCATGTCGCCAACCTCCGCCAGCGTTTTGGGCGTCGTGGTGAACGTGATCAGCGTATCGGTGATGATGCCGTTCCAAAGCGTCGCAATCCACGCCGCATCCTCGGGTGCGGCGCGCGCTATGTCAGGCTGCATGCGCCACGCGGACCGTCAAAGGCCGCCTCCAATCCGATCTCGCCAACCTCGACCCGGATCCGGTCGTCTTGCATCTGTGCCGCGAGCGTTTCTGCCAGCCGGTCCGCCTGTGGGTGAGACAGGGTGAGCCGGCGCAACCGCAAGCCCGAGGGCGCAAGGCGCGGCGCCGGGTGCATCCCGTCCGGCCATTCGATCAGGGCGGGCCACAGGTTGTCATAGGGGGTCGTGCCCATCGCCGAGACCGCCATGCGCCACTGCAGATCGCCCCGGCGCACCTGCACGGGCGACCCGACCCCGTCGGGCATCATGGGCAGCGCCGCGTCCATGTCAGCCACCGCCGCCGCCCAATTGCTCAGCCGCGCCGGGCCGGAATACCGGTCGAGGTCGTACCACCTCGGACGCTCGGGCGGGGGGCGCGACGGGTCCGGCGCAATCGCCTCGAGATACAAGCCATCCTCCAACCCGATCAGCGCATTATGCGTCTGAAACACCGCGTGCTGACCGCCCGCCTGCATGGCAAGACCAAGCGACCGTTCCACGTGATCCTGCGCCGCGGCAAGGGTCGTGGCACCGACAACAAGGTGGTCGAGGATCATTTGTGCCATGCGGGGTCTCCACGGCTTAAGGGGCGTTGCACGGTTTTATCAATGCAGGATCGTGGTCAGGCAAGGTCAAAGCAGCGCGTGTGCCTGCACGCAGCCCGAAATTCGCGGCAAGCGGAGGTTTTCTTTGACAAAGAGCCATGGCGCGCCCCACCATCACCGCCGGGGCCCAGAGCGTGCATTTTGGCGCCCGTCCAACGAAAAACATTTGAGATACGGAGATTTACATTGACCACATTGATATCCCACTTGCGGCGCCTGGGCGCCATATCCTGCCTGGGCATTTTGGCAACGCTTCACACGCCGACGCAGGTGCGCGCCGAAGTGATGATGGGCGAAGTGCGCCTTTTTGCCTTCAACTTTTGTCCCAGAGGGTGGGCCGCGCTGGATGGAGCTGACCTGTCCATTGCGACCCAAACCGCATTGTTCAGCCTGCTTGGCGTGACCTACGGCGGGGACGGGCGGACCACGTTCAAAGTGCCAGATCTGCGGGGGCGCGCACCCATCAACGCAGGCAAGTCGCCGGGCCTCTACGACAGGAAACTGGGACAAAAATCCGGTGACGAAGGCTTTGTCATCAAAAACGCGTCGCAATTGCCGGCGCACAGCCACGGGTTTCAGGCATCCTCCAAACCCGGCGACAAACGTGGCCCCGGAGGCGACTCGCTCGCGCCGGTCAATCAACCGGGCCTGAACATCTTTTACAGCGGCGCACCCGACACGCAGATGGACCCGGCAACCATCTTGCCAACCGGAAAGGGGGCCCCGATCGAACACAACGGGCCACGCCTGGCACTGACGTTCTGCATCGCCGTGGAAGGCATCTCTCCAAGCAACTAGCGCTCGGGCGCT
>ERZ1740067.2750-NODE-2750-length-10419-cov-4.390100_pt1 | contig 10419 bp, 8 predicted proteins | sample MGYA00581736_ERZ1740067 | MGnify/ENA primary metagenome ERZ1740067 (study PRJEB43018, sample SAMN04849236) | marine metagenome | isolation source: floating plastic debris | place: Pacific Ocean | collected 2008-08-27 | study: EMG produced TPA metagenomics... | reverse complement strand
GCAATCATTTCCGGAAATTCCGTGCTGATCGAACACGTTACGTCCAATTCTACCTGAGGATGAGATTGCACAAACGCTCCGAGGATCGCCGCAAGCCTGGTTTGGCCGTGATCATCCGGGATAGCCAGCCGCAGCCTGCCGCGCAACCCGTCCGCGGTGATTTCACGGAGCGCCACATCCAGACGACCGGTAACCTCCCGTGCGACCGGCAAAAGCTGTTCACCGGTTTGCGACAAGGATACCCCGCGCCCCGTCCGGTCAAAGACGGGACGTCCCACCACCTCTTCCAGACGCATGATCTGCAGACTGGTGGCGGATTGCGACCGGCCGATCACACGAGCACCTTCAGTGATGCTGCCCGTTCCTGCCACAGCCAGGAATGTTCTGAGCAACTCACTGTCCAGATTATTCATTGAATTTTCCAATATCAGATATTAATGATATTCGTTTTACTGATGAATTCAGCATATCTATCCTGATCCCGTCAAGCTCAGGAGACCCGACATGGCAGATCAGACAGCCGCATCATTCTCGCGTCCAACGCGCCTGCATCTTGCCGGGATTGGTCTTTTGGTCTTTGCGATCATCACATGGCATTGGGCAGATTTCGTCTGGAATGGCGCGGTCTTCACCGTTGAGGGGCTCATTGCAGTTGCCCCACTGGTCGTGCCGGGCATCCTTCTCACAGCCTGGATCATGGCCAGCGGTGCCGACCAGATCATCAGCCGGGCCTTTGAGGGGCATATGGCACGTGCCATCTTGGCCGCCGCGGCGATCGGTGCGATCACTCCCGTATGTGGCGTGACAGTTCTGCCCTTGATGGTCGGCCTTCTCGCAGCAGGTGTGCCGCTCGCACCCGTCATGGCTTTCTGGCTGTCTTCGCCTGTCACAGATCCGGCAATGCTTGCGACAACTGCGGCCACTCTGGGCCTTGCTATCGCCATTGGAAAAACTGTTGCAGCCTTCGGGCTCGGCCTCTTCGGCGGCACCGTGACGGCATTTCTGACAGCCGGAAAATCCGGTCAGTCGGCGCTCAGAAAAAATGGTCTGGCCTCGTCCCTCAAGACAAGAACCTGCTGTGGAGCGGCCAGCTTCTCGCCGAGGGTTTGGCTGAATGCAAACCGGCGCGAAACCTTCTTCCGACAGGGATTCGCCACAACCCGGCTGATCCTGATCTGCTTAATCCCGGCTTTCTTTGCCGAATTTGCCTTGAACCAGGCGCTGACACCGGGCTCTCTCGCGCAGTATGTTGGCGCGGACAAGTGGTGGGCGATCCCGGCCGCCGTTTTTGTCGGGGCTCCGGCCTACATTGACGGCTACGCCGCCTTGCCACTGACGCGCGGTCTCATCGACAACGGCATGTCACCCGGCGCGGCGATGGCTTTCCTCGTCTCTGGAGGCGTCGTCAGCATCTGGGGGGCGCTCGCGATCTTTCCCGTTCTCAGGCTGCGTCCCTTCCTGCTCTACCTGGCGCTGGCCGTCACCGGCTCCCTGGTCGCCGGTTATGCCTTCGGTTGGGTCTATTGAGTCTTAAACAGCCAAAGGCTGATGGCTTTTAGGATGTTTTCGGCGTGGCGCGTCTATTCGTCAGCAGCCCGCCATTCCTTCCAGCGCAATACGGCATTGGCTCCGAGTTCACGAAACGGCTGCGGCGGCAGTTTTTTGGGCGAAGCCTCCGCCCCGAAATGCCGCGTGATGTCGCTCTCAATACCGAGGGCAAGTTCCGCGGCGCCCATCCCGGTCAGGGTTCCGCGCGCGGTACCAAGACCGTTCTGAACACACCCGGAATAGACACCGTCGTCCAACTCCCGCATCACGGCCACACCGTTCATGGAAAGGCACAGATGTCCGACCCATTGATATTCCATCTTCACCCCGGCCAGTTGCGGGAATCGCCGATCGAACTTGTCCTGCATAACAGCGGCTGCCCTGTCGACATGCGCTTGCGTCAGCCGCATATCCGGCTTCAGAATTGCACAGGTGCGGGTGACAATCCGATTGCCCCCCTGACCGGCATCGATACGTCTTAAGGTCGTGCCCATCGGGTCGGAGGGAGTGATCCCCCAGCGAGGCTGTCCACCGAGTTTCTTCATTGCATCGTTATCGAGCTCCGGGGTCATCACGGCAAACAGGAACAGCTGCATCAACCGGTCACGTTCATAACCGAAACTTTCCAGATGACCATTGATTGTCAGAATGATCTTGCCGGTTGAAACCTTGCCGCCGGGCGTCACGACGAGCCAGCCCGAGTCCTGTTTGGAGAACGAGGTTACCGGGCTCTCTTCAAAGACTGATACGCCGGCCCGTCTCAACCCGGATGCCAGACCGCGCACATAACCTGCTGGCTGCAGCATCACCGTGCCGGGCGTGTAAAGCCCGCCAAGATAGTGCCTGCTTCCCGTTAGCTCCGTCATTTGGCGCTGGTCAAGCAGTTCATAGTCTTCGCCGAGGCTGGCAAGGTGTTGCGCATAGCTCTCGTTATGAGCGGCAGCCTTCAAGCTGGCTGCACCATTTACCTTGCCCGCCGGATCGAAATAATTCGCGTCAATCTGGTATTCGTCTACCGCTTCGCGTGCGAAATGGATAGCCTCACGGTTGAGGGCTATCAGGGACTTGTCGTCGCCAGCCCCGGTATAGTCCTCTGATGTCAGTTCATGCGGCAGATCGATCATGAACCCGGAATTGCGTCCGGCAGAGCTCTCTGCAATGGGCAAGGCATCCAACACGACAACCTTCAAGCCGGCATCGATCTGCGTCAGCCGCCGCGCCGCGCTGCGCCCGGCGAAGCCTGCACCGATGATGGTGACATCCGCAGTGAGCTCCTCGGCGAGAACCTGCGGCCGCAGCGGTGCCGGCAGGATCCGGTTCCAGGCCGCCGGCCCTTGCAATCTTGGCAGGCATTTGGCGGCCCGCTGCATCAGCCGACCGCCTCGTCCTCGTCGTCAGCGAGATCCACCCAGATTGTCTTCAGCTGGGTGTACTGGTCATGGGCTGCAAGGCTGTTGTCACGGCCACCGAACCCGGACTGCTTGTAACCTCCGAAGGGCGTCGTGATATCGCCTTCTCCGAAACAGTTTACCGTGACAGTCCCTGCCCGGATGGCGCGTGCGCCACGCAAGGCCTTCTTGGTGTTGGACGTGAAGATCGATGCGGCAAGGCCATAATCCGTGGCGTTGGCCATAGCGATCGCTTCATCAAACCCGCGCACCGTCAGGACACTCAGGACCGGACCGAAGATCTCCTCCCTGGCAAGCACCGAAGACGCATCCACCTCCAGCACCGTCGGCTCCACATAGGCTCCGTCATGGCTTTTACCGCCCATCAGGACATCGGCATCTCTATCCAAATAGGAACAGACCTTCTGGAAATGCGCGCTTGATACAAGCGCACCGACCCGGTGCTCCGGATCAAGCGGATCGCCAAGGGTCCATTCACGGGTATGAGCCAGAATCCGCTCCATCAGCGCGTCCTTGATCTCCTCTTCGACGATCAGACGCGAGCTCGCCGAGCAGTTTTCGCCCATGTTCCAGAAAGCGCCGTTGACCACGTGAGCTGCAACACGGTCGAGATTGTCTGCATCTTTTAGGACAACGCTGGGGTTCTTGCCGCCCATCTCTAGAACGACTTCCTTCAGATTGCTATCTGCCGCGTAGTGCAGGAACCTGCGTCCCGTTTCGGTCGATCCGGTGAAGGACACCATATCAACATCCATATGTCGCCCGAGCGGCTCGCCGACCTCCGGACCGGTACCCGGCACCACGTTAAAGACACCGCGAGGGATGCCCGCCTCCATGGCAAGTTCGGCAACGCGCAGCGCCGTTAGAGAGGTTTCCTCGGCCGGCTTAACGATCACCGAACACCCCGCTGCCAGTGCAGGCCCAATTTTCCAGGCCAGCATCAAGAGCGGGAAGTTCCATGGCAGCACAAGACCCACCACACCAATCGGCTCACGCACGATCATCGCGATGTGGTCATCGGATGCAGGGGCCACCTGATCATAGATCTTGTCGATCGCCTCGGCGTGCCATTTCAGGCAATGGATTGTCTCCGGAACATCGACGGTTTCGCAGTCGAAGATGGTTTTGCCGCTGGCGAGGCTTTCCATCACCGCCAGTTCCCGCCGGTTCCGGGTGAGCAATTTGGCAAAGCGGATCAGAACGTCCTTCCGTTCACCGGGAGACAGTTTCGACCAGCGCCCGTCGTCAAATGCATCGCGCGCTTTTGAAACAGCGAAGTCGACATCCTCAGAGCTGCAGGCCGCAATATCAGCCAGCGTCTCACCCGTGGCCGGGTTTACGCTTGAGAATGTCTCTCCCGATTGTGCCGGCCGATAGCTGCCATCGATAAAGGCGTTGGTCGGCAAGGTGAGTTTGGTGGCCAGAGCCTTGTACTCGTCACGCGTCAGAAGATCGGTCATGGTCACGCTCCTGCCGTAATGTCATCAATGGTGGATTTCAACACACGAACAACCTGCTCGAGTTGGCGTTTGTCGTCCTTGTTCAGCGCCTTCAGCGGGGTGCGCGGCGGTCCGGCATAAAGACCCCTCATCTCAACTCCGTGCTTGACGCACTGGATGAATTTGCCGCCCTGCTCCAGGACGCGCATCAACGGCATCATTGCTGACATTATTTTGCGCCCCTTGGAGAAATCGCCCTCGACCGCACAAGCCTGGTAGAGCGCGACATGTTCCTCGGGCAAGAAATTGGAGCCGGCACAAACCCAGCTCCGCGCACCCCAGGCAAAGAACTCCAGTGCTTGGTCGTCCATGCCACATGACATCTGGATATGCGGATAGTCACGGGCCAGCAGATGCACCCGGTTAATGTCGCCAGAGCTTTCCTTGATGGCGCAAACATTGCTGGACCGGCCAACCCGGTCGAGGAACTCCTCGCACATGTTGACGCCCATCCGGCCCGGATATTTGTATAGCATGATCGGTAGATCCGCCGCCCGGTCGATGGTCAGGACATTAAGCGCATTCTCCCGCTCTGTCGGCACGGCATAAGGTGGCGTAGCCACCAGGATAGCCGCGGCATCCATCTTTGCCGCACCTTCAGCCAAAGCGATGGAGTCCGGCGTGCGCATCGTGCCCGTACCGACGATTAGCGGAAGACGTCCCGCCAGCTTGTCCTTTGTGAACTGCGCAAGTTCCAGGCGCTCTTCCACCGTCTGGGTATAGTTCTCGCCCGTTGAACCGCCCGAAATCACGCCATGAACGCCGCTGTCGACCAGGTGATCGATCACCTTCTCCAGCGCATCCCAGACGACATTGCCATCGGCATCATAAGGCGTCACGGTAGGCGTATAGATACCCTCAAAAGTCAGTCTTGGTGTCATCCAGATGGTCTCCCGCTTCAGGCGGATTTAAGATTGGGGGGCTGACCGAGTGGTGCTTCCAGCCCGGGCGGCATGACAAAAAGCTCAATCTGGTCGCGCGACAGAGCCCAGTGTTCGAGCGCAAGTTCGGCAGCCCGGACGTCATTGCCCGTTTCGATCGCCGCTATCATCGCATCATGTTGGTCGCTGGCCAGTTTGAGCCGGTCGTCCTTCGCCCCGTTTTTCGGACGGAAGAACGTCATTCCAATCCGGGTGTGGTCAATCAGCAACCGGTCAAGGCTCGCCATCAGATAGCTGTTGCCGGCCATCAGGCCGGTGATGCGGTGAAAACGATCGTTCGTCAGCGCGCGCGCGGTCACGTCACCGGTATCCATCGCCGCCCGAAAGGCATCTTGTGCCGCCTTCAGTTCATCGATCTGTGCCGGCGTAGCGTTCTGGGCAGCCAGGCGCAGTATGGCGCTGTAAATCAGCGGTGCCGCCAGGAAGAAATCGCGCAGCGTGAAATGGGTCATATCGGAAACACGCGCGCCGCGATTGAGCTGCAGTGAGACATACCCCTCGCCAGACAACTGCTGCAGCACTTCCCTTAAGGGAGTGCGGGACAGACCGTATAGATCGCACAATTCCGTTTCCTCCAGCGCACTGCCGGGCTTGCGTTCCAATGTCAGGATCGCTCGCTTCAGATCTTCATAGGCAACCGTCTTGGCCGTTCCACGCTGAGGGGGCATCAAACCGCTCCGTTTCGATTTTGGTTGACCGATTTGTATACAATGTGAATACAATGACAACACATAAATCATACAATGATGCCCGATACTCGAAACGGGCCAAGGCGACAGGCTCCGGAGAAAAGCGACATGCCCAGAACGCGCGACGTCACCTTCCTGCTTCTCGACGATTTTTCCCACATCGCTTTTGCCTGCGCTGTCGAACCGCTGCGCATCGCCAACCTGCTTCAGGGCGAGGAGATTTACCGCTGGCGGCTTGCATCGGTTGATGGAGAACGGGTCGTGTGTTCACACAAGCCGGTGAACCTTGTCGATCAGGGCCTGAAGGACTTGCCGCCGCGCAGCAGCCTGTTTCTGATTTCCGGTCAGAATGTCGGCGACCGGGCAACCTCGGACGTGCTCGCCTTTCTGAGGCGCGAACGGGCGCGCGGCACCCGGATCGGTGCCATCTGTTCCGGGGCTCATGTGCTGGCAAGCGCCGGATTTTTGAACAACCGCCGGGCGGCCATCCACTGGTCTTTCCACGACAGCTTTCAGGAGAACTTTCCGGAAGTTGAATTGTGCCGCAACGTCTTTGTCGCCGACGAGACGTTTGTGACGGCCTCGGGTGGCACGGCAGCGACCGATCTGATGCTGCACCTGATTGGCGAAACACACGGCGAAGATCTTGCGGCAGCGATTGCCGACATGATGGTCTATTCCGGCGTCCGCCCCGCAGACGCGGCCCAGCAGATTTCCCTCCAGGCCCGCCACGGCATCCGCAATCCGCATATCGCCGAAGCCATCCGGCTGCTCAATGAGAGCGCACCCTACTACCTGCCAACGTCAGAGATCGCCCGTACGATCGGCATTTCCACGCGGCAACTGGAGCGCCTGTTCCAAAAACACCTGAAAATGTCGCCAAAACAGTTTGCCATAAACCAGAAGCTGACCAGAGCGCGGAACCTTTTGCTGCAGACGGAGCAGTCGATCTCCGAAATCGCCCTGGCGTGCGGCTACGAGTCTCCTTCGCACTTCATCCGCACCTATCAGAACCGCTTCGGCGTCACCCCGCACAACCAGCGGGTCTTCGCTGCGACACCCCAAACTGTGTATCAAATAGCCTGACCGGTACAGCAGGTCCGGTCTGGCAACGCCACCCGGCGACCTGGTGGATGCGGGATCGGCAACATTTGCCAGCTTTTTGGGACGGTAGAGTCGAGAAAAGACCTTCGCTGCGACTTGAACGAAGGGCTGCACTGCGGACAAAGCTGCCATTTCGTTTGCGCTAGCCGACGGACAACTTAGGCTGTTGCCGCACCCGCTTACTACATTGGAGTTTCCCAAGTCCCTCACTCGTATGAACCCGCACAAAGACTAAACAGAAAATTCATTAGGCTTGCGCCGTCTACAAGCTATGATTTTGAGTATTGCGTATGGAGAAAGGAGCCTCTCAAAATGAGTGAGCAAGAAAAAACTGAACGTGACTTGAAGGTCAATCGGCGCGAGTTTGTTGGTGGACTGATGGCCACGTCTGCGATTGCAGGTTTTGGGGCAAGCCCAAGTTTTGCAGCCAGTTTCTCCCAAAACGAACTCGCCTATATGACGGCCTCTGAACTATTGCCGCTTTACAAAAGCCGGAAACTCTCGCCAGTGGAAGTTCTGGAAGCGCAGATCGCCCAATTTGAGGCCGTGAACGACAAAGTAAATTGCACCACTTATACTCATTTTGACGCGGCGATGGATGCCGCGAAGGAATCCGAACAGCGCTGGATGAATGGCACGGCTAGAAGCCTTGAAGGGATTTCCGTAGGGATCAAGGACGAACATCACGATGAAGGATGGATCGTCACGCAGGGCTCTGCCGTTCTCAAAGACAACAAGATGGATCATGCTGACACCATCGTGCGGCACCTCAAAGATGCAGGCGCGGTTTTGTCGATTCAGACAACGGTTCCGGAGTTTTACCTCAATGGCGTGACATGGTCGCGCCTGTGGGGAGTATCCCGGTGCCCTTGGAACCTGAAGTATGCCGTAGGAGGCTCTTCTGGCGGTTCGGGAGGAGCTTTGGCCGCAGGTCTGTGCACCATCGCAACGGGCTCGGATATGGGCGGTTCGGTTCGCATTCCCGCGGCTTTCAATGGTGTTTACGGTTTCAAGCCACCAACTGGACGTGTCGCCAGCAACTCACCCCTCCTCTACATCGCGGGAACGGGTCCACTTGCGCGGTCCTTCAAAGACATGGCGATGCTGCAAAACAACATGGCTGGTCAGGCCTATGAGCCAGCAACTCTGCCACCGCTGGAAATGCCGCTTGAGTATCCTGACATAAAAGGAATGCGGATCGCCTATACACCGGGGTTGGGACTACTTCCCCTGCACGCCGACACCCGCGCGGCCATGAAGGTTGGGATTGAACGGCTGGAAAGCCTCGGAGCCACAGTCGAAGAGGTCGAGATTGATCCCGGTTTCGTGGCCGATGAGATTGCGGACATTTTCAAGAACTTTGGCTTGTCTGGCCCCCTAGGTCCGGAACTCGGAGGTATGGCTGATCAGGTCGACATCATGACACCCTACGCCGCGTCAGTGGTGAAGGCTGCGGGGAGCGGGAAATATGGACCTGCAAAAATGGCCGCTTATGAAGGAATTATTAAAGAGTTCTATCGGCGTGTGTATGATGGCGTGTTCAACGATGGGTTCGACGCGTTGATTTCTCCGACACTCGCCACGCCTCATGTTCCCGCAGATTACGATCTGAGTGTCGGTGGACTGGTGATTGAAGGGCAGGAAATCCATCCCTTCGCGCTGCTTGCGTTTACGATCCCGTGGAACATGCTGAACTGGTGTCCGGTCGTGAATGTGCCCGTGTCGCTGAGCAGTGAAGGTATGCCTATTGGTATGCAGATCATCGGTCAGTCTTATGATGACTTGGGTGTTTTCCGCGTCGCACATGCCTATGAGAAGGCAGCCCCAAAGATGTTCAGTGGCGAACTGATGCCGGATTACCGCAACCCAGCGTAATGAAAAACAAAGTGCGATTGCCAGACTGTGTGGCCCAATTGATAGCTGAAATGACACGAGACTTGTTTACGTGAGGTGTGCCCAAATCGGCTATCGGCTGATTTGGGCGACAGTTGCTTGTAAGGAAATTCTGTTTCCCGACCTAAAGCACAAACGTATTCGGTCAATTTGGGCTCCTTCCAGTCATTTGTTGCAATCGGCACAAACGACTGCTCAGCGAAAAAATACCCACCAGCAGCAACTGCGCCAACGTCAGCTTAGGCCAAGGTGTTTGGCGAGGTTATCAACTTCCGGTCGCCTAGCTTTTGCGCCCTGCCAGACCAGAAAATATCCCTTGCCGGTCTTTAGTGGCTTATCGACCAGCATTAAGAGCCGCCCGGATGCCAGGTCCGATTGCAAGAGCGAACAGCTTGCCAAGGCGATGCCCTCACCCTCTAAGGCCAGACAGATGGAATGGCTGTAGTTCTGGCACAGTGTTTTGGACAAACCATGAAAGCCGCTTTTGTGTTCCCGCTGTTGCCAAACGTCCCAATTGATCCAATCCGGTGCGTGTCTGTGATAGTCCAGCAAACTCGAATTTTGAGGGGCGTTGGCAAAGCGCCCGGCTTCGGCGGGTGAGGCAACAGGGGCCAGTTCCTCGTCCATCAGCAAATGCCCTTCCCAACCCTCGGGAACCTTGTCGGCGTAGATAATGGCAAGGTCATTGCTGGCTGACAGCACGTCGCGGGGATCATCCTTGACGACGGTTTCGACAGGACAGGATGCAGAGCTGAGCGCAAAAGACCGCAGGCGCTCAAACAGCCAAAAGACTGACACGGCAGAATTGGCTGCGATGCGAACGGAAGTCGCCGCCGGCGACCTGACCTGATCAAGCGCGCCTTGAAGATAGTCCAGCGCCATGGCCACGGGATCGGCCAGTTGCGCGCCGGCCTGCGTGGGTTTGAGGCTCCGCGCGCCACGCTCAAACAAATCCGCACCCAGCCAGTTTTCCAATTGCTTCACACGCTTGCTGACCGCGGCTTGCGACACATAAAGCTCAGACGCTGCAGCGCTGAAGCTGCCGGCGCGCAGCGCCGTTTCAAAGAACACAAGCGTGTCGAGCGGCGGAAGCGATTTTCGTCGGCTATCCATTCCCATTGGTTATAGCTATGCCTGAGAATTTTCAATATTCACCGCGTGCCGATGTCGAATTAGTTTTGGCTCAAACTTATTGGGCGAAACGACATGGCAAATTTCGACTGGCATGCAGAGCGAAGCGATCTGGATGGAATCGCATTGCTTGATCGCGCACCGGAGGGTGAAGGGAGCGATCTGGAATCTGTCAGACTTTACCGCCTTGGCCGGGTGCGCGAGC
>ERZ1740067.2745-NODE-2745-length-10433-cov-6.606283_pt1 | contig 10433 bp, 8 predicted proteins | sample MGYA00581736_ERZ1740067 | MGnify/ENA primary metagenome ERZ1740067 (study PRJEB43018, sample SAMN04849236) | marine metagenome | isolation source: floating plastic debris | place: Pacific Ocean | collected 2008-08-27 | study: EMG produced TPA metagenomics... | reverse complement strand
AATGATCCTGATGGCTTTATTAATGAATTCATTCGCCTGATTGAACGCCTACCGCAGCAGGGCTTAATCGTAGACGTGCGTGGTAACGGTGGCGGCCATATCTATGCCAGTGAAGGTCTGTTGCAAGTGCTGACCCCTGGCGAAATCACCCCTGAGCCTGCTCAGTTTTTGAGCAGCAAACTCAATGCTCGAATCTGTAAGCGGCATGAAATTAACCGAGTTGGCATCGATCTTTCTCCTTGGGTTGAGTCGCTAACCAACGCTGTAGAAACAGGTGAGCTGTATTCTCAGGCAGCGGCTATTACACCCTATGAGTATGCTAACGGCAGAGGGCAGAAGTACCACGGTCCGGTGGTTTTGATTACGGATGCGCGTTGCTATAGTGCTACCGATATTTTTGCGGCGGGTTTCCAAGACCACAAGATCGGCCATATTTTAGGTGTTGATGGCAACACAGGCGCTGGCGGTGCCAATGTGTGGGAGCACGGCCTACTCAGTGAGCTGCTGAAAGTTCCTGCACCGGCAGATGAAGAAACCCCTTATGAAACTTTGCCAAAAGGGGCCGGAATACGGGTTGCCGTTCGTAGAACGCTTCGCGTCGGAGAACTCGCTGGCACCCCAGTAGAAGACTTAGGGGTGGTTCCAGATTCCCGTCATGCGTTGACCAAGGAGGACTTACTCAATGGCAACAAGGACTTAATCAATGCAGCAGGCAAAATTTTGAAGCGAATGCCTGTGCGAGAACTCTCTGCCAGCGTAAGCCGCACTGCAAAGGGGCTGTCTGTTACGGCTAAAACAGCTGGGTTTACCCGACTAGATGTTTATGTAGACAACCGGCCTATGCAAAGCATGAATGTCAGCGACGATACGCACCCGTTTGAAGTAGAGCTGTCAGGCCAGGCATCCGAGCTGAAACTGATGGGCTATTTGGACGATGACTGTGTCGCTGTAAGGCGAATCGCAATCTAAGCCAGCCGCTTTCTTGATCTTTCTCTGTGTAGTTGTAAGGGCGTAACCTCCTTTTAGGAAATTACGCCCTTTTTCTTTGCGCTTATGGCGCTATGTATCGCGAGTGAGTGTTATGAGGCCGGCTTACCGTCTAGACATGAATATGCGAAGCACATACCAGAACAGCAGCATCACCGATGAAAATAGCGCCAAAGAAGCCGCGACATAGTAGTCAGTAGGATAGCGCTGCATCACCTGTGAGGTTTGGTACAAAATGGCTGCTGCGGCAAAAGCCACCATTGCAAACGAGAAGAAAATGCCAAGGCTAAAGCCGAAGATAAAGCTACAGACAATCAGGCCTAACGCCACCATGCCAAAAATCTTCAGAGCACCGCCGAGGAAGGAGAAATCTTTCCCGGTGGTGAAGACTACAGCCGTCAGTCCGCCGAACAGGAAGAGTGTGACCAGAGCAGCAGATTGGACGACTTCGATACCGCCGCCAGAAAAGAGGATGGCGATGCCCAGCAGCGGCGCGAACATAATCGCTTCGCCAATAACATATAGCCCTAAGCCCATGTACTGCGTGTTGATGTCGCCTGCTTTGGCTGCGAGTCCGCTAGACAGGTAGCCCAGCAGCATAAAGCCGCCCAGCAATGCCATATAGCCAAAGCTGCTGCTTAAGACGAAGTTCGTCAGCGCTTGGGCAATCCCTAGCTGGAAAAACAAAAATTCAACGACGATAAAAGCGCCGACTGCCCCAGCCAAATGCTGATAGGTCTTTTTGATAAATTCCGCGCGCTCACTGGGCCGCGCCTGTGCTACTAACACCATAAGAGTGGTTTCCTCGAGATCGTTTCCTTGAGTTGTGTTTACTGTATTGTCACTGTCTAATCTTTCCAATCTTTGGCTACAGACTAACAGAGCCCCTATACGGAAAATACGTACGGAAAATACGGGCAGGCCAAAGAACTCAAAGCTAGCCCTGGAATCAAGGCCATGGTCACAAAGATAGCAAAAACTACCGAATCCTCGCCTTTACTTCAACATAACGTTTTGAATAATGACGGCGATCGCAATGCTAATCATGAGTAGCAACAGCCCTTTCCCGCCGGGCACTAGCGTATGCGATTGATCCGATATGTCCCCCTCCTGACTTAAAATCGTTGGATATCGAAATTTCCAAACCATGACCGCTGGGATAATGCCAAACAAAATAGAGTTACCGTAAGCGCCAGCAACATCAATAGCGTTGTAGAAAATATTGGGATCTAAGACAGACAACGCCAGCGGTGGCAGGAGCACTAGGCTGTAGAAAAATAGCTTTTTGGAGCGTTTTACCCACATAGCGGATGTCGTCATCAGCCCAGCAAAAATATCTTCAAAGACGCTCAATAAGCCAAACACAAAGCCGATAAATGAGGTTGCGATCGCAACCTCGCTAAATATCGACACCACGGCCCCTATCCGTGGATGACCCACCCCTAATCGCAGCAGCTCAAGCGGGTCTACCACATCCCCTGTTGCAATCACCCCGTCCCACTGCATACTCCCCAAAATCACCACATTCCAGAGCGCAAACATTGCCAGCGGTACCAGCGACCCGAGCCCGATTGCCCATCTTACTCGTTGCCCATCCCCCTCTAGTTGAGTGGTCACCACAGGCACCACATTTTGATACACAAAGGCGACAAACATCACGGGCACGGCCAACCCAATAGCCTCCCAGTGCTGCACTTGCCATCGCGATGGTTCCACCTGTTCTGCTGTGAGGCCGACCAGTAGGCCAAATGTCGCGATCACAATGACGACCAAAGCAATATTGAGCCATCCCACCACCCGCGTACTGCAAAAATAGAGAACCCCACCAAGTAAAAGAACAAAAACAACATGGCCTAGCCATAGGGGGATTGCTTGCAGCGAAGTCGTGTGGTTGCCTAAGCGATCAAGTACAGCTGCTAAGATATCGCCCCCGCGAGCGATGTATGCAACCAACAGGGCGTAGTGGATAAATATATAGAGGACACCTGAGGCGATCGCACCGCTTTTGCCCAGCAACCGAGCCACCGTTGCCAGCAGGCCCAACTCCGGTCGCCCAGAGACTCGCATTGCCCACAAGTTGGCCTCGGCTACCAGTAGCCCAGATGCCAGCATATACAGCCAGGCCAACACCATCAGCACCGTAGAAGGAATCACCCCAACTGGATAAGTCACTGCTGGCAGTGCCAGGACGCCCGCACCAACAGTCGTTCCAGCGACCAAAGCCGCACTGCTAAAAACACTGCCTGGCTGATGAGTGAGCTTCGGATTATCCGCATCACCATTTAATGTCAGGTTAGAAAATAGCGATGCCACAGAAACTCAAGTTTTAATGTTCTTAGTGTTCAATATCCACTATTTAACGCAAGCACGATTTAACGTAAAAGCGCCTACCTAAACAGCTGCTCTAGTAGCTTCGTGCTGGCTGTGTCAAAATGCTGAAAATCATCTAGCCCTCTGGCTAAGAGCATAGCCCCTTCCAATGCTGCAACAAACATCGTCGCCCACGCCTGTGTGCCTTCCGCCGCAGAAAGTTCTCCGTTGTCAGCACCAAACTGCATGACCTCGGAAAGCCACTGCTGCTGCGCCGTAAAAAATCGAGCGACTTCTCCTTTGACTTCTTCTGGAACCGTTTCTATCTCACCTGCGAGCATTCCACACATGCAGAGGCGATCTCGCTCCACCAACGTATCTCGAAACAAAGCCACATAGGCTTCTAGCTGCTTGCGGGCAGTCTGCTGATCAGCACGAATAGCCTGAAGTGCTTGGTCAAAGTGATCGCAGTAGCGAGCAGCCACTGCCCGTCCCAACTCTCCTTTGGTTGGGAAGTGATAGTGAATGCTCGCACTTTTGATGCCGATTGTCGCTGCAATGTCGCGATAGCTAAAGCCGTTGTAGCCCCGCGTTTGAATGAAATCTTGAGCGACACTCAAAATTTCTTCAGATCGAGAGACAGATGATTTAGCTGTGTCAGGCATACGTTGCATTGGGAGAGCAGTTCTAATTGTACAGCGCCTGATTCCATCACACTTGACACTACAACATCCGGTGCTACAACACCTGATATTGGGCAGCTCCGATTGACATACGTGCCTATTGACAGCTAGTTGTACTGGTTGCGGCCAGCCATCACCCCGCCATCGACATCCCACACCGCGCCTGTCACCCAGGCCGACTTTTCAGAGAGCAAAAATGCGATCGCCTCTGCTACATCATCCACTGTGCCAATGCGCCCAATAGGATGAAACCCATTAAACCCTTGCAGTGCGCTGTGCACCTGCTCTTTCTCAATAAACCCTTCGTAAATAGGGGTTGCTACCACGGCGGGTGACACCGCGTTGACACGGATGTTGTTCGCGCCGAGCTCCATCGCCAGATGCTGCGTCAAGGAATGCAGCCCTGCCTTTGCCATGGAATAGGCAGAAGATGGTGTGGCCTGTACTGCTTGCTTAGCCCACATGGAGCCCACGTTGACGATGGCTCCTTTGTAGCCAGAGGAGACGATGTTTTGTGCGATCGCCTGCGTGATGAAAAACGTCGCCTTATTGAGATCCAAATACAGATCGTAATCTGACTCCGTATGCTCCAAAAACGGCTTGGGTAGAAACGCGCCAGCCGCATTTACCAACAGTGTCGTATCACAGTGGTCTTGATTAATCTTCGCAATGAGTCCCTCACGTGCTTCCCGATTACTGATATCAGCTAGCTCACTCATTACCTTGCCATACGCGCTGAGCTCATCGACCGCCGCCTGCAGCTTCTCGGTCCGTTTCCCCACAAGCACCGCCGAGCCACCGCCTTGGAGCACCCGCCGCGCCGCAGCCTTACCCATCCCGCTGGAGCCACCCACCACAATCAACTTTTGATCCACAAATTCCTGAGACATTCCAGAACCTCATTTACAGTTTTCTTGATTTATAGGCAGCTCAAACTCGCGCTATCCCAAGCGTTTCGAGTTCTTTAACCGCCTTACAATTACTGTCTATCAAGTAGTAGATAGATGTCAACCCCTATCTGCTACTTGATAGTTTTTGTGTAGAGACTGTTATGGTAAATACATTTGAACCACCACTACAGGCAGCTGAAACAGAAGTAGGAAAAACAGAAGCTAAGAAAAATGCAAAAGGAACAGGACTTTCTATCGCCAGCGTTAGTTGAGCTACTGACAGAAAAACGTCGAGATTTGCGTAGAGACTTGCAATCGTTCAACGACACCCTCCAGCAGCTGAAGGCTGGCTATGGAAAAGGCGGTTCAGCAGAGCAAATCGGACGATGGGAGACCACAAAAGAAATGGAGAGAAAACAAATCGAAATAGAAAGTCAGCTGGCATTGGTAGCGGAACTGTTGGCTCTAGCGCCCCACAGTCCCACGGCGCTGTAGACTGCAACGCTATAGTAATAACCAGGAAGCTATGCACGTTAAATAATGAGACCGTTCTTCGATCAGCAAATCTGGAAAAAAGTCACACTTGTGATCGATTGGCGCGGTACGGTTTCTTGGCTGAGCGCTGTTTTTCGACTTGTGGTCTCATTTAGCATTCTCCTTGTTTTGTTCCCCTACGACTCAGTCTCTGCAGGTATGGTACCTGGTCAATCGTATTTGCCCTCTGCGCCAATCGCCGCTCTGCAAAGCACGCCCTTCAAAGAACGGTCTGCTACCCTGATTGGTCCGAGGGAAGATGCTCCGATTGCTCTCTACATTCGCCCAGCCCCGAATCAGCAGCCTGTGGGCTATGGCATCAGTGGTGACCCGGTGACTATCACTGACCAGTTTGGAGACTATCTGATGGGGGACGATCCTAGCGCTACTTGGAGCCATGTCCGGCTCAACAATCCTCCCTATACAGAAGGCTGGCTTAGAGGGCGGTTTCTCTCTGCTGATTCTCCTGCTGATGCCGTGGATCTAGAAACCTCAGAAGAGCGCCTCACCTCAGAATAACCCTGGGAATAAACGCTGCCCGTTTGCAACCATCTGAAGAAACGCTGGGTCCAACTCTTCAACTGGCTGTCGATAAAAGACTAACTGTGAACAAAATATCAGCTGTGAAGCTCTCACTCCTACGACTTTAGGCACAGGGGGGCAGCCTGCTGATTGCGCTAGGATCAAGCTATAGCAATGAAATACAGCATTCAAAAGTGAACAAATTAGCGCTGATTACATAAACAAAAAAATAATATCCTCTGAATTACACTTTCATGATTTTTGTGTGTACACGTGCCACCTGTAAAGGGTGGCATGTGGCGTGCGCTTTACCTAATCGCTTAGTCAACAATATACATACAGATATCAACCTTGCATTATCAAACGCGCACTTATGAAACGTCTTCGCACTTTACTTGAACTTGGTTTAGCTGGCGGTGCCACTATAGGCATTCTGGCTTTGGCTTTGCCTCGTTTCCTGGGTGGTGAAGTCGATGTGCAGCCCACTGGTACCCCCCCTGCGCTTGGCTCTGACGCTGCTGCAACTGTATCTGAGCAAGGTCTTAGCATTGCTCACTTTCTTGGCATTGCTCAGTTTGTCAAGAGTCCTACTGAGTACAGCATTGTATGTGGGGTGGCCTGTGATTTCGCTGGCCAGGCGGTGACAGGAGAGGTGGTGAGTGCGTCTTTGGAAGGCGATCTCATGGAAATAGAATACCGCTATCTCACTGCTGGGAAGGCCAATATGGGCAAGCTCATCGGCACGCTTAACAGCGATGGCGTTTTTGCGGGGACTTACCGTATCGGTGACCAAGCCGCTTCCAAGCAGGGAGACATTACGTTTACCTTCGCTGCTGACGGTAGCGCCAAAGGGCGTGCAGATAAAGGACGAGGTGCTGTAGAGATTATCTTGTAACTATCTCCTGTTAACTATCTGCTGACCAGCGCAAGCGCCTCTGAGGTGCGACAGCACTATCCCCCAGCATTGTTAGGTTATTCCATAGAAAACTCATAAGTCCTCTAATCTGATGCGTATGTCACAGATTAGGGGACTTTTCGTTAATCTGATAAGCGAGCATAGGTCTTATAGCGTTGGCCACTTAGCTCACTACATTAGTGAACGCTAAAACCGTTGATGTCTGCGATCTAAATGGCGCGCAAGCGTACGTAACGCTAGAGGCGAGGCAAGGCCAAGACCTCACCTCGCCCTTGGCGATATGCATCCATATGCTTGCTATATCCGCTGAACGAAAGGCATCTCGGAGGTTGTAGGTATGTAGATGTTCCTGTTCCTAGGACGTCATTGCTATGTATTCGTAGCCAACTCGAAAATTGTCACAGAGTTGTTGTATTATCTCTCTGAAGACGGCTTTTGCTGATTTTGATTACTCTACTCTTGAAAGTGTTTTCAATAAGATGAGAGAAAACACACGCACTTGTGGCTCAGTTTGTTGAATCGGTACAATAGCCGGGAAAAAGAATAAGCTTTCGCATTTGCTATAAGTGTGTGATAGTCTGTGATCGCTGAAAAGCCCTCGTGCTAAAGGCATATGCCGTTGTAAAATCTGTCACAAGTAGGCGATCAAGGAATAATTTTTTGTTGCTTTTTTTGTATTTTTCCGGACGCTCTTTTCTTGATATCCACATATAAAGAGGGCTTGATTTACAGTTTCTTGAAAGACGCTAAAACCCAGTGTTGACAGGGTTTTTGGTGAATGTAAAGAGAATCAAGAAGTGCTGGTTTCTGTGTTGAATTAGTAAAGATTAGATTTTTTTGAATAATGCGAAAACCGCGTATCCCTCTTGTGTAGAGGGATACGCGGTTTATTGGTGTTGGATCACAAAATATTATCTCAAAAAAACGCGCAGAAAAAGTGGGAATTTGAGTGAGAAATTTTCGTAGCATTTATTCAGATAGGAGAGATTCAATTTCTCGTTTTTGAATAAAGCCCTCTCTCCTAAGTAACAATTTGAAAGTCAGGTGCCCTCCAATGCCTTTTCTCCCAAACGCCTCCTTTGCTCCAGCTGTTTCCTTCACGAAAACCACTGCCGAAAATCACGCTGCTGCTGTTGGTCAGCCTAGTAGCGATTCCCCACTCAATCAGAGAAGCGGACGTTCTGCGGTACTGATGCTCCTGCTCGCACTTGGTGGGGTATTTCTTCCTGCTCCAAAAGCGCTGGCGCAAATAGCCGATAACATCCAATACGATGTCGATAGTGGTGCAGTTCGAGTCGACAATAATGCCTTTGATGTGGAGACAGGGGCGCTGGAGAACACCTCAAATATTCCACTGCCTGCAATACTTCCAGAACAAGTCAGCGAAGGCGTATCTCAACCTGTAAGAGATAACATCCTAGCGCCCAACACTGTCGATATTCTGCCCGATGTTGACTATATCAACCGAGCTTTTAACCGCAGAATTAATAATCGCAATGACAGCGATGCTCAGTACACCTTAGATGTTGATTCCCTGCAGCTCACCACAGAGTTTGACCTTAACTATGTCCGAGGTGCTCATGACTATGGCGAGGGCATTGAAGTTACAGTCTTTGATAGCGATGACAATGTCGTGAACCGAGAATCCACCTTTGTCCGTGGTGGCCGTGTGACCGTTGGCCCAAATGGTGAGACACTGCCTGAAAGTTCTCAGATCAATGTATCTTACGGTGCTGAAGATAGGGTAGAGCTGCGTGTGCTCAACCTGCGACGTAACGGTGCTAACCCAAGCGAATCCGGCGTTTACTTTTCTGCAGATGGTGAACTTATTGTTGAAGATCTGCGCAACGGTGGTGACCTTGACTTCAATGATGGTGAATACCTGCGAGTCCATGGCGGCCAAGGTGAAGCCAATGCGATCACTGAGAGTCAAAGTATTACGACCCGTACCCGTGTTCGAGATACACCCGTCGATCCTGAAACTCGAACTGAAGAAAGCGTTGTAACCGAAATTGTTGAAAATATAGAAGAGGCGGACGAGATCAGCACAGAGGAGCGAATCCGAGGTCAAGTAACTTTGCCGGACAACCCTTCTCCACGCTTTATTGGCCATGCCGGTGGTGCACGCACTGCCAACGATGAACAGCTCATTTACAATCACTACGCTGGCAACAGTCAACTCCGTGCTGGTAGCGACGGTCTCAGCTTTACAGGCCAACTCAAACCTCTGAGCAACAATCCCGGCGTGCCGCCCACTTTGCTCTCCGCGAATGCTACGTTCAATCCCTTTGTCGGTGATAACGAAGCTGGCTTTACCACTACCCTCGGGGTCACTCAGTTTTTGAATCCCACCCATCGCCTGGCCACCGACGCCTTTGGCAACACCATTCGCAATCCAGACGGTGGTAGACCTTTTGTTGAACCTGCGGGACTATTTACCAATCGTCAGCTCGTTGGCTATGTTCCCCCCACGCCACAAGAAACTATCCAAGGCACCGATCCAATTCTGCCTACCAACGGTATCTTTGAGCTGCCGGATAACCAGCCCATCGTGATTACCCCAGCAGACCCACAAACGGTCGGTGCTGGTAACGCAGCCTATACCGACAACGTGGGTGGTCTGCTGATTGAGTTGGCGGCGGGTGATCTCCAGTTCATCCCTCAGTGGACTAAAGATGGCCACGCCGTATCACCTATTTCGCTCTCTCCGGGCGAAGCTAGGCGCATTATTTACGCGCTGGTTCCGCAGCAAGCCGGTCAAGACCTGACGCTGGGCGAAACCTATGCCGTTTCCGAAGACAGTGACGGCTACCGCATTACGGAGGGTGGCTTCTTTCTCATCTCTGCCGATCGTCAGCCTCAAAACTTTGTGGCGGAAACAGCGACTGTCTACGCGGTGGAGGATACCCTCAGCGGTCAAAACGCAGCCACCAACGAATTTAATGGTGTACAAGGTGTATATGCTGAAACCTTTGGCGGTGTCAGGATTCCAACTGTAGATGTGACCACACGAGACGAGGCAGATGCCCGAGTGGGTAACAATATCCTGCCAACTCAGATGATCGCAGCTGACCCAGGACAGCAGGCTTATGGACGCACCACCAGAGCCGCTGGTTTCTACCTTGGCGGTGCGCTGGGCGCAGGTATCGGTAACCAGCGTGACACCATCAGGCAAAGCACGATTTCAATGGACCAGGTCACGACTGAACTGATTTCCCAGCGCACTGTCAGTACCTTTATGACCCCAGTCTTTGATCGTGAAACGGCTGTTGTTCAACGGACTGAGACCACACGGGAAGAAGGTACTGCCAGCTTTGATATTAACGTGGAGGGTCAGTTGACTAACGTTCGCTTCACCAGCACTGGGCCTGAGATGGTTTCAGTTGATACCGAAGTCATTGAGCGCAATAGCGACCTTGTTCGTGGGGAAGAAGTGCTCGTTGACTCTGAAACCTTCGAAACCACTGAGCTGATATCAGCTGACTTGATCGAGATGGATCAACAAAGTGATGATACTTCTGACAGCTATGCCTACTTCTCTGCCGTTCAAGGTGAGCTAGCCCTCGGTGGCGTCTTTAACTTTGGCAATAC
>ERZ1740067.2743-NODE-2743-length-10441-cov-6.307626_pt1 | contig 10441 bp, 8 predicted proteins | sample MGYA00581736_ERZ1740067 | MGnify/ENA primary metagenome ERZ1740067 (study PRJEB43018, sample SAMN04849236) | marine metagenome | isolation source: floating plastic debris | place: Pacific Ocean | collected 2008-08-27 | study: EMG produced TPA metagenomics... | reverse complement strand
AGTCGGGCGGTCTTCGGGAGGTGGGGCTCGGCGGGTGTGGCGAGCCGGTCGGCGAGGCGCGTGACGGGGATCGCCCAGCCGATCGCGAAGGCGATGAGGGCCAGCCCCATGTACCGGGCGGGCTGGCTGGTCAGGATGGATTGGAGCGTCACGGGGTCGGCGGGTTCTTTGGCGCCGAGGGGGGAGACGGCCATGTCGGCCGACGACACCATGACCACGCCCAGCGTGAGCAGGGCGAGGACACAGAGCGCGATGGTGGGCGCAGAAGAAATCCCATGGCGTTGGGCCATGGGATTCGAGATCGGTCGGGCGGGTGTGATCTGCTCAGAAACGGCGGAGGTTTAGGCGTTTGTCGGCCGGCGGCGCGAGCACGCGGCGATGCCGGCGAGCAGCGCGAGCGTGGTGGGCGCCGCGGGGATGAGGGGCGCGGGCTTGCTGCGGAGGTTGCCCGAGATTTGGAGGCTGATGGGCAGCCCATCGATCGAGAAGTTGAGCGCCGGCGTGTTGAACTCGGCCGAGACTTCGTAGTTGTCGGACCCCTGGTCGCGGTTGAGCAGGACGGTGGTGTCGAACCCGCGGAACTCGGGGTCGAGCGTGGCCAGGTCGAGGAAGGTCGAGGGGCCCAGATCGGTGCCGGGCGCGACGGACGCGATGCCGGAGGTCGCCGCAAGGTTGCCGTTCTGGGTGATCACGCCGAAGTCGAAGGTGCCCTGCGACGCGTCGCCCTTCGAGAAGTACGTCGCATCGCCGGGGTCTTCCATGGAGACGTTGACGTCTTCGAGGGTGGCGGTGCCGAAGACGCCGAGGTCGAGGACGAGGGGGTTCTGGGCGAAGCCGACGTTGAAGTCAACGACGCGTGCGGCCTCGACGATGAGGCCGTTGAAGGTGATCTCGATGTCGACGCTGCCCGCGGCGCTGAAGGTCGGGACGGGATCGAGGCCGCGAAACGGCCAGCCGATCGTGATCGACGAGCGGTCGGCGTCGAAGGCGAAGGTTTGGATAAACGTCTGGGCATCGGCGGCCGAGGCGGCGCACGACGCCGCGGCAACGGCGGCAATTCGGAGCATGGTGAAATCCCTCCCAGGCATTCCTCTTGGATCTTGGGCCGACCCATGTCCAGCCCTCTCGCCATGCAACGTGACGCGCGGGGCGACGCCCGCCAGCCGATTTTCGGACTTTTCAGACTATGCGCGCGAGCTTGCGACAGTGGTCCCGGATCGTGGTGGCTCAGCGCATCACGGGCAGGGCGACGCGCTTGCTTAGCTCGTCGATCGGCCGGGCGATCAGGTCGTAGCCCGAGGCGTCGACGATCGTACACGGCACGAGCTCGCCCGGCGAGAGCGGGCGGGCCGAGTGGACGTAGGTCGTCGCGTCGATGCTCGGCGCCTGGAAGTACGTGCGGCCCTTGTAGATGTGGGCCGCGTGCGAGACGCCGGTCGTGCTCTCACCGGCGATCTCGGTGGGCGCGTCGATGAGCACATCGAAGCGGCAGCCGGTGGCTTCTGGATCGTCGGCATTGAACTGGTCGGCGACGTAGCGGGCCTGCTCGAAGGCGATCTCTTGCTGGAGCGCCATGATCTCGGACTGGCGACGCTCTTTGACCTCTTCTGGAACAGCAAGATTCGGGTCGTCTTCCATCTTGGCGGCGGGGGTGCCGGGCTCGCGGGAGTAGCGGAAGACGCCGACCGCGTCGAAGCCGATCTCGTCGATGAACTCGAGCAGTTGCTCGTGGTCGGCCTCGGTCTCGCCCGGGAATCCCGAGATAAACGTGGTGCGGATTGCCATGCCCGGGATGCGCTCGCGGAGCTTGAGCATGAGCTCGCGCTGCTGGTCGGCGGAGACGTGGCGGCGCATCGCGGTGAGGACCGAGTCGGAGGCGTGCTGGAGGGGGATGTCGAGGTACTTGCAGAGGCGGCCGGTCTCGGTGAGCTCGGCGAAGGCGTCGATGATCTCGTCGGTGAAGTTGGAGGGGTAGGCGTACATGAGGCGGAGCCAGCCCATGCCGGCTTCCTCGGTCATGGTGTCGGAAACGGTTTTGAGGAGCTTGGGCAGGCCGGCGCGGAAGTGGCCGCCGCCGGAGACTTGTCCGAGGCCCGTGCCGACGTCGTCGCCGTAGGACGTGGTGTCTTGGCCGATGAGCATGAGCTCGAATGCGCCGTCGCGCACGAGCTCGCGGGTTTCCTGAACGATCGCGTCGGTGTCCTTGGAGCGCATCTTGCCCCGGATCGAAGGGATCGTGCAGAAGGCGCAGCCCTGGTTGCAGCCCTCGGACATGCGGAGGTAGGCGTAGTGGCGCGGGGTCAGGCGGAGGCGGGCGGCGTCGGACTCGAAGTAGCCGATGCCGCGGCCGTCCTTGCCGTTGACCGTGAGGCCGACGGTGTCCTTGCCGCGCTCTTTGGCGGCGGTCAGCGCGTTGGCGGTGATCCAGTACTTGGGCCCGTCGGCGGCGTGCTCGCTCAGGCTTGTGCGCTCGGGCTTGGTGCCGGTGACTGCTTCGGTGATGCGGTCGCGGTCGAAGACGCCGATGAGCGCGTCGATGCCCGGCGCCCACTCGAGCATCTTGGCGCGGTGGCGCTGGACGAGGCAGCCGGCGACGACGACACGCTTGAGCTCGCCCCGGTCTTTGGCGGCGACGGCTTGCTTGATGACCGAGAGCGATTCTTGCTTTGATGCTTCGAGGAAGCCGCAGGTGTTGATGACGACCGCGTCGGCGGGCTGGATGTCGCCGGTGTTGTCTTCGGAGGCGAGGCCGCGGTCGTCTTGCTCGGAGCCGGACTCGGACAGATCGCTCGGCGCGTCGTCGGGGTTCCAGGCGACGGGGGCGATGCCGTCCTCGGCGAGTGTGCCGAGCATCTTCTCGGAGTCGACGAGGTTCTTCGGGCAGCCGAGGCTGACGAAGGAGACGGTGCGGACGGTGTCGTCGCGCGTCGGGGTAGCGGTCGGGGCATCGGCTGGCATGGGCGTGATGCTAGGAGCCGAGCCGCGGGGTTGGTCGGGGTGCACGGGGGCCTAAACGTGCTGCTGGACCTGCTTTGTGGGCCGGTGACCGACCCGGGCCCACTCAGGTGGGACTTGCCTAGGCCGACGCGCGGGTGGGCACCGGGATGCGTTCGGCGGGGAGCAGGTCGACCGCACGGGCGCCGCCCATGGGGTAGTGGGCCTCGAGGAGTCGGCCGAGGGTTTGGCGGTCGGTGATCTCGAATCGGCTGGGGCGGGTGAGTCGCCAGCCGACGAATCGCAGCGCGCGGGGCAGGTGCTCGCGGGTGGTTGCGAGGACGAGCTCGGCGTCGTCCTCGTGCAGCGGACAGATCGCGAACTGCCATGCCTGGCGGCGGTCGAGCGTGCCGAGGGCGTCGGGATCGACCGCGGGCGTCGAGCCATCGTCGCCGGTAGAGGCGGGGCTCATCGCGGCGTACTGGCTTGCCCAGGCGGCTTCGACGTCGGCGGGGTTGATGCCGAAGAGCTCCTCGGCGAGTGCGCCGAAGGGGCGGATGGTGTCGCGCTGGGCGGCGAGGATCTCGTCGCGCTGCTGCTCGGTGAGCGAGCCTTGGATGACGAGCAGGTCGCCAAGTCGAATGATTGCCATGGGTCCACGCACCTCCGGGGAATCTCGCTGCGGTGTGGCAGCGGCACTCCCAGAGTTGTGCGATCCGGCGCGGGCGATGACCACGCGATGGGGCGGCAGGCGTGGCGAGACCGACAAGCTGCGCGGTTTGTGCGGGCGCGGATAGGCTCGCGGGCACGTGCTGGGGTGCACGCGAGGACGCAAGGAGAACAGGCATGGATGCGCCGACGCCCGAGAACGCTGTGCTGGTCGTGTGCGGGGCGCACCTGCGGGCCGAGTGGCACGACAGGCCGATCGCGTATCGGTTGCGCGGCGTGCTTGCCGAGCATGGCGCAGCGGGCGCGGTGGTCGTGTCGGACATCTGGTACTTGAACCACGATGAGCTTCGGCATCGGCCGACGGTGAGCGTGGGTGGGCCGGAGGTGAATGCCCTGACCGCGTACCTGGGCGCGCGGGTGCCAAGCTCGTATGTGGTGGAGGGGCGGTGCGTGGTGCAATTTGACCTGGCGTCGGCCGACCCGATCGCGGCGTGCTGGGGCGCGGGGCCGGACGGAACGCTTGAGGCGGTGGACGCGTTTTGCGAGCGATACCTGGATGAGTTTGTCGTGCGGGCCGACGCGGGCTAGACAGACAGCTCGCTCCCGGGCGGCTGGCTACTTGCCGACGCAGAAGGTCGAAAAGACGCGGGCGAGGATGTCGTCGGGCGTCATGGTGCCGGTGATCTGGCCGAGCGCGTCGAGCGCGTCACGCAGGGCGGCGGCGGTGAGCTCGGGGTCGGCGAGGGCGTGCGCGGGCTCGTCAATGGTTTCGATCGCGGCGCGGAGTGCATCGAGTGTGCGCGTCAGTGCGGCGTGGTGGCGGGGCAGCACGGCGGCGGTCGCGGCGAGCTGCGAGCCGACCGCCTGCTCGGCGATCGCGCGGCGGAGCGCGGGCAGGTGATACGCGTCGAGGGCGCACACGGCGAGGTCCTCGGCCGATGTGCTCGCGCGGGGCAGGTCGGCCTTGGTGCGCACGCGGAGGGTGGGTGTCGCGGGATCGAGGGTCGCTGGCGGATCGAAAATGCCAGCAGGGTCGCAGAGGATGACCAAGTCGGCGGTCTCGATCGCGCGGGCGGTGATGACGAGCGCGGCGCGCTGGGCGGGCGTGCGGGCGGGGGCGGCTTTGGTCTCGGTGCCGGGCAGGTCGATGAGGGTGACGGTTGTGTGCGCGTCGGGCCGAAGGTCGAGCGGCTCGGCGAGGGCGTCGCGGGTGGTGTGGGGCTGGGCGTCGGTGATGGCGCGTGGCGCGCGGTTGGTGCCGAGCAGCGCGTTGAAGAGTGTGCTTTTGCCGGCGCCGGTTGGACCGGCGAGGACGACGGCGGGGTGCTCGCGGGCCGTGGTGCTGGGGGATGACGAGCCCTGCCCCACTTCTTCGCGGACTGCCGACGCGATGGCGGTGAGGCGGGCGTGGAGGTCGGCCGGTGCGATGGGGACGACGTCTTCTTGGTCGGTGAAGTCGATGCCTGCTTCGACGAGGGCGAGGAGTGTGGCGAGGTCGTCGGCCCATGCGCGGCGGGCGCGGCCGGCGGTGCCGGTGAGCGCGCGCTTGGCGGCGGCGAGCTGATCGGCCGAGTCGGCAGCGATTGTTGCGGCGACGCCCTCGGCGCGATCCAGGGAGAGGCGGCCGTTGAGGTAGGCCCGCGCGGTGAACTCGCCGGGCTGGGCGGCGCGCAGGGTGTGCTGGGTTGTGGCGTGGGCCGTGAGTTGGGCGAGCACGCGCTCGATCAGGTGCGGGTTGCCCGGGAGCAGGAGTTCGAGCGTGGGCTCGCCCGTGTAGGTGCGGGGGGCGGGGGCGTGGAGCGCGCGCACGGGGAGAGGCCTGCCCGCGAGATCGAGGGTTGCTGGGCGGGCCCAGCGCGCGGTGGGGTCGAGCGCCGGCTTGACTTGATCTGATGCGTGGAGGTGCTCGGCGATGATCTCCGGGACGGCTGGACCGGAGCACCGGATCAGCGCGAGGGGTGATCTGCCCGCGGGCGTGGCGAGCGCGACGATGGTGTCCGTGGTGCTCACGGGCGCGGGCCTCTGCTACTTCCGCTTCTTGCCTCTGGGCGCGGGGAGGTTGCCGGGGCCTCGCTGCTTGGCGGCTTTTTGCATCGCCTTGCGCTGGTCGCGTCCGGGGCCGAGCTGTTGTTGCTCGCGGAGTTGTTGTTGTTTTTGGGCGGCTTCGTAGAGGCGGCCGAGGAAGCCGGGCTTGGCGTTCTTCTTGCGCTCGGGCTTGACGTCGAGGAGGCCCTTGGCGTCGATGGACTTGCGGATGTGGCGCATCTCGAAGATGCCGACGGTGGAGTTGGTGATGAAGTAGATCGCGAGGCCTGACGGTGCGCCGTACATGAACAGCGGGAACATGACGACCATCATGATCTTGATGAGCTTCTGCTGGGACTCCTGCTCGGGGGTCATGGTCGTGGCGGTCGGCGGGGTGAGGTATTTCTGGTGGGCGTAGAAGACGACGCCGAGCAAGAGGGGCAGGATGTTGAGGCCATCGATGCGCATGAGCCCGAGGTCGATGGGGTTGGCGATCGCGTAGATGCGGTCGGGCTGGGCGAGGTCGGCCAGGAAGGTCCACGAGCCGTTGGTAATTTTCTGGAAGACGCCGAAGAAGGCGGGCTGGTGGCGCATTTCTGACGAGAAATACAGCACGGCGTAGAGGGCGATCCAGACGGGTGTCTGGAGGAACATGGGCAGACAGCCGAGCATGCCCGCGGGGCTGATGCCCTCTTCTTTCCAGAGCTTGCCGGTTTCTTGCTGGAGTCGCTTGGGGTCGTCCTTGAACTTCTCTTGGAGCTTCTTCTGCTTGGGCCCGACCTCTTGCATCTGCTTGGCGAAGCGTTGGACGCGGATCTGGCTCCACCGGGTGACGGGGTGGAGGATGGTGCGGACGATGACCACGAGCACGATGATCGCGAGTGCCCAGTCGAAGGTGATGTAGTCGTGGGCGATGATGAGGATGGCTTTGAGGCCGTCGGCGAGCCAGGCGAAGGTGCAGACGGCGCACATGCCCCCGAAGTTGTAGACGACGAGCCCGTCGAGGTTGACGGCGGCGGCCTGGGGCTGGTTGTTGATCACGCGGCGCGAGAGCGGGCCGGCGTAGATGCTCAGTTCGGAGTCGATGCTGGCCGAGGCGGGGATGACTTGCACCGGGCCGGTCATGCGGAGCATGACGCCGTCGCCCGCGATGACGTCGGCGACGACGCGGTCGACACGCTCCGCGGCGGTCAGCGCGAGGTTGTTCGTCGGCGCATCCGGGTCGACCTTTGGGTGCACGGCGACGGCGAAGTAGCGGTTGGTCAGCGCGAGCCACGAGAGCGTGTGGTTGCGGTTGGCGTGCGAGGGCGTGGGCCAGACGGGGGCCGACGAGTCGTAGAGCTTGGTTGCCTTGTCCTTCTTGCCGAGCAGCTTGTTTCGTGGGAGGAGGTCGCTGTCGGGCTGGACGAATTGCTGGGTGGGGTCGCGGGTTTCGTCGAGGAGGTATCCGAGGCGGAGTCGGCGTTTGTCGCCGCCGTAGAAGGACTCTTGGATGAGGTCGGCCGGACCGGTCTGGATGACCGAGACGGGGATGGGCGCGTCGGTGAGGTTCTCGATGCGCTGGTCGAGCCCGAGCTCGAAGGAGTTTTCGTCGATGGTGAATGTTCGGCGGACGCGGAGGATGCGCGTGCCGTCGGCGTCGGTGATGAAGGCTTCGAAGTCGCCAGGCGCGAGCTCGCGCCAGATCGGCAGGGGCTCGCCTGCGGCGGTGTAGCCGGTGAGGGGGACGTAGTCGTCGCCGATGGTCAGGCCGAGCATCGCCATGGGCGTAAGCCTGCCAGCGCCGAAGGTGCGCTCACGGACGAGTGCGACGTGCTCGGTGCCCTTGGGCTCGGTGAAGTAGTCGGCGAGCTCGATGGTGTCGATGCCCGCGCCGACGGGGCTGAAGCGGAGTTGGAGCTCGAAGGGGTCGGCCAGCGCGCCGATGGCGGCGAGGTCGGTCGATGCGTCGGTGAGCGTCTCGGCGCGGAGGCCTTCGGGGATGTTTTCGGCGAGGTCGGCGGAGGTGGGCGTGGGGGCCGTCGAGGGCGCCGGGGCTTCGGCAACGGGCGTGGCTGGTGCGCCGTTGGCCGGCGACGACTCGCTGGGCGTGGCGGCTTGCTCGGGCGCTTCGGGCTGGGGCGAGGGGTCGGGCTGGGGCTGGCCGGGCTGGGCTTGGCTGGGTTGGGCTTGGCTGGGAGGGGGTGTTTGTCGCTGCTGGCCCTGGTTGGCGGTGTTGGTCAGGACCGCGAGGCCCACGCCGATGCCCGCGGCGATGACCACGGCGGGGATGAGCAGGCGGAGGAACGTGTTGGGCTTCTGCGGCATGGGTCGGTGGGTGCCCGTTTGAGAGGGTTCCGGATGGAGATAGAGCGTGAGCACGCGTGCGCCCGGATGGCGAGCGGCATCGCGGACTTTAGGTCGGGCGATCGCCGCGCGGCCGGGCGAACCGAGAGGCTGGGAAGGGCGCTACTTGCCGACGAGCAGGCGGTCGCCCAGCCAGTCGTGGAGCTGGGGGATGGTCTTGATGAGGCTCGCGGTGCGCTCGATGTCGTACTCGACGCGGATGAACTCCACGCGATCGGGGTGGAGCACGACGTAGGAGGCGCGGGCGTCGTGGTCGCGGGGCTGGCCGACCGAGCCAACGTTGACGATTGCCTTTTCGCCCTCGCCGAAGCGGTAGCAGTCTTCTCCCAGTTCGGGCGGGGGGTAGAAGTCGGGCTCGTCGGTGAAGACGCCCGGCACGTGGGTGTGGCCGACCATGCAGAGGCGTTCGACGCGCTCGAGGATGGAGTCGATCTTGTCGGGGGAGTTGACGGCGTCGTCGGGGAAGATGTATTCGTTGATGGGCCGGCGGGGGGAGCCGTGGACGAAGAGGGTGGGGAAGTCCATCTCGGGCTGGGTCTCGAAGACGCGGACGCGGAGGCGACCGAGGAAGTCATACCGGGCCTCGCGGAGGGCCGGGTCGGGCTCGGCGTCGAACTGGTCTCGGGTCCAGTAGGCGGCGGCCTCGGCGCCGGGGTTGAAGTTGGTGGGCTCGTAGAGGACGCCGAAGTCGTGGTTGCCCATGAGTGACCAGGCGCAGCGCTCGCGGACGAGGTCGACGCAGGCGAGCGGCTCGGGGCCGTAGCCGATGATGTCGCCCAGGCAGATGATGCGGTCGACCTGTCGACGGTCGATATCGGCGAGGACGTTGCGGAGGGCCTCGGCGTTGCCGTGGATGTCGCTGATGACGGCTGTAGGCACTGTTGGCGTGCTCCGACGGGGGTGTGGCGGCGGGCGATCGGCTCGGTCATTTCGCCGAGGTCGGTCGGCATGGTAGCGGGCGGGTTTCGCGGGCGTGCGTGTGCGGCGCGGCGGCGGGCGGGAAGGTCCTCCCTGTTACCCGGGTGGGTGCGTGGTCTTTGCCTGATCATGTGGTTTGGGCCTGTCGGTTGCGCGAGTGGGTGTGTTTGGCTGCCGAGGTGTGGGCGATGTGCCGATAGAGGTAACCCCGCGCGTGTCGCGGGCGTCCCTAGAGTGGACCAGCTCGGCCCAGGATGGGCACCGAGAGTTCCGCGCCTTGGGCGTTTGGTGTTCGGGCGATCGGCCCGGACCAAGTGGCGAGAGCCAGTGAATGGGAGATGCCATGCCGGCAGCGAGTGTGAGCTACCAACGGACGCGTGAGATGACGGTCGACGAGCTGCTGCTCGAGAATCGGATCGTCTTCCTGACGCAGGACATCAACCACGCGTCGGCGACGCGGGTGATGATGCAGATGCACTACCTCGACCGCGAGAAGCGCGGGCGGGAGATCCAGTTTTACATCAAGAGCCCGGGCGGCTCGGTAGACGAGACGCTTGCGCTCTACGACACGATGAAGCTGCTCGGCAGCCCGGTGAGCACGTACTGCATCGGGTATTGCTACTCGGGCGCGGCGGTGCTGCTGGCGGCGGGCGAGAAGGGCAAGCGGTTCATGCTGCCCCACGCGAAGGTGATGATCCACCAGCCGTACGGCGGCGTGACCGGCCAGGCCGAGGACATCCGCCTGCAGGCCGAGCGGATCATCAAGGACAAGAGCTCGCTGAACCGCATCCTCGCCGAGAGCACGGGGCAGACCTACGAGCAGATCGCGGCCGACGGCGAGCGCGACAAGTACTTCGACGCGAAAGAAGCGCTCGAGTACGGGCTCGTCGACGAGATCCTCAACCACCCCGAGAAGACGCCCGAGGGCAAGAAGGCCGACGCGTAAGCGGACCGGCTTCTTTCGGCACGAGATATGAACCACACGGCGCGGCGGGCAATCCCGCGGCGCATAGCGACGACAGGACACGGACAATGTCTTACCTGGTACCGATTGTCATCGAGCAGTCCCAACGCGGCGAGCGCTCGTACGACATCTACAGCCGGCTGCTCAAGGACCGGATCATCTTCATCGGCGGCGGCATCAACGACGACATCGCCAACCTCGTGACGGCGCAGCTGCTGTTCTTGCAGAACGAGGACCCGAAGGGGGATGTTTCGATCTATGTGAACTCGCCCGGCGGCAGCGTCACGGCGGGGCTCGGGATCATCGACACGATGAACTTCATCCAGCCAGACTGCGCGACGTACATCATCGGGCAGGCCGCGAGCATGGGCAGCCTGATCGCGTGCTCGGGCGCGAAGGGCAAGCGGTACGCGCTGACCAACGCGCGGAACCTGATGCACCAGCCGCTGATCTCGGGCGTGCTCGAGGGGCAGGCGACGGACATCGAGATCGAGGCGCGCGAGATGCTCCGGCTTCGCGATCGCCTCTACCAGATCTACTCGAACGCGACCGGCCAGCCGACCCAAAAGATCCAGGACGACTGCG
>ERZ1740067.2740-NODE-2740-length-10449-cov-4.552627_pt1 | contig 10449 bp, 9 predicted proteins | sample MGYA00581736_ERZ1740067 | MGnify/ENA primary metagenome ERZ1740067 (study PRJEB43018, sample SAMN04849236) | marine metagenome | isolation source: floating plastic debris | place: Pacific Ocean | collected 2008-08-27 | study: EMG produced TPA metagenomics... | reverse complement strand
CGGTAAGAAAGCTGTCATGGCCATGTGCGATTTCTCCCCCTGTGGTCGCGCTGTCTACGACTACGTGAACGACTGCTGGCAGCCGATGCCGCAGCTGCCGAACTTATCAGGTTTTGATAGAGATACGCGCTCATTCTCACAAAAGCCACCAGCGCCGGAAGCAACCCCGCAGCCAAATATCAGAGCTGACCTAGAGCGCCTGCTGTCGGTAGACGCGCCAGAACCTCCGAGAGAACCTACCCGCTTTGGCTTGACGGTGGAACAAATCAGCGAAGTACAGAAGCGTTTATCTAGCCTGCAACCGGGCGCAATCTCATCCGTGAAGCGCATTCGAGAAAACAGCCGTCTGCTGCGAGATCAGGGCATCACCCAGGCCGACCTCGGCGAGCTATTTGACTACCTCGCCCAGACGCAGGCGATCTCATGGCTAGGCAGTGACCAGCGAGATTTCAAATACTTAGGCGGCTTCTGAAATTTAGATTCAGCCTGCCTTTAGCCTTGGCTGCCAACAGCAAGTGCCACCTGCCGAAGTTGTGAATGTGACTGAGTGGCCGAAGTGGGGTATGAATGGTGGCCGAAGTTATGTGAATATGCACGTTCCGTCATTGTAGGAATTTGTGTAACCATTGCGGTTCCTTGCTACCAAAAGGGCTTCTAAAGCCATGCGATACCTAACCTAATTGAAATGGCCTATCAAATCAGGCGATTCAATGATTTGTGGGCGTATCTTCAGCGTTTAGTTCTAAATTTTCCTAAATTTATTAAACTTTGAGCGGTTTCAAGGTTTATGTTCTTGTTTATGTGGATAAGTGAGTATGGCGGAGTGTAATGAGATTATCAATTAGCTGGGCTGTTTCAGCGCTGTTTTTGTTGGCAAGTTGTTCTGGTACCCTTCAACGCTCGACATCATTCAATGACGTGGGCCAACCTACTATTTCGCCTCAAGTTTCAGCTACTCTTTATCAATATACGCCCCAGCAGATTTCTGAACTAGCTAAGGCAATGAAGAGTCATCGGAAATGTAATTCTAGTGCTGTTCAGACTTACTATGGTGGTTTTTTAGATTTGTGCCTAGCCTATTATGCTGTCATGGAGCCAGAAACAGAGCGTTTACAAAGGATCAACAGACGTTTAGATCAAGAAATTATTAGAACGGATCCCAATGCTCCACACAATCGCACTTGGAGTGAGTCATTTTGTCAGCCCTATTGCTCGCAGTAGTGGATGGTAAATGATTAAAAATGACTCACTTTTGTTATTAGAGATGAGTTGTATGAGGTGGTGACCTTTGCTACTGCTTACTGTCTATTTCCGTTGCTCCGTAGTTCATAAAATGATCTTCACTCATGAAACTGTCTATTTTTTTTAGTGCTTGTCTTTGTGCGCCTATTAGCTTGTTGTTTGTACCTGTTGAATCCAAAGCTTGTCCATTCGTTTGGACGACAGAGTATGGATACAACATCTTGACTGGACAACCTGAAACTCGCACAGTGCAGAGGTTAATTCCAGGCTGTGAACGGCCTGGAAGCAGGCATAATTCAACGTACTCCCCACCGACACAGGCGGAAAGAGAGGCGGCAGCGGCGGCAAGAGCCGCTTCTGATGCAGCTGCGGAAGCTGCGATGTCGCGAATTCGCCCTCTTGGTGGTTTAGAAGAGATTGGTGGCTCAGCCCAAGCCGAAGCAGAAATGTATCGACTTATCTGTCTTGATGGGCCTCCAATTTTACGATTGTCTACACCTGAACTCTGTCAGTAATGGAGCATTTGATATAGAGGTAACGCCAGTGTTGGTCGATGATGCCAGCAGTTGAGTTGAGCATTTGGTAGAGCTTGTCATGTCTCATCCCCTCACCCACTGCCCTTGGTAGAGCGATACCCGAGCTCTAGAAACAGCAGGCAGCGTCAACGCTGCCTGCTGTTTTCTCTTAGCCGGTATGCGCTAGACCCTTCAATAGCGCATATCTGTCGATGTTTTCAGTCTGGTTTTCAGTCGTGTAGGTGGTGATATTTCTGCGTTGACCGTTATGGCTGGTCTGACTAATTGTCAGAGGTTGTTGGGCGTTCCCCTACGGGTCGGGCTATCCGCTACCAATGGCGATGGACGTTCAGCGAGATTCGCTAAGCCGCTGGTGTTTCTCCGCATCCGCTGCGAACCCCCACCGCCTAAGCTCAGCTAACGCTTCAGAACCACCCGCCATTCCGCTTCTATCCCTAACGCATCTCTCGGCCACCAGCATACATTCACCACACCCTATTACTGTCGAGTCCAGGGGCGATAAAAACTGAAGTGACCTTTCTCAAAAATGCGATCGCTTCTATGAGTTTTTATCGGCGAAGCACTCCCCTTGACGGGCGATTCCTCGCTAAGCTCTTGTGCCATTCGGGGGGTTACCATTCAATGTCTAGCCAGCCAATACAAAGCAGCCCCCCGAATCTGGCCACGCGCCGAGCGTTCTTACCCTCCAGTTCTGCTTACTCCAGTAGCTGCTGACAGAGCGGATCATCGGCAGGCTTAATCCCGTTCCAGCATTCCTCCCGATTCGCTTTCAACAGCAACCATCCAAGCCGCTGATTTTGCTCAGCAATTACCTGCTGCTGCCGCCATAACGTCCAGCCAAACAGAAAACACAGCAACACCACGCTGACCGTCAACCCCCAGTTAATATTCCAAGTCCAGTCCACGCGACTTGCCATGTCCTTGAGTTCGCGTTCTGTCCGGTTGAACCTCGTGCTGAGCGCCTCGGTCTTGCTGGCGACCGTTTTCGATTCCCCCCTGGCCTCGCTCAAATTGGCGCTCAATCTGTTCAAGGTTCTGCCCAGCTCCTTCAAGGTTGCTTGCAGTTCGCTGGTTTTGTCGTTCGATTGCTTGAGTGAGTCGGTCAGCCTCAGAAAGCTTTGACTCATGCGCTCGGTTTCTTGCCCTTGCTGCTGAATCGCCGCCAAGGTTCTGAGATTCTGGTCGCTCCACTGGTCTAACTTCCTCTCAAACTCATCAAATAAAGCGCGCCAATTCTCAGGCGCTTCCTCCACCAAAATCGTCAGATAACCGAAAGCCACAAAGAGCATGTAGAACTCATGGTCTTCCCTGACATCAAACGCTAAAAGGACACCCCTGACCCTCGCCTTCTGTTCAACCGAAGCGCCCTCAAGTGCCCTATCGAGCATCGACATATTTTTGGGTTTGTCGTTGAGAATTTCCTCAAAAGACGAATGCCGCTTAACCGGCTGCTGCTCCGTCTCCTGCTTGCTCCGATTCCGTCGGCTACTGGCCATCGTCAAACACCCCCGCCGCGTCAAACTGCTCAAACGACTTGCGCAAAAACGACTTCACCCGCTGTCGCCCAATCGCACCAAAATCATCTGCTTGTTTTGCAGCCTCAAACGTCAACGAGCGCTCATCAATCTTGTCCTTGTCCGAGCGCCCCACAAACTTCGGAAACTTAACCAGCTTCACCTCCAACTTCCGCATCCGATTCATCAGCCGCTTGTCCTCACGAAGCCGCTCCCAGCGCTCCGTCATGCCATAGTTTGCGACAAAGACATGCTGCACCTGATCGCCAAACGTATCGAGCATCTGCTCAAACAGCTTGAGGGAATCCAACCCGCAATCCGAGACAAACCAGCTCACAAAAGAAACGTCTGCCTCGCCTGCCACCTCAAACAGCTCATTGTCATTAATCCAAAGCGTTAGGGCAGGCATTGCCTGAGCCGGAAGATTGACTAATACCTGATGCCCATCGAGGGCCGAATTAAAGATGCCATTCGCCGCATCATCAAAGCGCTCAGCCTCAGAGAAGATAGCTTGCTTGACGCCTGCCTGCTCACCATAGATACGCAGGACATCGGCATTAGATCTATCCGAATCGAACGGAACAAAATCGAGTCCATGTTCCAAGTGATAAGCAATCGCCGTTCTACAGACAAACGACTTGCCCACACCACCCTTCTCACCACCAAAGAGATGAATATTTGCCATTGATGAAACCCCGAAAAATTGTAATGACTAAAGGTCAAACTGGTCATCATCGAACCCAGACCCAGGAGCTGACTCAGGCAGCTTGTTTTGAGTCTGTTGCTTGGTAGATAGCGCCTTCCCCTTTGCAGCCTTCTTCCCGGTCTGCGTAGCCTTCTTACCCGCCTTGTCACCATCGGCAGCGTCCAGGTCAAACAGCTCACGCTCATTAGGCCGCGTCAAAAATCCATCCATCATCATCTTCAGATCGGCTTCTGGCCACTCGCCCGCATTCACCCGCGCCATCACCGCCGCGCCGATAAGAATCTTGCGGCGAGTATCGCGCTTCTTCTCCAGGGTTCGTTCAGCCGCCTTCGCCTGCTGAATCTGTGCCTTGAGCTGAGCTTCCTTTTCGAGCAGTCTTTGAAGTTTTGTAGCCATACGTGCCACCAATCAATCGAAGCGATAGAGTGATCTCGATCACCGGAAGTATAGAGCTGATGTTCTGGTGCGGTGTCCGTCATCTCGAAGGCGCACACAAAACGTAACGGCTCATAGCTCAGTACATCGGCTGGCCATCGCTAGATGGCCCCGTTCTGGGAGAACAGCGCATAGGTTGTCCCATCAGCGCCCCATCCCGACAGTTCTCCCAGAACGGAAGGGCGCGTATATACATCGCAAGCGATGGAACGCGCCGGGGCGACCCCGAACCCCCTTTTCGGAAAGCAAGAGGCAAGAGTCGTGGCGGTCTACGTCGTCAGAATGCAAGTCATTGGACGCAGCGCAGGCAGAAGCGCCACCGCCGCCGCTGCCTATCGCTCCGGTGAACAAGTCAAAGACACCCGCACCGGAGCGACCCACGACTACACAGGTAAAAGCGATATCTACGCCAGCGAAATCCTCAAACCCGAAAACGCGCCCGCTAGATTTTCAGATCGCGAAACACTCTGGAACGAAGTTGAACAAGGAGAAAAACGCAAAGACGCGCAGCTCTCTAGAGAATTTCTCGTTGCCCTTCCCGTCGAACTGAATAACCACCAACGTCAGGAGCTGACCCGCGATTTTGTGCAAGAGCAATTTGTTGACCAAGGCATGATTGCCGACATCGGCTACCACGACTTCAACAGCCATAACCCTCATGCGCACATCATGCTAACGATGCGCGAAGTGAACGAAGACGGCTTTGGCAAAAAGAACCGGACGTGGAACAAACGCGCCCAGCTCCAACAACAGCGAGAAGCCTGGGCCAGACATACAAATGCCCACCTAGAACGTGCAGGCTATGCCGAGAGAATTGACCACCGCTCCCTGAAAGAACAGGGCAGCGAACGACAGCCACAGCCGAAGCTCGGCCCTGCCGCAATGAACATGGAAGCCAGAGGCATTCGCACTGCTGCTGGAGATGAATTGAGACGCGTCGCTAAAGAGAACCGCGACCTTGAACGAAAGCAAAAACGCCGCGCCGAAACTCAAGACAGGCTACGAGCAGAGCGAGCGAAGCAACTCGCTGAAAAGCAACAGGCATCTACCGCAGACCCCGAACGATTACAGGAGCAAAACCCAGATCGACAACCCGAGTCAAAACCAGATCCAAAACGAGAGCTAAGCCAGCAGCCAGAACTGACGCAATCACAGCCGCCAAGCCGACAGCACCAGCGCAAAAAAGAACGCAACGCAGATCGAGGATTCGAGTACTAAGCCCCCTACCTTTTCTCACTTATGTCCCTATCGAAAAACAGTTCGAGTCTGACCACAAAAATCGATACGCTAGAGAGCCTTTACCGGAAGTATCCCAACCTCGTCTGCGCCGCGATCATGTTTGTCGGCCTGTGTGGTTTTAGCGTTGCCCCTGGCTTCCTGTTTGTCCTGGGTGGTCTGATCAATCTAGTTGGCTATGTGGTCATGCTCTTTGCGGCTATCAGCCGCAATCTGATTGTCAAAGATAAGACCAAAACGCAGCGCCGCAACTTTCTGATTATGGCCGGACTGCTGATTCTATTTAATCCCCTGCGTTCGCTCACCCCGTTTCTATTGCTGCTGGGATTACTCAAGCCGATAGACCGGGTTGTGAGAGGACAGGCCATCGTCGATGTACCGACCATGCAGCAGATTCTAGATAAGCGCCAGGAGCAGATCGAAGATAGAGAACTGCCGCGTTTACAGATTGCCGGGGTGGAGCTGCCGAATGATTTAGAAAACCTGGGCTTTTTCTTTGTGGGGTCTCCTGGGAGTGGGAAGACGCAGGGGATAAAGCGGATGTTGCAGACCCTACGTGATCGCAGTGACTTTCGGGTAATGGTGCTCGACAGAAACGGCGAGCTGATGGAGTCGTTTTACAACTCAGAGACCGACAAACTCTTCAATCCTAAAGATGCTCGTTCGGTGAGCTGGAGTCATCTGAGTGAAGGGCAGCAGCCGGAGACGATGGCCGCCGCGATGGTGCCGCTACCGGAGAACGAAGATAAAGCGTTCTTTGCTCAATCTGCCCGGTCATTCCTCTCAGATTTGTATGAGCGCTGTGAGAGCAATGCGCAGCTCTGGGAGGTAATCAACAGCTACAGTCATGACGAGCTAAAAGCGTTCGTCAAAGGCGGACTGAACGCTTTTAGCTTTGGCATAGTTCAAGAGTAGCTGTTATAAAGTGCAATAAGCCAAAAAGCATTGCTACACTTTTGCGAGGAATTTAGATTTTTCTTTTTTGCGTAACGAGTTTGCATTGTTTCTCGGGTATCGAAGTAGTCCTTATTGCACTTCGTGGCAGCTATGCTGTCAGCACTCCTAATACGATGTTTTGTCCAAGATTATTAGATTGGAAACTGACATAGTGAAAAGCTCTAAACTAATAGACCTATATCAAAGAGGAATCAGAAATTTTTGCGGCGAGGATTTGAAGGGACAAAGCTTCAAAGGAAAAAACTTGGCCGGTATAGACTTGAGCGGAGCAGACATTCGTGGAGCCGATTTCACTTATGCAAATCTTCGCGAAGCCAACTTTTCTCGTGCTGTGGCGGGTTGCAACTCCTACTGGATTATTTTCCAATTGGCTTTCGGCTTATTTCTGCTGTTTGGTCTTAATTGGACTTTCTTCATCTTCATAAGATCTCTTTCTCCCCTATTTTCTCCTATGGAATATGATTCTCTAGAGAAAGTAATCACTGCAATTTCTATTCTCATGGTAGTTGTGCTCGTTTGGAGAAGAGCTCAGCTTGCTGGTAGCATATCAAACTACTTAAGCGGTTTACAAGAAGGTGCAGTGAGTGCCTCACCCATGAATGTCGACAGTAATGGCACCAAAAACCTATCGCGCATAGAAAATTTCTTAACATCACTTTCAATCAAGGGAAAGTCTATAGCTTTTTTGCTTATTTTTACTCTTGGTTTTTTGTTTTCTCTTAAGTCATTTAGAGATTACATATTTTCTGTTCTTGTTGCTGCTTTTGCATCTGTTGTAACTTTTTCTGCTGAGAAGTTCATCTTGATAGGAGAAAAAATTGATTTAGCAAGGCAATCTGAAATTTTTGATCAACTTTCTTATATGCTCGGAGGTGTAATAGGGATATCACTAGTGTATGGAGCTATGGGTTTCGTTGTACTGTCTCTAGGCGTAGGATTATCAATTTTATTAAAGCGTAGAAAAATATCTTTCATTGTATTTTTGTTTTCTATTATTCCCTTTTACTATGTTGCTGTAAATTCATGGCGCTTAGGATTTACTTTTCTCCTAAGCGAAGCGATGGTAGGTATTTTACTTCGCTACCTACAGCCATTGACTGATGATTGCTATATAGTCAATATGGAAGGCTGGACACCGATTTTTATATACATAGGTAGGTATGTTTCTTCTTTGGGAGGAACGAGTTTTCGTGATGCGGATCTAACGGGAGCTAATTTCTCATCTGCTCAATTATTTAGTGCAGATTTTAGGCGGGCTCAGCTATCACATGTGAATTGGCGGAAATCTAAAAGTTTAGAAACAGCGCGTCTTTTTGGCTCAAATCTCGAAAATCCTCGAGTTCAACAACATGTTAGAAGTGGAAATGGTAAAAACAGGTCATTTTATAGAAAGAAAACGCATCAAATGTCAGTTACGCCCGTTTTATCGAATATGGATTTACGCGAATTTGATTTAGAGAAAGCTGATTTGCGTGCTGTGAGCTTAGATGGGTCTATGTTTAACAATGCTCTTATGAAAGGAGCTATGCTTAATGGATCCAGTCTTAAGAGTACTGACTTAAGAAATGCTGACTTGAGAGATATTGACCTAAGAGATGTTGACCTAAGAAGCGCTGATCTAAGAGGCGCTGATCTTAGAGGCGCTGACCTCAGTGCACTCGACTTAAGCGAATTCGACTTTAGTGGAACTGATTTACGTGGGGCTAACCTCAGCAAAGCTCAAGCTTTAGGTACTGTCTTCAGAGCAGCAAAGTTTACAGGAGCCTGCTTAGAGGATTGGAACATTAATGCTTTTACAGAACTTGACTCTGTTTCTTGTGAATATATCTATTTAAAGAGAGATAGAAGTGCCCGCCGCCCTAGAGAAGGTATCTTTAGTGATGGTGAGTTTACCGCTTTGTTTCAGAAAGCTATAGACACTATTGATCTCATATTTGCTGACGGTATTAACTGGCAGGCCTTCTTTATTTCTTTTCAAGAGATGCGCCAGCAGTATAACGACACCCTCGAGATCCAAGCAATTGAGAAAAAGTCAGGCAACTCGTTTGTCATTCGTATGGAAGTTCCTGCTGAATTAGATAAGACTTCGATAGAGCAAGCTGCGAAGTCTAAGTATGACAATAAGCTCAAAATTCTAGAGGCAACATATAAAGAAACATTGAAAGCTAAAGATATAGAAATCGAAAGTATTAAGAGAGCAAATACTAATATGCTGGAAATAGCTAGAATTCTAGCTAGCAGACCTATCAATATCAAAGCTAATGCAACTGCTATGGCTCAAGACAATCAGCGTAAAATCGATTTTGGAAAAGCTAGCATTTACGGCACAGCCTACAATGAGGGTGATACTCATAACGCTTTCAAGGTTGAAAGAGATAAGGATTTAGCGACTGCCGCTAGGGAAATTCAGACACTACTTGAACAGTTAGACAAGAGCTATCCTACAGAAACTATGGTTCAGCGAGCTGACTTAGCTCAGGTTGCTGCTAACAAAGCACGAGAGGACAAGTCTTTGTCTCATCGTCTTTCCCGAGCTATAGATGCAGGTGCTGTTGGTGCAATTTCAGAGCTACTCAATCACCCTGCCGCTGCTTTTTTCATTGAAGCCATTAAAGAATGGAACAAAAAATAAATAGCCACCAAGAATATTTCTAACGTGTGGTGTGAATGGCCAGAGTTGTTCCGGAGTCCCAGCATTAAAACAGCTCTAATACCAGATGGTATGGGTGTGTAACTCTGCATATTCATTGAGAGAGTTCGCCTAGCTAACGTCAGTACTTCTATGTTGTCGGATGCAGTAAGAAATAAATGATCGATCCGCGATAGAGTTTCCTGTAGGATTTTAAGATGCTTTAGGAAATGGTGAGTCTGGGGTGGTTGCCTTTGAAGCTGGGAAAGTCGCGATGGAGCTTCATAGCACTGGATATGAAGCTATCCCAGTCTTGATAACACGTGCAGTCGTTGACTAATGCAGATTACGAATAGGCATGGTGCTATGCTCCTTCCGCTTTATAGTCCGTTTGGACTTACCAAAACGTATACCTTTCGGAACATAGAGAAAACGTGTCTCTTTTTATGTCTCATTACTTGATTATTGAAATCCTTAGGTCCTTTTGAGACGCTTCAAAAGCCCTAGATATTAGGCATTTCTTCGTAGGCTACGTCAGCGCGGTGATAATCTCTTCGATGTTTGATTTCCACTCAGGATATTCCTCTTCGTTTTCCTGCCATAGCTCGTTTAACTCAGAGTCTTCTGAAATGACTCGCATAAGACCAGTCACTATATCGGGTACAAATTCTAAAATAGAGTCTGGTTGTTGTTGAGCCATCCATTCATCAAACCCTTCAGTTTCATGGTCGTAACTTGCTTGATTCAAGATTGAGTCTGCGATGACTCCTGAAACGATGAATGCGTGGCCTTCAGTGTAGTCAAGGTATTCAGCATCTTGACTACTTATCGTTTCCTGAATGAATTTTTTTGCGTCATCTTCTAATGCATCGCAAAGAAGATCACACGATGTATCATCTTCAAAAACTCCTGTACCCCAAGCTCCCATTGTCTTCTCCTCTACTAGGGGTAGTGAAAGCGTAGCTGCGACGAAGTGCCATAAGGGCTGCTTCGTCACCTGAAACGGCGAAAACTCATTAGAGTTTGAACCCGAATTTGAATTTCTGGCAAAAATTAAGTACAAGAATACTATCCTGAAACTCTTGTATCTCAATGCTTTCGAGCTTATGGCACTTTGTGACAGCAACGCTTGTATCACCCCTCCTACAGAACACAACTGATGTTAGTTTTCACCTGGTAGCGAGCATATAAAGT
>ERZ1740067.2739-NODE-2739-length-10451-cov-4.449211_pt1 | contig 10451 bp, 14 predicted proteins | sample MGYA00581736_ERZ1740067 | MGnify/ENA primary metagenome ERZ1740067 (study PRJEB43018, sample SAMN04849236) | marine metagenome | isolation source: floating plastic debris | place: Pacific Ocean | collected 2008-08-27 | study: EMG produced TPA metagenomics... | reverse complement strand
AAGGAAGTAGTAATGCCATGAGTGCACAAAAAACTGTGACACCGTCTGCCGAAGGGCTTGTTGCGAGTGTGAATGCCGCAAAAACGCGCGGTTTGCCGCCCGTACATCTATGGAACCCGCCATTTTGCGGGGATCTGGACATGCGGATAGCGCGAGATGGCACATGGTTTTATCAAGGAACGCCAATTGGTCGCTTTGAACTGGCGCGGTTGTTTTCAACGATCTTAAAGATTGAAAACGGCAAGTACTTTCTGGTCACGCCTGTTGAAAAAGTCGGAATTAAAGTTGACGACGCCCCATTCGTTGCGGTGGATTTCATACGGTCTGGTTCGGGTGCTGAGCAGATTCTCAGGTTTGAAACCAACATGGGCGATGTGTCTGACGCGGGGCTGGAAAACCCCATTCGGGTTGAACGCGATCCGCAAACGGGCGAACCGTCTCCCTACGTTCATATCCGCGATGGGCTGGAAGCACTTATCGACCGCAAGAGCTTTTATCGACTTGTCGACATCGGCACGCATAATGACGGCTGGTTTGGTCTTTGGTCCTCTGGGCAGTTTTTTCGGATTATCCCGTCGGAGGAGTTGGAATGAGCACAGCCGTCATCATCGGTGCAGGCAGCGGACTTTCCGCATCTGTCGCGCGCAAGCTGGCTGAACGCGGATACGATCTTGTTTTGGCGGCGCGTGATATCGCAAAGTTGGATGAACTTGCCACAGCGACCAGCGCGACATGTATTGAGATGGATGGATCCAATCCTGCTGATGTCCGCACGCTCTTTGCGGACCTTCCATCTGACCTCCGTGTGGCGATGTACAACCCATCTGCAAGACAACGCGGCCCATTGGTTGAACTTGATCCAGAGACTGTTCGCAAAGCGGTCGAAGTAACCGCCTTTGGGTCCTTCTTACTGGGTCAAGAAGCCGCAAAATGTATGCTGAACAATACCCCAATAAACGGATGTCGCGGTACAATTCTGTTTACCGGTGCGTCGGCAGGCATCAAAGGCTTTGCTCAAAGCGCGCCGTTTGCGATGGGTAAGTTTGCGCAGCGTGGATTGGCTCAGTCGATGTCACGTGAGTTGCATCCAAAAGGCGTGCACGTGGCGTGGGTGAACATAGATGGGGGTATCTCAAATCCAGATCGTCCCGAACGCACCGATGATGGTTCAGATAAAATGCTCAACCCGGATGCCATTGCAGACGGGTATTTGCAGTTGATCGATCAACATCGTTCAGCATGGTCTCACGAACTTACACTGCGACCATGGGTGGAGTCGTTCTAGGGATCAAGTTCGCGATAAGCGGGAATTTTATCTTGTCATGCAAATCATCGGCGCCTACCGTCCAATGCTATCCGGGTTTGGGACCGGTGGGTTGGTGGGACGAAATCTGTGAAACTATCTGCCAATTTGGCGGTTCTTTGGGATGAATTGCCCTTTTTAGACAGGTTCGATGCCGCCGCTGCGGCTGGGTTTACAGCTGTCGAAGTTCCATTTCCTTACGAATATCCGGCCCAAGATCTGCAGGATGCGATGCGTCGCACAGGACTTGCCATCAATCTTATATCTGCGCCGCCGCCAAACTATACCGGTGGAGCCGTCGTTTTTGCATCAACGCCTGGGCAAGATGGACGATTTCAACATGATATGCGCCGCGTGTATCGCTATGCCGATGTTTTGAGAGTTCCAATCATTAATGTTCGGGTCGGCAGGGGTACGCAAGAAGCGTGTTTTGAAACGGTTGTCCAAAACCTGAAATGGGCTGCGAGGACTGCGCCAAAGGGTGTGACGTTGACCATTGAGCCGCGGAACACAATCGACGACCCGGGTTTTTTCTTGAGCGACTATGGCTTGGCTGCCAAGATCCTCGATACCGTCAAGAAACCAAACCTACGGCTACAGTTTGACAGTTACCAAGCCCAGATGATCAATGGAGATGTGCTGGATACCTGGCGTCGCTATGGCTTGCGCACGGGACATGTTCAACTTGGGGATACACCCGGACGCATCGCATTAGGTGAAGGCGAAATTGATTTCCCTGCGCTGATCGCGGAAATTCAAAATAGTGAGTATTCCGGTTGGGTCAGCGCGGATTACATACCTGGTGACCGACAGACGGAAGCCAGTCTCACATGGATGAAGCGTGTCCTTCCAAAAGCGAGCTAGTTTCAGTTAATCCGGTCCACGACATAGTCTGCAAGGTCGGCTAAAAGGTCGCGGATACTGTGGTCAGGTATTGTGATCAAAGCTGATTTTGATTTTTGTGCCCATGCCAGCGCGTCTGCTTTCGTTTCGCTGAGCGCGTCATGTTTTGTCAAAATCTCAAGCGCGGTATCAAGATCGGCATCTGTTTGATCGCCTTTCGCAATACATCGCTCCCAAAACGCACGCTCGGTCGGGTTTGCTTTGGCCACTGCCTTGATCAGTGGCAAGGTGAGTTTTCGTTCCCGAAAATCGTCCCCTATATTCTTACCTGTTGCCGATGCTTGGCCCTGGTAATCCAGCAAATCATCAACAATCTGGAACGCAATCCCCAACGCGTCCCCATAGTCAAACAGCGCGCGCACGATATTTTCATCGGCTTGGGCGATGACACCGCCAACTTCTGTTGCAGCAGAAAACAAAGCCGCCGTTTTCCCGCGAACAACTTTCAGGTATGTCGCCTCAGTCGTAGCAAGGTCCTGTGCTGCGGTTAACTGAAGGACCTCACCCTCGGCAATCGTGGCGGATGCATTGGCAAGGATATCAAGAACGCGCAAAGACCCGGTTTCTACCATTAACTGAAATGAACGCGAAAACAGGTAGTCACCCACCAAGACAGATGATTGATTGTCCCAAAGCAGATTGGCGGTAGGTCGCCCGCGGCGTTGCGCGCTTTCGTCAACAACGTCGTCATGCAATAGCGTCGCAGTATGAATAAACTCCACCGTTGCTGCCAGATGGACGTGATATGGTCCGTGGTATCCACATAACTTTGCAGCGGCCAAGGTCAGCATCGGGCGCAACCGCTTCCCGCCTGCTTCAACCAAATGACGAGTTACTTCGGGAATTCGCGGCGCATGTTCAGAGGCCATTCGATCTGCGATCAAAGCGTTGACAGCCGCCATTTCTTCTTTCAGCAGGTCTGCTAAGCGATCCTGTGGCTTATGTTTTACGTCCATTCACATCCCCGAAACGCCCCCTCGACTCTGTCGCAGGGGCCCGTATTAATCGCCGTATGAAAGAGCTTCTCCGCAGCACCGATCCCACGGTCATGGCCTTTGCCACGGCTTTGCTTCAAGGCGAGGGTATAGAATGCTTTGAACTCGACGTAAATATGAGCAACCTGTACGGCGGTATAGATGTTTTCCCGCGGCGTATGATGGTGCGGGAAGCGGATTATGCTCAAGCCGCACGGGTCATGATTGATAATGAAATCGAAGTCTCTGTGTGACAGAAATTTGCGCCAATCATACTCTTCGCAAGGATGCATTTTTAGGCGGTAAACTTCAGCTTTGGCAGCCAAAAACGGGATATCGTGCGGGAATAGACCCTGTTTTGTTAGCAGCGTCCGTGCCAGCAGTGCATGGGCAGTCAGTGCTTGATCTTGGGTGCGGCGCGGGTGCAGTAATCCTGAGCTTGGCGACACGCGTAGCAGGACTTAAAACCAGTGGTCTTGAAAAGCACGCTGGATTTGCAGCGTTGGCGCAAAAAAATGCGATTGAGAACGCTATAGAGCTTGATGTGCATTGTGCTGCTATCGAAGGATTGCCAAACAGCTTAAAAAACCAGTCATTTGATCATGTTGTGGCCAATCCGCCCTATTATGATCGAACTTCAGGGTCTAGATCTGCCAACCCCGACCGCGAGAGTGCATTGGGCGAAGTGACGCCGATTGATGTGTGGGTGTCTATCGCAGCAAAGCGCCTAAAGCCAAAGGGTTATGCGCATTTCATTTTGAAAGCGGACCGTCTTGTCGATGCACTTTCTTCATTCGACAAGCGGCTTGGCAGCATCGAAGTTTTGCCAATTGCTGCGAGATCGGCGCGTGCAGCTGAGCTTGTGATTATTCGGGCGCGAAAAGAAGGGCGTGCGCGTTTCAAGCTGCATGCGCCATTTGTTCTGCACCAAGGGTATTCTCACCCCGGCGATCAGGATCATTATTCGCAACCAGCGCGCGAAATTTTGCGTCATGGCGCTGCGCTGGATTTCTAAAGGTAAACAGCGGTTTGACGTAGATTTGTGTCAACTTTGACTGACTGTCCGACTGTCACCTTGCGCGTGCGGCGTGACGCGACTCACTTTTTATGATTTAATATCTCCATCAATTCACCAAAGAGGAGACGGCTATGGCCTTGAGCTCGCATCTGCAAGAGCTGAAACGGAAACATCAAATCTTGAGTGACGCGGTTGATGAGGCGCAGCGAGCGCCCGGGTCAGATGACCTTGAAATTGCGACCATGAAAAAGCAGAAACTGCGACTGAAGGAAGAAATTCAGCGTTTGTCTCACTAAGCAGAAATAATCTGCGGGACGAACACGCCGAAATTGCCGTTCGTCCCATTTCATTTTGATCGCGGCGGATCCAAAAGCGTCAAGTTTTCGGTGATACCTTGCCCTTTATCAATCTCTGTCAGCATCCAGTCCCGCAATGCTTTTATCTGCGGCTTGTTTTCAGTGCCTTGTCGGCAAATAAATCTGAAACGCGCCCCGGTTTTTAAGGCAACACCAAATGGCGCGACCAACCGCCCTTCCATGATGTCTTTCACAACCAGTGCACGTCTGGCTAACGTCACGCCGACACCCGCAAGCGCGGCGTCGACGGCATGATCGGCTTGCGAGAATCTTGGGCCATGTGCCTCGATCGGGTCCAAACCGACGGCCTGAAACCAAGCATTCCAATCGCACTTAGGCTCCAAAAACTCGATTGACTGATCGGTAATCAAAACTGCATTGGCAAGGTCATCTGGCGTTCGAAAGTCTTGCGCGAGCCTTGGTGTCATCACTGGCGTGACCCATTCTTCGGCCAGGGGCAAAGACCACAGGCCGGTGTCGGGCCCATAGCCAAAACGAATTGCCACATCTACCTCGTCGCGGTCTAGATCAACAATCCGTAGACTGGCTGAAAACCGCAGTTCTATATCGGGATGTTCTTGTGCAAACTGAAAAAGTCGCGGTGCCAGCCATTTGGCTGTGAAAGCAGGGCCCGCTGTAATCGTAAGGCCAGTTCCGTCCAAAGCCCGTTGGACAGCATTCCAGGCCATGGCTAAATTGGCAAATCCTTCTTTGCATCCGGGCAGTAAGGCTTGCCCAGCCTCTGTCAATTCGACGGCGCGATTCAGGCGGCGAAAAACAGGGCTTCCCAAGTTTTCTTCAAGTGCTTTTATCTGAAAGCTCAGGGCGGCTGGCGTGACGTTCAACTCGTCCGCTGCCTTTGCAAATGACAGATGCCGCGCCGCAGATTCGAAGGCGCGCAATGCGGTTAGCGGGGGAAGTCGTGAGGCCATTTCACATAAGTAAAACTAAATTGACGAAATGAAAAGTCTCGTTTGTCAGTTTAAATGAAACCCATCATATTCCTATCCAACAGAAACGCTCATGCCTTAGGAGGCGAACATGTTCGAAGCGACGACACATTCCCAGATCCGTGATGGCATCGCCCGCGCCCATTCCGAAAGAGGCCATGCAACGCGTGCCATCTGGACATGGATGTTTGGAGGATTTTCCCGCTGAGCCTGATGCGCACGTGCTCTTACGGGATTTTCTGGAAAGGGTCGGACCGAACAGGTTCGACCCTTTTCTTACTTTGTGGACTTTTGTTAGGCTCTGTTCCCATCAAGATCGGGACAGGCCTGCGTGTCGTGGTGCATGTCTTATTCTATGACCAACACGTCATTCATTTCGATGCGCAGCATGTTCACTTGCTCAGCTGTCAATTCCAAAACCAGGCAGCGAAAAGCTTGTTTTGCGCGATCTTTGGAATCAAAAAGATCAAAGACATGGTCGACGCAAATCACTTCATGCGCTTTTCGTGCGTCACGTCGAAGAGCGATGATAGCTTTCTTCTGCGAAAACTGCCAAGTTGCGAGGAGATGAGCATTACTCCTTTGGTGTGCCTGCCCCTGCGAAATCCTGGTCCAGACGAATAGAATTCGAACGTGTCAAGCCTGGTTTGTCGATGCCACCAATCAATGCGTTTGCGTCTGTGATGGTTTCGACGGGGAAGGTGTGTCCAAAAAAGTCACGCAAAATCAGACAAACGGTTGCGCGTCTAAGCGGTTCGCCATCGCCACGGATATACAAGGTTTGCTCGATTTCTTCCCGGTTGGAACCCTTCCAAAATCAGGGTTCGGTGGTCAACCATATCATCCGGGGAAACAACATGGCGTGTGACAGCATTTCCCAAAGCCAAATCGCTGCCAGGTTCACCGCGTCGCGTGAAACGCGTTTTTCGGTTTTCGTGAATTTCCCGGCGCGCCTCTTTTACACAACGGATAGCATAGAAAAACTCCTCCAAACTAAAGGAGGAGTTTACCAGGTTTTGCTGATTTTGTCGGTCTGTTCGGGTCCAGCGGTTAGACGAAGAACTGAGCACCGTTTGCAGAAATCGTGGATCCGTTGATGAAACCGCTGTCATCGGATGCAAGGAAAGACACGCAACGTGCGATTTCCGCGGGCTCGCCCAGTCGTCCCGTCGGGATTTGTCCAATGATGCTGTCGCGCACTTTTTCAGGCACGGCCATTACCATTTCCGTTGCGATGTAACCCGGGCAAATGGCGTTTGCCGTAATACCGGCGCGCGCGCCTTCTTGCGCAAGCGACTTCACGATGCCCAGATCACCCGCTTTTGTCGCGGCGTAGTTCACTTGAGCAAACTGACCCTTTTGACCATTGATCGAAGATATCACAATCACGCGGCCAAACTTACGTTCACGCATCCCAGGCCATATTGGATGAACGGTGTTGAAAACGCCGGTCAGGTTGGTGTCAATGACTTGGTGCCACATCTCTGGCGTCATTTTATGGAAGGGCGCATCGCGCGTGATGCCTGCGTTAGCAACAACGCCCTCGATTGGGCCAAGATCGGCCTCAACCTGAGCGCTGCCAGCGGCGGAACTGTCATAATCAGCAACGTTCCATTTGTATGTTTTGATGCCTGTTTCTGATGTGAACTTGGCCGCGGCTTCATCATTGCCTGCATATGTTGCGGCAACAGTGTATCCGTCAGACAGAAGTTGTTTGGAAATAGCTTCGCCGATACCTCGGCTACCGCCGGTGACAAGAGCAACACGTGACATGGAAGGGTCCTTTTGGTGAGTCGAGTTTGAAGTTTAATTACTTCTGGGCAAATCAATACGCAACAATGTTTCTCAGGCAGAATTGCATCTGCAAACCGCAGACCTGTTCCGAGGGCCATCAAAGGTCCCGGAACTGTGTTTTTTTACGGGCGCTCGACGCACATAGCCACGCCCATACCACCACCGATGCACAACGTTGCCAGACCCTTTTTGGCGTCACGGCGCTTCATCTCGAAAAGCAGAGTATTCAGAACCCGACAACCCGAAGCACCGATCGGGTGACCAATTGCGATCGCACCGCCGTTGACGTTAACAATCGCAGGATCCCAGCCCATGTCTTTGTTCACTGCGCAAGCCTGTGCCGCAAATGCTTCGTTTGCTTCTACAAGATCAAGATCAGCAACCGACCAACCAGCCTTGTCCAACGCTTTGCGGGACGCGTAAACCGGACCCACACCCATGATCGCAGGGTCCAGACCCGCAGTTGCGTAGCTAACAATATGGGCCAACGGCTCGACCCCGCGTTTCTCTGCCGCTTCGGCAGACATCAAAAGAACCGCCGCTGCGCCATCGTTGATTCCGGATGCGTTTGCTGCGGTGACGGATCCATCTTTGGCGAAGGCAGGACGCAGCTTTTGCATCGCGGCCATCGTTGCGCCGTGTCGGATGTATTCATCGCTATCGACGATAATGTCGCCCTTGCGCGTTTTTACCGTGAACGGTGTGATTTCATCCGCGAATTTTCCCGCCTTTTGGGCGGCTTCGGCTTTGTTTTGCGAAGCAACCGCAAATTCATCCTGAGAGTCTCGGGAAATTTGCCATTTCTCGGCAACATTTTCGGCGGTTTGACCCATGTGATAGCCGTTAAAAGCATCCCATAAACCGTCTTTGATCATTGTATCGATATACTTTAGGTCGCCCATTTTGTGCCCAGCACGCAGATGCGCGGCATGTGTCGATAAGGACATGTTTTCCTGCCCACCTGCTGCAATGATATCTGCATCACCCAACTGAATGTGCTGAGCCCCCAGCGCAACGGAACGCAGGCCCGAACCACACACCTGATTGATGCCCCAAGCCGCACTTTCGACCGGCAAACCAGCGTTTACGTGCGCTTGCCGGGCAGGGTTTTGGCCTTGGGCAGCCGTCAACACCTGACCCAAGATGGTTTCGGAAACCTCGGATTTGTCTATTCCTGCACGCTCAACAACGGCTTCCAGAACTGCAGATCCAAGATCATGTGCCGGGGTATTTGCGAAAGCGCCACTAAAGCTGCCAACTGCCGTTCGTGCAGCTGATGCGATCACCACATTGGTCATAAGAGTCTTCCTTTGCTCAGCGTACGGTAATGCAGCCGGTACCCTAAACCAATGATGCGGGTATGGATCTGCGATGCCGTTTCGCGCTGTGCATATCGAATTAGCTGCAGTGCGGCAACTGAGTTATGGGTATACGCGTGCCGACCTGTCAGGCGCCAAGCGCGGCAGATCTAGAGGACCGCCCATCGAGAAAGTCAGGCCGTGAGGTGGGCGCGCCGAAGCCGCAACCCTGCAAACAAAATTAAAGAGATGAAAGATAATCCAGATGATGATGTCGAAAAAGAAATCCTTGAAATAGCGCAACGCAGTGTAACCGGAGCCAAAGTTGTCCAGAGCAAAGGAAATTCCTTTGGTTTGCAACCGGTCCATGAAGTCGACCACAAGTTCAGGAACAAGCATTGCTGAACCTTCAGAAATCTCAAGGATTAAACGGCTGCCGATTGTATCATCTTTTACAAACGACTCTTCCAACACATTGAGCCACGGCGCGTAACCAATCGAGCGCGCCGACATGTTGAGTGATAAACGCAAACCTGGAACCTGCCGTAAGGCATCCAACCCAAGTCGCAGGGTTAAGGTATCTATTTCCCGGCCCAGTTCACGATTTTCGATCACATGCATAAAGTCACGCGCAGGTATCACGCGACCCGTAGAATCTGTGACGCGAATAAGGCCTTCGAAAAACGCAATCTGATGATCTGGGTCTGACCGCACAACAGGCTGATAAGCCAGCATAGCTTGGCCGTGTTTGACCGCTTCTGTCACCATATCAAGCGTTTCTGAATCCCTGCTTGCGACTGCAAAATCAATTGGGTTGTCCATTGTGGTCATGTCGCACCGGCCTTTTTGTCGTTGTTTCACCACGGCCCACATCACGGGCCAAGCAACCTCGACGTAACCGATTTGACACTAAGAACCCTTTAAAGGGACAATTCGCAGAAAATCTGCCAATCCTTCCAAATGACTGAGAATCGATGCGGCTGGGCCGGCCCAGAACAGATTTACGTGGACTACCATGATCAAGAATGGGGCGTTCCGGAGTGGGATGCGCGCGCGCTTTGGGAAAAGCTGATCCTTGATGGTTTCCAAGCTGGGCTGAGCTGGATTACCATACTGAAAAAACGTGATAATTTTCGTGCTGCGTTCGAAGGGTTTGACCCTGAAGTGATTGCTGACTGGGGTTCCAAAGAGGTTGATGTTTTACTGCAAAACCCCGGCATCATCCGGCACCGCGGCAAAATCGAAGCGACAATAGGAAATGCCCGGGCCTATCTCGCGATTGCGGAACGCGAAGGATTTGATCAATTTCTCTGGAAGTATGTCGATGGAAAACCGATTCAAAATCGATGGAAAAAGTTGGATGAAGTGCCCCCGTTTACCCCCTTGTCGGAGCGCGTTTCAAAAGATCTCAAAAAGGCCGGTTTTCGGTTTTGTGGTCCCACCATTGTGTATGCGGCGATGCAAGCGATGGGTCTGATCAATGATCACTTAGTGAGCTGCCCCAGGCATGAAACCTGCGAGAGATTGGCGACGCGCATTTGAAATGCGCCGAAGAGCGAGCGGATCAGCCCTTCGGCGCAAGTTTTACAGGATAAAGTTTTCTTCAGTGAGTGATCCGGCCCACACGCCATTGAGCGTGATGCTGTCGCCTTCACCAAAGTCCAATCGGGTCGCATGCCAGCTTCGTGACACATGAATGTCGCCAAGCTCGTGCAGTCCAAAATCCGTCAGATCAATAACGTCTTGATGCACGTTGAAGTCCCGGATCTGATCGCGCCCGTCTCCTTCATTAAAGACAAATGTGTCATGGCCCCAACCAAGCCAAACCTAGTCTCGCCCCGCACCAGTGTCGACG
>ERZ1740067.2738-NODE-2738-length-10461-cov-10.990102_pt1 | contig 10461 bp, 5 predicted proteins | sample MGYA00581736_ERZ1740067 | MGnify/ENA primary metagenome ERZ1740067 (study PRJEB43018, sample SAMN04849236) | marine metagenome | isolation source: floating plastic debris | place: Pacific Ocean | collected 2008-08-27 | study: EMG produced TPA metagenomics... | reverse complement strand
GTCAAAACGATGGGAGCAGCCGTCAGAGGCGTTTCCGCAAGGGCCTGAAACGGCACAAGGCACAGCGATATCAGGACCCCTGCCAACATCGCTTGAGCAATGGCTCCGGGGATCATGGTGATCAGACGCCCCAATGGGCGCCACAACCCAGCCAACACCGTTAAAACTCCGGCGACCAAAAAGCCGAACACAGCCTCATTGAACCCGCCTTGGGTGGCCGGTGTGATCGCCAGAAGCGCAACGCCCGGCGTGGACCACGCGACACTGATGGGTTCACGCTTCCAGAGCGACAGAAAGATACCCGCGATGCCCATGGCAAGCGCTGCGAAAAGCAGGCCGGATGCCGCTTGCGATGCGGAGGCCCCAACCGATGTGAGACCTTGCAACACAATCGGGAAAGAGCTGAAAAATCCAACAATCGCAGCGACAAAGCCAGTTGAAACAGTTTGCAAAGGGGGCAGACGGTGCAAGACGTGACCTGCGATCTAAAGCATTCAGCAACGTCGTACGCCCGCGATGTCAGAGGAGCAAGCCCAGCCGTTCAGATGCTTTTGCGCGCCACGGACGGCTGTTCTGTCGGTGCAAAGCAATCTTCAAACACGAACGGCAGGATGTCCGTGCGTTTCAAATCCATCGCAGCGAGTTCGGAATCGGTTAGCGCATCCATCATCAGAATGCTGCTAAGCCGTTGGCGGACAAGACCAGCCGCATTGAACCCCTGCCCCTGTTCAGCAAAGAACAAATCAATGCGCTTGCGCAAATCGGCCGAGATGAAGTGAAGCTGTGTCGTTTGGTACGTCATTGGAAACCTCGTTACATGTGTCTTCGGCTTCCTCCCGCGCCCAGTGTGACGGTGAAGAATGGTTATTTGGTAAAGAAAATGCTGCGACGCAGAAAAACTGGCGATTTGTGGCCAATTTGCCAATCTTCGATGAGCGAATAGCTGTCGGTTTCGGCAAGGTACCAGCACGAAACATGGCGTGATGTGCCGGTCAGCATCCAATTGCGCGGGCGCAGTTTCCCGCGCCCGGTGTTCTTGTCACCCGACGTGGAACAAGGTTGAAAACAGTTTGGGATCAAGGCTTTCCGCCGAAAATAGCTCTCCTTCGGTCAGCACAGACACAGCGTCGTGGCTGTGCAGGCTTTCCTGATGGCTTGCCAAAACGCGGTAGTCGCCCACACGAGCGTCCGCCTGTAACTGCTCAGCAAAGAGGCGTGCTGCGTCTTCGACAAAGATCGGGTTTGCGGCGTTAAGTTCGGCAAACGCCTGTTCGTCTTCGCGTTTCACCATCACTTGGGTCTCGGTTGGTACCGCGCGCCGACACATGTCGATCAGGTCTTCAAACCACAGGCAATCGCCGTCTTTCACCTCGACCGACACTCGCGCGACAGATCGTTGCGAATGCGGTGTCGCGAGTTGGCCGCGTTCGCGACGGGCATGCTCACTCAGTTCCAAAGAACATGGGCATGTTGAGCTGTAGACGTAGTCCAGATGCATGATCTTGCGCCGTACGCCGTCTGTTTCGACAAGCTCAAGCGCGATGTCATAGTACTGGTACCCCGACAAGCCAGAGCGCAGGCTTTCAATTTTGACCGGAAACCGGAAAGCCATGTTGATGCGGGCATCAAACGATTCGAGATCGGACTTGTAGTCATCCAAGGCCGCCTCGATCACGTTGAAACTGAACGTCTTTTCGGCATGCACATAAAACGACCGCATGATGCGGCTCATGTTGATGCCCTTCTTGTCGGCCTCAAGGCTGACTGTCCCGGTCACACTGGTTTCCAGCGTCAGATCACCATTGTCCCGAGTGTGGTAACTGATCGGCAGGCGGAAGTTAGAGATGCCCACATGTTGGATGCCGCGGTTGGCACCTTTGATCAGTGCTGACGGACCGTTTTGGAGGTCGGGAAGCGTGTTTTTGTAAGCGGTGTCTACCGCAAAATCTGCAGGATAAGTGTTGGAAAGATCAGGATAGGCGTCCGCCATGTTGCCGTCGACAAGACGGCGCAGCATCGGATCAACCAGATCAATTTCCGTGTCGTTCGACTTGTTGGCCCATTGCCGCAAAAGGGCGAGCGCATCCTCTGCCTCTTCCCGGCTGGGCTTGCGATCAATCTGAGGTGTATGAATGTTCATAAATCAGGCCCCCTCGCCTGTGGGTCGGACCCAACAGATAGGTACCAAACCGGTGAAGTCCACTCGATTTGACGACAAAATACATCAAGCCCCGGATCAGAAATAAGGGGAAAACCGCCAGTTACGCTGCAGACAAGGCTGTTTGCAGATCGCTGATCAGGTCTTCTGTATCCTCAATTCCAACCGACAATCGCACCAAACCATCGGTTATCCCCAAGGTTGTGCGCTGATCTGCGCTCAACCGTTGATGCGTTGTGGTTGCAGGATGCGTTGCGATGCTTTTGGCGTCACCCAGATTGTTGGAAATCACCACGATCTCAAGCGCGTTGAGGAAGCGGAAAGCCGCCTCTTTCCCGCCCGCCAGTTCGATCGCAAGCATTGTGCCGCCCGACCCCATCTGACGCTGCGCAAGCGCGTGTTGAGGGTGGGACGGAAGGCCCGGATAGATCACCCGGCTGAGGGCAGTGTTGCCGTGCAGTGCTTCGGCGATCGCCTGTGCAGATTGCGCCTGTGCCCGAACGCGCAGATCGAGTGTTTCAAGCCCTTTGACCTGCACCCAAGCCGTGAACGGAGACATAGAGCCACCGGTGTGCTTCATGTAAGGCTCTACGGTTTTGCGGATGTGGTCCTGTGTGCCAAGGATGACACCACCAAGCGTGCGGCCTTGCCCATCAATGTGTTTGGTCGACGAGTAGATGATTACATCCGCACCCTGTGCCAAGGCATCCGAATAGATCGGCGTCGAAAACACATTGTCGACAATCACTAGCGCATCATGGGCATGCGCGATTTCAGAAACAGATTGAATATCAACCAGTTCAAGCGCGGGGTTCGACATTGATTCAAAGAAGACCGCCTTTGTGCCTGGTCGGATTGCGGCGCGCCATTGATCCAGATCAGCGCCGTCCACCAAAGTGACCTCAACGCCGAACCGTGGCAGGATGTCTTCGACAATGTAAAGGCACGACCCAAACAACGCCCGGGCAGACACAAGGTGATCGCCCGCCTTGAGCACAGACATCAACGCGCCGTTCACGGCTGCCATGCCACTGGCGGTGGCAAAGGCGTCTTCCGCCCCTTCGAGCATCGCAATACGCTCTTCAAACATCGCCACAGTGGGGTTGCCGTAGCGGGCATAGATGTACTCATCCGGCCCGGATTTGATGAACCGTTGTTCGGCTTGTTCGGCGCTGTCGTAGACAAAGCCCTGGGTCAGGAAAATCGCTTCACTGACCTCGTTCCATTGACTGCGTTTGGTGCCGCCATGCACCAGTCGCGTGCGTGGATTTTTATCTTTCATCGTCGTCTCTCCGGGCAAAGCCCAACAAAAAAGCCCCGTTCGTCCATCCCGGTCAGGCATGCGAAAGGGGCTTTCGTCGGGCCTTTTAGCAGCATGTTTAACGTGGCCCGCAATCCGGTAACAAATCGCCACGACGTCGCAATATCGGCATCCTTGGCTTGAATCAAGATGCCGATGTTGGGCTTCTTCTTTTCAAAAATATGCAAATGCAACGCATCCAACGGGAAGGATGACCAACATGTCTTGGGCTCACGCTGCCAAAAGCACCAGAAACCTGCATGCGCGTGCGCATTCAATATGGCTTAAAACGGCACGTCATCCGAGGCGCAGATAAACCGCGCGACAACCTTTTTTGTGCCCGCTTTTTCGAAATCAATTTCCAGCTTGTCGCCTTCTATTCCCACCACTGCGCCATAGCCGAATTTCTGGTGAAACACCCGTTCGCCCAGCGCGTAAGCTGAAATCGCGGTCGCGTCGATGACTGTGTTCCTGGCCTCTGACGGTTGACTGATGGGGCGTTCGGCAGATCGCGCTTGCAGGCGTTTCCATCCGGGGGAGTTGTAGACGTTGGCGTTGGCGGCTTTATCGTGAAGGTCAGACCCCGCCATCGCTTGCGCCACCGGGGAGGCTGTCGCTGCCGCCCCGTAACCACCGCCGTATAGGCCTGGCGGCGTGAGCACATCCACGTGCTCTTCGGGCAATTCGTCAATAAAGCGCGAGGGCATGGACGATTGCCATTGGCCAAACACGCGTCGGTTCGCGGCGAAGGAAATTGTGCACACCTCCTCTGCCCGGGTGATGCCGACATAGGCAAGGCGGCGTTCTTCTTCCAATCCCTTGAGACCAGACTCGTCCATGCTGCGTTGTGATGGGAAGAGGCCATCCTCCCAGCCCGGCAAGAACACAGCCGGAAACTCCAGACCTTTGGCGGCGTGCAGCGTCATGATCGACACTTTTTCGCCATCACCGCCTTTGTCATTGTCCATGATCAGGCTGACATGTTCGAGGAAGCCTTGAAGATTCTCGAACTCTTCCAATGCTTTGACGAGTTCCTTGAGGTTTTCGAGCCGCCCCGGCGCTTCGGGTGTTTTGTCGTTCTGCCACATCGTGGTGTAGCCAGATTCGTCCAAAACGATGCCCGCGAGTTCCGGGTGATCGACATCGGCATCCCCTGTCATGCGACCCCATCGCGCGATGTTTTCGACGAGCATTTTCAGCTCTGTCCCACCTTTGCCCTTGATCAGGCCCTGCTCCACAGCCAAGGCCGCGCCTTCAACCAGCGACACACCATTGGCACGGGCAACCGTCTGGATTGTCTGCTGGGCTTTGTCGCCAAGGCCACGCTTGGGGGTGTTGACGATCCGCTCGAACGCCAGATCGTCATCAGGTGACACGACCAGCCGGAAATAGGCCATGGCATCACGAATCTCCATCCGTTCATAAAAGCGAGGCCCGCCGATCACGCGGTAGGGCAGCCCGATGGTCAGGAATCGGTCTTCGAACGCCCGCATCTGGTGCGAGGCGCGCACAAGGATTGCCATCGCATCAAGCGACACCGCGTCCATCCCGCGGGTGCCGCGCTGCATCGCCTCCACCTCTTCACCGATCCAACGGGCTTCTTCTTCACCGTCCCAATGGCCGATGAGGCGGACCTTCTCGCCGTCCTCCGCGTCGGTCCAAAGGGTTTTGCCCAAACGGCCCTGATTGCCCGCAATCACGCCCGAAGCAGCCGCCAGGATATGCGGCGTAGACCGGTAATTCTGTTCCAGACGCACCACATGCGCGCCTTCGAAATCCTTTTCAAACCGCAGGATGTTGCCCACCTCGGCCCCGCGCCAGCCGTAGATCGACTGGTCGTCATCACCGACGCAACAGATGTTCTTGTGTCCGGATGCCAAGAGCCGCAACCACAAATACTGCGCCACGTTGGTATCCTGATATTCGTCCACAAGGATGTACTTGAACCAGCGCTGATACTGTTCGAGCACATCCGGATGGGCCTGAAAGATCGTGACCATGTGCAACAGCAGGTCGCCAAAATCGACGGCATTCAGCTCTTTCAAGCGGGCCTGATACTGAGCGTAGAGTTTTGGCCCCTGGTGGTTATACGCCCCTGCATCGGCCGCTGGCACTTTGTCTGGCGTGAGCGCGCGGTTTTTCCAACCATCGATGATGCCAGCAAGCTGCCGCGCGGGCCAACGCTTGTCGTCGATACCTGCAGCAGAGACCAGTTGTTTAAGCAGACGCAGTTGGTCATCGGTGTCGAGGATCGTAAAGTTCGACTTCAGCCCCACCAATTCAGCGTGACGGCGCAAAAGCTTCACACAGATCGAATGGAACGTGCCCAACCACGGCATGCCTTCGACCGTTTCGCCCAAAAGTCGCCCGACGCGCTCTTTCATCTCGCGCGCGGCTTTGTTGGTGAAGGTCACCGCAAGGATTGCATTGGGACGCGCGCGACCTGTGTTCAGCAGGTGCACGATCCGCGTTGTTAGCGCTTTGGTTTTGCCGGTGCCAGCACCCGCTAGCATCAAAACCGGCCCGTCCAGCGTCTCAACCGCCTGCCGTTGGGCGGGGTTGAGATTGTCCAGATAGGGTTGCGGACGCGCGGCCATCGCGCGGGAAGACAGTGAGGCGCTTTCAAACGCCTCCATTTCATCGAAACTGCTCATACCCGGCAAGATAGCGCTGCTGCCGCCAGAGATAAAGATGTTCTGTTATTGTTCACATATCCACAGGCGCATTTCCGTCACCGGAAATGGTCGGATTTTCCAAAAATCCGGTTCTGGACAAATCCAACCGTCTGCGCACAAATGCGCGTCTATGGATTATCACGCCCGTTTTCCCGCTTTGAGTGATCTGAAGTCCCGCGCGCGGCGGAGGATCCCGAAATTTGTGTGGGAGTATCTGGACAGCGCCACCGGCACCGAAGCGACGTTGCGCCGAAATCGCAGTGCGCTTGATGAGGTTCTGTTCACGCCCTCCATCCTGCACGGCGAAATCGAATATGACCTGAGCACCACATTATGCGGGCACACCTACAGCGCGCCCTTTGGGATCAGCCCTGTTGGCATGTCGGGTCTCATCTGGCCGGATGCAGAGCGCAAACTTGCGCGGGCGGCGACCACAGCGGGCATACCCTACAGCATATCCACCGTTGCGACGCGCACCCCGGAAGAGGTCGCACCACGTCTGGACGGCAATGGCTGGTTCCAGATGTATCCGCCGCGGGATGAAGGCATTCGGTCAGACATGCTGAAACGCGCTAAGGACGCGGGCTTTTCGGCACTGATCCTGACCGTCGATGTCCCGGTGCCGTCGCGGCGTGAACGGCAGGTGCGGTCGGGTTTGACGACGCCGCCAAAGCTCACGCCGCGCTTGCTGGCGCAGATTGCCATGTGTCCCACTTGGGCAATGATGACATCGTCGATGGGTGCCATGCCGCGGATGAAGATGATTGATGACTACGCGGGCAAGGTGACGGGGCTGAGTTCGACGCAACACGCCGGGTATTTGCTGCGCACGTCGCCGGATTGGGACTACGTGTCCTGGTTGCGCGATGCCTGGGATGGGACGTTCTTTGTCAAAGGTGTGCTGAACCCGGATGACGCGCCCCGGCTGGAGGCGATGGGGGTGGATGCGATTTGGCTGTCGAACCATGCGGGACGGCAGTTTGATGCCTCCCCCGCGCCGATTGAAATGCTGCCCTTGATGCGTGCCGCCACCAAGGTGCCGCTCATCCTAGACAGTGGTGTTGAAGGTGGTTTGGACATCTTGCGCGCCATCGCCCTGGGGGCAGACTTTGTCATGATGGGCCGTGCTTGGCACTATGCGCTTGGGGCTTTGGACACCAACGGGCCTGCGCATCTTGTCGACGTTTTGCGCAAGGATATGGAAGCCAATATGGGCCAATTGGGCGTGACCCACCCAATCGATCTGCGCGGGCGCGCCTATGTCGGATCGCCTGCGACAGGCCGTCTACCCACTACTACCAGTTGAGAATGTAACAGATTCTTACTAAGGAGCAGCAACGAACCTTAGGTCAGGACTGCTGCCATGCCCGAATTCCAGAAAATCCTTGTCGCCAATCGGGGCGAAATCGCAATCCGCATTTTGCGCGCTGCCAATGAGATGGGCAAAGCCACGGTCGCGGTTTACGCCGAAGAGGACAAGCTGGGCCTGCACCGGTTTAAAGCAGACGAAGCGTATCGCATTGGCGAAGGCATGGGGCCGGTTGCCGCGTACCTGTCGATTGACGAGATCATTCGCGTGGCCAAAGAGTGTGGCGCGGACGCTGTGCATCCGGGCTACGGGCTTCTGTCGGAAAACCCCGATCTGGTAGACGCCTGCGCCGCCAACGGGATCACCTTTATCGGCCCCAAAGCCGAAACCATGCGCGCTTTGGGCGACAAAGCCTCGGCCCGGAAGGTAGCCGTCGCGGCTGGTGTGCCTGTGATCCCGGCGACCGAAGTGCTGGGCGACGATTTCGATGCCATCACAAAAGAAGCGGCTGAGATCGGCTATCCCCTGATGCTCAAGGCGTCCTGGGGCGGCGGCGGGCGCGGGATGCGTCCGATCACTGGGCCAGACGAGCTGAAGGAAAAGGTGCTTGAAGGCCGTCGTGAGGCTGAAGCGGCCTTTGGCAATGGCGAAGGGTATCTCGAAAAGATGATCACCCGCGCGCGGCACGTTGAAGTGCAGATTCTAGGCGACACGCAGGGCAATATCTACCATCTGTATGAACGCGATTGCTCGGTCCAGCGCCGGAACCAGAAGGTCGTTGAACGCGCCCCTGCCCCGTACCTGTCGGAAGCCCAACGCGAAGAACTGTGCGAATTGGGTCGCAAAATCTGCGCGCATGTGAATTACGAATGCGCGGGCACGGTCGAGTTCCTGATGGATATGGAAACCGGCAAGTTCTACTTCATCGAAGTGAACCCGCGCGTGCAGGTCGAACACACCGTGACCGAGGAAGTCACCGGGATCGACATTGTGCAGGCGCAGATCATGATCGCCGAGGGCAAGTCACTCGCTGAGGCGACCGGCAAGGCGTCCCAATACGACATTCGGTTGAACGGCCATGCGTTGCAGACCCGCGTGACCACTGAGGACCCGCAGAACAATTTCATCCCCGACTATGGCCGGATTACCGCTTATCGTTCTGCCACCGGCATGGGCATCCGTCTGGATGGCGGCACAGCTTATGCGGGTGGTGTGATCACGCGCTACTACGACTCGCTGCTAACCAAGGTCACCGCCTGGGCGCAGACGCCCGAAAAGGCGATTGCACGAATGGACCGGGCGTTGCGCGAATTCCGGGTGCGTGGTGTGTCGACGAACATCGCGTTTGTCGAGAACCTACTGAAGCATCCGACATTCCTGAACAACCAGTACACGACCAAGTTTATCGATGAGACGCCGGAGCTCTTCCAATTCAAGAAGCGCCGCGACCGGGCGACGAAAGTTCTGACCTACATTGCGGATATCACGGTGAACGGACATCCCGAAGTTGCGGGCCGTCCAAAACCGTCCGAAGACCTGAAACCCGCGCGGCCACCCAAACTGCGCGCTGAGACGCCGCCCGCTGGAACGAAGACACTGCTTGAGAAGAAAGGGCCTCAGGCTGTGGCGGACTGGATGGCAGCACAGAAGGGTGTGTTGATCACCGACACCACCATGCGCGACGGGCACCAATCGCTGCTTGCCACGCGGATGCGGTCGATTGACATGATCCATGTCGCCCCTGCTTATGCCGCCAACCTGCCGCAACTGTTCAGTGTCGAATGCTGGGGTGGTGCGACGTTTGATGTGGCCTATCGGTTCTTGCAGGAATGCCCATGGCAGCGCCTGCGTGACCTGCGTGCACGGATGCCGAACATCATGACCCAGATGCTTTTGCGCGGGGCGAACGGGGTGGGATACACTAACTACCCGGACAACGTGGTGCAGTTCTTTGTAAAACAGGCGGCGGAGACCGGAGTCGATGTGTTCCGCGTGTTCGACAGCCTCAATTGGGTCGAGAACATGCGTGTGGCGATGGATGCGGTGCTTGATACAGGCCGCGTTCTGGAAGGTACGATCTGCTACACTGGTGACCTGAACGATCCGGACCGGTCCAAATACGACCTGAAGTATTATGTGGCGATGGGTCAGGATCTGAAGGCGGCCGGCGCGCATGTGCTGGGGCTGAAAGACATGGCGGGTTTGATGAAACCCGCAGCGGCGACAGCCTTGGTCAAAACGCTGAAGGAAGAGGTTGGCCTGCCGGTTCATTACCACACCCATGACACGTCTGGTGCTGCGATTGCGTCGATCATGGCAGCCGCAGAGGCCGGGGTGGATGCGGTTGACGCGGCGATGGACGCGCTGTCGGGCAACACGTCACAGCCGACACTTGGATCGGTGGTTGAAGCGCTGCGCCATACCGATCGCAAGACCGACCTCGACATCTCGGCCATTCGCGAGATCTCCAACTATTGGGAAGCCGTGCGCGGGCAATACGCGGCGTTTGAAACGGGTCAACAGGCCCCGGCCTCCGAAGTGTATTTGCACGAAATGCCCGGCGGGCAGTTCACGAACCTCAAAGCGCAGGCGCGGTCTCTCGGGCTTGAGGAGCGCTGGCACGAGGTCGCACAGACCTATGCGGATGTGAACCAGATGTTCGGCGACATCGTGAAGGTCACGCCGTCGTCAAAGGTTGTGGGCGACATGGCGCTGATGATGGTCAGTCAGAATCTGACGCGCGAGGATGTCGAAGACCCTAAGACAGAGGTCAGCTTCCCGGATTCTGTCGTCGACATGATGAAGGGCAGCCTCGGGCAGCCTCCGGGCGGGTGGCCCAAGGCGATCCAGAAGAAGATCCTCAAAGGTGACAAAGCCTTCACAGATCGTCCGGGGAAACACGCGGCCCCAGTCGATATCGAAGAGACACGCTCAGGCTTGATCAAAGAGCTTGAAGGCAAAGCAGTCGATGACGAGGACCTGAACGGCTACCTGATGTATCCGAAGGTGTTCTTGGACT
>ERZ1740067.2737-NODE-2737-length-10467-cov-39.386428_pt1 | contig 10467 bp, 8 predicted proteins | sample MGYA00581736_ERZ1740067 | MGnify/ENA primary metagenome ERZ1740067 (study PRJEB43018, sample SAMN04849236) | marine metagenome | isolation source: floating plastic debris | place: Pacific Ocean | collected 2008-08-27 | study: EMG produced TPA metagenomics... | reverse complement strand
TCATTCTTCGTTGCAGGCCCGCGCGCAAAGAGGAGATTGGTTAGAAGCAGACCCGTAAGCGTCAAGCCTATTGAGAAGATGAGGAAGGGGTTCAAAGGCTTTTCCTGCAAGGTTACCAGAAAGTCGATTTGGTCATCGGAGATACTTTGTTGGGCATCTGGATCACTGACCTTTGGTACTTCATCAACGCCTCCAGATTCTATCGGGTGATGGGACTTCTATCCATTGATATGGTTCAATGCGTGGTGACATTTTGTTGACCTCTGGGCATGGGGTTGAACCAGTGAAGCGCCAATAGATGCAGTGTGTTAAGATCTGGGATAACGCTCCGACAAAACGGCCGCGAAGGCTTCGTGTTAAGGTTGTGGGATCGCGGCAAAAAAGGGCATGAGGGTTCGTCCAAGCGTGCCCCGATATTGTCGCAAATCTTACCCGCACAGTTTGTTTCCAAGCGTTAACTATTTGCCTTCTCCGCGCCCGGAATCATTGCGAGGTGGGCGGATTTATGCCATGCTCTGCTGGGAGTTTTTTATGGTTATTGATCTCAAGTTTTATTTCAAGGTCTTCCTAAGCAGGATCACGCTGTTTCTGACCGTGTTCATGTTGATTTGTGCGGGAGGCATCGCGTTCTATACGTCGCTTCCGAAGGTCTACGAGACACAAGCGTCGCTGCTGGTTGAGGGGTCTCAGATCCCAAGTGATCTCGCTGCATCGACCGTCCGAACGGATGTCACCGATCAGATCCAGATCATTCGACAGAAGCTTTTACGCCGGGAAAACGTAATGTATCTGGCAGAACGTTTCGGCTTTTATGCGGACAGACCGGATATGCAGCCCAACCAGATCGTTGCTGGGATGTTGGAACGCATTAGCATGAGGCTGTCGATGGGACGCGGGCAGGCCACCATCTTCACGATTGCAGCCGAAGCGGATGATGCACAAACTGCGGCGGATCTGGTCAATGAACTGGTCAAGCAGGTGCTGGATGAAGACGCCGCTTTCAGGACCGAAGTGGCGACCAATACGCTCGCCTTCTTCGAAAGCGATGTGCGTCGTTTAGGTGAGCAGCTTAGCATTCTCGACCGTCAGATTCTCGACTTCCAGAACGAGAATATTGATGCGCTGCCAGAGACGCTTGAGTTTCGGTTGAGCCGTCAGTCACTCTTGCAAGAGCGCTTGACCGTGGCACAACGTGAAGTCAGTCAATTGTCCGAACAACGACGCAGGCTAGTAGAGCTTTTTGAAACCACCGGCAGTACAAATGTGGCGCCTGACCGCCCTTTGACAGCTGAAGAAATCGAACTTCAGCAACTCAGGACCGATCTGCGGGAAGCGTTGGCGGTCTTTAGTGAAACAAGCCACCGCGTCATCGTCTTGCGCCGACAAATTGAACAATTGGAAGCTCTGATCGAAGCGCGGGTGCCAGAAACTCAACCAACCGATACACCAAGTGGCAGCGGGCTGTTTCGTGCTCAGGTGGTTGAGATCGATACGCAGATCAAAACGCTTCAAGAAAGTGCCGGGACACTCGAAAAAGAGATTGCAGTTCTTCAGGACTCAATGGAGCGCACGCCCCAGAACACCATTGTCCTCAGCGCTATGGAGCGGGAGAGGGCCAGCATTCAAAATCAGTATGATAATGCTGTCGAACGCCTATCTGCTGCCGCAACGGGTGAGCGCATCGAGGTTTCCGCAAAGGGCCAGCGCCTTTCATTGATCGAAAACGCGCTGGCACCGATCCGTCCGAGCAAGCCCAACGAATTGCTGATCGCTGCTGGGACCTTGTTGGCTGGCTTTGTGCTGGGCTTGGGCGCGGTGGTGCTGAAAGAACTGCTGCAGCCGACGATCCGTCGCCCGATTGAACTGACCCGAAGCCTTGGGGTAACGCCCATCGGAACCTTGCCCTACATGGAAACGCCGGGCGAGATTTGGTTGCGGCGTGGCATGCGTGGTGTCGCGGTGATCGTCGTACTCGCGGGGATTGCAGGTGGGTTATTCCTAGTGGATCAAAGAGTGATGCCATTCGAGCAGGTAGCTCGGATCATTATGCAGGGCGACAGGCTTTGATCGCACCTTGACCCTAGTGCATTGGTATTTTGGATTGGAAACGAAAATGGTTAAGCCGGAGATTGAATTCCGCACAATGGATGAAGATGGCGACGACACCGCGTTTGCCCCAAAAGCGCCCGAGGAAGTCGACCAAACCGACATTGCCTGGCTCGAGCTTCCGACTTTTGAGCCGAAAGAGAGGCATCTTGCAAAGAAGCGCATCGCGGCAAATGTTCGGGGGCCGGCCAGGACAGCGATCGATCTGATGCGGACCCGGCTTTTGCGGGTGATAGAAGAAAACGATTGGAAGCGGGTGATGGTCACGTCACCTACGCCGAATTGCGGCAAGACAACAGTCGCGGCAAATCTGGGCTTCGCCTTTCAACGTCAGACCGCCTTGCGGACAATAATGATGGATTTCGATTTGGCCCGTGCCGATCTTGGCAAATCGCTTGGCCTGAAGCCAACCCATGATGTGGCCGATCTTCTGATGGGTGACGTGCGCCCCACTCAGCAGATGTACCGGATCAAACACAACCTTGCGATTTCAGCGAGCAATGGTGGTATCGACAGCCAGTCTGATATCCTGAAGCTTCCAGAAACGCAGACCCGGATCAATGAAATCGACGAGATCTTTGCACCCGACGTTATGCTTTTTGATTTCCCACCGTTCTTTTCGAACGACGATGCGATTGCAGCTTCGAATTTCATGGACTGCGCGATCATCGTTGGTGCTGCGGGCGAAACCTCTGTCTCTCAGATCGACAAAGCGGAACGTGAATTGTCTCAGTATACGGATGTGGCTGGCATCGTGCTCAACAAATGCCGGTTCGTATCGGAGAATCGAGGGTACGATTATCCTTACGGTTGATAGAAGGTTACGACTTCGCGCAGTTCAGATTTCTTTGCCGATCGCCTGACACAGCATCCAACCCATCCGAACCATTCTTTGACGAGCCAAAGTGAAGAGGGCGCGCGAGCGTTCTAGCGGGCTCAGCGTTTTCGTCTTAAGGACTTTCGGGGTATGCGCAACAATACTGGCTGGCATGGCCAATGCCCGAAGCGTCCAAAGCAGGCGGGCACGCGCATCATTGGCGCGCAAACCGTAGCTTTCTTGGGTGAGACGTTTCCATTTTCCACGCAAAGCCGCCCAGTCATTTCGCGATGGATGACCAACGCACAAATTCGGTTCATAGATCAGGTTGAATCCAGCTGCGCGGGCGCGTTGGCACCAATCATAGTCCTCGGAAAGCCCTTCGCGAAAACCGCCGATCGCTTCGAAGACGTTCCGATGTGTCAATAGGTTCCCCGACCCGGAAAACCCCATCTTTTCAATGTATTTCTTGAAGTCGAATGCGAAGACATGCTCAAACGCTTGCGCGCCCGAGCGTGGGGGAGCTGTTTCGTCGAAGACAGTAACTTTTCCCCCGACCAGATCTGCCTTTTCACAAACCTGAATCGCCGTTTCTACCCAGTCGTGTTCTGGCAGGCAATCACTATCGATGAAGAAGAACCGCGCGGCCGTGGTTTCTAAAACGCCGCGATTTCGGGCGTGAGCGGCGCCTTTCTTTCTCTCAGTCAAAAGTCGAAAGGGCGGCGGAACCTTGGGTAGAAAAGATGAATTGTTATCGACGACGATGGCATCAATCCGATCGTCAAGCTGAGGGTGCAAGGCATCAAGACACCGTTTCAAGCGGGTTTCGTCATTGTAGTGCGGAATGATGATGGCGAAGTCAGGCGACGTCATCGTTCTGTATCCAAGAGTGGCAATGCAATTCGGCGGGTGGAGATCAGTTTATCTGTCCAGCCAGAACGCTTCCTTTTTTGATGCAGAGGACTTGAGGACGCGGGAAAAGACACACGAGACACCGACGTTGTACCGAATGTAATATGATCTGGGGATCCATGTTCGATCATATCATAGCTCATGGTAGTTTCACTTATTACAGACCGCAATCAAAGCGCGGAAAAGGATAAACAGTCGACAATTAGTACTTTTTAGCAGCCCAAGAAGATTTGATCGCGAAGCACTCGGTTACGCGATCAACAGATCTATTTCACAGCAGCGCGAGGCTGCCCCAGCCGGGAGAAAAGACGGGCAAAAAGACCGGGCCCATCCTTGTGGTCCGTCTTCAGCATTGAGATGAATTCAGAGATTCCATTCACGAGATCGTCGTGGCGGGCGCTATAGTCGACACTCACCGGATCCAGATCCGGTTGCCGCAATAGCGCGTCCAACTCAGATGTTTCCATCGCAAAATGTAGTCCCGTGATGTCGCAGAAAGCCTTTGCTGTGGCGACCTGATGGTCGTTTCGGTGCTCGCCAAGCTCGTGACGGCGTGGCACGATGATCAGCGGGCGTTGATGCTGGCGCGCAGTCAGAATGGTGCCGATCCCCGCATGAGCTACAACGATCCTTGCGCGCTGAAAGGTTTCCGCGAACTCTGCCGGTTTCATGATCCGGCGTACATCCAGATTTGGATAGCTCTCTGTATCATCTCCGATTTGAGCGATGACCTCTTCGTTGCTACGCGCAGCGTATTCATCAAGCGCTTTGGCCAAGCGTGGGAAAGCAAGTTGCGTCCCGACAGTGAGGAAAATCATATTATCGCTCCCATGTAATCAGCACCTTCCGCGTCGGCTACGTGCTTCCATTGAGACAATCGCAAATCAGCGACCCGACGGGCGAGCTTGCCGGACATCGACATCTCTTCTGCATTTGCGATCGAGTCGATCCAGACGGTACGCACGCGAAGAACGCGCGCCACACCGAGGGCCAGCAAACCAGGTAGGGCGCCTGTCGAAATCACCGCATCAGGCCTAAAGCGCAAAATGTGAAAGAGGATCACGATCGCTGCCCAGGGTCCGAGCCACAATGCATTGCGATTGCAATCCGGGATAATGATGAATGGCTTTGCGTCAAATTCTTCCGGCAATTCCTTTAGTGTCGTCGCGAAAAGAACGTCACAATTTGCGACTGCCGACCGCAATGCCATCAGCTGTTGCCAATGGCCGCCTGCGGAGGCCACGGCCAGGACCCGCTTTGGTGGCCCTGTATTGCTACGTGTTGAAATCATTCCCATTCCCCCAGAAACTGTTCCGGATTGGGCGCCACTTGGCACCTCAACACCGGTCGTAAATGTCTTCGTATCTCTTGATGTCGTCCTCCCCGAGATACGTTCCGGTCTGCACCTCAATCAGGTACATTGGCACCTTCCCCGGGTTGGCCATTCGGTGCACGGTGCCGAGCGGTATGTAGACAGAGCCGTTTTCGGGCACGAGCTTTACCTCGTCTCCAACTGTCACCTCGGCCGTCCCACTGACCACAATCCAATGCTCTGAACGGTGGACATGCGATTGCAATGACAGCACGCCACCCGGCTTCACCATGATGCGCTTGACCTGAAAGCGGTCGGCCATGATCAGTGACTCATACCAACCCCAGGGGCGATGGCAGCGCGGATGATCGGTTGCTTGCGGCTTGTTTCTGGCGCGAAGCTGCGCAACGGCTTGCGGTACCTCTTCGAGGCGGTCGCGGTCTGCTATCAAGATGGCGTCCTTCGTTGCCACCGCGACGACATTGTCGAGACCAACGCCGACCATCTGCATCGCGTCATCATCGCAATGCAGCAGGCTTTCCCGGCAACCGACCGCAGTGATGTCACCCAGCTTTGCGACACCGTTATTGTCACGTTCCATCGCGTTCCAGATCGAAGCCCAATCTGACAGGGATATTATGTCACCGTCCAACGCGGTGGTCGTTGTTGGGCGTAGAATTTCTGCAATCGCCGTGGGCCGACTGGCGTCGTCCCCCTCATCGTTTTCGATCGTTGTTTCAAGCATTGCTGCGCCGTTGGCCGTCTGCTTGCAAAGGGTCAGAAGCTCAGGCGCATGCTCTTCGAAAGCGGCGATAAGGTCTTTCTGCCGTGCAAGGGTGAATGACGTCCAATGATTGGATTCCGCAATATCAGTTTGGGCCGAGGTGGGGACCGTTCGTAGAAAGGGCCTATCTGCGCCCGATGTTCCGGCAGCGCGCGCAATCTCAAAATGGGACTGCGAAGCCTGGCTGGAAAGGCCGATTATCTCGCCCTTCTGCAAACGGTCGATGGCTGCCGATACCGCCGCCTTGAAGGCCTGTTGACTGCACTTAATGTGGAGAACAGGCGCCAACAAGATAATGGCTTCAGGGTCATTTGTTGCCTGCAAGACAGCATCAAGAAGCACAGCTGAATCTGACCATGAGTGGGGCTGTGATATAATGTTAGCGTCCCATATGCCCCTCTCTTCCGCCTGGCTTGTGGCCAAGAAGCGAAAGTCTTCCGAGGCTATGATCGTAGGTGCGTCGAAATCATCGTCCGATAGGTGCGCCAGCACATCCTGAAAGGGTGACTGCTCGCCGAAGATTGGAGAAAATTCCGGCGGGTAGGACTCTCTGGAGATCGGCCAGAAACTGGCAGAGATATCGAGTGTAAATACAATGGGTTTTATCATCATGAAACTGTCTACTTGCCTAATACAATTAGAAAACAAAAAGGTGCCGCTTTCATACATCGGCCGCCCTAGCTTCGATCACTCTCAAGTCTACTTGGTGGAGTCGGATCCAATGCGGCCAAAGGGCGTAAGTCTAATTCTATTCATCTCCCAACGCTATGGTCACACGTAAAAGAGAGGAGAATGCACTAGCATCCCTCTGCCACTTAAGGTTATGTGTGATTGGGGCGACACTATTATAGGCCGCAAGCACCAGAAACAATTACACTCAGCAGCTTTAATTATTTACGAGCAACCGCTCAAATTACCATCTTAACCTTTGTTAATGTAAGATGCAAATGTGTTGGCAACGTGTCAATATCTTTCTCCTTGATACCTACAAAGAGTGATCTGCAGAACACTTAAGCGGGTATTGGGAAACTTATATGCACTCAATTGGTGTGCTCCGGTTCGGGAGTGGTGGAGTTTTAGGCATTTGACGATTCGCCTGCCACAGCGCTTGCTTCATGAGGCTTGTCGATGTTTTGCAGTAGTGAAGGTTGACTCGACCTGTGATGGTGGGAAGCCTCCAAGTTGGTAGGGATGGCATTCGCTTTGATACAAACATTAAGTGCCGTCTGCGTGGGTTACTTCCTCGCACTTGCTCAACAGGTGGTTTAAACGCTCATCCTCTCCGATGCCGATGCTCATCGGAAAGACTGGTATCACCAGTACGATGGTGTCACTCAGCGGTTGATGAATCGCCTCGGCTGGCGCATTGTCTGCGCGATCGCTGGGATCCACTGGTTGTTTGGTTGTGTGAAGTAACTGGGGTAGCGGGTGAGGTGATCATGTTATTTATTGCTGATGAGTTCTTTTGTGACTGATAATTCAAATGAAATGAAATTTGGCCTTCTCTGGCATTCCATTACGTCAGACAATCTTGGCGTCGGTGCATTGACTTTTGCGCATATTAAAATTCTCGAGAATGTATGTGCGGCGCTGAATATAAAACCGAAATTTGTCATTCTGGGTTGGAAAGATAAACGCGCAGCCTATTTGGATCGTGACGATCTTGAGGTTGTCGAGTTGCGACTAAAGGATTTTGTGAAACCAATTGGTGGCCTCTTAGGCCATTTGCGCAATTGTGATGTTGTTTTTGATATCAGCGCGGGAGACAGCTTTACCGATATCTATGGAACAAAGCGGATCGGAACCATGTTGGGCGCCAAGTGGTTGACGCATGTTGCGTGTCGACCGCTGGTTCTTTGCCCACAGACCATCGGGCCCTTCAACCGCCCATGGGCCCTGCGCGCAGCACTTGGGACGATCAGGCGTTCAGCGGTCGCGGCCACGCGTGATGATCTCTCAACTGATTTCCTGCGAAATTCAGGGTACGATGGCCCATTGATCGCGGCAAGCGACGTGGCCTTGCGATTACCCTACGAGAACACCAATGGTGCCGAAAACGGGCGATTGAAGGTTGGACTGAACGTTTCCGGCCTCCTGTTTAACGGAGGGTATGATCGTGACAACATGTTTGGCCTTAAGACCTCCTACGCGCATCTGATCCAGAACTTGCTTGAGCGATTAACCTTGCGGAACGATTTGGAGGTTCATCTCGTCCCGCACGTCATATCCGATCATATTGAGGTCGAGGATGACTATCGGGTCAGCCAAAAACTTGCCAAGGCCTTCCCCTCGCTCGTGGTCTCGGAGAAGTTCAATAATCCCGTCGAGGCCAAAACGTATATATCGGGCATGGACTTTTTTGCAGGTGCTAGGATGCATGCCTGTATCGCTGCATTTTCATCCGGCGTGCCGGTTCTGCCGATGGCGTACAGCCGGAAGTTCGCGGGCTTGTTCGGCGCTTTGGGATACGATCTGATCGCAGATTGTCAAAGCGAGGGGGCTGAACAGATCATCGACAAGTTCGACAAGGCCCTGCAAAACCGCGAGGAACTGGCGAACAAGACGCAGGAATGTCTGCAGCGGGGACTCGAACGGCTTCAGCTCTATGAAGATGCCGTGTCCGAGCAGTTACAAGCCGTGATGAGCCATTCCAGATGACCGTTCAAGGGCGGCCGGACGTTCTGCAAAAGGTGGTTGATGGCAGGCTTTGCAGCGGTTGCGGCGCTTGTGCCGCGCTCGCGCCCGAAGTGGTCACCATGGACCTTTCGACGGACGGATATCTGCGGCCCAAACGGTCAAAGCCGCTGTCCGAGGCGCAAGGAGCTGCGATCTCATCAGTCTGTCCGGGTCTTGGGATGTCACTTCAGGCCGATGACCGATTTGATCATGTGCTTTGGGGGCCTTATCTGTCCGTATCTAGCGGATACGCCGAGGATCCAGATCTGCGGCACAACGCTTCGTCAGGAGGCATCCTTTCAGCGCTTCTCGTACATCTTCTGGACAGTGGAGAGGTTGATTGTGTTTTGCAGATCGCGGCTGATCCAAAGCGCCCGATCGGCAATCAGACTGTTTTCAGCAATAGTGCCGACGATGTATTTCAAAGCGCGGGGTCAAGATACGCGCCGTCCGCGCCGTTGGCAGAGATCGGAACACTTCTCGATGGCAACATGCGCTACGCCTTCGTCGGCAAGCCGTGTGATGTCGCGGCGCTCCGCACGATGGGCAGGTCCGATCCCCGCGTTGGCGCGCGATTTCCCTACATGCTGTCGTTCTTCTGTGCCGGCGTTCCCAGCTTGAAAGGCGCAAATGAGATCCTTTCCGAAATGGGAGTCTCCGAAAACGAACTCGCCCAGTTTCGATATCGTGGAGACGGTTGGCCCGGCTACGCCACCGCTATCAAAAAGGAGGGTGGTACAACACGAATGAGCTATGCCGAAAGTTGGGGCGGGATTCTGTCCCGTCATGTGCAGTTCCGCTGCAAGATCTGCCCGGACGGCACAGGCAGTTTTGCTGATGTCGTTTGCGCTGATGCTTGGGAGGCCGACGAAAAAGGATATCCCGTGTTTTCGGAAGCCGAAGGTGTCAGCCTCGTAATGGGGCGCACCAAGCGCGGCGAAGCGCTCATTGAGAACGCAAAGGCGGCGGGTCGTATCAAAACTCAACCTTTCGACATTGATGGTCTCGCTGCCATACAGCCCGGCCAAACACAGAAGCGGCGTTTTGTTCTGTCACGGCTCTTGGCCTTGCGAATGACCGGTCGGGTCGTGCCTTGCTATCATGGCTTTCATCTCTGGCAGAATGCGCGAAAGGCCAGACTGGGCCGGAACCTGAAGAACCTTCTGGGTACCTTGCGCCGGATTGCTCGCGGGCGATTGTAACGAGTCAGAGCGGCTACGATGCGGCCGCAAATTTGGTTAAAACAGGTTTTCAGGGCAATTCTGTCGCGGTTTCGGCGATCAGATTGCTCGGCATGACAACTTGCAATAGGTAAGGTGGCTCCGGGTTGGGCTGAAACCTGCCTACGCCAGCGAATGGTAGGCATACGGCGACGCGGCTTACCCAGTGGCGGGAAGCGCTTGAAAAGCCTCAATCTATTTTGCAGATGCGGCATGCTGTAGACCATGATGCTTGCCCAAACCCGCCGATCGGCCGGGGATTGGCGGCAGATTGTCGCCACGAAGATAGTCCGAAATCGTCCATGAGTTGCCACATTTTGAGGGTCCCAGTACGCCTACTAGAAATGGAAAACGGTATCTACAGAGGTTGGTTTGTTCGTCAATTCTGCAGTCTGCGAATTGATATTGTGTGTCTCAAAGGCGGCCCGTGAACTTCGCCCTGACTGTATCAAGTACCTCGATGTGAAAAGGCTCGACGACAACGAAAGTCGCGTTGTCTGAGTGCTCCTGACTAAAAAGCTGGTGTTAACCGGTCGTACACACGTTGAAAATAGCTTCGCCGCGAATGGCGACAGATGCAGAGAAGTAGGACAGACCCGATGGCGACGAAGAGTGATCAGATATCAGTATCAACGCGAGC
>ERZ1740067.2736-NODE-2736-length-10470-cov-6.874220_pt1 | contig 10470 bp, 11 predicted proteins | sample MGYA00581736_ERZ1740067 | MGnify/ENA primary metagenome ERZ1740067 (study PRJEB43018, sample SAMN04849236) | marine metagenome | isolation source: floating plastic debris | place: Pacific Ocean | collected 2008-08-27 | study: EMG produced TPA metagenomics... | reverse complement strand
TATTGAAAATAGAGAATACGCAATGGGAGTTCTTTCATGTGGTTCAAATGATACATACCACTTTGTTTTTGGGTCATGTAGGCACTATAATTATTTCATTTTCCGTACTTGCTTTCGTTATACTCCTGTTCACTGGGATTGTACTTTGGTGGCCCGTCAATAAAAAAGCACTAAAGCTAGGTACAAGCTTTGGTTGGACTTCCAAAACAAGATGGAGACGCAAGAATTATGATTTGCATAAGATTTTGGGATTTTACAGTTCATGGATTTCCATTGTTATTGCTGTTACAGGATTGGTATGGGCATTCAAATGGGTAGATTCGGGTGTGCAATGGTTGGCTAATGGTGGACAAACAATCGTATCCAAGCCAGTAGTATATAAGCCGTCTTCAACGATGAAAACAGTGCATAACGGATTGGATAAAATCTTCGACTCCATTCCCAAGCAGTATCCAAATGCTACTTATGCCTTTATAAGTCTACCTAAGGATTCCATTGCCCCATATTACACGTACGTTAGGGAACATGAAAATATCAATGAATATATCGCCTCCTATGATCAGCATAGTGGAGAGCGAGTGGAACTCTCTAGTTTTGACAAACTGTCCATAGGCGAGAAAATCCGAAGTTTAAATTATAGTATCCACGTAGGCTCCATACTAGGTGTACCTGGAAAAATCCTAGCCTTTTTTGCCAGTTTGATAAGCGCAAGTTTACCAGTCACAGGTTTTTTGATATGGTGGGGTCGAAGGAAGCGCAAGAAAGCTCCAACGCGCAAAAGGGTAACATCAAAGACGTCCTGATACCTCATAAAAATCTAAAAGAAGTACAGGTACATTGATTTAGAACAAGCTAAGGCCATCTTAACGGATAAAAGCAAAATATTTGAATTTTGTGACCCTCGAAACAGGTTATCAAAAAAACAATTGAGGACGCCTTTGGGGTGGAGGTGAGCCGACACTCACTCTATTTTTATGGAAGGCGGTGTCTTGAGAAAGAGAAAACCCTTTCCAAATAAAACCTAGTTTACGAGAAACATATTGAAAGACCCTCATAAACTTTATGATGTATTTAAATGTAAAGTAAACATTAGATTAACTGACTTTTCCGACTTTTGTAATCCAATCATTATTAAAGTGAGAGCCCTTTTATTTTTGTCATTACTATCGAGCCTTAATTATCTCAATGCTCAGCAAAGAAGAGCAGAAAAAGTTGATCAAAAAGGCTTCAAAAGATTATACAAACTCAATGATTCCGTTTTCCGTTCTGAACAGCCCAGTAAAAAAGACTTTGAAGCTTTGGAGGATATGGGTTTAAAAACCATAGTGAATTTTAGGCGTAACAAGACAGATGACAGAAAGGCGCGTAAAACCCTATTGAAACTGGAGCATTTGCCCTTAAGGACCAAAGAATTGACTCAAGACCAACTTTTGACTGCTTTAAAGTTGGTAAAATTTGCCGAAAAACCCGTTTTGCTACATTGCTGGCATGGCTCGGACCGCACCGGCGCGATTTCCGCTGCTTATCGTATCGTTTTTGAGGATTGGGACAAAGAGGATGCCATCAAAGAACTAAGAATTGAAGAGCTGGGATATCATGAAAACTGGTATCCTAATGTAGTTGATTTACTTCGTGTATTAGATGTCGCCAAAATAAAAGAAGAACTTGACTTAAAATAAGATGAAAAAAATACTTTTACTAGTTGTAGCGGTAGGACTCATTATGTCCTGTAAAAAAACCTCCAAAGAACAAAACAAGCCCGAAGAAGTAACTATTTATACACACCGGCACTACCCCCCTGACCAAGAGCTTTTTGCCCAATTTGAAAAAGAAACCGGTATTAAGGTTAATGTGGTCAATGCCAGTGCTGACGAACTCATTCAGAAAATGCAATTGGAAGGTCCGGCTTCCCCCGCTGACGTACTGATAACGGTTGATGCAGGAAGGTTGGTACGTGCCAAAGAAAAAGGGCTGTTGCAGGCTACCCAATCCGCTTTTTTGGATTCTATTATTCCACCCCATCTTCGCGATGCTGAAAAACAATGGTTTGCCTTAACCAAAAGGGCACGGGTCATTGCTTATGCAAAAGATAGAATTAATCCTGAACAGTTGTCGACCTATGAAGATTTAGCTTCTGATACTTGGTCAAAAAAATTATTGATACGGTCTTCGAGTAACATTTATAATCAATCACTTATGGCTTCGCTCATAGCCAATCTCGGAGAGGAAAAGGCAAAAAATTGGGCCCAGGCCATCGTCAATAATATGGCACGTACCCCAAAAGGAAATGATAGGGATCAAGTAAAAGCAGTTGTCGCCGGAGAAGGTGATTTGGCTATTGTCAACACCTATTATGTGGGCCGTATGATCAATACTGATGACCCTGTGGAGTCGAATGCTGGAAAAGGAGTTGGTATCTTCTTCCCAAATCAAAACGATAGAGGAACGCATATCAATATTAGTGGGGCCGGGGTAGCCAAGTATTCCCCAAACAAAACCAATGCCATTAAATTCATTGAGTTTTTAGCCAGTGGCGAGGCGCAATCTGTTTTTGCGGAGGCAAATTTTGAATATCCTGTAAATCAGAATGTAGCACCTGCACCACTTTTACAGGAGTGGGGCAATTTTAAAGAAGATGAGCTGAATCTGTCTGCATTGGGCACCAATAACAAAAAAGCCGTGCTGCTTTTTGATGAGGTTGGCTGGCAATAATCTAAGTCAGAAAAACAGCAAAACGTTGAATAGCGTACTTTTGAGCAAAACTGATTCAAAGTCACTCTTTTGTTCCATCTAAAGCAGACTCTTAAAACGGCAAAAAGGGATTTCAACCAATGGTCTTTACTCTCAATACTCTTGGTCGGTTTTGTCGGCTTACCCATCTTCGCCTTAATTATCAAAACGTTCTCAGGGCCAGGAGAAAGCTGGGGGCACCTTTTCAAAACCGTTCTGGGCAAGTACGCTTTTAATTCCCTTTCTTTAGTTATAGGAACCTCATTGTTCAGCGTGACTTTAGGGGTCTCTTCAGCTTGGGCCGTAAGCCGCTACAATTTTCCATTAAAAAAACTCTTTGAATGGCTCTTGATTGCACCCTTGACCATTCCTTCATATATCACCGCGTATACCTATGCAGGACTTTTTGACTATGGCGGGGCATTAACTGATATTGGCTCTTATTTAGGATTGCCAAAGCTAGATATTCTTAATATTTATGGACTTATTTTTATCCTGTCCATATCGCTCTACCCCTATGTTTATGTGGCGTCAAGAGCTATTTTTTTATATCAGTCGGCACGGCTGATTGAAGCTTCGAACATATTGGGAAACAAAGGCGTAAAAACCCTATTTCGTGTTGTTCTGCCCATGGCACGGCCTGCTATTTTTGGTGGGGTATTACTGGTTATTATGGAAGTGCTCAATGATTATGGTGCTGCAAAATACTATGGGGTAAACACCTTGACTACAGGAATATTCAGGGCTTGGTTTGCTTTGGAAGAACCCAATACCGCTGTATTTATTTCTATTGTTTTATTGCTGTTACTGTTTGTATTTGTGCTTTTGGAACGATGGCAACGAGGTAAACGTAGTTTTCAAATGGCCACCAAAAGTAGTATCAGACTACCCGCAATCCAACCGTCAAAAACGGAAAGGGTTTTTCTATTCTTTATTGCGTTTACCCCAGTATTATTTGGTTTTCTTTTTCCTGTATTTCAATTACTGAAATGGTTGGCAATCACATGGGAAAAAACAGTTTCTTCAGACTACTTATCTATTGCCATTCAAAGTGTCGGTATTGCTTTGCTTGCAGCAACACTTACCATACTAATGGCAGTCCTTTCCATTTATATGCCCAAATGGAATCGGTTAAGGGTACTCGCGGGAAGTACCAAACTGGCCACTTTAGGGTATACTATTCCGGGAGCGGTATTGGCTATTGGCGTAATGTTGCCCACACTACAGATAGACCGATGGTTTTTGAAATTCAATCAAGGCACAAACACTATGTTTCTGCTCAACGGAACCATTATTTCTTTGGTCTACGCTTATGTCATACGATTTTTAGCTGTTGGCTTTAAGCCGCTACAAGCTAGTCAGTTGAAATTGGGGAAATCGTTAGAAGAATCCTCGAGACTGTTAGGAAAAAATACCATTCGAACCTTCCTGAAAATTGATATGCCACTCTTAAAAACAGGAATATTTAGTGCACTGCTTTTGGTCTTTGTCGATATTATGAAAGAATTACCGTTGACACTAATCCTAAAACCATACAATATCAATACTTTGGCGGTCAAGGCATATGAATATGCCAGTGATGAATTGATAATGGAATCGGCTTTACCATCACTGACAATAATTATTGCTGGACTCTTACCGGTGATTTTTTTGAATAAATTGCTTTTAAATGATTCTTGAAATAAAATCAATTTTAAAGTCCTATAATCCCAGAGAAGGAAACGTAATCGATTCTATTGATTTACGAATCAAAAAAGGTGCTATAGTTTCTCTTTTGGGCGAAAGTGGTTCAGGTAAAACTACGCTGGCCCGTCTTATCGCCGGACTTGAAGTTCCTGATGGTGGTGAGATGATTTTAGATGGAAATGTTGTGGCAAATCATTCTATACTCGTGCCTCCTCAGAGACGAGAAGTGGGTATGGTGTTTCAAGATTATGCACTGTTTCCCCACATGACGGTCTTAGAAAATGTAGGCTACGGTATTGCTCAATCCACGGAAAAAAAAGACCGTATTGAACAAGTTTTAAACTTGGTTGGATTACAGGATTTCGGATACCGTTTTCCCCATCAATTATCTGGCGGACAGCAACAACGCGTCGCACTGGCAAGAGCTCTGGCACCAAGTCCTAAAGTATTACTGCTCGATGAACCCTTTAGTAACCTTGATACCAGTTTAAAAAGACAGTTACGTGCCGAAATCTTCCAAATCATTCGGAAGAGTGGGGTCACAGCGATTTTTTTGACCCATGACACCCAAGATGCAATGGCGGTCTCCGATAAAATAATAGTGCTTCAAAATGGCCGCATTATACAAGAGGGAACCGCAAAAGAGCTTTATGAAAGTCCCGTCAATCCATACATTGCTAACCTTTTCGGGCCAATAGTAAAATTTAGTGCCGAAGATCTTACCCAATTCAGTTTTGAAGGAGACCCTTCAAAAACATATGCGATTCGACAACACAACTTTGAAGTGAACCCAGCAAAAAAGACCCCATACACTATTGAAGTTAGTATTGAAAAAAGTACCTATCTAGGCGATATTTATCTTAATCAGGCAACACTATCAAATAAAAAAACCATTCTTTTTACTTCAAGTTTAAAATGTGAAGACCAAATACGATTAGGATTCTCAGCCCATTCGCTTCTTATTTTCAAGTAATTTGATACGTTCAATAAGTTCTCTTTCAGAGGTCTTATTCCCAAAGAACACAAAATATTTTCATCCCATTTGTAACCTTTTATTATTTCTTGACTATATAGTTTGAATACCAAAAGAAACATGTCAGCTGACCAACTAACAGATGAGGAAATTATGGCACAAGTGGCCAACGGAAATTTGGATGTCCTAAAAGTGCTTTTTGACAAACATCACGTACATGTGTTTAATTTCCTTTATAAAATGTGTGGGGATCGAATGTTAAGTGAAGATTTGACCCAAGATGTTTTTTACAAGGTGATAAAATACCGAAAGTCATACAAAAAGGGGGCTTTTATTTCTTGGCTGTTTACCATATCCAGAAATAGTTTAAAAACCCACTTCACCAGAAATAAAGAAACCCACGATGATCTGGATAACGTAACCTATAAACTGAGCGAAGAGAAAAATGAAGAAGATTACTCCCATTTGCACAAAGCCCTTCAGCAATTGGACGCATCAGACCGAGAACTGGTCGTACTGCACCGTTTTCAGGGAATCAAGTACCCAGAACTTGCAGAAATTATGCACAGTACACCTGGGGCCATTAAAACCAAAATGAGCAGGGCCTTAAAAAAATTGAAAACGATATACCTACAAACCATATGATTATGGAAAACAATAAGATTATAGCCTATTTAGACGGAACACTTTCCGCTGAGGAAAAGCAAGTTTTTGAAAAGTATCTTCAAGATTCTCCCCAACTACAAAAAGAACTCGGTGACTATCAAAAACTCTTTTTGGCGATTTCAGAAGATAGGCAAATACAACCTTCAAAACGACTGGCAACCCATTTTGAAAAGGTATTGGCAGAAGAAAAAGCAAATCAAGTAAAAGTGGTCTCCTTGCCATCTCATAGAAGCAACAGGTTTTCACCGTTCCTGAAAATTGCCGCAGGCCTTGCCTTATTGGTTGGAGTATTCTTTACAGGAAAGTATTCAGGTCAAAAAGAAATGAATACCACCTTGGTACAGGCCCAGCAAGAAGTTTTGGAATACAAAGAGGCCACCTTGATATCACTATTAGGAAACGAATCGGCCAGCAAACGTATTCAAGGGGTTCAATTGGTTGAAGAATTTGACCGACCCGACGAAGAAATTGTGGCCGCCCTTGGCGAGAAAATGCTTGCCGATGAAAACACCAATGTGCGATTATCAGCCATGGAGGCCCTATCTAAATTCTCATACTCAGAGCAAGTAAAATCGATTTTTATAAAAGCCCTTGAGACCGAAGAAAACCCGAGTATTCAGGTCGCCTTGATTGAACTTCTGGGGCAGTTACAAGAAAAAAAGGCCATTGCACCTTTGAAGAAACTATTGGAAAAAGAGGAAACCCAACCGTTTATCAAGAATGAAATCAATAATGCATTACCAAAAATTATATAAAACCTTTGCCGAGCATCGTCGAGGCGTCAAAAAAACGAAAATCATGAAAAAAACAATTGTAGCAACACTAACACTTTTAATCAGTGCAGTAGGGTTTGCACAAACAGATTATTCAAAATCCTTAAGCGGAATTGAATGGGTAAAAATTATATCAAGATCGGATATTTCAGTATTGGTCCATGACAAGAATGAGATATTGATCAAAGGAAAGTCAACCGCTCATGATTCACAGCGATCCAAAGGACTCCGTTTGGTTGGAGCGGGAGGCACAGCAAATACCGATGTTGGTTTCAGTGTCGTGGAAGAGGGCAATGCCCTAATTGTGACCAATCTGAGAAAAAATGAATCCGCAAAAATCTATCTCCCCAAAAATCAAAAAGTGGCAGTAACCAGCACTTGGAAGGGTGATATTTTCATTGATGGTTTCAATAATGAAATTGAAGCGACCTGTGAACTGAACGGAGGTATGGAATTGAATAATATCGGCGGGCCCCTTACGGCATATGCGCTCAATGGATCAATAGATGTCGTTTTCAGTGATATCTCACAAGATTCACCTACCTCATTGAATACGACAAATGGTGCCATTGACATGACGTTGGCCGACAAAACCGCTGCAGATATTGTGATGAGCAGTTGGAACGGTGAGATGTATTCCAATTTCGATATTAAGAGTTCTTCAGGCGTAGACGGCATGAAAAAAGTATCAAGCCGAAAGACCTCTGGAACAATCAATGGGGGTGGCGTAAGCATCACCCTTAAATCAACCAACGGGAATATTTATCTGAGAAAAAAATAATCCTATATCAAAAAGCGACCATCATGAAAACACTTAAAATAGTCGTCATTACATGCTTGGTGACCGTTGCCGCCAGTGCCCAAAAAATTATAGAAAAAAGCTTTGTTTACGATAACCAATTTATTACGTTGGCTGTGAAATTTGCTAGAAATATCGAGATAAAAACCTGGGACGAAAAAAAGGTCTACTTCAAAGCTACGGTAATCACAGAAGAGGAACGATTTATCGATAAATATGAGGTAAATTTTGAAGAATCTTCGAGTTACATCACGATTGAAGAACAGGCTAAACCCCTATTCAAGGCCATGCAGGAATACGCCAAGAAAAACGATTGGAAAAACCGAGAATACTGGTACAACGCAGGTGACAGATATAAGTTTTATTACGTACTTTATGTACCACAAGGGGCAAAATTCAAGGTAGAAAGCATAAATGGAGATTTGGAGTCAGAACGCATTGACGGAGACTTTGAAGCTGATCTTATCAATGGCGATATCCAAATAAAAGCGTATTCCGGTCTTCTTACACTTAAAACCATCAATGGTGAAATCGATTTAAAAGTAGGTAATGTCGACTTTATTGCTGAAACCGTTAATGGGGATATTTACGCTGACGAAAAGCTAAAGCTAACGTCAGATAATAAGCGTGTTGGTCAAAAAGTACAGGGTCTTGCATCCAATAGTGGAACACGGTTAAAATTAAAAACCGTTAATGGTAATATGTACTTGAGGCTTTAAGAATTTCAGGCGGATTAAGAGTATCGATTTTTAATTCGCCTATAAAAAGAGACCCTATTCTGAATAATGTTACTTACATTTAAAACAAACGTGACATTATGAACAAGGTATTTTTTGTGCTCGTAATAGTTCTTTCCTTTGGTTGTGGGAGTAACAAGACCGCTTCTAATGAACCATCGAACCTTCAAACCGAATTGAATCGAAGAAATCGTGCCGCTATACCCCTTTTAGTGCAGATACGTCAAAAACCTGGTATCATTTTTAAAAATGGGGTGCCTGCCTTACAAAAAGCGAACAATAGCCTTTCTGCTTCCGCACAAGAACCCCTTTATGTTCTCAATAATCAAATTATTGGTAGTTCATTTGAATCGATTGATAATTTAATTGATGGTTTTATGGTCAAGAAAATCGAAGTTATTAGTGGCTCTGATGCTTCTTTTTATGGTTCAAGAGGGGCCAATGGTGTCATAAAGATAACCACATTTTCGGGCGAAGACACTGCACAAGAGTAACAGACAGGTTTACCGTTATAAATCGATTGTAATAATCATATCAGACGTAAATCCAAAAGTACACTACTCAAAAGAGGGAGGTCCAAACACCTTCATTTTGGCTTTTGAAAAGGCTACCTTTTCCTTAGGAATCCCCATCCAATTGGTATCCAAGATATCGTTATCATTTTTATCGTGAAATAGTGCTATGGCATAGTTTCCTGATGGAATGTTTGTCATCACCAGTCTGGTTTTTCCTTCAGTTGCCTTTGCCGAAGTAGAGGCGAATACCTCATCGAACTTGAGAAAACTATCGGCACTAATGTAGAGTGCTGCACTAATTTTACCTTTCGAATAAGGAACTTGATTGACATCGATGACCAATTCGTACTGGGCCGAAAGCCAACCAAAACCATAGAACAATAACATCAATGTTAAAAATCCTTTCTTCATTTTAAAACGATTAAAGTTGATGACATCAGTAAAACAAAAATAACGCCACAAATTACAATCGACATACACAACATATTGCTATTCATACGAAGACGTACCCTCCATATTCAATTGGTCAAAAAGGTTTTGTGTTTCTAAACTATCGGCAAGGTTGACATATAGTTCTAGCGAGTCGTTGTGTACTATGTGAAGCTTTCGTTGCCGCAAATCATCTACGAAAACATACACTTCCTTTCCCGATATGGAATCTAAAAACAGGCCCTTTTCTTTAGCCAACCAAGAAAATCCATTTTTCCGTTGCATCTCAGGTAGTTTGGGCACAAATTCTAATGTATTGATGGTATTCAGCGGAATTTGCTGACGATAAATTCCAGAGGTAATCATTAGGTATCCTTCTTTGATACTGGTCCAGTTTTTATAGTGCAATACAAAAGCTAGGGTGCAACCTATCAGGGTAAATACAATGATAACGTTCCAAAACCAATTAGTTTTCTTTCTCATTTTTCGTATCCGTTCTATACCTATCAAACCAGGCCACTGTGTGTGCAATTTTGGTAATCAGATTGCTCGGACGATTGGCAATACCATGGCTGGCACCAGGAATCTCAACCAAGACCGTTTCTTTCTTTCGCAACTTCAGGGCGTGGTATAGCTGCTTGGCCTCACTGGGTGGCGTTCGCAAATCATTCATACCCACCATTACCATGGTCGGGGTCTCTATATTACCAACGAGTGAGATGGGTGAAAATTTCCAGTACTGTTCAAAATTTTCCCACGGCTGCCCTTCATATCTTGTATTGGCATATCCAAAGTAATTGTCGGCCACCAAAGTCTTACTGATCCAGTTCATAACAGGTTTGGCTACAACAGCAGCCTCAAAACGATTGTTTTTACCAATCATCCACGCAGTCATAATACCCCCTGCGCTCCCACCCGTGACAAACAACTGGTCTTCATGGGCAATACCTTGTTTGATACAATAATCAACACCATCCATAGTGTCATCATAGTCTTGGCCAGGATAGTTTCGATAAAGTAAATTCCCAAACGCTTCTCCATAGCTGGTACTTCCCCTTGCATTGGGGTAGAAGACCACATATCCTGCCGAAGCATACAACTGCATTTCAATAGAGAACCGGTCGCCGTAATTTAAAATGGGTCCGCCATGATTTTCAACCAT
>ERZ1740067.2735-NODE-2735-length-10470-cov-7.526836_pt1 | contig 10470 bp, 10 predicted proteins | sample MGYA00581736_ERZ1740067 | MGnify/ENA primary metagenome ERZ1740067 (study PRJEB43018, sample SAMN04849236) | marine metagenome | isolation source: floating plastic debris | place: Pacific Ocean | collected 2008-08-27 | study: EMG produced TPA metagenomics... | reverse complement strand
GCAGGATCAACGGTTCAGCTACCGCGTCTACATGACCATCGGGGGCGAAGTGCCCGCGGATGTGGACGAGCAGGACGCCTACCTGATCACCGGCTCACCGCTGAGCGTGCTGGACGATCTGCCGTTTTTGCCTGCGCTTTATGACTTTATCCGCGCCTGCGACGCGGCGCGCAAACCGCTTCTTGGGGCGTGCTTTGGCCATCAGGCGATTGCCGTGGCATTGGGTGGGCAAGTGGTACGGCAGAATTGGAACATCGGGATCGATCATGTGCGGATGGACCGTACCCTGCCGTGGATGCAACCGGCGGCACCGGCGCTGAACCTGTACCAGTTTCACCACGATGGGGTGTCCGAGTTGGCAGAGGGCTGCGTGCCTTATGCCAGTTCCGAAGCCTGCGCGATTGCCGGGTTTTCCAAGGGAAACCATATCTTTACCACACAAGCGCATCCCGAGTTCACGGACCCGTTCATGCGCTGCGTTCTGGACGCAATGCGCCCGGACCTGCCTGCCGAGGATGTCGCGGCTGCCACAGCCACGCTGAGCCGGACGGCGCAGGGCCATGTCTTTGCCGATTGGGCCACACGGTTTTTCGGAGGCGACCCGTGAAGAACCTCGCCGATCACGACAGCTTTGTGGATGGGGTGCCGCATGAGACGTTCGCGCAGATGCGCAACGACGCGCCCGTTCATTGGACGGAGGCGTATGGCGCCGACAAGGGCTTCTGGTCTCTCACCCGCTATGCCGACATCATGGCCGCGCAGCGCGATCCGGACACGTTTTCCAGCGCACAAGGCATTCGGATCGAGGACCAGAGCCGCGAAGAATACCTCGCCCGCCGCACCTTTCAGGAGACGGACCCACCAGAGCACACGGCCACCCGACGCACAGTGAACCCGGCCTTTGCCAAGCCGGTCGTGGCGCAATTCGAGCCGCTGATCCGCGATCTGGCCTGCGACATCGTCAGCACCGCTCTGGATCACGCCGAATTCGACGGGGTCGCGCATATCGCCAAGCGGCTGCCGATGCTGATGCTGGGCCGCATTCTGGGCGTGCCTGACGCCGACCTTGACTGGCTGGTCGAACGGGGCGATGCGCTCATCGGCAACACCGACCCGGACTTTACCGATACCGTTCTCGACAAGGTCGACACCGACGCCTACCGGATGATGCCGTTCCGGTCACCGGGGGGCGTGGAATTGTATGACTATGCCCAGCAGATCCTAGACGGCGCGCGCGGCGTCGACCCGGACGGTATTCTGGCGCGGGTTCTGAACAGCCCGGACGGACGGATCGCGGGACAGGATTTCAAGAACTTCTTTTGCCTGCTGGTGGCGGCGGGCAACGACACGACGCGCTATTCGATTGCGATGGCGCTGTGGCTGATTGCGCAGGACAACCGGCTCTTGGATGTGCTTGCCTCGGGCAAGGTGTGGGGGACGGCGGCGGATGAGGTGATCCGGCTGGCCTCGCCCACGCTGCACTTCCGGCGCACGGCAACGCGGGATGTGGACATGCACGGGGCCAGGATCCGTGCAGGCGACAAGGTGCTGATGTGGTTTGTGTCGGGCAACCGCGATGCGGATGCGTTTGAAGTACCGGACCATGTGATGCTGGACCGCAGCCCCAACCGCCACATGGCCTTCGGTCAGGGCGGGCCGCATGTCTGTCTGGGCATGTGGCTTGCCAAGCTCGAGGTGACAGCGGTGCTGCAGGAACTGTCGGCGCGGCTGTCGGGTCTTGAGGCTGTGGCACAGCCCACCTGGACCCGGTCGAATTTTATCTGCGGGGTCAAATCCCTGACCCTGCGCCCCAAGCTGAAGTGACATCCCATGACGACCCGCACGCGCGCCCTTTTCTGTGACTTGCTGAACCTGCCGCGGGGCAAATACGTGCCGTCGGACTTGGCGGCCGGGGGCAAGATCGGTTTTGCCCGCGGGGTGGTTGGTACCACGTTTGACCGCGACCTGATCCCGGTGCCGGGGGCCGGGGTGTTTGACGGCATCCCGGATATGGACCTGGTGCTGGATGGTGATCGGCGCCCGGACTGGAAGGACGGGACAGAGATCGCCCTGGGGACGTTGCACGCAGATGGGGCGGTAATGCCGCTCTGCGCGCGGGGGCGGTTGCAGGCGACGGTGGAGGCTTGGCAGGCACGCGGGTTGACGCCGAAGGTCGGGCTGGAACTGGAAGCCTATGTTTTTGAACCGGACGCTGACGGGGTCTGGCGGCCCTACGATACACCGGGGGCATTCGTTTACGGCACCGGACCACAGAACGATCCGGCGGGGTTGATGGATGCGATCTGGCGTACGGCAGAGGCGGTGGGTGTTCCGGTCGAGTCGATGAATGGCGAGTATGACAACGGGCAGTTCGAGCTGACCTTGCGCTTTGGCGATGCGCTTGCGGCGTGTGACAACGCGTTTTTGTTCAAGGTGATGGCGCGGGAGGTGGCGGCCGGCATGGGGCTGCTGCTGACATTTCTGCAGAAACCCCTTCCGGAGCGGGGCGGGTCCGGCCTGCATGTGAATTTCAGTTTTGAGGACGTGCAAGGGGCCAATGTTATTGCGCCCGACGGCGCGTTGTCGGACGTGGCCAGGGGGGCGATGGCCGGATTGATCCATCACCACGAAGGGCTCGCGGGGCTGCTGGCGACGACGGTCAACAGCTATGACCGGTTGGGGCCTGCGTCGATGGCGGGGTATTGGGCCAACTGGGCGGATGACCACCGGCTGGTGACGACACGGTCAAGCGTCGCTGCGCCTCGCTCGGCCCGGCTCGAGCACCGGATGGCGGACTGCGCCGCGAACCCGTATCTGGCGGTCACGGCGGTCTTGCAGGCGGCGTTGCTGGGGGTGACGGAAGGCTATGCGCTGGCCCCCGCCGAGGACCTTGATGGGCTGGAGAATGTGCGGGCGACGCGGCATGTGCCTGCGGGCCTCGACAAGGCGCTCGCAGCGCTGGATGCGGACAAGACTCTGCGGATGGCTGTCGGCGAAGGGATATGCGACGCGCTGATCTTTCTCAAACAGGACGAGTGGAAGCGGCTGAAGGACAAGTCGGTGGATGAGGTGCGGGATTTTTACCTGCCGTTTGTCTGAACCGGGCCGCCAGACGAGAGGACCCTGCACAGCGATGCTGCACCGGCAGAGCCGGTCATACGCGCCGCACGGTGCTCCCGAGGACGCTGCGCGACGACATTATTCTGGTCGGCGCCGGTGGGCTGCCGTTGGCGTCAGGTGGTGCGGGTGGCGCGGGTTTTGGGGCCGTGCCTGGATTTGCCGTATTTGGAAAGAGAAGAAGATGTCAGAGTGGAGGCAGGTCGACGAGGGCGCGTTCATCGTTCGTTTTCAGGGTGAAGTCCGTGCCGCAATAGGCGTCGCCTTTGGGCCCCATGAGAACGGCGATGGCCTGGCCGACCCATTCGGGGGGGATGTGCTTGCCCCAGTCGAGCTGGCTGACGGGGTTGATGCCGGACGCCTTGATCTCGCGCTGCATATCGGTTGCGACGGTCCCGGGTGACAGGCCCATGACGCGGATGCCTTTCGTGTGCATTTCCTTGTGGGTGACCTTGGTGAGGGAGAGCACGGCGGCCTTGGTGGCGCAATAGTGGCTCCACCCTTCGAGCACGCCGGTTGCGGCCCCTGACGAGATGTTGATGATGGTGCCTGCGCCTCGGGCCGTCATGCGGGGCAGGGCAGCGCGGATGCCGTGGTAGACGCCCTTGAGATTGACGTCGACAACCTGGCCCCAGGCGGCCGGGTCGCTGTCCTCGAGCCGGGCGATGGGGTCGATGAGGCCGGCGTTGTTGATCAGCGCATCAACGGTGCCTGCGGCCTCCATCAGCGCCTCGACCTGCGCAAAGTCCGCCACGTCGCAGGGGACGGCGAGGCCGCCGGTCTCTTGCGCAAGGGCTGCTAGTGCATCCGCCGAACGGGCGGCCAGAACCACGCGTGCCCCATGTCCCGCCAAGACCCGGGCCGTGGCTGCACCGATGCCCTTGCTCGCGCCGGTGATCACCACCGTCTTGCCGTTCACATGTTCCATCTTCAGCGCCCCCAGTTGCACGGAATGTTGTCCTGCGCCGCGTTTGTGCATTGCACGAGGTCAAAGTGCAAATCCACATCGACGCTGAGACCCGTTGGGCTGTCGAGGAAGGCGATGAAGTCCATGCCGTGGTCAAGACGCAGGATTTCGCCAGTCGCTTCGAAGCCGACAACGCGGACTTCGTCGTAGCCCGGGATGAAGTCGGGATAGGTGCGATCGCGCACCATCTTGAAGTCGAGCGTCACGGGGGCGGTTGTGCCGCGCAGGGTCAGGTCGCCGTGCAGTTTGCCTGAGCTGGGCGTGAGCATCCGGATGGCGGTCGAGGCAAAGGTGATCTGCGGATTGTTCTGTGCATCCAGGTAGTCCGCGTGGCGCAGGTGGGTGTCGCGCGGGCCGTGGTTGCTGTCGATGCTGGCGGCGTCGATCGCAAAGGTGATCTGCGACGCCTCGGGCATGTCTTCGTCGATCAGGAAGGTGCCGTCGAAGCTGTTGAAGCGGCCCACGGTGCGGCTGAGGCCCATGTGGTCAATCTCCCAACCGATATGGGCATGGCCCAGATCGAGGGTCCATTCCGTGGGGTCTGCCTGTGCCTGCGTTGTGGCAAGCAACAGGGCGGCGAGGGGGAGGGTGCGTGTCATGTCGTGGGTCTCCTGATTGATGTGTCCAAAGGTAAACCGTGCAAATTTTGCAAAACAGATTGAATTATGAGATATACTCATGCGAAACTTGCATGAATGGACACCGACGCCCTCAGAACCGTGCAACAGGTCGCGCAGCATGGCAGCTTTGCCGCTGTGGCGCGGGTGACGGGGGTTGATCCGTCCTCGGTCAGCCGGACGGTGGCGGGGGTCGAGGCGGCGCTGGGATTGCGGCTGTTCCAGCGCTCAACGCGGGTCTTGCGGCTGACAGAGGCGGGCGCGGTCTATCTGGGGCGTCTTGGCCCCTTGCTCGATGATCTGGATCTGGCGCGGGATGCCGCGGCAGAGATCGGGTCGGCCCCCAGGGGTCGGGTGCGGCTGACCGCCTCGGTTGCCTTTGGGCATGATGTGCTGGTGCCGGTGCTGGGCGCGCTGCGGCAGGCCCTGCCCGGGATCACGCTGGAGCTGATCCTGAGCGATCAGAACGTGGACATGGTGGCGGGCGAGGTCGATCTGGCGATCCGGCTTGCGCCTGCCCCCAAGGGCGATCTGATCAGCACGCGGTTGCGATCCACGTGTTACCGGGTGGTCGCGTCACCGGACTACATCGCGGCCATGGGTGCGCCTGATGTGCCGGAGGATTTGGCCACGCGCGATGTGCTGCGCCTGACCTTGCCGGACTATCGCACGGAATGGCAGTTTCGCGGTGCGGACGCGGTGACTGTGCCGGTCACCGGACCCATCCTGATTTCGAACGCGCTGGCGTTGCGTGCGGCGGCGCGGGTGGGGCTGGGGCCTGCCCTGCTGGCGGATTGGCTGGTTGACGGAGATATCGCGGCGGAGCGATTGGTGGACCTGTTCCCCCGCCATCAGGTCACCGCGACCACGTTCGATACTGCGGCCTGGCTGCTTTATCCCAGCCGGGCGTATCTGCCCGTCAAGGTGCGGGCCGTCATAGACGCCCTGCGCCAACATCTGAGGTAGCAGAACGTCGCTGCAGCCTGGTGTGGTCATTTTCTTTCTTCAAGAAAATGGTACGTCAGGTGTCGTAGTCGCTGACCAGCAGATGCGTCGGGGCCACGTCTTCTTCGATGTCGGAAAAGCGCCCAATCGGCTCGGCAAAGATGTTGTCCGTCAGGTCGTCATTGACGGTGGAGACCTCGTGGATCAGGCAATCGCCACCTTCGCCCCAAAAGGCATGCCACGTGGTGGGAGTGAGCGTGACGGACGCGCCAACGGGCAGTTTCAGGTGGCCGCCTGCGGGCAGCGTCACGGGCACGCCGTCGGTGCGCACATGGACGTCTGCCGCGCGGTCGATCTGGCCCGCGTCATCGCAGGTGAATAGCTCGAGCACCAGCGTCGCACCACCGCGGTTGATGATGTCTTCGGTCTTCAGAACATGGCGGTGCATGGGCGACAGCTGGTCCTGTCGCGAGATCATCAGCTTTTCGGCATAGAGCATCGCCCCTTGCTGGCCCATTTCGCCCAGGTCGCCATTGCGCAGGGTAAAAAGGAACAGGCCCATCTCGTCGAACCGGCCTTGTCCGTAATCAGTGATGTCCCAGCCAAGGCGACGGTCGCGGATCAGGGCGGCGGTGTCGGACCGCATCTCGTCGGGGCTCCATCCGGCGAAGGGGGGCAGGGTCCAGCCGTGTTGGGCAAAGAACGCGGCCCCGTCAGCGAGGATATCGTTCACGCGGGAACGTTTCATGCGGTCACCTCCAGCTCATGCGCCCAAGGCGGGTTGGCGCCCGCGCGCGACACGGTGACGGCAGCGGCCCGGGCGGCGTAGTCCAGCATGTCGGTCAGTGCCGCCTCGTCCAGCGCGTGTAGGGCGGCGGGTGACAGGGCCCCGGCGCGGCGCAGGGCCATCAGGCAGCCCGCGTTGAACGTGTCGCCTGCACCGACCGTGTCGGTCACCTCAACCTTTTGGGCGGCCACGCGGACGGAGGCGCCGCCGCGCAGGTAGGCCGTGGCCCCCGCACCGCCTTCGGTCAGGAGCAGCATCTTGGGCCCCATGGCCAGCACGGCATGCGCCTTGGCTGTCAGGTCGCCCTCGGGCACCAGCCAGCTGATGTCGTCATCGGACAGTTTGGCGATGTCCACCCGGCCCAGCAGGCGGGTCAGGCGGTCGCGGTAGGCTGCCTGATCGCGGGCAAAGCCGGGGCGAATGTTCGGATCGGCCATGACCAGCGTGCTGGCCGAGACGCCAAGCGCCATGTTCGTCAGGCTGTCAGCCACCGGCGGGTTGCAGAGCGAGATGCCGCCAAAGAACACGGCCTCGGTGCCGGTGGGCACGGCGGGCAGGTCGGCGGGGGCGATGGCGCTGGTCGCGGTTTCCTCGTCGTAGAACGTATAGGTGGCGTTGCCCTGATCGAGGTGGACAAAGGCCAGCGTGGTGTTGCGGTTGCTGCGCACCGCGTGCGACGTGTCCACGTGGCTGGCGTGCAGGTGGTCTGCGATCATCTGGCCGAACGGATCCGACGACAGGCCGGTCACCAGCCCGGCAGGCGCGCCGAGCCGCCCAAGGGCGACGGCGGTGTTGAGCACCGCGCCGCCCACATGGGGGACGTAAGCGCCGGTGGTGTCGGGGATCATGTCGATCAGGGCTTCTCCAGCGCACAGGATCATGTCGGGGCCTCCGTGAGGGTAATATCGGCTGCCGTGGAACCCGTCAGCACGGTTGCTGCATTTGGCACATCGTTGCTTTCGATCCAAGCCATCGGATCGGCTTTTCCATGCTGTTCCCAGCGGTCGCGCAGTCGGGCGACGATCTCCTGCTTGGACGGGTGCAGGGCGATGGACAGGGACCAGTGCGCATGCAGGTCGCGCCAGGGTGATGTATTCAACAAAAGGTAGTTTCCTTCGATCAGAACCGTGCGGCAGGACGCGGACACGCGTCCCGCGCCTGCAATGGAAATTTCACGATCCCGGTCGAACACCGGAAAGATCACGTCGTCCCGCGACTGCAAGGCCGCCACAAGCCGCACAAAGCCCGCCGCATCGAATGTGTGCGGCGCGCCCTTGCGGTTCCTCGAGCCGTCGGCGTCGAGCAGCCGGTCGTCCAGGTGAAAGCCGTCCATGGGCACGATTGCCGTTTCCACCCCTGCCGCGCCCAAACCTGCGGCGAGTGTCGTCGCAAATGTTGATTTGCCGCTGGCAGGCGGACCGGCGAGGGCGATCAGCCTGCGGTGCGGTGTCGGGGACAGCGCGGCAATGCGCCCGACGAGATCCGCAAGGGTGACGTCAGGCGGCAAGGTCCGGCTCCGCCGCGCCGGTCATGTAGGCCACCGCGTCCGACATCGAATGCGCGGCCGGGTCGATGACGCACAGGCGCTTGCCCAGCCGGTGCACGTGGATGCGGTCGGCGACTTCGAACACATGGGGCATGTTGTGGCTGATCAGGATGATCGGGATGCCGCGCGACTTCACGTCGAGGATCAGCTCCAGCACGCGGCGGCTTTCCTTGACCCCCAGTGCGGCGGTGGGCTCGTCCAGAATGATCACCTTGGACCCGAAGGCCGCCGCGCGGGCCACGGCCACCCCCTGACGCTGGCCACCGGACAGGGTCTCGACCGCCTGGTTGATGTTCTGGATCGTCATCAGGCCCAGCTCGCTCAGTTTTTCGCGGGCGATCTCCTGCATCTTGCGCTTGTCCAGCTGGTGAAACAACGTGCCCATCAGCCCCGGTTTTTTCAGCTCGCGGCCCATGAACATGTTGTCGGCAATCGACAGGGCGGGCGACATGGCCAGCGTCTGGTAGACCGTTTCGATGCCAGCCTCGCGCGCGTCGATGGGCGTGCGAAAGTGCACTTTCTGACCATCGAGAAATACCTCGCCCTGATCGGGGATCACGGCACCGGACAGCGCCTTGATCAGCGACGACTTGCCCGCGCCGTTGTCGCCGATCACGGCGAGGATTTCACCGGGATACAGTTCGAAGTCGCAGTGATCGAGGGCCGTGACCTTGCCATAGCGTTTGACAAGGTTCGTGGCATGGAGAATGGGTTTCATGCTGATACCTTTCTGATCCACTGATCCACGGCAACGGCGGCGATGATCAGCATCCCGATCAACATAAAGGTCCATTGCGGGTCTGCGCCCTGCATCCGCAGGCCCATCTCGAACACGCCCACGATCATGGCGCCAAAGAACGCCCCATAGATCGAGCCGCGCCCGCCAAAGAGGGAAATACCCCCGATCACCACCGCCGTAATCGCCTGGATGTTACCGATAACACCGGTTGAGGCGGAGGGCGTGACAGAGCTGAAGCGCCCGATCATTACCCAACCCGCAACGGCGCAGATCAGACCGGCGAGAATGTAGACCGACATGAGTGTTCGGTGCACGTTGACCCCGGCCAGCTGTGCCGCCTCGGGATCGTCGCCCACCGCATAGACATGCCGCCCCCACGCGGTGGAGCGCAGCGCATAGGCCAGCCCGACCACGATCAGGATCATCAGGATCACGCCATAGGTGAAATTCGCCCCGCCGATGGAAACCTTGTTGCCGAGAAACAGGAGCGTTTGCGCCTCTTCCCGCAGCTGGCTGGAACGCAGCGTTTCGTTGCGGGAAAACAGGTAGGTGGAGGCCAGCACGATCTGCCACATGCCCAGCGTCACGATGAAGGGCGGGATCTTCACCCGGCTGACGAGAAAGCCGCTGATGGCGCCGATCACGGCCCCGAAACACAGTCCGATCAGCAGGCTCAGTTCCGCCGGGAGGCCATAGCGAAAGGTGAATTGCCCCATGATCACGGTGCACAGGACAGCGACGGCCCCGACAGACAGGTCGATGCCCGCGGTCAGGATCACCAGCGTTTGCGCGGCCGCCAGCACGCCCACGATCTGCACCTGTTGCAGGATCAGGGTCAGCGTGCCCGCGGAAAAGAAACGTTGCCCGATCAGCAGGCCAAAGAGGGAAATCGCCACAACGAGGATGATCAGTGGCACAAGGGCAGGGTTGACGTGCAAGGCATGTTGTATCTTGCCCAGCACCCCTTTGTGATCGTCCTCGAAATGCGCAACCTCTTCGGTTGCGGGCGCCTTTGTGACCTTGTCGTAGTCCTGTGCGTCTGCCATCTTGCCCCCCTTTTGACTGAGGGCGGGCCGCGCTCTTGCAGCCCGCCCCGGCTTTTCATGTCAGGCGATCAACCCCAGCAGCGGTCGGTGCCTTCGGCGACCGAGATGCTTTCGACGCCATCAACCGGGTTGTCGGTGACGAGACCGACGCCGGTGTCGAGGAAGTTCTTGCCCTCGGTGTTGGCGGGCAGGGTGCCGTCCTTGGCGAATTGCGCAATCGCTTCAACACCAAGCGAGGCCATCAGCAGCGGGTATTGCTGCGACGTGGCACCGATCACACCGTCGGCCACGTTCTGCACGCCGGGGCAGCCGCCATCGACGGACACGATCAGCACGTCATTCTCACGACCAATGGCAACAAGCGCTTCGTAAGCGCCCGCGGCGGCAGGTTCGTTGATCGTGTAGACGACGTTGATCTCGGGATCGCGGGCAAGGCAGTTTTCCATCGCCGTGCGCCCGCCTTCCTCGTTGCCTGCGGTGACCTCGTTGCAGATGATGCGCGGATCATCCTCGTCACCCCAGCGGCCCGGGTCCTTGATGTCGACGCCAAACCCGGTGAGGAAACCCTGGTCGCGCAACACGCCCACGGTCGGCTGGCTGATGGCGAGATCGAGCATGGCGATCTTGGCGTCGGCAGCGGCGTCACCCATAGTGGCCGCGGCCCATTTGCCGATCAGCTCACCGGCGAGGAAGTTGTCGGTGGCAA
>ERZ1740067.2734-NODE-2734-length-10472-cov-5.092925_pt1 | contig 10472 bp, 7 predicted proteins | sample MGYA00581736_ERZ1740067 | MGnify/ENA primary metagenome ERZ1740067 (study PRJEB43018, sample SAMN04849236) | marine metagenome | isolation source: floating plastic debris | place: Pacific Ocean | collected 2008-08-27 | study: EMG produced TPA metagenomics... | reverse complement strand
ATTGACGAATCCCTCATCGCCATACTCTTCACCAATAACCGCTGTCGTGGCCTCGCCGCCCGCGAAAGCGTCTCGCTTGAGAACATCAATCAAAAAATCTCGGTTGGTTGCCGGTCCGATAAGTGCGGAACGCTGCAGCGCTTTTATCAAACGTTGGCGCGACTGGTCGCGGTCCGCTCCTATACCAATGACCTTAGCGACCATCGGATCATAGAATGGAGAGATATCATCTCCGGTTCTGACGCCCGCATCTAGGCGTACACCCGTACCACTCGGTTCGTGCCAATGATCGATATGTCCTGTGCTTGGAAGGAAATCGTTCTCTGGGTCCTCCGCATACAGGCGAACCTCAATAGCATGCCCCTGAATATGGATGTCGCTCTGCGCCAGGCCAAGCGGTACGCCTGCGGCGACCTTGAGTTGCAAGGCAACAAGGTCGAGACCTGTCACCGCTTCGGTGACGGGATGCTCAACCTGAAGCCTCGTGTTCATCTCTAAAAAATAGAACTCGCGATCCGCGCCAAGGAGAAATTCGACGGTGCCGGCGCCGACATAGTCAACAGCCTTTGCTGCGTTGACGGCCGCGTCCCCCATCGTTTCGCGCAATTCTGGTGTCATCACGGGGCAGGGGGCTTCCTCGACGACTTTTTGGTGGCGTCTTTGAACGGAGCAATCCCGTTCGCCAAGATGAATGATATTTCCATGCTGGTCGCCAAAGACCTGTATTTCGACGTGACGAGGGCGGAGAATAGCTTTTTCAATAATAAGTTCGCCAGAGCCGAACGCTGTCTCAGCTTCTTTCCTCGCTAGGCTGATGGCTTGCGGGAGGTCCTCATTCCGTTCCACCAAACGCATGCCGCGTCCACCACCACCTGCGGCTGCTTTCACCATTAGGGGAAACCCGACTGCTGCCGCCTCATTGATAAGCGTTGCGTCCGACTGATCTTCGCCTTGGTAGCCAGGAACGCATGGAACGTCGGCAGCGATCATGGCTCGCTTGGCGCGGGCTTTGTCGCCCATCACGTCAATTGCTTTATCCGGTGGACCAACAAATATCAGCCCGGCCTTACGACATGCTTTCGAGAACTCGACATTCTCCGACAAAAAGCCATATCCTGGATGAACGGCGTCTGCGCCGGTGACCTTGGCGGCGTCGATAATTTTTTGAATAACGAGATAAGAATCGGAAGCGGCTGGAGGGCCAATGCATACTGCCTGATCAGCCAAAGCCACATGGGGAGTATTTTTGTCAGCCTCTGAATAGACCGCGACGGTTTCAATACCGAGATCTTGCGCGGTACGCATGATGCGACACGCAATTTCACCACGATTGGCGATCAGTAAACGGTTTATTACACCCATTATGAAGTCTCGCTTGCGATCACCCACGGTGCAGGTTGCTTATCGAAAAACGACTGAATACCAGCGCGCGCTTCATCGCTGACCATCCGGTCGGCGAAATTCTCTGCCGCTGCGGTAACGACCGCCTCACGTTCAAGCCCCCCTATGTTGAGGAGCAATGATTTGATATCGGCAACAGCGCCCGGCGCGCATTTCAAAACCTGGTTTTTAAGGCGCCGTTCAGCAGCTTCCAGCGCATCCGAGTCATCCCCAATAAAATCGGCAAACCCATACTTTTCGGCGTCAGTCCCTTTAAAGCGCGCAGCAGTAAGCATCAGCCGCCTTGCCGTTGCATATCCCATTTTTTGGATAATAAACGGCGCGATTTGAGCGGGGGTAAGGCCAATCATTGTTTCTGTCAGAGAGAACTTGGCGTCGGTGGCGCAAATGACGGCGTCTGCGCAGCATGCAAGGCCAAAGCCTCCCGCCATTGCCGCACCTTCTATGACAGCGATCACCACCTGGGGAGCCTCATTGACCGCATCAAATAGGGAGGCGGCTTCCCGCGACATGGCCACCACGTCATCGCGCGCCTCTGGGGTTTGGAGCTCTGCTTTGAACTGCTTGAGGTCCCCGCCGGAGCAAAAGACACCGCCGCGACCGCGCAGGCTCACACCCCGTACGGAACGGTCATCTCGTATATCGCTGAAAACCTGACGCAGGTCAGCCTGCATCTCGTTTGTCAGAGCGTTTTGTTTGTCCGGAACATTCAGCCAGACCGTCAGCCAGCCCTGTTCGAAGACGAGATCCAGTGTTGTAGTTTCGGGAAGCGCTTTCATGATCCGTCCTACATTCGTGCGATGCCAAAGCTGTTGGGTTTGAGTTGGCGGGTTCGACCTTCCGTACAGGTCGCTAGACAAAAGCCGAGGACTTTGCGGGTGTCTCGCGGATCAATAACCCCATGGTCCAGAAGACGGCCCGACGTATAAAAAGCATTTTCTTGCTTCTTGAAGATGGCTTCGATGGCTTTTTCCCGTTTGTCCAGCTCCTCTGGCACAATTGGGTTGCCTTTGCGTTTTGCAGTTGCCTCGGCCACATGGCGCATCGTTTTAGCGGCCGATTCGCCGCCCATCACATTGGTGGCGGCATTTGGCCAGGCGAACAGGAAATCTGGTTCGTATGCATACCCACACATGCCGTAATTGCCAGCGCCAAAGCTAGCGCCGACGTAAAGAGAAATTTTAGGGACGGATATGTTTGATACCGCCTGGATCATCTTAGAGCCATGCTTGATCATCCCGGCCTGTTCAGATTCCGTTCCAACAATATAGCCTGTCGTGTTGTTGAGGAAGATGACGGGGATATCAGCTTTATCGCACAGTTGAAGGAACTGCGCCGCTTTTGTTGCACCATTGGGGTCAATAGAGGCATTGTTCCCAATAATGCCGCAGGGATGGCCCATAATACTTGTTTGCAAGCATACGGTGCCCGGACCGTAGCGTGCCTTAAACTCTTCGAAACTCGAGCCATCGACAATCCGACTAACGAGTTCCCGCATATCATAAGGGGTTCGGTAATCAACCGGAACAACGCCAGCCAGTTCGTCTGCGTCGTAAAGAGGGGCGTCATAGTCTGCCCGAGAGGAGGGGGCTTGACCCTCATTCCATCCGAGGCGTGCCATAACGTCACGTGCTACGCCAAGCGCGTGCGCATCGTCCTCAGCAAGATACTCAACAAGCCCTGAAACGGACGCATGCATCTCCGACCCGCCAAGCTCGCGATCATTCGCTGCCTCGCCAGTCGCTGCTTTCACCAATGCCGCCCCAGCTAGAGCTGCGAGACCGTTGGATTTGACGCCAATGACATAGTCCGACATGCCCGGCATATAGGCGCCGCCCGCAGTCGATGGTCCGTGTAGGACTGAGATGGTGGGGATCCCCATGGCGCTCAGCTTGGCAAGGTCGCGAAACATACCCCCGCCAGTAGCCCACATTTCGACCTTAAACTTTAACAGATCAGCACCGGCACTTTCGACCAAGTGAAGCACGGGCAGTTTTTGACGCATCGCGATGCTTAGTATGCTCAGCGCTAAAGGGGAGGTCATCGGGGTCATCGCGCCTGCACGGATCCCGCTATCGTCAACCCACAGCAGGCATCGTACACCGCTTACATATCCGATACCAGCAAGCACGCTGGCGCCGGGAATGCTGGTCTCAGGATCTTCATCCTCAACCAGATAATTCGCAAGAGTGTGTAACCTCAAGAACGGCATTCCAGGGTCAAGGACACGGGCCATGCGCTCATGGGGCGGAAGTTGTCCGCGCTTGGTGAAGGTGGCCCGACGCGCATTTGACGCTTCGACCGAGCGCTCTTCGATGGTGCGTAACTTATCGACCAATTGGAGCATCGCCTTGCGGTTTGGCTCAAACGATGGCGATGAGGGGGTGATTTTTGATTTAAACACGCTCACGGATCAATCTCTCCAACAAGTGCCGTGGCAGATGGACAGGCGCGTCTAACAAAACCTGTCCGTAGCTTTTGCCTTGGGGATCGTTACGGAGGCTAGCGACGCCGCCGCCGCCAAGGACGTCATGGAGCAGGAAATTGATGGCCCCTGTCCCCGGTAGGTAATAGCGGTCTACTCCACCTTTCAGAAAGTGCGAAAACCGTTCTTGCACAACGCTTTCCGTAAGGCTTTCCCAAATCCAAGGGGTAAAGGCCGTATCCAGCGGGATAATCCCAATATTGGCCTTGTCGCCTTTGTCCCCGGACCTTGCCCAGGCGATCTGGTGTAAAGGGGGTTCGATCAAGTCTTGCGCCTGAACCTCCTCTGGTTTTGGGTGTGGGGCGTTAGGCACTTCGTCATTTGAGTCGATATATGATGGTGAGGTCCATTCGACCTCATCATTTCCTATAGTAACATGTATACTGACGTCATCTTTATCCACCAACGCGGAGAAGAGCCGCACCACTGGTGATGGCTTTGGCCGGGCGCCGGTGTAGAGGCATAAGCCCGGCGGGGCGGAGAGCGCGAGGCCTGTCGCTTCCTTTACCAAAACGCCGAGCACTTTCGGATTATCATGTTTGGCTGCGATCTTAACAGCGACTTCGCGGCTAACGGCTGTTTTCGCGAAGGCACCATAGTGCTCGTCAGATCCGCACGGTTCTATCAGCGATTCCGAGAAAGGCTCCCAGCCGAGTGCATTGAGCCGCGCATTGGCCCGCCGGAAGGCGGCATCGGCGAAAGTCTCCGCTTTTGGTAACGCCTCCTCCCCAATAAAGAACCATAATGTACTGACCTTCCAGCCATCCTGATAGGTAACGGATGTTTTGTATTGGGAGGATGACGCACGGCCCTTTGCGCCTGAAACCGCGACGCGATCTGGGCCTAGTTGCTGAACCTCGACTTGGCTAAAGTCACAGGTCACATCAGGCAGCATGTACGCTTGGGGGTCACCGATCTCGTAAAGCATCTGTTCTGTTACAGAGCTTTCGGTGACGGCGCCGCCTGTTGCTTGGGGCTTTGTGACTTCGAAGCGGCCATCTTCCGATATTACCGCAATAGGATATCCGATGGCGTCGAGGTTTTCTGCAACGCTCCGCCAATCAGTGAGATTACCGCCGGTCGTTTGCGCGCCACATTCTAATATATGACCCGCTAGGCTACCCGATGATAGACGATCCCAGTCATCGGTTTGCCAGTCGAAAGAGTGCATGCACGCAGCCAGCGTGAGAGCACTATCGACACTGCGCCCTGTGATAACAATGTCTGCACCCGCCTCAAGGGCTCTAACAACCGGTCCTGCACCAAGGTAGGCGTTTATGCTAATAACCGACGTTGGGTCCGGGAAAGACGCGCCCGAAAACATCTCCGTTTTTTCAGTGAACTGGGCAGTGTTTCCGATGAGATCATCGCCTTTGACCACAGCTACTTTCAAGTTTGCGCCGGCTGCGTCAATTAAATCACAGATTGCCGCAGCGCACGCGTCGGGGTTCACCCCTCCAGCGTTCGAGAGAATTTTAACCTTGCTTGTCTGGATACGATCTAGATTGTCTTTGACCACCTTAACAAAGTCAGTCGCATACCCTGTTTCTGGGTTCTTTACCCTCGCTCTAGCGAGAATCGACATCGTAACTTCCGCGAGATAGTCGAAAACTAAATAGTCGAGGTCGCCTGTCTGCAACAATTGCGCAGCGGCACTGTCCCAATCGCCCCAAAATCCGCATGCGCCGCCGACCTTAATGTTCGTTGGCATGTCCAAATCGTCCGTATGGTTGGCGCGGCCTCCAGCTATGTGATGCTGCGCTCAGCTGTTGCAATGAATAGAATTATGAGTTTAACTCAACATATATGAGTTAAACTCAATTTTGGGTGAATGCAAGAGAGCCAAGAGAAATGGCACAAACAAGCGCAGCGCCGTTAACGCGCAGGCAAAAAATTGAGCAAAAGGAGCACGCGCTTTTGTGGGCTGCTCGCCAAATGTTTGTAGAGCACGGCTACGACGGGGTGCGCATGGCGGCGCTCGCAAAGCGCGTTGGTATGTCTGAAGGGTCTATTTACTCGTACTTCAGTACTAAGAGCGATTTGATGCAGGCCATTGTCATCGATTTTTGGCGCGAAATCGCTGATGGCGCGCGCGCCTCGGTTTCGTCTGATGACCCGCCGTTTCAACAGTTATGTGATCTAGCTGAATACCACTTAGCGACTGTTATTAAGCATTTTGATTTTTTGGATCTAACAGTCACTCTGCGGAGGGGAGCTGATGATAACATCGTGTCGCGAGAACAGTTGCGTGCATATACATCTGTTTTTGACGATATTTTTCGTAAGGCGGTCGATTGCGGTGAAATCTCGCCTGATGTGGTGATGTGGTTAGTGCGCGATACTTTCTTTGGTACCTTGGAGTACTCTGCCCGATCAATCCTAGGACGTCGTACACAAAGTACCTCAGACATGACGTTAGTGATCGATAACCTGCTGGAACAAATCCAAAAGTCATATGGTTTAAATACAAACGGAGCAGTTAGTGCGTCCTCCTTGGAGGAACGAATTACGACACGGCTCGAAAGCGTTGCTGACAGGTTGGAGGGCGCAATGACACAATTGGCGCGTGACAGCAATTTGGAGTCATAGTGAGAGTGTGTTGGTCTTGAGGCGAAAGCGAAGGCATCCAGGCCAAGGTATGTTCCACAAACCCACCGGCGCATTTGGGCTGTAATTCTATGCAAGCCAGCAGATAGTTGGCATTGGCCGATAAATTCTTATCGCTGATACTATACAGTATACTGTAATATGATCGAACTTAAAAACATATCGCGTAATTAGAACGGCGGAAAATAAGGGAGTGGTGAATTGTCCGAGGGTAATATGAGTGGAACGCATGCAGATGCGCACTTGATCCGAGCGCCAATGTGTAAGTCAGTCGATGACATCGCACAAATCAATGCGAAGAGTATTTCAGAATTCGTTTCTGGCGATGATATCTATCATTTCATCGAAACAGCCTGCAGGCGGACTCCCGACAAAACGGCCTTTGTTGCACTGGCTGACCCGTCTCTTAAAACTGAAGCCCTCGAGATTAAGTTTGAAACTGCGTTGCAGCAAATAACCAAGGCCGCGAATTTGTTTCACAGCGTTGGAGCAGACCGCACGAACGCTGTTTCAATATTGCCTCCATTAACGCCGGAAGGATTATACGCTATGTGGGGGGGCGCAACGGCAAGCGTTGTCAACCCGATCAATCCTTTTTTGGCGATCGAACATATTGCCGGTATCCTGAATGCGGCAAAAACAAAAGTCCTTGTTGCGGCCGGAACCAATTATGATCCTGATGCAGCCAATAAAGCCGAAGCTCTTCGAGACCTCGTTCCTAGCTTAACGCATGTATATTACATTGGCGAACCACCGACCTCCGAAGGTATTTCGTTTTCCGATGCGCTTACGGAGCAAAATGCTGATAAGCTGTCGTTCGACAGAAATCCGTCGATGAACAATGTTGCCGCTTATTTTCACACTGGCGGGACGACGGGGACGCCTAAACTCGCCAAGCATACCCACTTTGGTCAGGTACTGAATGCGTTCCTTTGTGGGCTTGTGATTGGCAATGAAGAAGGTCATGCGGAAGCTCATGGCATGCCGCTTTTCCACGTGGGGGGAGCCATCGCGTTGAGCTTGCGAGCGATTATTCACAATCAAACCAGTGTACTTCTTACGCCAAACGGTTTCCGTACGCCTGAAGTCGTTCAGAATTTCTGGCATATTGTCGAGAAGTATCAGCTCACAAGCACCATTGCTGTTCCAACGGTATGCGCAGCGTTGCTGAATAATACAGACGCACCGACGACCAAAACGCCGCTGCAATTCCTTGCCACGGGGGCATCAACAGTCCCTGAAGAGTTATCAGTCGTGTTTCATAAAAAATATGGCGTTCATATGCGCGAACTATGGGGCATGACGGAAATTCATGGGATTGCGACCTCGAACTTAGGGTATGGTGATCCTGTTACAGGGTCTGCCGGAACAGTTTTGCCGTTCCAAAAACTCAAAATCATCGAACAGCAAGATGGTCAGTTCGTGCGGGAATGCGATACGAATGAGGCAGGGCTCGTCACGTTCAGTGGGCCCACCGTGATTGATGAATACGTTGATGCGGAACACACCAAAAATGGATTCGTAGAGGGTATGCCGGACGGAGGGAGATGGCTCAACACGGGTGATCTCGCGCGCTTAGACGAGAATGGATATGTTTGGATCATTGGACGACTTAAGGACCTTATCATCCGTGGTGGACACAATATCGATCCCCTCATTATAGAGGAAGCTCTGTTGGCGCATGAAAGCGTCGCTCTCGCAGCTGCCGTTGGTCGGCCCGACGGTTTGAAAGGCGAGATGCCTGTCGCCTATGTTGAACTTATATCTGGCGCGACGGCAACTGGCGAGGGCATACTTAAATTTGCGGCGGATCGAATCCCAGAACGAGCAGCAATACCTCAAGATGTGATTGTCCTATAGGCGTTGCCTGTTACCGCTGTTGGGAAGATATTTAAGCCAGATCTGCGGAGTGATAGCGCTGTGAGAGCGGTTTTGGCCGTTGTGGAGAGCCTGCCGTCAAATGGCGTTGACTGTACCGTGGAAGCACACTTTGACGAATCGGTTGGTCTGGTTGTCAACTGTACTCTCTCTGGTGAACAATCAGTATGTGAAACATTGAAGGCGGGACTTAATGAGCTGCTTATGCCGTATCCGTTCGCGGCAACTATCGAGATCGCATAAGAGCCTGTCCGGACGTTAACGTTTAGGGGGTGAGTGGCAGGCCTTTCAGTGATTCTAAGGTGTTGCTAGGCGCTTTGAAGACCGCTGATGTGGGCCCTGGCCACTCGCCTTGAGCATAGCCATGTTGGCCTCAGATACCAGACTGACTTGACGGGCGCCGAATGGCGATTGCTGCGTGCCCTGTTTGACGCCATCGCGAGCTCTTATCGTAAATAGCCGGTGGGGTTTATACCAGGGCCCTGTTGAGGCTGGATGAGTGCAAAGTTCGACGTTACGTTGACAACGTACAGAAGTTACTGCATATTAAGTAGCATGCTATGTAATTGGAATTTGTGATGCTGGTGGTGTAGTCGATACAGTTGCAGACGAGTTCAACTACTATGTATGCGTATGTAAATTCAGTAACTCGTCGCCCCTGAGTAACGCAGTGGCACCTCGTTCCAAAATTCTTGTCGTCGTGGGATATGACATTTTACTAGTTCCAATTAGGGGTGTGAAATGAAGCTTTCTTTGAGTGGCGTTAGTAGAACCTGCGAAAATGGCTTCTGTGCATTGGACGATGTCGGCTGACTTATTTGATAATTTGGCGCTAACGCCCGAAGAAGATGCATGGTGGGTAGATCCCGATGCCATGGGCGAAAGCCCAACGCCAGTTTTCATTTCGGTCGAACTGGCGGCGCAGCAATGGTTCGACTCATCTGATGTGCGACGCCGTTCGAATTCCTTGTTTGACGACGCACTGCCGACTTACTCAGCAATCGAGGTTGTTCGGCAGGTTCGGGGGGAGGAAGCGGTCGAACCCGTGATAAATGCACTGCGGATGCATTATCTCGACCTACGCGCGAAGCAGGGTGGAAAAGAGCTTCCTTTGGTTGAAGGGATTGACGAAGAGTATTTAGGCCCGCGCGGTGCGCTGCAGCTTGACGCCGTCGCAGGAGTGATCGGGCGCGAACGGCTGGTTAAACTCATTCGCAACCACCTGAAAAACGTTTCACGTGGCAATATCGATACGTGGGCGGAATCCCTCATTACGGCGATGACTGATGCAGCGCCACCGGATGAGCGTTTCCGTGTGGAGACCACCTTAAACGCCGTGACGCTAACAAACGCTGATGGAGCATAGAACACTTTATGAAAGTGGCGACCTGTTCGATGAGGGAGCAAGTTTGAGATAATTTGTATGGCGGGAGCCCAATGCATGGCACCTTTTTAGGACGGATAAACACTGGTTGAATAGGAGATGATCGCGATGGCGATGCCGGTTGAATCGAAATCAGAGGACGAAGTCAAAAAACTTCTGGATGAACTTTATGAAAGTGACCATCGGTTGATGAAACGACCGTGGGAAGACTGGCCTTTCGCGGCTAACGCCGAGGCAGATAGGGCGTCTCAGCTTGCCGTCGAAAAATTTGCCAGTAGCGTATACTTGCCTGCTTCACCTATGAGCGTCAGTGCAAAGAAAATCGAAGCTGATATTGTGGATGGCTGGTTGCCATATTTTTCTGCTCCGGAAAATGCTAGTGGGATGACGACGACCGGCGGTTCAGAGAGCATCTTGTTTGCGGTTCATGCTGCGATCGATAAAGCGAAACGGGCTGGCAAAAACACTCTTGGAGCAGAAATTCTTGCAACGGATACTGCTTGGGTCGCTCTGGAGAAAGCGGCACAGGCCTTTCAGCTCGAAATAAAACGCATTCCACTTGATGATAATCTCACGATGGATGTCGAACAAACGCGTGCGGCTATTACCGAGCGTACGGTATTGATCTTCGCATCGGCGCCGTGTTTCCAATACGGCACGATCGATGATATTGAAGGGTTGGGCGCTGTCGCGCGCGAAAACGATTTATGGCTTCAT
>ERZ1740067.2733-NODE-2733-length-10474-cov-4.566081_pt1 | contig 10474 bp, 12 predicted proteins | sample MGYA00581736_ERZ1740067 | MGnify/ENA primary metagenome ERZ1740067 (study PRJEB43018, sample SAMN04849236) | marine metagenome | isolation source: floating plastic debris | place: Pacific Ocean | collected 2008-08-27 | study: EMG produced TPA metagenomics... | reverse complement strand
GCATATTCCGCGCCCAGTGCTGCAAGCAGGTTTGCTTTCGAGCCAAAGTGATAAAACACCGACCCTTCCGCAACGTCGGCGCGCTGCGCAATCTCTAAGCTGGAGGTGTGCGTATAGCCTTGGGTGCGAAATAGCTCTTTTGCGGCCGTTAAAATATGGGCGCGTGTTTCCTGGGGGCGGTATTTCCGTCCTTGGGCTTCAGAGGCTGTATCGCGCAAACGGGCATCCACAGGTCTTTACCTTTCTGAGTACTACTCAAAATATACTGAGTGCCACTCAGTGTCAATTTATTGAGTTATACTCAAAAGCGTTTCAACTGGATGACTTTGGTCTACCAAACCGTTGCTTTTCGCGTTCCAGGCCGGGCGAGATTTGGCTAAGGTACTGACGTTATGGCGTGTGCCGGAGGTAGTAATGGCGGCATTTAGTGAAAAAACCACCGCAGCCAGCGATGGCACATCGCTCTATTACCGCGACTACGCGCCGCAGACTCCGGTCGCGGATATGGTCCCTGTCGTATGTTTGCATGGGCTAACGCGCTCATCGACGGATTTTGAGTCGCTTGCAGCACGGCTGTCGCAGACTCATCGCGTGATTTGCCCAGATCTGCGTGGGCGCGGCAAATCTGGCTACGCCGCTGATCCGATGACATATGTGCCCATCCAATATGTGAAAGACTTGAAGATCCTGCTGGCAGATGCGGATTTGAGCCGCTTTGCCATTGTCGGCACATCGCTAGGCGGCATCTTGGCCATGACTATGGCCGGCACCATGCGCCATCGGATTGCAGGCGTGGTCATGAATGACATTGGGCCTGAGATCGATCCCGCCGGCCTCGTGCGTATCAACGGCTATGTGGGGGTGGGCGGACCGGTCGATAGTTGGAGCGCCGCTGCAGACGCCGTCAGGCACATCAATGAGGACGCCCTGCCGCACTATACCGAGGAGCAATGGCTAGCCTTGGCAAAGCGCCATTATGTTGAGCGAGGTGGCAAAATCATGCCCAATTATGATGAGAACATTCGCGTGCCGTTTGAGGCGAGCGGCGGCACGCCAGCACCCAATATGTGGCCGTTTTTTGAGGCATTGCAGGGCCTTCCGCTCCTCCTCATTCGCGGAGAAACCTCTGATATCCTGTCAGAACGTACGGCGGACGAGATGATCCGCCGCCATGGCAGTGCGTCCTACTTAGAAGTCCCAGGCGTCGGGCATGCACCCATGCTCGACGAACTGGGCGTAGAAGACCGCATATCCACGTTTTTGCGGGATATCCCAGGCCGGGAAAGCATGCTGGGTTGGCTGAAGTCTCGTTTCAAAAGCTGGAAAGAACTGGGCCGCATTACAAAGACGCTGAAGTCACAGGGCGGCGCAACCGCTTAGGCGCCTTTATACTCACGCTAGTGAATTGTGTCGCTGGCGTAGATATGGAGCCGCTGCGCCACCAGTGCAGCAAAAGTTTTGCGCTGTTCCTCTGGCAGGGATTCAATGGCCCGCCACGCCTCTTGACTGAGATCGGGATCCGCTCTCAACGAGCGGATGAGGTCCGAAATTGGATGGTGTTTGCCCAGCAAAGTGTCGGCCACTTCTGCAAGTGCATCGATATTATTATGTGTCAGGTGCATAACAGCACCTCCCTCAATTTGCCCTTTTATGCTCAAGCGCTCCATGACGCCGGGCTTAGCGTCTGAAGCGTCTCATAGTTAATGACTGTTGGCTAGTTAAAAAGGATTAGTTTATTTACATTCCAAACTAGCGCAGCCGCCGCCGCGTGCCGTCTGGACCGTCTTCTAGAATAATCCCTTGCTCTAAGAGCTGATCGCGGATGGCATCTGCTGTGGCAAAGTCCTTGTTCTTTTTTGCCGTGGCGCGCTGTTCTATCAAGGCGTCGATATCGCCCACCGGGGCGGCCGTCCCGACCCGCCAGGTTTCCGGATCATTCTGCAAAAGGCCCAAGAGGGCCGCACTTTGCAGCAGCGCTCCCTTGCCGTCTGGCGAATTGGACGCCGCAGCTAGCCGACCCAGTACGGAGAGCGCTTGCGGCGTGTTCAAATCATCATCTAAAGCGGCCAATAGGTGCTCATCGACACTGGCCTCTGGGCTGGGTTCAACGTCTTTATTCGCCTCCAAGGCGCGATATAGCCGGTCAAGCGTCGCCTTGGCTTGCTTCAGGGCATCATCTGTCCAATCCAGGGGCTGGCGATATTGCGCTGACAGCAAGACATAGCGCAGCACTTCGCCGGGCCAGTCTTTCAGGAGGTCGCGGATGAGCGCTACGTTGCCGAGTGACTTCGACATTTTTTCAGAGTTCATGTCGACAAAGCCGTTGTGCATCCAGTACCGCGCCAGCGGCGCGCCGTCATTTGCACAGCATGATTGCGCAACTTCGTTTTCGTGGTGCGGAAACAGAAGATCGATGCCGCCGCCGTGGATATCAATGGTTTTGCCTAAGGTCGCCCTGATCATCGCCGAGCACTCGATATGCCACCCTGGTCGCCCACGGCCCCAGGGGCTGTCCCAGCCCGGTTGCTCCGGCGTGGATGGCTTCCACAGCACGAAATCTCCAGGGTCACGCTTATAGGGCGCAACCTCCACACGCGCACCGGCCAACATATCCTCGCGGTTTCGGCCGGAAAGCGCCCCGTAGCCGCCATATGTCGCAACATTGAACAACACATGCGCTTCAGCCGCATAGGCTTGGCCGCGATCGATCAGGTCTGAGATAAGCGTGAGGATGTCGTCAATGGACTGTGTTGCGTGCGGTGCAAGATCCGGTGGTTCGACGCCCAGCCCCGCCATATCTTCAAGATAGGCAGCTTCATAGCGGTCGGAAACGGTTTCGGTCGTCGTCTTCTCTTCTGCCGCCTTGGTAATGATCTTGTCGTCAATATCTGTGATGTTGCGGGCATATAGCACGGCGTCTTTGCCATAGTGATGGCGCAGAACACGGCGTAAAACGTCAAACACGACAGGTGGACGCGCATTGCCAATATGCGCGTAGTTATATGTTGTGGGACCGCAGACATAGAGTGTTTTCCGCCGCGGGTCGGCGGGCTGGAACACGCGTTTGCCTTTGCGGGAACTATCGTAAATTTGAAGGGTCATTATGTATCACTGCTATGCCTGTGTTGATCTACAGGCATCAAAATTGTTGATTGTTTTTAGATGACTGTTAGCGACAGTCGCTACAGAGACCTTGGAGTTAAACGACGCGACGACCGGTCTGAAAATTGTTAGACTCAGCTATCGCCATGAGGGACTTGTGCACGTCCTTGTCGTCAACTTCAGTGGCCTTTTTGCAGCAGGTGCAAATTAGAAAAATACAGTCATGCGGCTCTGACGGGTGGGCGCATGGGACAAATTCATTAGAACTTTCCAGCCGACTGACGACGCCTAGTTCCACAAGGAAATCGAGCGCGCGATAGATAGTCGGCGGCGCAATGCCCCGCTCTTCTTTTTTCGATAGCTCGTCCATCAACATATACGCACCGAGTGGTCGCCCCGCCTTCAGGAGCAACTCGAACACAGTTCGCCGCTGCGGCGTAAGCGTCATGTTGCGCGCCTTGGCTAACGCCTCCGCGTCAGTAATTGCTTTTGCGCGCGCGCCAATAGGAAGCGAAGGATAGGTATGCGTATGTGCGTGTTTTGCCATCGCCGCTATTGCGCTGCCTTCACAAGGTGACTATTTGACCGCGGTAGTAATAGATTTTGCGGGTTTATACCAGCCATGTCAGACCAGCTGAAGCCAAAATTTGACATAAACGGGTTGATAACAGCCGTGGCCGTCGATGATGTGACGGGCGATATTCTAATGCTGGCGCATATGAACGAAGAAGCGCTCGCGGCGACCTTAGAAACCGGGCGCGTCACCTATTACAGCCGCTCGCGGCAATCCTTATGGGTGAAGGGGGAAACCAGCGGCCATATCCAAGAACTGGTGGGTATGCGCGTTGACTGCGACCAAGACGCGGTGATTGTGCGGGTTAAGCAAACCGGCGCTGCCTGCCACCTGGGGCGGCGCAGTTGTTTTTTCCGCGCTGTCGAGCCAGATGGTAACTTGGTCGATATCGCGGAGGCCTAAGTCTCTTCGCGCGTTTCTAGCGCATCAAGCACATTGTCAAAGCGGGTGAAGACGATATCGCCCTTCGCGAAGATATCGCCTGAGCGCTGCGCCATAAGCCGGTCCTGGTCACGAATTCGGAATTCGTCCGCTAGACTTGAGACCACGTCTTCTTCCGTGCCTAGCATGCGCAGGCCTTCCAGTCCCAGGCGGACGCTCGACTCAAACGTCTCCCGGATAACGAAATCAGCGCCCACATCCAATAGCTCCAGGGCATGAATGCGGTCATAGGCCCGCACTAAGATGCGCAATTTGGGGAAACTGGCGCGCAGCATGGAGACAAGCTTGTTACATATGCGGCGATTGTTGATGGTTACGAAAATAAGGGCTGCTTCTTCCGCGCCCGCAGCGCGCAGCACATCAAGCCGCGTGATGTCGCCATAATAGACTTTATTGCCGAATTTTTCGGCTGTGCGAATGCGTTCGGGGTCCATGTCAATCGCCGTGACGGAGATGCCGCGCGCTAGCATCAGTTGCGTTACGATTTGGCCAATCCTGCCAAATCCAGCAATGATGACGGTCTGATTTTCAGCGTGCTCCACACCGGTCATATCGCCGGTATGCTGCTGTTTGGGGCGACTTGCGATGAACTTTTCCGCAAGCATCCCCGCCAGCGGCGTAAAGGCCATCGATATGGTCACCGCAGCGGTGAGCAAGCTAGATTGTTCTTCTGTCATCAGCGCAGCGCCTTGCGCGGCAGTGAACAGCACGAAGGCAAATTCGCCGCCTTGCGGCAGCAGCGCTGCAATCCGCACAGCGTCATTCACCTCTGATTTGAACAGCCTGGAGAGCAGGTACAAGATAAGCGCCTTGAGCAGCGTCAGGCTGAGCACGATGAGCAAAATTTCGCCAATCCGGCCAATCACCAGTGGCCAATTAACGAGTGCCCCAACCGACATGAAAAATAGGCTTAAAAGCAGGGCGCGGAAAGGCTCTATATCAGCTTCGATTTGATGCCGGAACTCAGATTCCGCCAGGAGAACGCCGCCGAGAAAAGCGCCAAGCGCCATCGAGAGGCCAACTGCGTTCATCAGCAGAGCTGCTCCGATGACGAGGAGCAAAGCGGCTGCGCCAAAGACCTCTCTAGACCCTGTGTTGGCCATGATGCGGAAGATAGGCTTTAGGATGAAGCGCCCGCCGACAACGAAGCCGACAATCACGCCAATCATCTTGGCAATCTCAAGCCAATCGACGCCGGAACTGCCATTGCTCGGGCTAAGGAAGGCGACTAGGCCCAGCAGCGGCACAATAGCAAGGTCCTGAAATAGAAGAATGGAGAAAGCCCGGCGCCCATAAACGGTGCTGCGCGCGCCGCGTTCGTCGAGGATTTGTATAGCAAAGGCTGTGGATGACAGCGCCAAGGCAAAACCTACAATCCAGGCCGTTGCCGAGCTTAGCCCAAACAGCATGGTGGATGCGGCCACGGCAACGCCAGTAATCATGACTTGCGCCGTGCCCAGGCCGAATATCTCCGCCCGCATGCGCCATAAACGGTTGGGGTTCAACTCCAAGCCGATGACAAAAAGCAGCAGGACGACACCAAATTCTGCGATAGTGAGAATACTCTCAACATCGCCTATCAGGTCGAGCACATAGGGGCCGATAAGTGTGCCTGCAGCCAAATAGCCAAGCACGGTGCCAAGGCCAAAGCGCCGGAATAGCGGCACAACGGCCACCGTCGCTGCCATGAAAATGCCAGCTGATGTGAGCAATTCGCCGCCAGCGGCAGCCACAGCGCGGTCTCCTTAAGGGTTAGGGGCGTTCCTGCTCTAGTCTATATCAACCGGTTGCTGGCCAGGACCAGTATAAATGCACCCTTCTTTTTGTGTGCCGCGCCAAACGGTAACCTGGCTCAGCGCCGGCAGGGTTTTTTCCACCCGGGCCCATATCCATATGCACAGGCGTTCCAGCGTGGGCTGCTCTAGGCCGGGAATTTCGTTCAGATATTGATGATCCAAGGCCGCTTGTATATCGGCGATTGCCATATCAATGTCAGCGAAGTCGCAAATCCAGCCTGTTTCCGGTGCTGGCTCGCCGCTAAACCTCAGCTGCGCGCGAAAACTATGCCCATGCACGCGGCCATATTTATGACCAGCCGCAACATTGGCGCCAAGCTGATGGGCGGCATCAAAGTGAAACTCTTTGAAAATGTGCATCGGGCGTCAATAAGGCTCGTCTATCAATCAAAGCGCGGGCAATGGCCCAGCAGGGCGCATCATATCAAGCTTTTTCTGCAACTGGCTCAGCATTTGCAGCCTGGCGGGCAATGTCCGCCATAGCTTGAAAGGGCAACAGGATGGACGCGTGCCGGCTCTTATAATCCTTGGCTGGACCGAAGACTTGGGTGTCTTCAAAGGGCGCATCGAGCGCCGGGCCGTTGCCTTTCAAGAAATCCGCGAGCGCTGCATCTAAGGTTTCAAAGTGTGTCAGGTCCAAGCCGACCGCTGCGGCGCCCATGATGGCTGCGGACGCTTGCCCTAGTGCGCAGGCGCGCACCTCTTGGCCATAGTCAACCACCTGACCGTTTTCTATGCGCACGTCTACCTTCACCCGGCTGCCGCATATGGGGCTGACCTTAGTAACGCTGTAATCAGCGTCCACAAGCCGGGTCAACCGCGGGATATCTGCCGCAAGCCTTAAGATATCCGTGGTGTAAAGGGCGTCTGTCATACGGCCTTACATGGCCATCGCAGCCTCGTTTGTCATCCCTTTAGTGCCGGGTGAAGTGCCGCGGCTGTTTGCATCGCTAGGCTGACGCTCCGCTCTTGCTCTGTCATATGGCTTTACAAAGACTCGGGAGACATGACCGATGAGCGTTTACATGCAATCGACACTGCAATGCACGGGGGCAGGGCTTTTGCCCTTCTTAGAGCTTATGAAAAAAGCCAAGCCTATCGTTGAAGCAGCCGGGTGGCGTCTCGACCGGGCGTTCATTCACAACACTGGAAAGTTCAATGTGGTTGTCGATATTTGGGAACTTAAAGACTTGAACGCCTATCACGAAGGCACGTTGGCTTTGCAGCAAGACCCGTTTTTTCCTGAATTCAAACAAGGCCTGGACGCGTATCTGCTATCTGAAGAGGTCATTTTCCTAACCAAGACAGAGTATTCACCCTGATGTTGGCAGGTGTGCCGCAATCGTTTGGTTGAAGACATTTAAGGCCCCTTCAAACCGTCCAAAGAGCATATCTTCATTAGCGCCAGACGACAGCGTTGATTGGATGCTTTCCCCAATGACAAAGTCTTCATCGAGCGTCGTGAGCGTAATGTGATGGTTCTGGGCCCAGTGGTCCCCTTGGTCGGCTGCGTGCTTTGGCACAAGCGTGGAAAGCCGAAGTCGGGTCTGATCCGGCGACACTGGCTCTTCGGTCAGCCACACCACATGGTCTTGTTGAACAAGCAGTTGTGTTGAGGGGAAGAGCGTATAGAGGATTTGCGCATGGTCGCGCAGGCGCCAATTGCCTTGCTCGGCTTTTGGCAAGGTGGACAGGCTTGTCCGGGGCAATATGGACCGAATGTGGCTGCCGAAGCGCTGATAGGAGGAGAGATTGTCTTCGAAATGCGGGCCAATGGTTGACCGGTGGGCAATCTTGAAATGATAGGCTTCGATGCCGCCTTCCACCAAAATCTTCCAATTGGCGTGGCGCGTATGTGTATCTTGATGCGCAATGACCATGTCGTCGAGCTGCAAAGCGTCGAGGTCCGCAGAAAGCCCCCTGAAGTGGTCTTCTACAGGGTGTGATGCGTCGGGATTGAGCGTAACCCAAACAAAGCCGAAGCGCTCTTGGCAGTCGAGCCGTTTCAGGCCAAGTGTTGATTTGTCGTGCCCGGTAAATCCGGTCTTGAAATGCGGTGCTGCGATCAAGTCTCCTACGCTGGAATAGGGCCAAGCGTGATACGGGCAGGAAAACCGGTGCTGGCAACCCTTTTTTGCGTCCACCAGCCGTGTCCCCCGATGCCGGCAAACGTTTAAAAACGCATTCGCTTTGCCCTCTTTGTCCCGGGTTAACAGAACCGGCTGGCCGGCAATCTCTCGGCGTAGAAAGTCGCCAGGTGATGGCATCTCAGAGACATGCGCGGCGGCTGTTGGAACGACTGAAAAGATATGTTCGCGCTCTTCAGAAAAGCGTTGCTCACTGGTGTAGTGGGCAACTGGATTGTGACCGACCGCATCATCTAAATAGGCGCCTTTTCCTTCTTTCAGCGACAGGAGTTCATCGACAAGCTCAAGTTCGACTGCACGGTCCATTGGAATCCTCCGCGGTTGCTTGGATAGGCTCACCTGTGTACTGAGCTTACCATTTGGTAGGTAACTAACTTACCGTTTGGTAAGTTGTCAACGTGAAAGGGGCCGTTGGTGATGGCGAAGAACACGGCGACACAGCTTCTTGATGTTGCGGAACGTCTTTTTGCAAGTCAGGGATTTGACGGCGTCAGCATTGCGTCGATTGCAGATGAGTTGGGCCTCACGAAGCAGGCGCTACTGCATCATTTCGGCTCTAAAGAAGCACTTTTTGGCGCTGTCCTGCAGCGGATATCAGACCAATTTCAGTTGCTGCTGGTACCCCCTCAAGCGGAGCAAGTGAATGCTGCACAACAACTGGAGATGCGTTTGCTAGAACTCTACCGGGCTATCCGATTGAAGCCTGCCCAGTCTCAGTTGTTGATGCGGGAGTTGCTGGACAATAACCGCCGGGCCGCGTCTGCAAAAAGATGGTATTTAAAGCCGCTGCTTCTGCAGCTTATGGCGTGTGTGAGAGACGCGCCAGCTTGGGCAAAGGCTGATGATGCGCAGGCTTTAGCACTCGTCTATCAGCTGCTCGGCGCAATAAACTATTTTGCGATTTCGAAGCCAACGCTTGAGGGTATATTTGGCGATGAGGCTTATGCGGCCTTAGATATTGTGTTTGAGCAGCAGCTCAGAGGGTTGATATCTGCTGCCTTAGCGTCGTCGCCCGCGCCATCTGCATCAAGCGACGGGTTGAGCATCAATCCACAGATGTGATGCTTACTGTTTTGAAGTGGACGCTGCGCTGCGCCTTGTTAGACGGCACTTGCCTCGGTCAGGCCTGCCGCGACAGGGTCGCCGACCCGGCGTGTGAGCGCTTGGCGCAGTTTTGTGAGCGCTTGTGCTTCGATTTGGCGAACCCGCTCTTTCGAAATACCAAGGCGCTCGCCTAGGGCGGACAGCGTGACGCTTTCTTCGGTCAGCTGGCGTTCTGAGATGATGATGACCTCGCGCTCGGTGAGGCTGTTCATAGCCTCCTTGATCAGGCTAGAGCGCACTTCTGAATCGCGTTGCGAGGTCACGACAGCATCTGGCAGCGGCGCTTCACACGGCAGAAAATCCTGCCATTGGGTGTCGCCTTCTTCCCCAACCATCATGTTGAGCGAGCGATCAGCAGACGACAGACGCGCTTCCATCACCTCAACGTCGCGTAGGCGCACCCCCAAATGGTCTGCCACATCTTGCCGGGAATCAAGGCTCATAGGCTTGTCATATTCACCAGCAATCTTCGCCCGTACGCGCCGGAGATTAAAAAACAGGGTTTTATGCGCTGCCGTGGTTCCGGCTCGAACGATAGACCAATTGCGAAGAATATAGTCTAGCATGGCAGAGCGGATCCACCAGGTGGCGTAGGTGGAAAACCGGATTTCGCGTTCTGGTTCGAACCGCGCGGCCGCTTCCATGAGGCCGACAGTGCCTTCTTGGATCAGGTCGGCCATGGGCAGGCCATAATTGCGAAAACGGCCAGCCACGGAAATGACCAGCCGAAGATAGGATTGTGTAAGTTCTGCGAGCGCATCATTGTCTTTATCGTCGCGCCATCTCCGGGCTAAGTCTAGCTCATGCTCTTTTTCCAGCATGGGGGCTTTCATGGCGATCCGCATAAGGCTGCGGTCTGCATCGAAATTCCCGGATTGCTTCGTTTGCGCCATGACAGTCCCCTTTAAGAACGAGCGTCTGATAGAGACTGACGGCGCATGTCGGATATGCTCGAAAGCGCTATTTTCAGCCTGACCCTGTCAGCAGCAGACGAGTACTGCGGACTAGGTTGTTACGCCTAGGGCCAAACTTTGGATTAAAAAAACATGAGTATTTGCAAAGAGTTGGCGGGGGCATAGCAGCGCTATATAGGCATAAAAGACTATGCTTTGAGAAGAGGGCAAAAAGAAAGCCCCTAGACCGAATGGCCTAGGGGCTACTTTAGAATTATGAAAGAACTAAACTAGGCTGCCAAGACTTCTGTGAGTCGGTCCATGGCAGATTGCTCGTCAATTTCTTCTACCGCTGCAAGTTCACGTGCAAGGCGGTCCAAAGCGGCTTCATAGATTTGCCGCTCGGAGTAACTTTGC
>ERZ1740067.2732-NODE-2732-length-10479-cov-10.475633_pt1 | contig 10479 bp, 11 predicted proteins | sample MGYA00581736_ERZ1740067 | MGnify/ENA primary metagenome ERZ1740067 (study PRJEB43018, sample SAMN04849236) | marine metagenome | isolation source: floating plastic debris | place: Pacific Ocean | collected 2008-08-27 | study: EMG produced TPA metagenomics... | reverse complement strand
GAGAAAGGTATGCTAAAAGTGAATTTTGAGTAAGGTCTTAGCTTGATCGAATGTCTGGTGGCGATCTCTGTTATTGCTTCTACGAGCGTTGTCATTGCGCCTGTCACTATCTTAGCTGTTGCTACTAGAGTACAGAACCAGAGAGCTGAGCAGGCAATTCACATTGCGCAATCTGAGATAGATCGTGTGCGACTGACCGTTGAGAGAGGAGGAAGTTATACTCTCGATAATCTTGCTAGTACCACAGGGACGCTGCAAGCTGTACTTCCTCCTGAAGACTTGGATAGTGTTGCTGCTTCTACGACAACCACTTCTGCAAGACCTATCGATATCAATAACGATGGCAACGATGATTTTGCTGTTCAGCTTTTCCGAACTCACAGAGATGAAGATGTGGTTGATGGAACGCCTGTAGCTTTTGAGCTAGGGGTACGTGTGTACAAAGCTCGAAGTATTAACGATTTTACAGCTAGTCAGTTAGGGACAGATGAAGCGTCACTAACGATGACAGATGGTGAAGGAGAGGGCTCTACTCGTCCGCTAGCTGTGCTCTACACCACTATTGTTCAAAGCGATCGTCCAGATTCTCTATGCGATTTTTATCGCTATAACTCTACTGCCTTTGACGCCTCTACTACGGTAGCTTGCCAATAAGCTGAGACAACGTTTATTCATAGCGACACTGCTTATTGTTAATTCTGAAGAACAAAATGCATAAAGTGAAACTGAAGACATGGCCGCATCAATTACGATCAACATTCAGAAAGAATATCAGCAAAGGATTTACTTTGTTGGAGTTACTGATTGCTGTAGCAATATCGGGAATAGTTGTTTCTGGATTACTCTATCTAGTTGTTGAGCTTTTACGAATTGATAACCGAGAAACTGCTTTAGAAGAAGTGCAACGCGATACTAGGCGTGCTATGAATTACATTGCTGATGATTTACGTGAAGCTGTATATGTGTATAGCACGCCGACAATTGTGGCCTCTACAGCAACTACAGACGTTGGTAGTGCTTTGCCTTCGGATGCAATTCCCATATTAGCCTTCTGGCGAATTCAGCCGCTCTCTCAGAATGAGATGCCAGGACCTTGCAGTACAGCCTATGCAGGCGATGCAAATAAAGAAGAGAGAAATACTTGCGAGACCCTAAATGTTCGTAGGGCTGCTTATGAGCTGGTTGTATATTCGCAGCATGCTGGACCTGATGCACCTTGGGAGGGCCAATCTCGCATCAGTCGTTATAGTTTGAGTCAATACACAGATCCTAAGAACTTACAGGAAACACCTGGTTACATAGATCCAGGCTTGCAATTGAGCAACTTTGAAAACTGGGAGCGAGATGCTACTGAGATACTCCCAACGGGTGGGTCCGCTGTATTGGTTGATTACATCGATCGGAGAGGAACTTCTGCTAACCCAGTGAGGTGCGAGGATTGGATTCCGGGTAGCAGTGCGGGTGATTACAATCTTTCTCCTCCAGATACACCGGAAGATAATAGTTTCTTTGTATGTGTAAGAGATCCTGATGCTGCCTCTCAGCAGGATCTTCAGATTGCTCGCTCTAATCAGGACGTTTATATCTTTTTAAGGGGTGATGTTTCGGCACGTTCAGCCTCAGTTAATCCAGCTAGCGATGTAAGTCGTTCACCGATGCTGCAAACTCAAGTACTTATTCGCGGTGTCATTAATAAAAACCCCACAGAATAAACTGTTGTCATATTAAAAAAGCTGAAAAGTTATGCAAAAAACATCAACAGCTGGATTTACGCTTCTAGAGCTACTCGTGATTGTAGTTATTGTTGGCAGTTTGGCTGCGATTGCGGCACCAGGTTGGGTATCATTCCTCACGAATCAGCGGACTAAGGCTGTGCGAGGTGAAATGCTGCAAATCTTACAAACAGCGCAATCGGATGCACAGCGTATGAATAAGAGTTACGTAGTAGGGATAAATTCGACTACAGGCTTAGCTGCACTGACGGTAGGTCCTTCTCTTTCTTCAGGTATTGAATACACATTGGGCAGCGGCCAAAGTAGATCGAAAATAAAATTAGAGACCTCGGCCGCTAGTGTCTCGTTCACACATGACGGTACGCTTGACACCTCTGCTAGTGTACCTTTCGCAATTAGCGTTGTTTCAGAAGATGGTACTGCTTCACCGCAATGTGTTGTCGTAACAACTATTCTGGGCGGTCTGATTACAGCAGAAGGTGATAACTGTACAAATCCCAACTACGTTCCTTCGCCGTAGCATGACTTACTGATTTGTTCTGCACTGCTCATTCAAAGAATTTACTTGGAAGAATACTTCTGTGTTCAATGATTGGAGAAACAATTTGTTTACTGAATAGACAAGGATTTCAGAAGGGCTTTACCCTCCTAGAACTTCTTGTTGTCATGGTTTTCGTCGGTATTTTGGCTGCGATGGTGTCGCCAGTTTGGCTCAAGCTTTTAGCAGAGCAGAAGACAACATCTGCGAGAGGCCGTATTCGACAAGATATTCAGCTGGCACAGTCAAAATCTCAGCAAAACAATGTCCTTTGGCAGTTCAGTATTCGCGATAATGGTGAAACCGCTGAAGTTTCAACTCACCCTGCTGCAACTCCACCGGATTTGGCGAGTTGGGAACGATTGAACGAGTCCATACAGATTGATGATGAAACTACTCTGTTATCTACGAGCTCTGTATACTACGTTCGATTTGACCAAAATGGCAATGTTAGAAGTTCTAGGCTGGGTCGAGTTACTGTATCTAGCAAGCAGTTTCCTAATATTAAGCGATGTGTGGTTGTTTCAACTTTAATCGGAGCTACTCGTACAGCTAAGGAAAGACCTCTTCCAGATCCTAGTTACAGAACGAGAGATAGATTCTGTTATTGAGTATGAAGTGAACAGCTCAATAGAGGAGAGATGGAAATCCTCTATTGAGCTGGTTTAGATTTTGATCTTAGGTATACGAGTGCTCAACTGCTTGCTGAGATTGGAATATGCGCATTACTTTTTCTGATTCTTTCTATAGTGATCTTTTGCTGTTCTTTACTTAAAAGAGCATGAAACTTTTCCGAATTTTTACTTTTTATCACAGAATTTACAGTTCTTCCAACTTGTGATAACGCCAACGATACAGATGAGGTTTGATAGTCTAAAATCATACTCTCGCTGAACTCAACTTCGATAAAGGAGCAGAGTTTTTTCATTGATGTACGAGTATCAGCAACTAAAGCTTCGTAAGTTATTGCAAGGTGGCTAGATCTGCCCATATAGCTATTAGTGATGCACATAGACTGAATCCACAAATCGATACATCTTTCGATGTCCCAGGGTTGCCCGCCCCATGCTTTTGGATATTTTTGTGTGACTTCGTATAGGGAGGCTGCTACATCTGTTCCCTGCCGATATAGATGTATAAACTTGGCATTTGGAAAATAATGTTCTATTTCTTCGATGCAAAAGAGATGTCCGGGGGTCTTTTCTATCCAGACTTTCTTATTTTGTTGTCTTGTTAGGTTGTTTAGAATATTTATAAAAGATTGTGGATAGTCTCTTGCAAAGAGACTATTGGGCATTGTTTTTAGCAATTCAGGCCGTTTGATTTCATCAAAGAATACTTGCATTCTAGGTTTTAAACGACGAGATGCTAATCCTAGTTGCTTTGCAAAATAGTTGTTAGTAGGAGTCAAGCATTCGAAGAATTTAGATTCTGGAAAGGAACAGATTTTTGGATGAGCAGCTAGTAAGCTCTGTAGTAGTGTAGTGCCTGAGCGAGGACAACCTACTAAGAAAATGGGTGTTTTGTTTTCAGACTTCATTGAAGAGATGTGGAAGGAAAAATTCTTGAAATAAGCAAGATTAAAGAAATGCTCTTCGGTTCAGCTACAACTAAGATAACTGCTGAGAGATACGATACATCTAATTTTCCCTTGACTATTGGGTCAATAACACATGAATCTCAGTCGCGGCTGCCCATGATGCCGTCGAAGAGGAGATAGAGTCCACCAAGGAGAATGAGAATTGCGGTGACGACGAGTATCCAGTCGAGTGAGGCTGTGGTTTCCATGGAATTAGCTTTGTTGGGGATGAGTGGATTATAGGGTTTTGCGGGCGGAGACGAAGCGGGGAGTGCCGGAGAGGTCTGGGTGGATGGTGATATGGGTGTAGTTACCTTGCTGGGTGAGTAGGGTGGCAACAGTTTGGGCTTGGCCTTGCATGAGTTCTGTGATCCAGATGCCGTTGGGTATGAGGTAGTTTGGGCTGGCTTCTATTAAGGTTTTGATGCAGTGGAGGCCGTTGGGGCCGCCGTCTAGGGCTAGGTGGGGTTCGTGGTGGGTAACTTCGGGCTGGAGGGTGAGGACGGTGGGGCTGGGGATGTAGGGTGGGTTGGTGATGATAGCACTGAGCTGGTTTTTGAGCGCTGAGAGGGGGGTGAGCCAGCTGCCCTGATGGAAGGTGATGCGTTGTGCTAAGTGGTTTTTGGTGGCGTTTTGCTTGGCAATGATTAGGGCTTGGGGGCTGATGTCGGTGGCGTGGATGGTGGCGTGGGGGAAGGTGTGGGCTAGGCCGAGGGCGATCGCACCACTACCCGTCCCTAAATCAGCCCAATAGCCTTTACGAAGCTGATCAGCAATTGGGTTTTCGGCGACTATTTCTTCAGCAATGTTAATAATCAGTTCTGTTTCAGGGCGTGGAATCAAAACGTCTGGTGTCACGGATAGTGAGAATTGACGCCAGGGGGTTTCGCCTGTGAGGTATTGGACGGGCACGCGGTTTTCGATGCGTTGCTGCCATTTTTGAGTGAAGTCAGAAAGCGGTGCTCGGATGGGAATGTGTAGCTGGTTTTGATAGTTTCCTAGTTGAAGAGAGAGGCTCTTGAGTGGTGTGAGGCCTTGTAGAAACCAATCGACTTCATTGGAGGCAATGTTGTTTTCTGTGGCGAGCTGGATGGCCCATTCTCGCCACTGGTGCAGAGCTTTTCCAGATACGGTGTCAGGCATTTAAAGGACGTGGAGGAGGCTGGGGATTTCGATGACTTCGGGGAATTGATGAATTTCGGTGAGGGCTTTTTGGAAGTCGCTTTCTTGGACTTCGTGGGTGACGACGACGAGTTCGACGAGGCCGTCTTGAATGCCGATTTGGACGATGGATTCTAGGCTGACGTTGTGGGTGCCGAAGCAGGTGCCGAGTTTGCCGATAACGCCGGAAGTATCTTTCACCAGGAGACGGATGTAGAGACGAGTGACGACTTCAGTGTTGGGGACAATGCTGAGGGTATGGGTGTGGGAGCAGCCAAGGAGAGGATTGAGGGTTTGAGAATTTGTGGGGTTGGCGGCGATGGCCAGAAGGTCGGAGACGACGGCGCTGGCGGTGGGGCCTTCGCCGGCGCCGGGGCCGTAGAGCATGACCTGGCCTAGGGGATCGCCTTCGACGAGGACTGCGTTGTTAACGCCGTTAACGCTGGCGAGGGGATGGTCTGTGGGAACTAAGGTGGGATGGACGCGGGCTTGGATACGGGTGGGGGCGTCGGTGGATTGGGTTGGGGAGATTTTTGCGATCGCAAGCAACTTAATCACAAATCCCAGCTTCTCGGCATAGGAAATATCTGCTGCGCTAACATTCCGAATTCCTTCACAGTAAATCTCTTCTCGGTTAACTCGACCACCGAAAGCGAGGGCAGCGAGGATGGAAATTTTGTCGGCGGCGTCTAATCCGTCTACATCTGCGGTGGGGTCTGCTTCGGCGTAGCCAAGGGCTTGGGCGTCGGTAAGGATAGGCTCGAAGTCGCCGCCCTCGTTTTGCATGCGGGTGAGAATGTAGTTGGTGGTGCCGTTGATGATGCCCATGATCGCTTGGATGCGATTGATGCTGAGCGCACGTTTGAGCGGAGCGATGATAGGAATACCGCCACCGACGGCGGCTTCGATCATGACGTAGACGCCTGCGGCAGTGGCGGCTTCGTAAATTTCTTCGCCGTAGCGGGAGATGACAGCTTTATTGGCAGTGACGATATGTTTGCCGCTGTTGATAGCATCGAGGATGAGAGTGCGAGCCGGTTCGAGACCACCGATGACTTCAACGATGATATCGATATCGGGATCGTTGACGATGCTATTGAGATCGGTTGTGTAGATAGACTTGGGGAGGTTTACGTCTCGGGGTTTGAGGGATCGTACGCCTACTTTGCTGATTTCTAGCGAATTGAGTAACGGATGACGGCCTTCAGTTTCGAGTAGAATTTTGGCGACACCTGTGCCGACGGTGCCTAGGCCGAGTAGTCCTACTTTTAGTGCCGCCTTTGAAGTCAAGGTTCGTAATCTCTGCGAAAACAACTTTCCAATTGTAAAGGAGGGACGCTCCTATTGAGAACGTCCCTCCTTTGTGTTTGATGTCTCTGGTTTTTGGGTGGAAACGCTTAGTAGGTTTCTACATTCCAGCGGTGGGCTTTCTTGAGCGTGCGACGGTAAGTAGCCCACTCAACGTCGTCTTTAGCCGCTTCTGCCGCCATCGCTTCGTCAATTCCATCTTCCATGCCTTTGAGGCCACAGATGTAGACGTAGGTGTTGTCTTGTTGGACCATCTTCCACAGGCGCTCTGCATTTTCAGCGACGCGGTGCTGGATGTACATGCGACCGCCTTCTGAGTTCTTTTGCTCACGGCTGATGGCGTAGGTAAGCTCGAAGTTCTCAGGATACTTACTCTGCATTTCCTCTAGCTCTTCTTTGTAGAGGATGTTTTCGGTCTTTGGAATGCCGAAGATGAGCCAAGCTTTACCGTTGAACTGGTAGTCGGGATTGGCTTCTTTTTCTCTGTCTTTGAACATGCGCCATAGGTATGCGCGGAAGGGGGCGATGCCGGTACCTGTGCCCATCATGACGATGTTGGCGTTGGGATCGTCGGAGAGGAGCATTTCCTTACCGACAGGGCCTGTGATTTTCACCTTTTGGCCGACATCGAGGTTGCATAAGAACGTGGAGCATACGCCTTTGACCTGCTCTCCACTCTCAGGGTCTTTGTATTCTAGCTGACGGACACAGAGTGAGACAGTTTTGTCGTCTACGTCGTCGCCGTGTTGTGTGGAGGCGATGGAGTAGAGGCGAATTTTGTGGGGTTTGCCTTTTTCGTCTTCCCCGTCAGGGATGATGCCGATGCTTTGGCCTTCTAGGTAGCGTAGGTCACCTTCGGAGAGGTCGAATTTGAGGTGCTTAACGGTGCCGATGCCGTTTTCAGCAACGAGCTCATCGTTGGAAAGACAGGCTCCTAGATAAGGCGTTTTGGGTCTATAGATATTGACGGGGACTTTTTTCTTTTCTTTGGCTTGGGTCATTTTCTTCTTGGATGAATTAGAGGATGCGGGTTTTGCTGCGGGCGCACTATTGCCGCTGTTAGAGGCTCCGCCGTTGGCTGAGGCTGTACTGGCAGCTTCACTGGCTGGGCGAATGCTGACAATGGTGCCGCCTAGCTGCATGATGCGTTTGGCTTCTTGCTGCATACGGCTGTAGGGCACGGTAATCGATTGACTACCACTACGGCGGAGCGGAGCACTCATGTTGCTGGCTTGACCGCTTTGGCCTAGACCCTCTACTTCGTAGATGTAGAGACGGCTGTTGGCTGAACTGTTAGCACTGCTGCCGGTGCTGCTGGAGTTATACATCCTTAGTAATCGCCTTGAATGGCTTCATATATCTATATGGAGACTAGATTATCATTGTGAGTCGATGGATTTCATAGAAGGCGGTTAAACATTTACGCACAAGTTTGTGAGCAGGCGCTGCCGAGGACGATTGCCGCGCCTTCTTTGGAGAAGAAGAGTGTGTTTGCCAAATTTTAGTGTGAAAGTCTTGGTCTGGGGTCAGCATTCTATGAGATTTTGGGTTGTTTTTGGCACAGGTGAGCAAGTGAGCCGGGGCAGTTGGGTTTGATTCTTGAAATAACTTTTGGGGTGTTTTCTGGTGATGTAGGCTGGGGATCTGGTGGGGATCTGTAGAGAGAGCGGCTTGTTTGGACGTCGTGGTCTCTGATAATATTCAGATTACGTAATCAAAAGTTTCAAATCATAAGAAAGTGTGATTTGTGTGGGTTTTGATGCTTAAAAAAATAATTTTGACTTTGTTGTAGAGGACCCTATGACCAGTAACGAAGGCCAGGTAGTTTTAATCGGTGTTGCCGGAGATTCGGGATGCGGCAAATCGACTTTTTTGCGTCGGTTGGCTGACCTCTTCGGCGAAGAGTTTATGACGGTCATCTGTTTGGATGATTACCATAGCTTGGACCGTAAGCAACGCAAGGAGCAGAAGGTAACTGCGCTGAATCCGAAGGCGAATAATTTTGATCTGATGTATGAGCAGATTAAGGCGCTGAAGGAAGGCAATACTATCGATAAGCCTATTTATAATCACGAAACGGGTGAGTTGGATCCGCCGGAGAAGGTAGAGCCGAACAAGATTGTGGTGATTGAGGGGTTGCATCCGCTGTACGACGAGCGTGTGCGGGGTCTTTTGGACTTTAGTGTGTACCTCGATATTAGCGATGAGGTCAAAATTAATTGGAAGATTCAGCGTGATATGGCTGAGCGTGGCCACACGTATGAAGATGTGCTAGCGGCGATTAATGCGCGTAAGCCAGATTTTGAAGCCTTTATTGATGTTCAGAAGCAGCACGCTGATGTGGTGATTCAGATTTTGCCGACGAATTTGATTCCGGATGATAAGGAGAATAAGATTCTGCGGGTGCGTTTGATTCAGCGTGAGGATGTTGCAGGATTTGATCCAGTTTATTTGTTTGATGAGGGGTCGACGATTAATTGGATTCCTTGTGGGCGAAAGCTGACGTGCTCTTATCCTGGTTTGCGGATGCAGTATGGGCCTGATAGCTACTATGGCCATGAGGTTTCGGTGCTGGAGCTAGACGGTGAGTTTGACCGTTTGGAAGAGGTGATTTATGTGGAGAGTCACTTGAGCAATACGTCTACTGAGCACTATGGTGAGATGACTGAGCTGCTGCTGAAGCACCGCGATTATCCGGGTTCTAAGAATGGTAGCGGTTTGTTTCAGGTGTTGGTTGGGTTGAAGATGCGTGAGACGTATCGACAGCTGACGACGGCTAAGGTGCCTGCGGCTTCGGTTGCTTAGGTTTATAGCGTTTCTCGGATGCATAACGCCGAAGGCGAGGCTACGCCAACGAGGGACGCTAGTCACTTGGCCTGCTGTTACTAAACGGTTTCAGCCGACGCGCTGTACCTCAGCTAAGTGACAAACGCTATAGACGCGTAGCTGGATTTGATTTTGAGACGATAGCTCTGGGGAGTGGTTCTATGGAATCACCTCTTTTTTTTGCTGATTTTGATTTTGAGGTGTTGGGTGGTGATGGATGCCATGGACGATGTGTGAATACTTTGGTAAGGGGCTTTGAGATATGTGAGAAAAATTCACGGTGGTGGTGGTGGTTTTATGCCTTCTATTGGGTGTTAATCACCAGGGATTCGCCAAAAGGGTTGTAGAGTGTTCTTTGTTGGCGGATGTGTTTTGAGTTCGCTTGGGTATTAAGTTTGTAACTATTTCGGGATTTGCTATGTCTTCTGATTCTAGGCTCACCAGCATTCTGATTGTTGAAGATAGTCAGGGACGGCGGGAGATTTCTTTGGAGAGTTCGGTGTATTCGTTGGGGCGCGATCCGAAGTGTGATATTCGGTTGGCGTCGCAGTTTGTGTCGCGGCATCATGCGACGTTGGTGCAGTTGCCTCGGGATAATGAGACGGATTATTACCGGATTGTGGATGGGAATTTGAAGGGGAAGCCGAGTGCGAATGGGATGTTGATTAATGGGCGGAAGGTGCAGGCGCACGACCTTAGCAATGAGGATGAGATTGTTTTTGGGCCGCAGGCGAGGGCGATCTTTTATCAGCTGGAGCGGGATACGTTTTCGGGGGTGGCGCCGGATGAGTTTGATATTACGTTGATTAGTCCGAATATGGTGGATGAAGACGATTAGGGTTTTGTCGAAAATTTACGATGATTTTTAGGGGTTCAGCATTGCTGTGCCCTTCTTTGTTTTTGGGGCCTGCCGGTCGGTACTTTAAGAGGCAAGAGGCAAGGCTAAAGCCGGTAAGAATTGGGGATTTCCTCCCCAAGGCCCCTCCTCTGCTTGGCAGCTTAGTGGGCTGCCTGGGGAACTCACTTCCCCAGACCCCTCGAATAAGAGGATTTTGGCGATAGTTGTGTTGGGCTGATTTGGGTGCTCGGTGGGTGGAAGCGTCACGCGTGACGCTTAACAGAAATGCTGGTGTGGCGGGTGGGAGATGTCATGTGCTGAGGGAGACTTCTGTTTCGGGGTCGAAGAGGTGGAGTTTTTTGAGGGGGAAGGTGAGGTGTAGCGTACTGCCGGTTTCTATAGGGTGTTCGGCGGGAAGGCGGATTTGGATGGGGGTATTTTCGGTGTCGCTAAGGGTGGCTTGGGCGAAGGTTTCGCTGCCGAGGGCTTCGTATTG
>ERZ1740067.2731-NODE-2731-length-10480-cov-4.929305_pt1 | contig 10480 bp, 11 predicted proteins | sample MGYA00581736_ERZ1740067 | MGnify/ENA primary metagenome ERZ1740067 (study PRJEB43018, sample SAMN04849236) | marine metagenome | isolation source: floating plastic debris | place: Pacific Ocean | collected 2008-08-27 | study: EMG produced TPA metagenomics... | reverse complement strand
GCTTCGGTAAACCTGACGCGCCAATAGGTGAGCGATCGACGATCTAGTTTGAGTGTAGTCAATATGTGGGACGTATAGCGCCCAGTAGCAGTAAGCGCTGCTGCCTCCGTATCGGTCGATATAATCAGTCCGTTGATGGATTGCGGCAAGTAATCATGGGTCAAAGTCAAAATTGTTTTTGGGCCAGACGTCACGGCACTCACCGCTGCAGTTGCTCATGGTGGCGAATGACTTCGGTCACAATGAACTGAAGGAACTTTTCAGAAAAATCAGGGTCGAGGTCAGCGCTGGCTGCCAGCGTTCGCAGTCTCTGGATTTGCGCCCGCTCTCGATCTTTATCGGCAGCAGGCATACCGCTGCGGGCCTTGAGCGCGCCGACCTTCTGAGTGATTTTGAAACGTTCCGCTAAGATGTGGATCAAGGCCGCGTCGAAATTATCTATACTCTGGCGGTAAAGCGCCAGGTCATCAGCGTCTGCAGCGTGTTCGTTCGCCATAGTCTAGCCTTCCCCAGGTTTACGGCCTATTGGCCGTTTTGCGCCCACAACGCTTCCGACCTCAGCTGCGCTAGAAGGTCTTTTACAGGGTTGGGCGCTTGACGTGTTGAAACAAACGGCACGCGTAAACGACGCCGTGCATTCATAACCGGCAAACGCACCTCTTTACCGAATTTTTCCCGCAAAACGTCTCTAACGTTACCCACACCGTCGATCAAACCGGCACGTACTGCTTTTTCGCCAACCCAGACTTCCCCACTGAACAATTGTTTGCGCGGGGCCTTTAGGCGTTCGCCGCGGCTGTTTCGCACCAAATCTTTGAAGTAGGTGTGAATTTCGCCCTGCAACTGCTTCAGGCGGGCGATATCATCTTCCTTCTCAGGCTGAAAAGGGTCCAGCATGGATTTACTTTCGCCAGCCGTGTAGACGCGCCGATCAATGCCGATTTTCTCTAGAAGGCCAACGAAGCCAAATCCAGCGGATATGACGCCGATAGAGCCGACAACACTTGCCTCATGGGCATAAATCTCATCACCAGCGCAAGCAATTAAGTAGCCGCCGGATGCAGCCACATCTTCGGCAAACACGATGACCTTCTTTTCCTTCTCCTCTGCCAATTGGCGAATACGGCTAAAGATCAGGCCCGATTGAACCGGTGAGCCACCTGGCGAATTGATCACAATCGCAATTGCCTTCGCGTCCTTGATACCAAAGGCCTTTTCCAGCAGAGGAGCGGTGCCTTGCAGGTTGAGCGCCTGACTAAAGCGCTGCCCTTCGCCAATGACACCTGACATGCGCACCACGGGAACGATGGGCTTTGGATCGCCCGTCCAAGGCAAATATGATAGGAATTTTTCGAGTCTTGCGAACATAAACAGCGACGATCTAGTTTTTCCCTCGTGATATCGGCGTTGGGTTGCCACAAGGTTTATTAGAACAGCAACCCTTAATCCTTGACTTGCATATGCTTTGAAAGCCCTGCATCCACTAAAATGGATCTGGCACGCGCCACATGATGGCTCTCTACCATCAGCCGCCGGGGCACAAGCGCGCCAATACTCCCCTCTAAGATGCTCATATGCCTGTCCATCTCAAAGGATTGAATACCTTGATCTTTCAGTACGGATTTCACCCAATTCAAAAGCACTGCATCTGTCGTCCGTAGCAATTCGTCCACAAGCAAGCGGTCTCATAGTTGGCTAGATGACGCACGAGACCCCATCGCACTGGTAACTTCAATCCTTTTCGGCTAGCACGTGATCAAACAACACGCGCACAACGCGCAGCTTGGGGAAATTTGTGTCTAACGTAACGCCGCTGCGTCGCACCACGGATCGACAAAACAAAAACGTCGATGCCTTGACCACTCTGCAATCACTCGTCGCCGACGATATGGCTTTGGTTAATACGACCATCCTGGATCGAATGCAAAGCCCTGTCAGCCTGATACCGCAGCTGGCTGGTCACTTGATTGCAAGTGGCGGAAAACGCCTTCGTCCGATGTTGACCTTAGCCAGCAGCAAGCTTGTTGGATATGAAGGCAAGCGGCATTGCAAACTGGCTGCCTGCGTCGAATTCATACACACCGCCACGTTGCTACACGACGATGTTGTCGATGAAAGCGAGCTGAGGCGCGGGAAAGACACCGCCAATGCTGTCTGGGGCAATCAGGCCAGCGTGTTAGTAGGCGATTTTCTATTTTCGCGCGCGTTTGAGCTCATGGTTGAAGATGGCTCTTTGAAGGTTTTGAAAATCCTGTCTTCTGCGTCCTCTGTTATCGCCGAGGGCGAAGTCCAACAAATGATGACAGTGGCCGACCTCAGCACGGATGAAGACACGTATATGGACGTGATTGGCTCGAAAACAGCGGCGCTCTTTGCTGCAGCTTGTCAAATCGCAGCCGTTGTGGCGGAGAGGCCAGAACGCGAGGAAGCCGCTCTTGCCTCCTACGGTCGAAACCTGGGATTAGCCTTTCAGATTATTGATGACGTTCTCGACTATAATGCCAACCAAGCCTCGCTTGGGAAAACCGTTGGTGATGATTTCCAAGAAGGCAAAATCACCCTGCCAACGATTCTTGCATTCCAGCGGGGAACAGATATCGAAAAGGCATTTTGGAAGCGAACGCTCAGCGAGGGCGATATTCGAGAGGGCGACCTGGACCATGCTTTAGACCTTTTGGCAAAATCCAACGCGCTTGGCGATGCCACGCGCCGCGCCCAGTATTTTGCAGACAAAGCAATGGACAGTCTATCGCTCTTCAAGGCCTGCGCATCGCGCGATGCGCTCGCTGATATTGTGCATTTCTGCTTGCAGCGTGGCCACTAGTGGCTGCGCAGTAAAGTCTCACGCCAACATTTTTTGGATTCGCTTTTTCGCCATAAGGGGTGAGCTCTTTAGTTCGCTCAGAAAGTGAAGCGCGCTTGATTAGCGGGGTTGGTGCAGTTTCAAGACCGGTGAAAATAGAGTGTTCAACTGCTGGTCTGCGGCGAGCCAATCACTGAAATAGATTTGTTGCCTGACTTAGACCGTCGAGTAAACTTACACATTTAAGATCCACAAACACTTTGAGAACAATTAACTATACTAAATCGTTGTTTTCCCGTAATATTTAAATTCTAGATAGATTGGCATACCTCTTGCTAGCTTTTTAGTCGGAGGACCGAAAATCCTTTCGGACAAGAGTTGTCTTACGGAGTGAAAATTATGGCTTGGAGGCAAGTTGTTGCAGCTATTGCTGGTTGTTTGGCATTGGCTGTTGGGGGCGCAACAACAGCGCAGGCACAGGAAGCGTTTGGCTATAGCCGCACAGGCCCTGGCATGGGCGGTTCAGGCAAGCATGTTCTTGAATTTTTTGAGCTGCACTATGCAGACAACGGCATCAACCAAGGCTTTAGCGGCAAGATCGACTTTAAGCCGGAAGTGGTAAAGGGCGATCGTCAAGGCGGATTTTGGTTGGTTGTCTCAGACGGCCCTAATCCAAAAGGCGACATCGGCGAATACGCCATCCTGTACGGTGATCTAAAGAATAATCGCATCACCGCCTATGAGTATAACGGGCAAAATGGCCCCAGCAGCTTCAGCGAACCTGGCAATTTCCTGCAGTCGTTCGACAACGACCCCTTTACCATCGATACCGATACGGGCGAAGTATCGTTCCAAATCGATGTAACGTCCATCAACGCTGCTTTCTTAAACGACCCGACCCGCCCAGACTATGACGGCATCAAATTTGGTCAGGGCACACACAAAATTGGCGTTTGGTTTCACTTTTCAGAAGACCTTAGGGTGAACTACGAGCACATCGACGGCAATCTTGAACTGACGAAGTTCAACCTGCGCCACCAAGGCTATGTTGATTTTCAGAACAAGCCGGCCACCAAAAAAGATTGTGCTGACCTTCCGCCCGATTTTCCGGGCTGCACAACTGAAATTTCAGAGCCCGCGACCCTTGCTTTGCTAGGACTGGGTTTGGTCGGACTGGCGGTAACGCGTCGGCGCCATTCCGCCTGATGCACAGGCCATAAGACACAGGCCATAAGACAAGACTTTCAAAAGCTCGGCCCTGTGCCGGGCTTTTTTGTCATCAGGCGTTCGCAATCCTTGCGCCCAGTTAGCCGCGAGACTATATCCATCTTCACTTAAAGAGCTGGGCTTGCATTCGGGGGGTAGCTCAGCCTGGTAGAGCACTGCGTTCGGGACGCAGGGGCCGGAGGTTCGAATCCTCTCTCCCCGACCAAATTTTTTTTGATCACCAATGATCCACACCCATCCAACAGGCGTAATTCTTTATGAGACAAATTGCCGTCCCTCCACGGCTTGTCTTCAAAGGCCCGACCCTCCCCCCCTCGGTCGGGCCTTTTCCATTTCCAGAACCAGGCTGCTACAATTGAGCTTTCCAGGCCATCTAGGGATGCAGCGTTAACCGTGATTCCATTCATTAAAGATGAAGACACGCAGGGGCCCAGCGTCCACCACCCAAGCGCAAATCTTATCCGGGTGGTCGCCGATAACGCTGGTCCATTCACCTACACGGGAACCGGCACCTATATCCTGCACATGGCGGAGACATGCGTGGTCATTGATCCAGGCCCCATGATCGAAAATCATGTGGACAGGCTGGTCAGCGCCATCGGCCAACGCCGGGTCGAAGCTATTCTAGTCACCCACACTCACAAAGATCACTCCCCCGCAAGTAACGCACTCAAAGACCGAACGGGCGCGCCGATCTGGGGCTGCACGAAGACGGAGACACCCAGCCGAGAGGCCTCCTCCGCGATGGATGAGAGCTTGGATGAAACCTATGCGCCCGACAAAATTCTGTCCGACGGCGACGTTCTACCATTTGACGCGGGCACCCTGAGGGTTTTCGCAACACCGGGCCATTTGTCGAACCACCTGTGCTATTTTTGGCAGGAAGAAGCCGCACTTTTCGCCGGCGATCACGTCATGGGCTGGGCCACAAGCGTCGTCATACCGCCGGACGGGCATATGGGCTCTTATATGGCCAGCCTGGCAAAGACGCTGGACCTTGCACCAGAGATTATCTGGCCAACCCATGGGCAACCGATTACCAACACAACACCATTTATCAAAGCGCTCATCAAACACCGGGAAGCACGCGAAGACAGTATTCTCACGCAAATTCAAGGTGGAAACGGTCAAGTAATGAATATCGTCAAAGCGCTTTATACGGATATACCTCAGGCGCTTTATCCCGCCGCAGCGCAGTCGGTCTTCGCCCACATCATCCATCTGATTGAAAAGCAACAAATATTAGCGCCGAAGGGCTTTTCGATCACAGATGAATTTCGGTCTGCTTCGCAGCGCCAAAGTGCACAAAACTTGCAACGCTGATGCCGATGCCCCAAATACAGGGTGAGGGATACGACTAAGGGCTTTCTATGACAAAAGCTGAATTTCCATCCGCCTTTTCAAATGCGCCCGGTCAGCGCAATATAGATTTGGCATCAGAAATCGAGCGGCTTCGCAAAGAGCGGAACGCCGTTATTCTGGCGCACTATTATCAAGCGCCGGAAATACAGGACATTGCCGACTTTGTGGGCGATTCGCTTGATTTGTCCCGCAAAGCCGCGGCCACAGATGCGGATGTTATTGCCTTTTGCGGCGTACGCTTCATGGCGGAAGTGGCGAAGGTTTTAAGCCCCGATAAAACCGTTATCCTGCCCGATATGAATGCTGGCTGCAGCTTGGAAGACAGCTGCCCACCCGAAGAGTTCGCAGCGTTCCGCGCAGCGCATCCCGATCATATTTCGCTCACATACATCAATTGTTCAGCAGCGGTGAAAGCGCACACGGACATCATCGTGACGTCCTCAAATGCGGAATACATCATAAGCCAAATCCCCGAGGATAAGCCCATCCTCTTTGCGCCGGATCAGCATCTCGGCGGCTACATCAAACGCAAGACGGGCCGGGATAATATGCTGCTGTGGGAAGGCTCTTGCATTGTGCACGAGCAGTTCTCTGAAAAAGAGCTGTTAAAGCTCAAGGCGCAATATCCTGGCGCCCCAGTTGCGGCGCATCCGGAATGCCCTGCGCATATTTTGGACCATGCGGATCATGTAGGCTCCACCAGCTCTATTCTGACTTTCGCATCCACCAGCGGCGCGGACGTAATCATCGTCGCGACCGAGCCGCATATCATGCATCAAATGGAAAAGGCACGGCCTGATAAAACTTTCATCGGAGCCCCTGGCGCGGACGGTAATTGTAACTGCAATATGTGTCCCTTCATGGCGCTCAACACGATGGAAAAACTCTATGCTTCGCTGAGAGACTTAAGCCCGCGGATCGAGTTGCCAGAAGATATCCGGCTGAGAGCGCTTAAGCCGCTTGAGCGGATGCTGGAGATGTCGCCGCCAAGCAATGGCGGGCGCAATACCGGCGATCTGTCTAACATCGCCCCGGCCCAGCTTGAGGTGTAATTCTGACCGCGTTTCCTCTAAGCGCTGAGGCGCTGGATCGTTTCGTTGCAGAGGCCCTATCAGAAGATGTGGGCGCTGGCGATATTACCTGCCAGGCTGTTATCCCGCGTACCGCGACGCTCACGGCAAACATCGTCGCGAGAGAGAATGCAATTGTCTGCGGCCTGCCATTAGCACAAGCGTTTTTTGAAAAACTGGACCCCCAGTGCAGCTTTGCGGCCATGTCTCAAGATGGCACTGCGGTAGACGCAGGGCAGAGTATCGCCCAGGTCAAAGGCGTGGCCAGCGCCCTACTAACAGCGGAACGCTCAGCCCTTAACATCCTGCAATTGCTCAGCGGGATTGCGACGACAGCGCGGATGTATGTTGAGGCCATGGGCGGCGCCAAGGCCAAACTGCTGGACACGCGCAAAACAATTCCAGGCTACCGGTTGCTTAGCAAATACGCCACGTCCTGCGGCGGCGCGGTCAATCACCGTATTGGCTTGTTTGATGCTATTATGATTAAAGACAATCATATCGCGACCTGCGGCAGCGTATCCTCCGCTATCAAAGCCGCGGTGGAGGCTGGACACGACCAAATTCAGGTTGAATGCGATACGCTCGAACAAGCAGACGTAGCAGTCTCGGCGGGCGCAACATCGCTCCTATTGGACAATATGACCCCAACTATGTTGCGCCAAGCCGTCCAAAGATTTGGCGGCAAGATTCCGCTGGAAGCATCCGGCGGTGTCACGCTCGATAGCATCAGAGCGATTGCAGAAACCGGTGTCGACTTTGTCTCGGTTGGAACGGCCTTAACGCTCTCAGCGGCCGCGATTGATATTGGGATGGACTACGCCACGTAGGGGTGAAGTGATAATCAGCATGGCTAGTCCAATGTCAGCGTGCCAAACATGACGGGTAAAGCTGGTCCACCAACGCGGCAATGAATGCTGTCCTCTCCAGCGCTTGGCCCACAATCCAGACGTATCTCGCTCGGTCGCCCCAGCTTAACGCCCTGATGAACGGTGATGGAACGAGCCTTATCTGACTGCTGCATCAACGGCGCAGCAAGCGCAGCCACTGCGCTCCCAGTGGCCGGGTCCTCGGCGACGGCGGCATCGATACAGAACATGCGGGCATAGATTTCCGTCTCGCTAAGCTCAGCATAGACAAAGAGCCCAACCACATTGAGTTCCTCCAAAAAACGGGCAAGGGATGGACCGGGCGCAGCAGCATCGACAGCCATAGCATCAGCCATAGTGCAAAAAGCGAAGGGTGTGCCTGCTGAGGCAATCACAATCTCGGCGGGCTGGCTTCCCATCAAAACATCCTCCATCTCAAGGGCCATTGTTCGCAACACTTTGGGCGCCTGGGGCGGCGCAAAGGACGCACTTTGCCCATCTGTTGAAAAGGTGATGGACACAGGGCCCGCAGCTTCGCCTAACGTCATGACATCCAACGCATCGCCAGAGCGCTTTTTCAGCGCCAGAGCAGCGCCCACTGTTGGATGTCCGGCGAAAGGCAGTTCCATCATAGGCGTGAAAATTCGCAAATCAGCGATATGCGATGGACTATCGGGCGCACACACAAATACCGTCTCGGAATAATTGAATTCACGGGCAATGCGCTGCATCTGCTCATCGCTTAGCCCATCGGCGTCCCACACAATCGCCAGGGGATTGCCTGCAAATTTTTGACGGGTAAAGACGTCCCATGTTTCAAAAGCTAGGGTTCGCCCCATTAGGCGGCGTCGCCCAACCACAATGCTTGCTCCGCTTTTGTCCAACCGACAGTGACCTTATTATCGCTGCCAACAATCACCGGGCGTTTAAACAATGTGGGGTTGGACGCAATGGCATCGACTGGATTGGATAGAGCAGCGGTGCGCTCGTCTGCCGCCAAATTCCGCCACGTCGTCCCGCGTGTATTGATCAAGCGCTCTGCACCGACAGCCGCAAACCAGCCCGCAATGGTTTCAGGCTGCAGGGCGTCTACCCGCACATCAACAAAGGTAACGTCTTTTCCAGCGGCCTCCAATGCTTTGCGCGCTTTGCGAACTGTGTCGCAGGTTTTTATGCCATACAGGATTAGGCTCATGCTTTGCTCACTCATTTGGGACGCACTAAGGATATAGCCGTTGGCCGCTCCATCCGGCTGGCGACTGGGAAAATCTAACGCGGTCATGGAGACGGAATTCGCGGTCCTGCCAAAACTCCATGAAGGACGGCATTAGGCACAGGCCGGACCAATGCGGCGGCCGGGGGACATTCTTGCCGTCAAATTGCGCTTCAAACTTCGCCAGCTGCGCTTCAAACGTCTCGCGATCAGCCAGCGGGCTCGATTGATCCGAAGCCCAAGCGCCAAGCTGGCTTTGCCTTGGACGCGTTGCGAAATAAGTATCCGCAACCTCATCGGACACTTGCTCAACAGGTCCGCGCAGTCGCACTTGCCGCCGCTGCGACTTCCAATGAAAAAGCAGCGCTGCCTTGCGCTGCTCAAGCAGCTGAACGCCCTTTTCACTGGTCAGATTGGTATAAAAAACGAAGCCATCGCGAGACCACCCTTTCAGCAACAAAATGCGTGCATCCGGCAAACCCTCACGATCAACGCTTGCGACTGTCATGGCATTGGGATCATTGATTTCACTGGCTTCAGCTTCCTGAAACCAAGTTTCAAACAATGCAAACGGATCCGCCGCTTCATCAATCAACGCCATGGTTGTCTCAGCCCTTTCGTCCCTGTCAGCGGGCTGGTAGCATGCGCGCTATGGCAAATAAACAAAATGCTTGGAAGCATGTGTATAGAGTTCGTCTATTAAGCGCACTGGCGTCTGGAATGCTGGTATTGGCCAGTTGCGCATCAACGGGGCCGTCCACCAGTTCTATTCCTGGCGACGGTGATGAAGATAGCATTATGGGCGGGCCCCCATGGGTTTTGCCGCCGAGCACTGATATGGCTGCCATCCCGCCGGATATCGCCACGCCCCTAGAGGGACTGGCCGGCACCTGGAGCGGCGGACGTTTGGGCAGACAGCTTACCCCCGAAATCCGCACGAAGATGGTCGATCTCACGCAAATGACCCTTAGTCAGAAACCTGCTGGCGAAAAAGTGGAGTGGCGCGATGGGAAGTTAGCAGGAACAATTACACCGCAAATCCGCTTTCAAGGGCCCGATGACTTGGCATGCAGAGAGTTCCATCAGGTCTTGCGCTCCGGATCGGCTGTTGAAACTGGGTATGCGACGGCATGCTTGGCAGGCGATGGGTCATGGCGTCTCCTTGCAGAGTGACGCGCCCAGCGAAAGGCCTTTAACCTTAGGCATAAGTTTACCATATATAGCCACGGTACATGGCGCGCGAAGGCGTGCTCGGGCTTCACTGTCGGCAAACAAGGGTCATGGCAAAAGATCTGTATTCGGTTTTGGGCGTCTCTAAATCCGCGTCTGCGGACGAGATCAAACGCGCCTACCGATCGCTGGCAAAGAAGTATCACCCAGACCAAAACAAAGACGATGCAGCCGCGCAAGAACGCTTTAAGGCCATTACTGCCGCCTACGACATCTTAGGCGACGCGGAAAAGCGCAAGGGTTATGATTCTGGCGCCATAGACGCGGATGGCAACAAGCGTGCGACCTTTACCGATGGCTTTGGCGGCTTTTCAGGTGGCCCGCGCGAACGCAGACAAAGCGGTAGTTGGAGCTTTGAATCCGGCGGCTCGCCAGAAGATATCTTTCAAGACTTATTTGGAAATTTTGGCGCCAATTTTGGTCGGGGCGGCGCTGGACCCAAGCCTGGTCAAGCCGGCGGCTTCAACCAAAACCGCACAGCCAGCGGCAGCGACGCGAAATATGAAATCACTGTGGATTTTGTCGACGCAGCGCTAGGGGCTGAAAAGAAACTGGCCTTGCAAGGCGGCAAAACCGTGAGCGTCAAAATCCCCGCTGGCCTAAAAGACGGTCAGCAAATCCGGCTCTCTGGACAAGGGGACCCCTCGCCTTTTAGCGGCGCGCGGGGCGATGCGCTGATTTTGGTGCATGTCCGGGATCATCAGCT
>ERZ1740067.2730-NODE-2730-length-10485-cov-4.166155_pt1 | contig 10485 bp, 11 predicted proteins | sample MGYA00581736_ERZ1740067 | MGnify/ENA primary metagenome ERZ1740067 (study PRJEB43018, sample SAMN04849236) | marine metagenome | isolation source: floating plastic debris | place: Pacific Ocean | collected 2008-08-27 | study: EMG produced TPA metagenomics... | reverse complement strand
CTATGTCATGCCACTGGGTGGGGGCGGTCAGGATGAAGTGATTGAGCTGCTTGCACGCAACAAGCACGAATTACGCCGCATGATTGGCAAAAAGGTTGGGCTGAAATTTACCCCTGATCTGCGGTTTCGCCTCGATGACACGTTTGACCGGATGGATGAAACCCGCGCAATGTTCGCCCAAGATGACGTCACCCGCGATCTGGAGCCATAGCATGCTGCGCGTGCTGCTTGGTCTTGCCCTGCTGACGACGGCGGGGGTGGTCTGGTCTGCGCCCACTTGCAAAAAACAAGAGCATGCGGGCAGATCGTTCACAGTCTGCACAGTCGACATCACCACCGACCCCTTACGTCTGTTTCTGATGGACGACACGGGCACGCCTCTGGGCCATTTCTCCCGCGTGAACGAGGCCCTTGAAACAGATGGTAAAGTGCTCAGCTTTGCGATGAACGCCGGCATGTACCATGCTGATCGCCGCCCCGTCGGCCTTTATGTTGAGCATGGCAAACAATCCCAACGCCTGATCACCTCGGCAGGCCCCGGTAATTTCGGTCTGTTGCCCAATGGCCTGCTGTGCCTGCAAGACAACCGCGCCGACGTGATCGAAACGCTCACATTCGACGCCAATCCCCTGCCGTGTAGGTTTGCAACGCAGTCCGGGCCCATGCTGGTGATTGATGGCGCGTTGCATCCCCGGTTTCTCAAAGACGGCACATCGCGATACGTCCGCAACGGGGTCGGCACTCGGGACAATGGCCGAACCGCAATCTTCGCGATCTCGGATGCACCCGTTACGTTCTACGAATTTGGCACCCTGTTTCGCGACATACTGAAAACCCCCAACGCGCTTTACTTCGATGGCAACATTTCGCGCCTGTACGCCCCCAGCATCAACCGCAATGACCTGGGCTTTTCGATGGGCCCGATCATCGGCACCACGAAAGCCAAATAATCCGCCTTCATCTTGCCAAATAAACCTCGGGGGAGACGCCGTAAGGCGGCGGGGGCAGAGCCCCCTTGTCCCGAAGCCCCCCACGCGGTAAGCGGCCTGCGCATCAGACAAAGGCTTGCACGCACATGGCACGCAAACGCAAAGGGCGCGATATTTCCGGCTGGCTGGTGATCGACAAACCGGCGGGCATGACCTCGACCAGCGTCGTCAACAAAGTCCGCTGGGCATTGGAAGCCAAAAAAGCAGGCCATGCAGGCACGCTCGACCCGGATGCGACCGGTGTTCTGGCGGTGGCTTTGGGTGAGGCGACCAAAACCGTGCCCTTCGTCACCGACGCGATGAAGGCGTATACCTTCACAATCCAACTGGGTGCCGCGACGAACACCGACGACGCCGAAGGTGAGGTGATCGCCACCTCTGACGCGCGCCCGTCCGATGTTGAGATCAAAGAGGCGCTGGGCCAGTTTATCGGCGATATCGCGCAGGTGCCCCCGCAATTCTCCGCCGTGAAGATCGACGGGGAACGCGCCTATAAACGCGCCCGCGATGGCGAAGAAATGGAGCTTGCCGCCCGCCCCCTCTGGGTCGAAAGCCTGATCCTGCTCGACCGACCCGATGCCGATCACGCCGAACTGGAACTGGTCTGCGGCAAAGGGGGTTATGTCCGATCCATCGCACGGGATCTGGGCAACGCCCTGGGCTGTCATGCACACGTCCGCAGCCTGCGCCGCGTCTGGTCCGGCCCGTTTGAGGTCGAAGAGGCCATGACGTGGGATCAGTTGGAAACGCTGGAACGCACCCCCGACCTGGATGCCCATATCCAACCCCTCGAAATCGGCCTTGCTGACCTGCCCGAAGTCAAAGCCACCCCCGAAGGCGCCACCCGCCTGCGCAACGGCAACCCCGGCATGGTGCTGGCCAGCGATGTGGACTACGGCGACACCGCCTGGGCGTCACTTGATGGGCAACCCGTGGCGGTCGGGCGGTACAAGGCAGGGGAATTGCACCCAAGCCGGGTGTTTAATCTCGGCTAATTTGCCAATACCCGCGCGTTCTGGGAAATGTCGGCTCTTGAATATGCGCGCACATTCGGCATGGCAAATCCAACACGCTTAAAGATGTAGGGCACTGCGATGGCCGCAAATTTGTCAAATGGAAGATTGTTTCGAGCAGTACTTTTGTGAATGAATAGCTAATACATACACAAAAGGGCTTATGCGCCTTAAGTTACGCCGCGGGTACGCGCTATTTCCAAGCCGCCTCACATGAAACAAACGATGTACCAGCTTCAATGACTTGATGGTCAGAGCACCATCGGGTAAGCGACCTCACATATGCATCGTCTTTGTCTAACTCAGCTTGGACACGAGGCAAAGCCTGTTCAGCTGCCGCTTGTGATTGAAAAATCGCAACTGACCGATACCAACCGTCTAAAAATATCAAGCCCAATTCATAACCTAGTTCTTGAGCGCTATTGATTTCGAATTCAGCGGCCTGAAGCGTTCTGTCTGCGCCAAATATTACAATCCAAGTATTAGTAAATTGATCACCCTGTTGCGGTGCTTGGTCGTCGTCGGCAACGATACTGACGTTCAGCGCATCAACGATCAGGCGTTGTGCAGTTGAATCACAATCCAAGTTCATCAAACATGGAACCTCGTTTAGTAAACCGTCAACCGAGGACTGTGCCTGCAAAGCTTCAGCAGCTTCAGATCGAGTGTAGGAAACAGTCGGGCCGTCGGGGCCTACTTCAAGAGTGATGTCGTGTTTTTCAAGAGCGATGAATATCTCCCTAGCTTTCGCACCAAAAGCATCCGGAAACACCACCAGACAACCTACCAACCCAATTACTATCAGTAGGGTTAAGGCTTGAAGCGACTTCAGAACGGTATCCACTGCCATCATTGATCGGCTACTGCTACAAGTGGAGGAGGTCAACCTTCTATTCAAAGAATGACAAGTTTGGAATATTGCGCACATATCATGACTAATGCACCGCATTCCTAAGCCATGCGAAAAAAGCCTGCGAGTGTGGTGCGTCATACAGGTGCACCAACAATTCACCCGAAACATTCAATCACACTCCAAAATTTATTGTAACAGTTCCACCCGCCAGACCGGAAGCACATGCCCAAGTGCTCAACAGGTCCCACCAGCGAACGGTGTGTTAAATAATCATTAAATAACAATATGTTGATTTGCCCATGGGCAATTTTTTCGGGCGATTTCGCTCACGCGTTCTGACGACAAAGCTCTGGCGGGGTCACAAAAAGCCTGTGACCTGCCCCACAGCCAAACACAGCCATTCCCAAGCGCGTGAGGGCATGTTGCCACCTGCGGCAAGACGGCACAGGTAAGGGTCACCACCAACCAAAGGACCCTGTTATGACCCACTCTTTGCGCCAAGCCACACTCACGGTGCTTTTCGCCGGTGCAATCGCCACCTTGGCGTTCGACATTTTCGGGCAAGCCCTCAGCCCACTATTTGGATATGCCAAGCTCGCTCCGGTGGGTCTGGCGGGGGCCACGTTAAAGACCCTGTTTGGAGCCAACCCCAGTGGGGCAGCATACTTGCTGCACGCCTTTGCAGGTGTTGTGGCCTATGCCGCCGGTTGGGCGTTGATTGCCCGGCCCCTGCAAAAAGCGATCCTGCCACAATTGCCGTGGATCGTGACGGCCGTGGTTTATGGTGTCTTCCTCTGGGCGTTCGCCCTTTATGGCATGGCCCATCTGGTTGCGGGCATGAAACCGTTCCTTGGCTGGTCCGGCATCACCTATGTCGCGCTGTGGGGTCACATCCTGTATGCGGTTGTCGCCGCCTGTGTGAGCGAAGCACGCGGGCTTTCCCTGACATGGGCGAAATCGTCCCACGCCCCGTCTTTGGCCTGATCACGCCCCCCAGCGAAGCGTTCAGGCCAATGCAGCCCCGGTCCTTGTGGCCGGGGCTTTGCTTTGTCACAAAAGGGCTATGACCCGCGCCCAACATGATCCCGGCGGAAAGACACGCCTGCGTTTGCCAGACGGGGTCAGCGGAGATGCCGTATTTTCCGACTGTGGACGATACCGCCACCAGTTGTCACGCGATTGGACCGCCCCCGGACAACGCGCAAAATCCGTGTTGTTTGTCGGCCTCAATCCCTCCGTTGCCAGTGCGGATGTGTCGGACCCCACCTGTCACAGGGAGTTGATGTTTGCCCAAGACTGGGGGTTTACCCGCTATTTGAAGGCCAACATTCTGGACTGGCGCGCCACATCGCCGCGTGACATACCACACGATCCTGCCAAGGCGTGCAGCGCACAAAATATGCCGACACTGCTCCGCTTGGCGGCCGCTGCCGAACTTATTGTGATGGCCACCGGGAATGTAAATTCCCGCTATGCGAGTATTGAATTCAAAAGTGTTGCCGCCTTACAGCAATCTGGCAAACCATTGAAATGTCTTGGTAAAAATAAGTCAGGTCACGCAAAACACCCGCTATATCTGCGCAAAGACACCCGATTAGAGCCGTATTAGCGGCTCCTTCATTGAAACTTTTTCAGAACAGGACATACTGTCAACAATGATTGACAGTTACCCATCTCGAATCCTGATGCTTGGCGCAACCGGTACCGCCGGGCAGGCAACCGTCGCCGCGTTGATTGCGGCCGGGCATGATGTGGTGTGTCTGGTGCGAAACGCGACGCGCGCGCAATCGACCCTGCCCAAAGAGGTACATTTGGTCGAAACTGACACGGCGGACTTGGAGGCATTTCAACAATCGGTACGCAGAATTCAAGCCGATGCACTTGTGTCTTGCTTGGCAAGCCGCACCGGGGCGCCCGAAGACGCCTGGGCCGTAGATTTCACCCTGCACGCAGTGGCGCTGCAAGCTGCAAAATTGGTCGGTCTGAAACATGTGGTTCTGATGTCGGCGATCTGCGTGCAACGTCCCCGCCTTGCGTTCCAATTGGCCAAACGCGCATTTGAAGCCGAACTTATCGGGTCTGGCGTCACATATTCCATTGTGCGCCCGACGGCGTTGTTTAAATCGCTATCGGGTCAGATTGAGCGCGTGCGCACCGGGCGCAGCTTTACGCTGTTCGGCGATGGTATGGGCACCGCTTGTAAGCCCATCAGCGACCGTGATTTAGGGCGTTACATGGCTGGCTGCCTTGCAGATAAATCGCGGTGGAACAAAATTTTGCCGATTGGCGGGCCTGGCCCTGCAATTACACCGCGCGAACAAGGTGACGTCTTGTTCGAACTTCTCGGCCTGCCGCCGAAATTCACCCATATGCCGATTTGGGCCATGTCGGGAATTGTCGCGACGTTGTCCGCAATGGGAAAAGTCAGCAAAGCAATGGACGCGAAGGCAGAATTTGCCCGCATCGGACAGTACTATGCAACGGAATCCATGCTGGTTTGGGACGATGATGCACAACGCTACAGCGCTGATTCAACCCCATCTACGGGTTCAGAAACGCTGTTTGATCATTATCGTGATCTGATCGAAACCGGGCGCAAGGTGGACCTGCGCGAACATGCTGTGTTCTAGAAAAAGAGCCCTATAGGGGGTCTTGTGCCAACTCAGTACGCAATGCAGGCCAGTTTTCATCACCCGTTTTGATAAACCCGGGCACATCTGCGTTCCATGTGTCCTGCACGCCGTCATTGAAGTTGAGGTACAACTTTCCGTCTACGACCGACCAATTGCGCGGCTGTGTGGAGTAAAGCTCTGACTTGGCGGCGACGGCCCATGCGCAGTAACCACCGTACTGGGGCGCAAAGGCTTCCGGATCTTCAGCAACCGCGTCGCGGTTTTGTGCGTTTGAAACATGCCAGGTCACACCTGCCCAGACATACGCATGCTGGGCAGAACCCTGAACCGGCGCATTATCCGTGAAATACGCAACTACGTCCGTACCGCGTATCGCCACACCATCAACGGAAAAATAAGCTCCCGATAACGGAACGCGCGGCAATAGAAATGCCAAGGCGCCGACACCCAGCACCCCGACACCGGCCAGCGCGCCAATCCCAAACAGGATGGTTCGTCTTGTTGTGGAATCCATGACACGTTGCTCCATCCGGTGACGGGACAGAAATATCCTGTCGCGTATATACCCCGCAACCCACCTGACACAGGCGTGATGGTTCGTGCGGTCCCTGAAACAATTAACGCGGGGTAAGGTGAGATTAGCGCCTGTGACCTTCTGAGGACTCATCAGCGGGCGGCCATTTGCGCGCGTCTTCGCCTTTGCGCCACGCATCCACCCAATCGGGCAGCGTGGGTGGATCGCCCTGCACGCCAAGCTCTGCCAAAAGCTCTTCCATCGGGATGCGGGTTCGCCCGCGCCGCGCGCAGTCGCGATAGAGGACACTGGCATGGCAAACATCATCGCGCCAGATCGTATGATGCAGGTACATGAACCGGTCATCAAAACCGATCGCTGCCGAGGTCATCTTGTACTTACGGAACGGCAAAATCCGCCGCTGCCACCGCACGGTTGCGCCCGCCATCGCCAATTGCCATCGATTGCGCCAAATGACACGGATTAATCCGCCGCGCAGCGCCAGCGGAAATCGCCCAAGATCTGTGAAGGTCAAGACGCGCCCATTGTTCATTTCGCCGAACATGTCGATATCCCAGGGCATGCAATAGTGATACGAGACATGCGCATCTGAAGACCCAAGCTTGGGCTGCCGCCATGCAAGCGCCATTTGCCAGATCAATCGGCCAAAAGGGTACAAATCGCGTCTCCATCCTTGCAGACATCAGGACACCATCTGCGTCCGGTGCCTGAACCTAGCCCGAAAGCCGCTTTATCAAACTGTTGCCCTCGGGATTCGCCAGCTTTGGCATGAGGACATGGTTCTGGCCCATGCTGAGATGCCCTTTGCAGGCCGGATACCTAAAATTTCGAAAGTCAGACTGTAAATTCGCCTAAATCTTGCCTGCAAATGTGGCAAACTCACAAAAATTCGCCAGAAAATTAGTCATATCAACCTCAAGCGGTGGCTTTGCACTCGGGCGACTTGGATGTGGCACGCCCGGGTGGCTACCCCTAAAGAGCAGGGTGTCTAGGGTTCCGTCTGAGCAAAGTAGAGCTGGTCCGAGAGACGCCGCCACATTGGCAAAATCCAGTGCGGTACACGGCGGGAAAAAATCCCGGGAGAGCACTGCACGGTTCGGCCGCGTCTCTCTATTGTGTCTTCTCCGGTCGGGCAAAAACCGACATGGAGGTAAAAATGAAACGTTCTGTTATAGCCGCACTGGTGGCGTTGTCACTCACACCGGTGCAAGCTTTTGCCTAAGAAAAAGACAGCTTTCGGGTGGCTTGGTCCATCTATGTGGGCTGGATGCCTTGGGGGTATCTCGAAGACAGCGGCATCATGGATAAATGGGCCGACAAGTACGAAATCGACGTCGAGATCGTACAAATCAACGACTACGTTGAGTCGATCATTCAATATTCAGCAGGTGAGTTTGACGGGGTCACAGCCACAAATATGGACACGCTGTCCATTTCATCAGGTGGCGGCGTCGACACAACAGCGCTGATTGTTGGGGATTACTCCAACGGCAATGATGCGATTATTCTAAAGGGCGAAGGTGGTCTGGCCGACTTGGCGGGCAAACCTGTTAACCTGGTGGAACTGTCTGTGTCCCACTATCTTTTGGCGCGCGGTCTGGACAGCGTTGGGTTGGCCGAACGGGATCTCGCTGGCGTAATCAACACGTCCGACGCGGATATGATCGCGGCCTATTCCACGGATGATGTCCAGGCTGTTGTGACCTGGAACCCGCTTGTGTCTACAATCCTCGAAGAACCTGGTGCCGCCAAACTGTACGACAGCTCGGACATTCCCGGCGAAATTATCGACATCATGTGGGTCAATACCGAAACGCTTGCCGCCAACCCATCTTTCGGCAAGGCGCTAACCGGCGCTTGGTTCGAGTTGATGTCGCTGATGAAAGCAGGTGATGAAGAGGCGTTGACAGCGATGGCAGAAGCCTCTGGCACCGATCTTGCCGGTTATAAAGCGCAGCTTGCCTCGACCGAGATGTTTTGGGACCCCGCCGATGCGGTTGCCTTCACGTCCGATCCAGCCCTGAAATCCACAATGGTGAACGTGGCAGAGTTCCTGTTTGACAAGGGTATTCTGGGCGAAGGCGCGCCAAGCGCTGACTTTGTGGGCGTTGAGTATCCCGACGGATCCACAACAGGCGACGCAGCAAACGTCAAAATGCGGTACGATACGACGTACATGCAAATGGCCGCTGACGGCAAACTCTGAACAGATTGCAGCCCGCCGATTGTGCGGGCTGCTCACTGGACACGCCCATGCGCTGGATCAACCGAAAACCCGGACGCCCCTTGGCGTTCTTCCTGATGGCCCTGCCATTTTTGCTGGTATTGATCGCCTATTCGGTTGCATCTGATGCGCGGCGCGCCGTGAACCCGGCGGACAAACTTTTACCGGCTCCTGCACAGATCGCGCAAACGGCCCAGCGCGTCGCGACACAACCTGACCGGCGCTCTGGGCAAATCGTCTTCTGGAAGGATACCGGTGCAAGTCTGCAACGTTTGGCATTGGGCGTTGCGATCGGGGCTGCAATTGGTCTGACCTTCGGGCTGAGCATCGGTCTGTTTCCCCATCTTCATGCCGGGTTGAACAGCTTCGTCGCCGTCCTGTCGATGATCCCGCCACTGGCCGTGCTGCCGATCCTCTTTATTATCTTTGGCTTGGGCGAGGTGTCCAAGGTCGCGTTAATTGCGATCGGGATCACACCCTTCCTGATCCGGGATCTCGCTGCGCGCACATCTGAACTTCCGTTTGAACAAATCGTCAAGGCGCAGACCCTGGGCGCCTCTTCGGTTGTCATCGCGCTTCGTGTTGCCCTGCCCCAGATCATGCCGCGCCTTATTCAGGCAGTGCGCCTTGCACTTGGACCTGCCTGGCTGTTTCTCATCGCCGCCGAAGCCATCGCCGCTGAAAACGGTCTTGGCTATCGCATCTTTCTGGTGCGCCGCTACCTCGCGATGGACGTCATCCTGACCTACGTGATCTGGATCACCCTGCTTGCGTTCCTTATTGATTGGGCGCTGCGCCAAACCTCCCGCCGCTTTTATCCCTGGGCAGAGGACGGGCTATGAGCTTTGTCAGCGTCACAGATGTCTTTCAGTCCTATGACGACCGCCCCATTCTCGAGCGGGTGAATGTCACAGTCCAAGAGGGTGAGTTTATCTCAATCGTTGGGGCCTCGGGCTGCGGAAAATCCACGTTTCTGCGCATCCTTCTGGCACAGGAAAACCCGACCCGCGGCGAGGTACGGATTGCGGGCGCAGCCCCGGCACAAGAACCGGGACTGGATCGCGGCGTGGTGTTTCAAAAATACTCTGTTTTTCCGCATATGACCGTGCGCGACAATGTGATTGCGGGCGAATGCCTGCGTCGACCGTGGGGACGGTTCTTTGGCGCGCAGTCCCAAGCCGCCAAAGACCGCGCCAATGAAACGCTTGCGCGGATTGGGCTGGATCATGTGGCCACCAACTATCCAGCGACGTTGTCCGGCGGCATGCAGCAACGGCTTGCCATTGGCCAAGCGCTGGCCGCAAAGCCGCGCGTTTTGCTGCTGGACGAGCCCTTTGGCGCGCTTGATCCCGGAACCCGGCTCGCCATGCATGACTTTTTGCAGGATTTGCGCGCGCAAACGGGCATGACCGTGTTCATGGTCACCCATGACCTGGAAGAAGCGTTCAAACTTGGCGACCGCGTGCTGGTCTTCGACAAACCACGCTGGGACCCAGACGATCCATCCCGTTTCGGCGCAACCATCACCTATGACTTTGATGCGCGCGATGGCGGCATCCCATTCCAACGCCTAGAGGAGGACACCCATGTTCTTGAAGAACACTGACAGGTCGCGATCGCATCACCCCCGCGACCTCCGCCAGCGCGAGGAGCGCTTTCACCACCCGGACATGACCAAGCTGCAAGGCTGGAAATCCATGCAGGCCGAGGCAGACATCCCCGGCGACCGGTGGGATCAGGAACGCCGTTGTGCATTGCGCATGGGCCTGACGGGTGCGGAAAGCATTGAAGACAAATCCATCCCCACATTCGCGCGCGGGGAACTGCCCCACTATGCGGGCATCAACACCTTTCTTAAAGCACCCTACGCCGAAGACGTAACAGAGGTAAAAGACTATGACGCCACAGTTCTTGGGATCCCGTTTGACGGGGGGACAACCTATCGCGCTGGAACTCGGTTTGGTCCGCAAGGGGTACGCAAAATCAGCGCGCTTTACACACCGTACAATTATGAAATGGCTGTCGACCTACGCGAACAGATGACGCTGTGTGATGCCGGAGATGTGTTCACCATCCCTGCAAATATCGAAAAAACGTTCGACCAGATCAGCCGCGCTGTCAGTCACGTGGCCTCGTCCGGGTCGCTGCCGATCATGATTGGTGGCGATCACTCAATCGGATTCCCTTGCGTGCGCGGCATCGCGGAATGCACGTCCAAGAAGATCGGGATCGTGCATT
>ERZ1740067.2728-NODE-2728-length-10486-cov-6.829834_pt1 | contig 10486 bp, 12 predicted proteins | sample MGYA00581736_ERZ1740067 | MGnify/ENA primary metagenome ERZ1740067 (study PRJEB43018, sample SAMN04849236) | marine metagenome | isolation source: floating plastic debris | place: Pacific Ocean | collected 2008-08-27 | study: EMG produced TPA metagenomics... | reverse complement strand
CATGCCGCAAAGCGCGCAGGCACAGGCCTTCCGCACTGTTGCCAAGCAGCTGATCGCAGACGGAAACGCATGACCGAGCCGACCTTCCCACCGCTGCTGAAAGGAGAGCGTGTCGATGGCGCGCTCGCCCCCTTCACCAAAGCCTGCGCGCAGGCCGCGCTGGGCTGCGATGCGGGCCTCGTCTTCTACAAGATCACCGACAGCCACCTGCGCGCCGCCATCGTGTTCGCCCCTGAAGTTCCGTTGGAAGAGGCGATGGCGATGCTGCCCGTCTGCGGCGTCGGCTACCAGAACGCGCTGGGCGCGCTCGCCCCGCCCGAGGTCGCCGTGCATCTCGACTGGGCCGGTCCCATCACGGTCAATGGCGCGTTCTGCGGCACCCTGAAAGCCGCCGCCGACACCACCGATCCCAAGGCCGATCCGCAATGGTTGGTGATTGGGCTGGATGTCCCGCTGACCCCCGATACCGACGATCCCGGCCTGCCCCCCGACCGCACCTCGCTTTTCGATGAAGGCTGCGTCGAGGTGGACCCGACCCGCCTTCTGGAAAGCTGGTCGCGTCACACGCTCGTCTGGGTGAACCGCTGGTCTGACGAGGGCGTCGCCCCGCTCCACGCCGAATGGCGCGGTCTGGCCCGCAATATCGGCGAAGAGATTGAGATCATGGGCAAAAAAGGAACCTTCCTTGGCGTCGATGAACGCTTCGGCCTGCTGCTGCGCGCCGGTGACACCACCGATCTGATCCCCCTCTCAACCCAGTTGAAGGACGCCTGAGCCATGAAATTCGACACCAAGACTGAGATGAAACTCGCCCGCGCCATCCACTTTGATGAAAGCGACCAGCGGGTCTTCCACAACCCCGCCCGCACTGGCGAATGGTGCATTTCCGGCGGTTTTGAGTTCTCCAACTGGTCCGAGGCCGACCTGACCGGCAAGGCCCGCCAAGCCTTCTCCAACGGCTGGCTTGGCTTGGAAACCTTCGGCCGCGTCACCTTCGTCGCCGTGACCGTGGTCGAGGAAAACGAGGTCGAAATCCTCACCGCCGCGCTGGCCGATCATTTTGTCGCCCTGTATGGAGCCCCTTCCGTCGATGCCGCCATGCCCGCCGCCCGCGAGGAAGTCGCCCACATGATGGAGCTTTGCGAGGACCAGGATCCGAACACGCTTCTAACCGTCGCCCGCGAGTTGACCGAAGCCGGCGTCAAAGAAAGCTTCCGCATGATCGAACCGCAGGATGCAGGCCTCGACCAGTTCGCCATCCACGGCGATATCGAAGGGATGGACCCAACGGGTGGACACGGGCATTAGGTCCGCCCCGGACTTGATCCGGGACCTCGTGTCAAATGTGCTAAATTGGATCACTTCGCCACTGCTTCAGCCAAAAGCGAACAGAGCTTTGGCTCTTTGGTTTTGGTCTGCCCCAAGCCCCTGATATAGTTAGAATACGTTTCCCGATCACATCCGAGTACCCGACAAATCGGTCAAACGCGGAAAGACCGAGAAATCCTCAATCCGAACCACGACATATATCGGCGTCCAAAATGCTTGAACAGATTTCCCGCGTCAGGCTTTCAACACGCAGCATACGCTCCTCAAGTCGTTCTTCCGGGGCGCTCATCTTCCAATAGATGCTGACATGTGCGGTAAGAGGGCGCCGCATCCGGCAGAAAAAGGTACCGTTCGGAGAGTATGGCTCACGACAAACCGCAGAGACCAATCCGACGCCGGGGCTAGAAGTTGTCTTTAGGATTTCATTCTCCGCGATTGGATAGTTTTTGTTTGTCTCTGCGACGGGAATGCTGAAGTAACCAATCCGGATTCCATCTGGAGTAAAGATACCTGCCTCGAACTGGTAACCGTATGAATCGCCGTTTTTGAAACCTTGACAGATGCGGGCTTCCCAAGACTGGGCCGTTCCTTCACGGCAGAGATCATAGAACCTATTGCGTGTGTTGATCGTAAGGGCTTCAATGTTCAGAACCTTGGTTCCATTGGACGTTGCGCGGCAAATCTGCCGTCGATCTCGTACGCTGAACAAATGTCGCGCGTCTGCGCGTAAATCCTGACCCAGATAAAGACTGACCACATGACTCCACGGAGCGGCACCCGCCACATCGGAAAGCGTAAACGAGATCGGCCTGTCCGTACAAGAGACCGGCGCAGCGCGCCGGTCCCATTTTCCATAGAGAATTATTCCTGCGTAAGTGCCCGGTAGCGCAAGTACGCCAACTATATTTGCCGCCAAAAGCCATCTCCCGCTTAGCCCGCCAGATCGAAGTGCAAGTACAACGGCGCGGGCAATGACAGGAATTGGGACAAGGTAGATCAAAACATCGATCCACAGATTTCCGAGCATCACGAGTGACGGATGGACATCCGATGCGTCAAAAACCGCGATGCCAGTCACAACGCCAATCTGAATCAAGAGATAAAAAGCACAAAGCGCAACGAAGGTGCGCCAAGTGGGCATCGCGAACGGGACGGAGACAAGAATGAAGGTTAATAAAAGAAGGGCGAGAAGCATTTTGTCCTGAATGGGGCAATAACGATGATTTGGATATACTGCGTAGGTGTTACTGATCTGTTGAAGTCAACGGTATGGGGTGTGATGTTTCCGTTCTTTTCATCTTGCCGCATCGACGCAGAGCAAGATGAATGGAGACCAACGCTAAACCCTACTCCTCAATCCCCTTAATCAAATCTACCCTGACCCCATGCCGCCCGCCTTCAAACTCCGCCGCTAAAAACGCATCCACTACCGCCAGCGCCAGACCTTCACCTAGCACCTACGCTCTGCTGCATATGCTGCACTCGCCTACCGCAGCTCAATCGCCGCGTGATCGCTTGAAAGTACAATTCGTGTTTTGCCCGCCATGAGAGGTCCCCGTCGGTCAAAATCCCGGCCAGCGCTGCCAGCCGTTTGCCAGAGCCTTACAGCCCCCCGCGCGCCAGCTACCCAAAACCCAAGGCTCAGGCCGCCCCATCCGGCACAGATCGCAAATCCGGACGGCCCCCGTGATGCCGATCTCGGCAGTTTGCGAAAGCTCGGCAATTCAAACGCGTCTGCGGCGCTGTAATCGACCTTATACCCGATATCCGCAAACGCGCCGAGTGACAGGCGACTGATCCGGTGATTTATGCCTGATAGGAACCCGGTCAGTAATTCATCGCGAAAGATCAACGCGCGCCAATGGCCTTCCCGCGTGCCGGGCCCGCCCGTGTTCGCAATCGGCACCGGGCGGGCGCAACCACGCGTCTTATCGCATCTTCCGCTTTTCCCCACTTGCCCCGAGCCGTCTTGGCTACTGAAGACATCGAAAGGAACACGCTATGAAAGCTGTTGGGATTACCCATTACCGCTCCGTCAACGAAGATAGTATTTTTGTTGATTTAAGCCTGCCAAAACCTGAGGCCAAAGGCCGGGACCTCCTAGTCGCGGTGAAGGCGGTTTCCGTAAATCCAGTTGACACGAAGGTCTGCAAAGGCGGCGGCGACAAGGTCGAAACGCCACCGCGCATTCTGGGGTGGCCGGGCATGGATCGACCTCTGGTACGGGCTGCCTACGACGGCGGTCCGTTTCAATATATTTCAATGGTCTTAGCGGCTGTTTCTGACCGGCGAGCGGCCTCTTGATTCACGCGGGACAAAGTATGCGAATAGTTGGTAGGTTTCGTGTCTCCATGACTGCTTATCCGGTCCGCCATGCCCTCCCACACCGACAATCCGACGTTGACCAGTTTAGCATGTCAAACAATACCGCGCTGCATCCTATGACCGCTGTGAGCCATAGTCTGCGTCTTTGGATTTCTGGCTGCGTGCGCTCGCAGCACAAGTCTTTGGTGCAGGCGAATAAATTGATGCGGTCGTGGGGCAGGCGATGCTGCTGCTCTTACACTATGCGAAAGAAGATCGCGGCGTTTCAAAGGAACTATTCGGTATCACACAGTCCTTGTTCGGCCAGGTATCGGACAAAAAGCAATGTCAGGCTCTCACGGCGCGATTTATCCGGCCAAACGGCATAGATACCCAACGGCCGCAATGTCCAGTCAGGGATCAATCGGACCAAGGCCCCTTCCGCAATGCCACGTTCTGCAAGGAACGAGGGCAGGATTGTCGCCCCCATGTTTTGTGTCGCTATGTGATAGAGCGCATCAATGCTATCGACTTCAATCTGGGCTTGGCCCGTTACCTTTTCGACCTTACCCGCCGGAGACGTAAATTCGGATGTGTCAGCGCGTTGTTGGTAGCGGATCCAGTCCCAATCCTCTAAATCCGAAGGCCGCTTGGGTATCTTACGTTCGCGGACGTAGTCGGTACCGGCCACAAGATACCGTTGCCCGTCTGCCAATTTGCGCGACATCATTGTGCTGTCATCAAGCCAGCCGACGCGGATGTTCAAATCAAATCCATCTTCGATCAGCCCCATCGGTTTGTCAGAATAGGTCACTGAAAACGCGACATGTGGATGAAGCCGTGCGAAATTTGCAACCGCGGTAGATAGCGGCCCAGCTGCTAAAAACGCGGGAATTGAAATCCGAAGCGCGCCGACCGGTTCCATTGCTAGCGCGTTTAACTCGTTCAACCCTGCCTCAGCACTCCGCATCATTTCCACCACCCGGGCGTAGAAGATGCGGCCTTCATTGGTCAGGCTGATCTTGCGCGTCGTCCGGTAAAGCAAGGTCACGCCAAGATAGGCTTCAAGCTCGGAGACGGTTTCGCTGATCCGCGAAGGGGCCAGGCCAATATCCTTTGCGGCGGCACGAAACGATCCTTCGTCCACAACCCGTGCGAAAATGGCCATTTGTCTGAGGTGGTCAATCATTGTTCCGCTTTTCGGATGAGTTTCTTCTGCAATGAGTGGATAGTCGAATTATGCACTGAAACCTAGTCTTTGATGACATCTCGGGAACACGCCTTCACGCTAAAGCACAAAGCCACGCCTCTTGAGCCAGTTCCCGCAGAGCTTGATGCTTAATCGAAGGAGGGAACCAATGTTAAATCTCAAAACCACAGGCCTTGCATCGCTTTTGTGCGCGGCTGCATTCACTTCAGGGGCTTTCGCCCAGGATGCTGCGCTAGACCTGAAGTTCGCCGGTGCGCTCGAATTCTCGGACACCGGCACGTTGTTCGTTGGCGATAACTACAACGGAGCGATTTACGCATTTGATATGTCGGACGGCGCGGCACCAACGCAGGTCGCGCCGGTCAATATTGGCGATATCGATGTCAAGATCGCGGACACATTGGGGGTGCCCAAAAGTGCGCTGGCCATCAATGACATGGCCGTTCATCCAATCACGGCAGAGATTTACATCTCCGTCTCGCGGATCGGTAATTTCAAATCTGCCCCCGCCATCATGAAGGTGGCGCAGGATGCAAGCATTTCTATGCTCGACCTCGCCAGTGTTCCTTTCGAGGTGCAGGCGTTGGATCACTACCCAGATCAGGAGACGACGTTCAGACCACGCGGTTTGGGTCAGGGTGAACCGCTGATCCGTGATATCGCCAAGGGTGAGATTACGCTCAGCTCGCTCGCGATCATGGATATGGAATACCATGAGGGAGAGCTTTTCGTCGCGGGTGTGGCTTTCGACAATTTCCTGTCGACGCTGCGCCGCATGTCCTACCCGTTTGATGGGTCGCAAAGCGCCGCGAATGTCGAGATGTACCATATCTCTCACGATCAATTCGAAACCCGCGCGCCCATTCGGGCCATGTCGATCCAAAAGGTGGATGGCAAGACACAGCTGGTCGCTGCTTATACCTGTAGCCCGATTGTTCTGATCGATCTGGAAGAGATCGTGGACGGCGCAAAGATCTCGGCGCGTACACTGATGGATTATGGCAACGGCCAGCCCTTGGATCTGGTGTCATATTCGGCGCAGGGCGAAGAGATGCTGTTTTTGACCAGCAACAGCCGGTCGCCTCACGTCATCCCGGTGTCCAGCCTGAACGACGCGCAGACCTACACGAAAGGCGACCTGCCTGAGGGCGGCAAATCCGACATGATGCCAATCATGCCTGTGGGCGATACCGGCAAGGCGGTTATGTTCGATGGGATGTCTTTGCAGATCGACAACCTGGGTGACGCCCTTTTCGTATCGCTGACGCGCGACATGTATACCGGAAGCCTGAACATGGATTCGAACTTCAATGGCTTCCCCAACCGGCTGCATAACCTAGTGGCTGAGTTCGATTTTCCGCAATATTGGGAAGACGAGTAGGGCTGTGATATGAAGCGGACTGTTCTGCTCCTGACGGTCTGTTTCGCCCTAAAAAGCTGGTCGGCTGCCCTTGCACAAGAGGGCGGTTTGACCCTGCCGGATCAGCCAGACGATCAGTTAAGCCTGATGTTGCCATCAACGCCCGTCGACAGCAAACCGCAGCAGCTTTTGCAGGTTTTTGTCGGACCATCGAAGCTGTGCTGCGCCGACAAGACCCCAATTGCCGGTGCTTATCATCTGGATGGCGATATGCTCATTTTTGATCCGGCCTTTGATTTTATCGCAGGCCAAACTTACACGGTGCAGTCGCATGGTGAAAATGCCTATCTGACCGAGTTTGTTATAGCGGCGGACGATGCCCTGCCGCCCCCCGAAGTCATCGCGATTTATCCAAGTGGGTCGGTACTTCCAGAAAATACGCTGCGGTTATACATTCAGTTCTCGACCCCCATGATGCCGCATCGCTCCGATGAGTTCATTCGCCTGCTGAACGCAGATGGCGTTGCCGACACCGCCGCCTTCATGTCCTTTACTCAAGAGCTATGGAATGCGGATCGAACGCAATTGACCTTGCTGATGGATCCGGGCCGCATCAAACGCGGTGTGGCGCAAAACACGGAATTGGGGCCAGCACTGCTGGAGGGTGGCGCATATGCCATCGTGATTGATGGCGGGTGGCCCGGCGCAATTGGAGATCAAAACACCACCCGGTTCGAAAAACCATTCACGGTTTCGCACCCGCTGCGCAGCCTCCCTTCTGTCGATCTTTGGGACATTGATGCACCGCAAACAGCCAGTGTGGCTCCGCTGACCATTACATTTGACCGACCTTTCGATCAGCAACAGGTGCGAAGTCTCATCACAGTCCGTAACACAGATGGACATCCCATTCGCGGAACAATTGTCCTGACAGATCATGAGCAAACATGGCAGTTCACCCCGGATACGCCGTGGTCTGAAGGTGATGTTCAAATCGTGGTTGATACAAAGCTTGAGGACGTCGCAGGTAATAATTTCCGGGACTTACTCGATCATATCTATGCAGCGGAGACCACGGCGGTGGATCAAGCGCAAATCACGATAGACGTCACGCTTAATCCGTAGGGCACTTCTGATTGATCTGAATGGCCGAACTATATCTTCTGAAATAAGCGAATAGGCAAAGCAATTGCAGCTCAATACGTTCTCCCAAACAACCGGAGAACTGACCTTTGCAAGCCACCGCGTCCTTTCAAACAAACCAAGCAAATCGCTATCTCGTGATGTTGTGCGATCACTTTGGCAAAAAGGTCAAAGCGGGCTGCGAGGGCAGCACTGGCTGGGTAACCTTTCCGATTGGGCAGTGCGAGATTGCGGCGAATGATCGTCGACTGATGTTGATGGCGTCGGCGGATGATAAGACCCGTCTCGATCAAGTCATCAAGGTCGTCACCAGCCATCTCGAGCGGTTCGCCTTTCGCGAAAATCCAAATCTGGACTGGTCTGACCCAGCGGATTCATCTGCAAAACTCACGAACAACAGGAGCATCTGACATGAACCGCAGAACACTCATGAAAACCTCAATCGGCACCGCATTGGCGCTGATCCTCGCAACCCAAGTAGGAGCACAAGATATGGACGAGACAAGCCAAGCCAGCTTTGACACCGTGATGGCATTTATGGCCGCAATGGGCGAAGGTCCGGATGCCATGTCACCGCTGATGGCAGACGATATGGTCTGGCACAACGAAGGCGACAGCACGTTGCCCTGGATCGGCGAGACGATAGGCAAGGAAGCGATCTTTGAATTCCTCGGTGTCTTCGGGGCCAACCTGCAAACCACCAAATGGGAAAATACCGACGCCTTTGCATCCGGTGATACCGTCGCGGTCTTTGGCGTCATGAACGGCGTCACCCCGCATTCTGGGCAAGAGATTGGCGAGTTTTCCTTCGCGCTACGCGCCAAAGTCCGCGACGGACAAATCGTCCTTTGGCACTGGTTCGAAGATAGCTTTGCCGTCAGCCAAGCCTATCACGGCCGCAGCTAAGGCCGCTGCAAACGGCATATATTTTCAAGCATCAGGAGCACGATAATGGTCTGTACTAAAACGATACTCGCGAAGGCCCTTTTGACCAGCGCCGCCTTCACATCAGCTGCATTGCCTGCGTTGGCGGACACAGCCACTACCCTGACACAAGCCGTCAACTTCTTTGAAAACGCTCAAGCCACGGGCGGCAACCCAATGACCGTGGACGTCAAAGGGCCGGTCCAGATCACCGATGCGGTGGAACTGCCCGGCTTTGCGTTCGCGGTCTACGATGTCGATGTCACTGGCGATCGCCTGACCATGACCCTGATCGCTGAGTTGGAAAAATTACAGATCACACAGTACGACGATACGACATTCGATCGCTACTATTTTGCTTTCGATCAGCCCGTGACATCTGCCGCCTTGTCCGACGCCACCGACGAGAGCTTCAGCGCAACCGTCGATATAATCGCCCCTGGCACAACCGTGTCATCTGCCGGTGCTTTTGTTGATGGCCTCGCGACCGACTTCACATTCGAAAACGGCGGTATCTTAATTACCGTCGGGGCCGGCACTGACCTGACGAAGATCAGAGCAAATGGTGGGTCAATAACGGAGGACTTCTAGTCGAAACGATCGCCGGGTGCGGAATGGCGTCTTTGAATGGATCGGTCTGATGAATACCTCCACGTAAACATACGGTCTTGCTGCCATCAAAGCACTGTTATCCGTCACCTTGCTTGCTTGCACCACGGCAGAGGTCGTCTTCGCGCATCTGTTCATCATTGGCCCATCAGCCTTTCCCGCTTTGATCCTTGGCGCGCTGTCAGTGGTTCTCGCCTATGCTCATCGCAATCAATTGGCGCGTTGATGCGCCTCACAAATCACCCAAGTCGGAACTGACCCTATGACATTTCAGAAAAACGACCGTGTGCCACGCATCCTTATCGGAGTTCCCGCACATGCAATGGCTGCCTTCACAGTCCCCGCCTATCCAAACCCGACATTGAACCCTGGGCTTGCCGACCTGACCGGGCCCGCCTTGCCGCTGGGTAGCACAGCAGGCGCATTCCTTGGCCGGCAACTGACATTGATCCTGATCGCATTGATCGGAGCGGTCGTTGGCCAACGGCATCTGGTGATGATTGGCGGATTTGCCTTGATGTTCATGAACGGCCATGATGCGATTTTCATGGGATTGATGGGCGGCCCTGCCGCGGCTGCCACCGCTGGCCTGGCATTCGCGATTACCGCCGCCATTGCGATTTCACTGGTCTGGCTCAAGCCCGACCTTTCATTTCAAGGGGCGCACTGATGGGCAAGGGTTTGGAACACGTCCGCGACATCTATCTTGACGGTATCGCGGGGGGTAACGCCCGCGACGCTGTCTTGCGCAACACGGGCCACCGCTACACGCAGCATTCAACCGGCGTCGCCGATGGGGCCGAAGGGTTTCTGGCTTTCTTCGAGCCCTTCCTTGCGCGCAACCCCAAGCGCGAGATCGAAATCGTGCGGATCTTCGAGGATGGGCCTTGGGTATTTTGCAGCGCCTATCAATCTCTCAACGATGGCGAGGCTGAATGGGTCACGATGGACATGTTCTACACCGATCCTGACGGTCTGATCCTTGAACACTGGGACACGATTGCGCCCTATACCAAAGACACCAAATCCGGCGCTGACATGGTCGGCGGGACACGCGACATCGATCTGAGTGCGGATACACTGGCCAGCAAAAATCTGGTTCTCGAATACACCAAGCAAGTGCTGCAAGAGCGTCAATTCGACAAAGCTGGGCAGTTTGTCTCTGACACGATCACCCAACACGCCCAAGCCATTGGCGCAGGTTTGGTTGGCCTGCAAACATGGCTCGCCTCAGACGATGCAGGCACCTATGAGATGCTGTTCCAGTTGATTGGTCAGGGCGACTTTGTCGTCACCTACGGCAAGCGCCACGCAAACGGCAACGATATCGCCGTGTTCGACCTCTACCATGTGGCGGATGGCAAAATCGCCGCACACTGGATGAACGAAGAGATCATCAGCCCCCGCGCGGCGTGGGGCAACTCGGGCAAGTTCTGATCGAAAGGAAGGTAAAGATGGCTTTGCTGTCGAAAGTCGCACAAGTCGCGCGCAAAGCGGTCGGGCGATCCGGCCCGCGCCTGTTAACCGTAAAAGAAGCATGGCGGCTCACACCCAACATGATCCGGGTCGTGTTCGCAGGCCCAGAACTGGCCGGGTTCCCCGAAGGC
>ERZ1740067.2727-NODE-2727-length-10487-cov-12.451400_pt1 | contig 10487 bp, 9 predicted proteins | sample MGYA00581736_ERZ1740067 | MGnify/ENA primary metagenome ERZ1740067 (study PRJEB43018, sample SAMN04849236) | marine metagenome | isolation source: floating plastic debris | place: Pacific Ocean | collected 2008-08-27 | study: EMG produced TPA metagenomics... | reverse complement strand
TATCCGAATACTGTGTCGACACCCTGATCCTTCAGGGCTTGGACTACCATTTTCGCTCCGGTCATCTGACGTGTCATCGCTCATGCTCCGTTTACAGACACTTCTTTTCGATACGCATAAAAAAGCCCCCGGTGGTCAGTCGGGGGCGCATGGGGTCCTATTAAGGTTCCGTGTTACCGGCCCATGCACCTTTCTCCTACAATGACGACTAGGTCGCGCATTTGACGTAGCTCCTTCTCGCGTGCGGGGACATTATGAGTAAGGGCCGGGGGCGTCAACAGGGAGTCGTCGAAAAACAGTACCTCAGGACACAAAAATCTTGGCATTTATTGCGTGCCTGTGGCTAGTTGGCGAAATAATCTGAAAATGAAGCAGTAATCAGCCCAAATTTCAGCGTGAGCGCAGGCGCTGTGCATTTGCGCGCGCAAACGTGAGTTGTGGTGAACGGCGTGTGCGGGCAAACTAAACTCATTGGTTCAAAAACCCTGAGGGAGGGTCGCCATGCTTGGAAAACAAATCACACGGGTCGGGTCTTTCACGATGTGCCATGCCGTCGTTTTGATGGTGGCGCTCGGGGCTGCAGGCTGGATTAACCCCAATTTGAAAGACGCAGATTTTAGCGCCGCACCGATTTCCACGGAAACTGTCGTATCAAATGGCGCAGGCACGTATCACGTCATGCGCGCCACGCTTGTTTTCATGTTCGATTGCGATAAGGCGGATAAGGGCGCTGACGTCTAAACTGACTATTAGCCGTTTACTCCGGTTCCTTGCAGGACCCCGTGTTCAAGCGCGTAACGGGTTAGTCCGGCGGTTGAGCTGATCCCCAGCTTGCGCTTTATGTTCTTTCTGTGCGTTTCGACGGTGCGCACAGAGATGTCCAAAGTGATCGCTACTTCTTTGTTGGATTTGCCTTGGGCCAACTCCAAAAGGATCGTCTGCTCTCTATTCGTCAACTGTTCGCGCGCGCCATGTACGTCAGGGGCAAGAGCCCCTTCGGCACCGGTGCAAAGATATTGTTCGCCCCTCATAACAGCGTCGATGGCGTTCTTGATCTCTTCGGTAGGGACGTCCTTCAGGACATATCCCTTAGCGCCATGACCCAAAGCGGTTGAGATGTATTCAGGCGTGTCGTGCATGGACAGGATCAGCACGCGCGTTTCGGGGCGCCGTTCCAAAACAATCTCGGTTGCCGACAGCCCATTCAGGCCCGGCATGTTCAGGTCCATGAGCACAACATCGGGTGACAATGTCTCAAGCTGATCGATCAGAGATTGTCCGTTGCTCAACGTCGCCAGCACGTCGATATCATCATAACTGTCAAGGATCGCTTCGATCCCCTCTGCAACCATCGGATGGTCGTCGACCACCACAACACTAGTGCGTTCGCTCATGCAGGAGCCTCGGTTAAGTTAACACGCCTGCGGTCTTCTGGCGGCAGGATATGTGTCAGCGGAATTTCGGCTTCGATACTGGTGCCACTGGAAGAAGACAAGACGCGCAGCGTTCCCCCAAGCTGGTCGATCCGTTCCTGCATATTGCGCAGGCCGATACCAGGACGGGCCGTTGTCTGGTCTGCTGCGAACCCATGCCCGTCATCTTGCACGCGCAATGTCGCGCCATCGCGATGTCCGCGAAGATCAATTTTCACATGTTTGGCCTGCGCGTGACGTTCAACATTGGTCAAGGCTTCCTGCGCAATGCGATAGAGGGCGATTTTCGCGTCCTGATCGAGCCGGTTGCGGAACACCACAGTGTCAAAATCGGTCTCGATCCCGGTCCGCGTTCGAAAATCCTCGCTCAACGATTTGATGGCGGGGCCAAGGCCCAGGTCATCCAGAACGCCTGGTCGCAGGTCGCGGCTGATCCGGCGCACCTCTGTGATCGCGGTGTTGAGGTTATCGATCCCTTTCTCAAGCGGGTCATTCGCAGCAGCATTACCTTTGCGAGAACGCCTCAACGCAACATCCAGGGCATATTTGACCCCAACGAGGATCTGGCTGATCCCGTCATGCAATTCGCGCGCCACGCGACCGCGTTCCTCTTCCTGTGCGTCTAGAACTCTTTGGGTCAGCTCGCGCAGCTTTGCGTCGGCCAGTTTGCGTTCGCGCACATTCAAGAACACGCCAGACATGAAGACCATCAACAGGGCAGCAAGCGTAATTACCGAGATATAGATGAATGTCTGCTGAACCCGCGCTTCAACCTCGGCGCGGGCTGCAGCGACCGATGCGACCACGTCATCGATGAATACCCCGGTACCGACAGCCCAACGCCAACTTGGGAATGAGGTCACATAGGTGATCATCCGCGCCTCTTCCCCGGTCGACGGTTTGGGCCAAAGATGTTCGACATAACCAGCCCCCGAGCGGGCCGTGGCAATAAATTCCTGTACAACGGGCGTGCCTTCGCTGTCTTTCAGGTCAATCAGGTCTTCATTGATCAAATCGGTCTGTCGAGGACTGACGATATTCACGCCTTCATAATCATAGACGAAAAAGAAGCCTTCATCGCCGTAGATCATGGCGCTCAGGATTTGTGCGACCTGATTGCGCGCATCCTCATCGTCCGGAGCAGCAGATCCGTAGATAAAGTAAAATCCATTGCGAGCCTGCGTTACATAATTGCGCAACTCTCGCTTTTTGGCTTCGATCAACTGGGTTTCGAGCGCGGCAATTTCACGATCCGCCATGGAGCGGGATTGATTTGCCACCAAAAACGCGATCGCAGCGGCAGACAAAACCAACGGTACTGAGGCAAGAAAGAAAAGCCTCTGCCCGTTGGTGATCCGAAGACGATTAAGTGACCAAGCCATGACAGGTCGCTATCCCATGCGATTTACGAATCAAAGTCACGTTGTTGCGGTCTAGGCCGCAGCACGCCTAGGTTTTTATCCAACTTCCCACATTTTTGCACAAACATACGTAGGACTGGGTATTTGCTTACGACTTTTGTCTGAGTAGTGTCGCCGCACTTAACGATCCGCGCAAACAGCGGAATGGCTGCGTTGCGCATCCAATTCAAGGGGAGGAAATTCATGGATCGTCGTAAATTCCTACGTGCGTCAACTGTCGGTGCGGGTGCTGCCGCAGCTGCTACTCTGGCAACACCACTCGTTGCTCAGTCGACGCGCACACTGACTATGGTCACATCCTGGCCACGTGGTTTTGCCGTTCTTGATGACGCGGCAACCTATTTTGATACTATGGTGCGCGAAATGTCTGGTGGCAGCCTTGTCATCGACAAGAAAGCACCGGGTGAGCTTGTTGGCGCGTTCGAAGTCTTTGACGCGGTATCGTCCGGTCAGGCTGACCTGTACCACTCTGCTGATTACTACTTCATCGGTCAGCACCCGGGTTACGCGTATTTCACAGCCGTACCATTCGGCGGCACAGCGCAGGAAGTGTCGAACTGGTACTACCATGGCGGTGGTGAAGAACTGCATGATGAGCTGGGTTCGATCTTCAACCTCAAAGGCTTGCTTGCTGGTAACTCCGGTTCGCAGTCTGGTGGTTGGTTCCGCAACGAGATCACATCTGCTGACGACTTCAACGGTCTGAAGTTCCGTATGCCGGGCCTTGGCGGTCAGGTTCTGACACGCATGGGCGCGTCGGTGCAGAACATTCCAGGTGGTGAACTCTATCAGGCGCTGTCGTCAGGCGCACTTGACGGTCTGGAGTGGGTTGGCCCAATGGCTGACGAACGCGCCGGTTTCCAGGAAGTCGCGAAAGTCTACTACACCGCCGGTTTCCACGAGCCGGGTTCGGCACTTGCGTCGTCTGTGAACCTTGATGTCTGGAACGAGCTTAGCGACCAGCACAAAGCGATCCTGCGTTACGCCTCCATGGCGACAACGCAGTACCAGCTGTCCGAAACACTTGCGAACAACGGTGCCGCTTTGGCGCGTCTGCAGTCGCAGGGCGTCAAGACGCTTCAGTTCTCTGACGATGTTTGGGATGCGTTTGGTGCGGCGTCTGCCGAAGTCATGGACGAAAACATGGGTGATGAGCTTTTCGCTAAAATCCGTGCATCGTTCGAGGAAAGCCTCGCAACCTCCGCGTCCTGGATCAATAAGTCCGACGGCTACTACGTATCGCAGCGCGTCCGCGTGCTCGGCGGCTGATTTCGCACATCGCGATGAAAAGACCGAGGGTTCCTGCATCGCAGGGACCCTCATTGGCGTATAACGCCCAAGTACGGATGCCCATCTGATACGGCGCATCACGTGAAAAACGGGGGAGAACCATGGAAGAGGTCCACGCGGTCAGCTTTGGCACAGCCTTAGCGGCATTTGGGAGCGGGATTGTCTGGGTGCTGCAAAACATTGCGCTCTCATTTTACAATTTCGGATACGCAATCACACATCCACAGCTCTGGCTCGATTGGAGCGACAAAGAAGCGATCATGCGCTTTGTCTATTACGGTGGGTCTGTCGAATTCTTCTTTGTGGTCTTCACCACCTTCTTGATCGTCACGGCCGTTGGCCTCTGGCGAAACGATTTCATGTGGCTTTGCGTGCGCGGGCTTGAAGGGATGGCCAACAGTATTGGCCGACTGTTCGCCTGGGCGGGCCTTCTTATGGTCATTCAACAGACCATTATTGTGTTCATGCAACGGATTTTCACACGCCCCGATATCTCGATGGGGTTCGGTATTCCTGTTGCATTCGATATCTCTTGGTGGGCCGAAGAGCTTAAGCTTTACAATGCCTTGGTGGTTACGCTTTGCCTGACCTACACGTTTGTGCAAGGCGGCCATGTGCGCGTCGACCTGATCTATTCTGCCGTGTCTCACCGCACAAAACGGGTGATCGATATGGTGGGCAGCATCATCTTTATGATGCCCATGGCGATCCTGATCTGGCTCTACGCCTGGTTCTTCATGTGGCGCCACCTAATTGTGCCGAAACCTTCCGCTTCCGAAGACCTCGACCGCCTAATCAACAAAGCGCGCGCCTTGCGTTGGAACGTGGAAACCATCGGGTTCAGCCCATCGGGCTTTAACGGCTACTTCCTGTTTAAAGTGCTGCTTGTGGTGATGTGCGGCCTGATCTTCTTGCAAGCCGTCGCGTTTTTCTACCGGTCCTTCCTCGAATGGAAAGAGGGTGAGGACAGTGCAGGCAAATACTTTGACAAAGACGTGCTCGAACAGGGTGAAGAACCCTACGATCACGCTGAATTTTAAGGGCGGAGACAGTCATGCTTTTTGGACTTGATGGCGTCGAAGTCGGCCTAATCATCGTTTTTCTAACTCTCTTCAGCGCGATTCTCTCAGGCTTTCCGGTTGCCTTTGCCATTGCCGGGGCCGGAGCCATTTCGTTTGCGATCATCGCCGCGCTCGACAGCGCAGGCCTATTGATCCACCAGGCGATCGACACGGGCTCAGCAGCCTATGCAGCCTTGTTATCTGAGGGGGTAAATCCCAACGCAATATCCGTGTTCCGAAACCCGGATTTGCCCCGAATAGAAGAGCCCGTCTTCCCGCAAGGCTGGGAAGTGGCGCTGGATCGGAACGTGTCGTTCATCGTGAACCGCATCAACGAACGTGTGTTAGCAGGGCAGTCGATTGAAACGCTTCTGGCTGTTTTGATGTTCGTTTTGATGGGAATCGTCCTTGAACGGTCCAAGATCGCGAACGACCTGCTGACCACCATGGCGCGTGTCTTTGGTCCGCTGCCAGGCGGTCTGGCGGTGTCTATTGTTGTCGTGGGTGCCTTCCTCGCGGCCTCGACTGGGATCGTTGGGGCCACTGTGGTGACGATGGGTCTGCTGGCTCTACCAACGATGCTGCGCAACAACTACTCGCCGGAACTCGCAACAGGTGTGATTGCGGCGTCGGGAACGTTGGGGCAGATTATTCCGCCCTCCATCGTCATTGTTTTGCTCGGAACACTTGCGGGAGACTTGTACTCCGCCGCGCAAGAGAACCGGGCGCAGCTTGCGGGCTGTACGGACGCTCTGACGTATCTGGGTGAGCCAGCAGTTGTCTCGGTCGGGACGTTGTTCCAAGCCGCTTTGCTGCCGGGGATCATGCTTGCTGGCCTCTATGCTGCCTATGCCTTTGGTTTTGCGATGTTCAATCCATCTAAAGCGCCCCCGGTGGAGCTTGGGTCGACAAACGCTGAACCGGTCACACGTAACGAAGCCTTCACATGGTTCTTGTTCGTACCAGTGGCCTTGATCGCAGGCACGATCTTCCTCGGGCAGATCAATGTGATCGGTTCGCAATCGACACAAGTCGACAGCTTCTCGGATATCGGGGCTGCAGCCAGCCTGCGCACCAATGTGGGTGAGCAATGTCAGGTGTCCATGATCGAATTGCACGGGCAAGACGCATGGGATCGCGCAGTGGCCGAGCAACAGGCGATTGATGACGCCGGTGGGCAGGCACAAAGTGTGCGCTTGACCGAAGAGGAATTGGCCGAAGCGGTTGCTACAAAGATCGCTTCCGCTGCCCCGATCGGTACCGGTATGGTGGTTCTCGCCGTTCTTTTCGGCCTCATCTTCAGCTTCGCTCGCGGTGTGTCACCCAGCGCTGATCCACGCCCGATTATGATCGGGGCAGGGGGGGGTGTGCTTTTGATGTTGATGGACATTCTGGCGATCCGTCCCACCACGTCTGCAATGGGAACTGTTGTTCTTATGGCGGTGCCAGCGGCGATCACGCTCTGGGGTGCGACCCATGCGGTGAAGATTTTGTCTCAGAACGAACTGATCCGCGTTGTCTTTCCGCCTCTGGTTCTGATCGTCGCCGTGCTGGGTTCGATCCTTGGCGGGATCACCAACCCGACACCCGCCGCCGCGCTGGGTGCGGCTGGTGCGATCATGTTGGCGGCGTATCGGAAGCTGAAAGAGCAAGACAAGTCTGGCAAGATCATCATCAATTCAACGTTCGCTGTCGCGATCATGATCCTCATCGGGATCAACTTCGATCTGCGGATCAACCTTGACGAGGTGAGTGCTGAAAGCTGGATTGGCTTCCTCGCAGCCTATGCGGCGTATCTCTACGCATTCTTTGGTCTGCTCTTCAGCTGCTGGGTGCTTTTCAAATCTGGTGTTCTCAGCCCAGCTGTCCGTGAGACGGCCAAGGTCACCAGTATGGTCTTCACGATCCTCATCGCGTCACAGCTGCTGAATCTCGTGGTGATCTCGTTCGGTGGTGAGCATTACATTCAGCAATTCCTCAAGAGCTTTGATAACGAGTTCAAAGTCTTCCTGATCGTGATGCTGGTGCTCTTCGTGCTTGGCTTCGTGCTCGACTTCCTTGAGATCATTTACATCGTGGTGCCCATCGTGGGGCCGGTCATCTATGGTGGGTCGTTTGACCCCAAATGGGTGACGATCATGATCGCGGTGAACTTGCAGACGTCGTTCCTGACACCGCCCTTTGGCTTTGCGCTGTTCTATCTGCGCGGTGTCGCTCCGAAAGAGGTAACGACTGGCCACATCTACCGCGGCATCATTCCGTTTGTCGGCATTCAGGTTCTGGGCCTTGCGATCCTGTGGTTCTTCCCGGGAATTGTAACGATTGTCCCGGACCTAATCCCGTAGGTCGCCCTTTCCACAATAGACAAAGGCCGCTCTCATGAGCGGCCTTTTTCATTTGGGGCTTTCAAACGTCCGGAACGCTCCCAACTGCGCTTCCTTTATTAAGTGCTGCGCAAATCCGGTAGCGATATGTTGGCCACCTGTTCGGCAATGGGATCGGTGGACAAAGGGTGCGTATCCGCCGAATAGGCGTCTGGGTCTTGAAAAGGCTCCCACTGACCGTGCCGGAAAATCTCCAGGCCCGAGAACGACGATTTGTAGCCCATCTTTGGGCTGCCAGGCACCCAATACCCCAAATAGACGTAAGGCAGGCCGGCCTCCCGCGCGATCTCGACGTGGTCAAGGATCATATAGGTGCCGAGGCTTTGTGCAGGCACGTCAGGCGTGTAGAACGAATACACCATGCTCAATCCGTCATCGAGCACGTCGGTCAAGCAAACCGCCGTTAGCCCCGGTTCGGCTTCGTGCGAATACTCGATCACACGGGACCGGATCGGAGTTTCCTCGACCATGGCTGCAAAATCGAACACGTCCATATCAGCCATACCCCCATCCGCATGGCGGGCATCAAGGTAACGACGGAACAGATCGTATTGGTCTTCGGTGGCCCAGGCACTCGACGCGCGGCGACGCAAATGGGCGTTGCGTTTCAATGTCCGCCTTTGACTGCGTGACGGTTGGAAATCCGCCACGCGAATGCGGGCGGAAAGACATGCTGCGCAATCGGAACAGGATGGGCGATACAAGACGTTTTGCGACCGACGAAAACCCTGTTTCGACAGGCTGTTATTGAGTTTGTCCGCGTGGTCCCCCTGCAGGGCCGTGAATAGCTTTCGCTCCATCCGGCCGGGCAGGTACGGGCACGGTTGCGGTGCCGTCACATAGAACTGTGGCGCAAGAGGCAGCGAATGGCGCATGAGAGTCCTGTCTTGGGTTCGCACAAATCGTAGCCCAACGCCGCAGCGTCGCCAACCCCCCAGAAACGGTGAGCCAGCTACCGTTCGAGGATCAACTTTCCATTCGCAATCTCAAGCCGCGCATACCGGTTGAGATAGTCCATGCCCAGCAACGACTGGTTCATCTCGCCTTCATTCACAAAAGCGCGCACATTGGCATCGTGAAACGGTCCAAGCGCCACATCGTCCAGCCGGACGGGGGCGGTGCGCACAGGGCCATTGGCCGTCATGGCTTCTGAATAAAAGATGAGGTCATCGGCGGTCAGTCCGACGCGTTCGGCATCGGTTTTGGTCAGCACCATGCTGGTCGCGCCGGTGTCCACAACAAAGCGTACAGGCGCGTCGTTGATATCTAGCGTCAGGTAGTAATGCCCGTCTGGGCCGCGTGGCACCTCGATCCGGCCTGTGTCGGTCATCACCAATTGCTGTGGATTGACGGTTTGACGAATGTCGCCCCAAAGCCCGACAGCCGCGATGGTGCCAAGAAAGATCAGGCCCCAGATTGCACCTTGCTGAAGTGTTTTGTTCAAGCTTTGCCGGTTCTGCACGAAGAACCAGAATGTCACGACTGCACCAAGCAGCACCAAATAGGCAAGATTGCCATAATCCATCGATGACATTGCGATGATCCCGATTGCCCTACACTATCAAATGTAGGAGGTCCCGGCATTTATGTGTAGGGGCAGCGCGTGCTGCTAGCCGCCCAATCCAACGCCAAAGCCCCTTATGCCATCCAGAACAAATTGGACGGACAAGGCAGCAAGCAACATCCCCAGCAGCCGCGTGACCACAACGATCCCCGTCTTTCCCAAAGCACGTTCGATCAGATTGGCGCTGAGAAAGAACAAAAATGCCAGTACCAAAACTGCGATTAACACCAACAGCACTGATGCCATGCCAATGGCTCCTTGGGCTTCACCGGTCAGCAAGATGACCGATGCAATGGCACCCGGTCCGGCAATCAGTGGAATGGCGATGGGAAAGACCGACGGATCTGGCGCATCCTCCGCATCCGCCTGATCCTCCCGCCGCTTGGTGCGTCTTTCGAACAGCATATCAAGCGCGGTCAGAAACAGCAGAATGCCCCCTGCGATCCGGAACGCGGGCATCGAGATCCCAATGAAGCCCAGCACCTGTTCGCCAAGAAACGCAAAGAGGAACAGTAGACCCGCTGCAATGAGCGTCGCGCGCACGGCAATGGCGCGCCGTTGCGCTGTCGTCATCCCCGGCGTGAGCGCAATAAAGATCGGCGCCAACCCAATCGGATCGATCACGACAAAAAGCGTCACGAACGCAGAGATGAGGAAAGAGGTGTCCATACGTCCCGCTCAATCATGTTTGTGTCCGCATTTCCAGCCTGATTATGAGAACGCCGCTGTTCTCAAATCCGTCGACAGCCCTGTGATCAAAGAGTGCTCTCCGATCACAACAACGACGCCGTCACCCGAAAAGAACACAGCGGCCCAAACTTCATCATCTGGGCCTCTGCATTCTTCGCAGTGTTGGTCAAACGATCGACAGTTCCTGAAACAGCGTGCCGTCAGCATACGAATTCTGGCTTACCAGACGCAGCTCCGGCGCTGCGAGGGGCCCCTCAAACAAAGAAACACCTTGGCCCAAAAGAACTGGCGCACGTTTCAGCCGAAGCGCAGTGATCAATCCGGCACTCAAAAGACATGCCGCCAGCCTTCCACCACCACATAAGTAGATGGGGCCTTCCGCGGTATCTTTGAGGCCAGCAACAACGTCAGCCGCCGCATCGCCTGATACGGAAATTTCGGAGTTTTCCGGAACTTCAAGCTTCTTGGATAGCACAATCGTGCGCATCTTGGGATATGGGTTCGCGCCCAACGGCAATCCGTGTTTCAAGCCGAACCGATACGTCTCCGCGCCCATAGCGGCAACGGCGTAGGTGCTCAAACGTTCAAGGTAAGCGTCCACAATTGGACCGGTGTGAGGAAAGCGCGAAACGTCTTCGTTTGCG
>ERZ1740067.2724-NODE-2724-length-10491-cov-9.789766_pt1 | contig 10491 bp, 8 predicted proteins | sample MGYA00581736_ERZ1740067 | MGnify/ENA primary metagenome ERZ1740067 (study PRJEB43018, sample SAMN04849236) | marine metagenome | isolation source: floating plastic debris | place: Pacific Ocean | collected 2008-08-27 | study: EMG produced TPA metagenomics... | reverse complement strand
ATGACGTTTGTCGTTATTTGACGTTTGTTGTTGATGTTGAGATTGATGCTGTGACGTTTGTCGTTGAGAGAAGACAACTCCAACTGTTGTGACATTTGTGACGTTTGTCGAGCCGACAGGGGGCTAAGTATGTAAAAGAGTCATGTTGCCATACAGATGGGCAATTGGAACTTATTGCAGTTTATCTCAAATAATTATTGAATAATGCATTGTTTCCATTGGTCAATCTTAAAGATTAATCTGTCTTTGTGATAACTATGCCAATAGTAACACCAAAGGTGTAGTACAGCATTGGACAGGGGTAACTTGGAAATGTTAAACTTTCATATGGACATGATTCTTTTTTTAGCATGTTGCTCATCCAAATCCACCCCTTCACTCAGTGCGCGAGAACATATATAAAGGCACAATATTTTCCAAATTCAACTCAGATGCAGAGCAGGCTACGATCAACAAGAGTTTTTGTTTACATGCATATTAGTTACATTTTCATAAATGGCTCAACAACTGCGCTTTGTAAGTTCAAAGAGAGGCAACAGAAAGTTATGCCATGAGGGGTTTTCGTATCAGAAAAAAAACCAATCAGCAACTACAATTTACTGGTATTGTGATCAAAGAGAAACTACAGGCTGCAGAGGAGCACTAACGACAGCTGCAGATCTGGAAGGAGAACCACGGGTAAGATGGCAATGATTTATACACATAATAAAACCCTATACACTACAATTATTTGCATTTAAAATACTTGTTTGCTTTCATAGTATTTGTCTGTGTTTATCAACTTTTTCGAAGGAGTAAAATTGTTCAATATATTACACCTATTACGAACCAGTTCATGAGGTTACCCTTGCCGTACTAAATCCGTCATCTACAGATACAACACTCCACCTTTTACATCCACATTTCAACTGTTAACAACCCGATAAAGAATGCAGCGGGATCTGCACTGTAGTTTATACAAGAATAAAATTATAAACAAGTTTTATTCAACACTCTATAAAAAACTACTGCTATATTTACAACACATAAGTCATGCACGCAATTCAAGCATTTGCTGCTGATACCAAAAAGTTACAGCAAATACAATATTTATTATTTTTCTTTCTTTTCAAGGTGACAACTGAACATAACCATCTACCGGATGAAGCTAGAATAAATGTGCAGGAAGCCAACCAGGATATCCGACAGAGGGCCAGGGAATCACAAGATGCTCCAGCAGTGATACGGGCGGAGGTGATGGCAAACATGCCAGACGACAGGAGCAGAGATGTGAGTAGAAAGCTCATTTCTGTCAATCTAAAATAAAGAATAAGAATTTGAGTAGCATAATATCTGATCAAAAATTGCATCAATGTGGAATGATGATGGGTTTCACATCCTTTATACACTGTACTTGCCTTTGCTATTCCTAAGTGACGCCTTGTTCATAGTTTCACAATGCATAAGTTTTGCCCACTTGCAAAGTGGAGCAATGCTTTTTTATCAGACATATTCCATGATCATTGTCATAAATGGGTATTATCTCATCCTACAACATAACAGCACAACTCCATGCATTTTCCAAAAGCTTATTCATGCACACAACACATGTATACAGCAGTTGGAGATTGGATAAAATTGGGTAACTAAGTATTAATGATGTCTGTTGCATCAACTCAATATGAGGTTGTGTATTTTTAGGAGCTAGGAGGACGAGGGGCTGTGGCAAGGATGGTAGAGAGGGTCCGAGAACATGAATTTCCCGGCAATGTTGAACTGGCTGATTTACAAATTCCAGCTGCTCTCTCAAACACTATAGAAGACCATCCACAAGCATTCCTGCTAGAGGACAATTTGAACAATGACCAAAGGCTAATCACTTTTGCCTCTCCACCTTGCCTGCGGCTGTTATCACAAGCCGCCGACTGGTTCGTTGATGGCAACTTCAGCATGGCACCCAGACACTTCCTACAGCTCTATATCATCCGAGTGCCATTAAGTGAGACCTGCATCACCGCAGCATACTGCATAATGCAAAGGAAAACCAGGAACTCTTACAGTGAGCTGCTGAGGACTGTCATCAACAACTGCCTGAACCTAGGCCACAATCATCCACATCCTCAGAGGATTCACTGCGACTTCGAGATAGCCATGCACCAGGCTATAAGGGACGTGTTTCCAAACTCACAAGTGACTGGCTGCTTCTATCATCTGACACAGGTATATATATACAATTTCGTTTCGTAAACCATTGTTTTAAACCACTTTCATGGCTGAAACATTGCTATTATCTAGCCTAGAAAGCCTCCGGAACATGAAATACTTGCTAGTGTATACCCTAACACTCCCGCGACAATAAGAACCAAATCCATTTTCACTTTGGCTTTCAAAATCATTGAGATGACAGCAAATAGCTCCAACAGGGAATAATGAAATTTAACTATGAGCCACACCTTTGATGTTTGTTACTCTTACAACAGAAGTAAGCAAGGTCGAGTTTCAGTGAGTCTTACATTGCATAGTCGTAAACAGCTTGAGTTGTCTGAAATCAACTGGATTTGGCAAATACTGTCTTGAATAAGCAGAGTGTTTTAAATGTATGTAACTGATTGTTGTAGTCTACTTGGAGGAAAATCCAGGAGTTGGGGCTAGTAAGAAGATACAGGCAAGATGAGGACATTCGCATATTTACAGGAATGTTGGACGGCCTTGCCTTTTTGCCGGTGAATGATGTCGAAGCAGGTCTCGCATTCATTCGCAACAACACTCCAAATGGTGAGCAGCCACAGCTATGACAGCGTGCACATCGCATGATTGTTATCTGGAAAAAAATACAATAACTGTGAGAAAGATGCATTGCATTCATCTCAATACTGCTATGGGCTATCTTGCGTGTCTTGATTAAATCACTTAAATGACGGAATTCACTTATTATTATCCTTATTAAGTAGGAACGATTCATTTCCATGTAAAAATACAAAACTCCCTACCTGTTTTCATTTGGGATTACTTTTTGGTTGTTACGGGGTAAGTTTTTGCAATAGTTAAATTGAATGTCCTAATTTTTTATATAAAATACTCTTCGCTACTATTTTGTGCTATTTATTGCTAAATATGATGGGGGCTTGAGGGGAAGAATCAATCTTTTAATATATACCCACACACTATTTTTTCATTTACAACGTAACTCAAATATCTAATGGTAATTGCAGGGTTCCAGGAGCTGGTTGATTACTTCGACGTACATTACGTCACAGGACTGTGGGGAGCCCAACCGGGCCAACAAGGTATCCAGATGGTTCTGCAGAGGCCGCCGACGTTTCCACCAGCCTCCTGGAACATGAATGCTGTGACTTTGGCAAACGGACACAGGACAAACAACAACTGTGAATCCTGGAACATGAGGTGATTACCAAAACCATACCGTGCATTTCCGTAATTCAGAGAAATAAGTCGGCCATCCCAAGCATTGTGCTCACTTCTTGTGTTAACGTCATAGTGCAGTCAGTGTAGCATGCATCAACAGTACATTTTCCTTACTCTTTGACATCAACAAATATCTACGTATAAACAATCAGAAACTCATCAAAGATAAATTACAAAGCATTGAATGCGACACTTCACTGACAGAATTGGGCAAATCGAGCAAAATATTCAGTTTCAGCAACTTGTCACTGATTTTAGAATTGTGACACCATTCATCAATACTTTATGATTTCAGGGTGAAAACTCTTGTCGGTCAAGACCATCCTACTATATGGAAACTAATAGATAAGCTACGTAAGGAGGACATGGAGGAGCGGGCCCTGGTGAGAAGCTTTGCCCAAGGGAACATAGTGCGAAAACGTGTCCGTGTACAAACACGCCGCCTTCATAACAGACTATTAAACCTGTGCCAAAGATATAGAGATGACAACATCCAGCTGGATGAGTTTCTACGCGCAGTAGGAAGAAACATTAGACTGGGTTTACGCCCGCAGCAGGAGTGATATTTCCACCACGTAATCCACTCCTCTAAGAGTAGTTGTATCTCCCTCGTGGAAAAAACTCGCTCCATTCCTGCCAGAACTCTAGCCTTATTGCTTTGCCTCACTTTGTAGTTATTTAATTATTATTTATGCAGGTGTATTAGACAAAAACAGGAGTTTTTCCTTCTCTTTTCATGTTCTTCTACTATGCCAGTAATTCAACTTCTTGATTAATAATCATAGTTTGCCTGACGGAACATTTTATTCCTACATAGAACTCTACATATTGCATTTTTGTTTTATTACTTTATGCAGCTTATACGCTATTTATAATCTATACATGAACTATAGAGGGTGAATCATTTCATAATCTACATATATATTGCTCACCTCCTTTCATCTTACTTTATATAACATTTATTCATAATAGGCATGTAAATCTCCGAAGCTTTCCTCATCCTGTAAATAAAACAATCTTAACATAAATAAAACAACTTGCATATCAAAACCAGAATACAACTGAACAATCTCTAAAACTTTGTATAGATCCAAAACACTGTTATCTGGACAGAGACATAATCTTAGAATATGTTGCAAGCATCAACTTATGACAACATTGTTCAAACTTTGGTTTTGTTCCAAAACAACCGAGATCTCTGCTTTGTAACTTGGTCTAAGCACTGCAATCAGCATTTAGCTGCATTTTCTCCAATGCACAAACTCTCTAGCATTACAAAAATACAAGAAATACAGTGTATTAGACATCTACAGCGAGAAGATAACTGCGCAGTTTTGTCTACGGATATAACACCAATGCATTCCTTTTCATGTAGACTGTTGCGTGCCAGGAAATCTAATTCTCCAAGTCCCAATTGCACAGCGTCATTGTAAACTGGAACTTGTTTTTGAACCAATTTTCAAACCTATGTGACACATTGTACCAACAAAACTAAGCAGAATCAATGCCACAATGATTGTTTAATGTCATAATTGTCAATTGAAAATTGGTTGCTTTTAAATAAGCAAAACCATATTGGGTAAGGGAAACCAATCAGCCTTGAATAAAATAACCAGATCTGATAGATTAATTGATGCTCAACCTATTATTCACGATGATAGTCCATACCTTTTCAACTCGTTTCAGATAATTCTTGATGATACATCATGGAGTAACGGACAATCACTTCCAGCCAGTTGGCCATCTGTTCACTACAGGAGTGATCTTCATTACCGCAATTTTATCTTGTACAAACTCTAAACAAATAGGGTGGTCATCAATATTTGTTGGTGAATCACTGTATACGTTACCTACTGATGTAATCTCAAGCACATATATATGCAATCCGAATATTTTTGTCAAGTATGCAGTCATCAGTTACTTAGGGGAAAGTTAAAGCTAAGACTTTAGTTGTCCTCTCATTCCAACTGATAAGACAACTAGCAATCATTGCAAGAGTTAACGCGCTAGCAACCTGTTCATTACAACAAGCTATGCATTTATAAATTAGCATTTCCACATCAAAAGTGTTCAAACAAATCCACCCACATGACTGTAGCATTTTTCTTGGGCTCTTGATGTTTACAGTCTGTGTGAATCACCCTCTCAGCTTTATCTACAAGATGAATATAAATTATACAATGAGGTAACATCTATTACACTTCCAACAAAATTCATAAATCGAGGCACCGTGAGCTTCAATAGTTGAAAATGGCCAAATCAATAAAACCTCTACAATCTCTCAAGAAATGAAGGTAATAGAAAACTAATGTGAGTTATCACGTAAAAAAATCTGTTCATACCGTGTTCATCTCGATTTCCTTTGTTTTATTTCATATTAGATGATATAGCCTGCAGAAGTTGTGATAATAAATTATCCAATACTCTTTATTTATGAACAGTTGGAATTGAAATATGTTTTAAATGGCGCTATATTCTATAAGCTTATAACGCAAACCATGGAAATAAAATTTAAAATGGTGCCAAATCATTTTGGTTAACATTTGCTTGCTCATAGACTTCTGCAGCAGCATTTTCACTCATAAGCAATATCTCTGCTGCTGATACTTCTGTTCACAATAACCATAGGGAGACATTTCAGGATTACCGTGAATCTGCTTTTATATCATGACGAGCACCCTGACCTTTGAATTTCTTGTGATCATCTCCTGCTTCTGCGTTCGAACAGCAGTTCACAAGAACTTTCTAACAGTCATGCGTTGCAAGCATACTACGCAGAACAACCTACAATAAGAATCACACCAATTACAGAATGAAGTCAGCTGGAGATGATAATAAATGATAATAAATGTCCGTATCTGCAAATTGGAGTTGCCTACCGTATTTTCTAAGTATCCAGCGGCGCACAACTCCAGTTTTAGATTCAGACCATGAACAGGATTGTACTAATAGTCGAGACGGCCCGTACAATAATCATGATAATCATGAGAAATGGTAAGTATACAATTGCTTTGAGAGGGTAAAATTTCAGACACAAAGGGAATCATTAGAGAAAAATTAATTCAGCTAATCGACTGTGTGACCCCACTCAGACACTGTATACACAAAGAGTGTGTGTTAGTTTTCAGTGAAAACGTATGGAAGAGATTATAATGAGTTAGGATACATGCAGCAAAAATTAAAGTTAATACAGTTTGATTGGGAAAATTTAAAAATTATATCAGCAAGCAGCATGGCTGGCAGCAACAGCCTTGAATTGGGCCTGCAATCACACCATGCAAAACTCAATACATGTGCTGATTACAATTTACCTAATGTTTAGGCTTTGGGGATGCTGGCAATACACTTGAATGTAAACTACCATGAGATGACGTGGTTCGGCATGGTTTAACTTCTTACGATAATTTTTTTTCATTCATGGAAAAGCACAAGGACACAAATTGGGCAGATACTTTTTGAGATGCTAGTGATACAAACTCAACAATGGTAGGCAAGGCAAGGCTCTAAACAGCCAACTGTCAGCAAGCAAGTGAGAACTGCTTTACGTTGCCCCACACTTTGTTGCACGCTTCATATGCCTATCTTATATCAATGAAGTTCATTGCTTATATAGACCAATCAGCCTTTTCCTGGCAAGGTAAAGAGTTTCACTCACAGGGAATGACAGGGTGAGAATATAAGTCCAACAGAAGCAGACTGATTGATCAGGTACTATTGTAGAAGCACTATAACAAATCTCACTCTTAATGCCCCATCTGAGGTTAGCAGCTATATGTAGTCTGAATACTTTACTTTTTCTAATTGGAGCTTCAGCAACACATATTGACAGTACATGTATTGACCGTGCTTTGGAGACAAGAGTATCCCAGCATTTCGGTTGAGTGATAACTCCAGATTTTCAGAGGTCACTACATTGTATCATCTGAAAAATAAATTATGAAACAACATCATTCCCTAGCTGTTTCGCATATATTGGGTGATGCAAAGAATATTCAGACTTTTAAACAATATGTTTTCCCCTAACTTTATAAAAATCTAGAATCATTATAATCAGTTCTGGTGTCGTAGAAAAAATTAACAGCGAGCCTGAGGCGCATGTTTGGGGCTTAATCTGTACAGGTAGTAAAAGGAAGTTGGCTGGAAATTCGTATTCTGCTACAGAGCAATTCCAGAGTCCCTATGCCTATATATTTCAATACAAACAGCCCAGTTTTGAACAGTAACCAGGAAAAACTAGTATAACCTATTATCACAACAAATCTCTAAGTTGATTGATTAGATCTCTCTGCATCTGATGGCGGCATCCAAAAAAGTTTCGATCAGTCCTAGAACAGATGGCGTTGTGGGCATTGCTAGTTTTTGGATGTCATTAGGAAAAACTACACTTTATGGACATCATCAACCCTGATCCTTAGCTTAGGTAAATCTACCCTGCACCAACAAGTTAATAGGGATGCCAAAATGATCTGGAATGGGTTGAGAACCTCAAGTGGTGACTGAGCCTTATGGTGGATTTTGGTCAAGTCCCCCGCCCAAGGTTAGAACTTTATCATGGTCATGTAGATATACCAATCTATGAAACTAAGTTTGATCGAGTCAGCTGTTGTGGGGATTATCTTCATTTTTAGGACAATATTGAACCTCTTGCTTGGACCAGGCTAGGTGAATTGAAGGCGCATGCACTATAGATGGGGGGGGGAGCAACATGGGCGCCTAAGGTTTTTGCAAAAGCCTACTGTGCAACCATTCACATAGCCATACTCAAGTGGTTGACATTCAACTTACAATAAAAAAAATACTTGCATCGTGGGCTTTTGCAATAACCTCATGCACCCATAGGAGTAATTCTTGATGCCTTAATTACGGGTAATTAACGTTAACAGCACTATTGCACAGTAGTCTACATCCACTGCAAACCCCTTGAAGACTGTTTGGACTTGATGAAAGTGAGATGGACCAAGTTCTCCTTAAATCAATCAAAGAGTAACACTACTAAATGAACCAGCTTAATATACCCCATCAAGCTTGGATCCCTTCGGCTTTCTTTTAGTCTAATCCAGTGGCCACTGCTGTGTCTTGTCTCTTTATAAGCATAGTGTACCCAAATCATTTCCTTCAACATTGGCCGCAGGCATTGTGTATCCAAATCACAGAAATTACTTGGATACACAATGATTGCTAAGAAACTCTCAAGGTTACATGAGATGCTTGTTGCGCTGTAGTGAACCTAGAAGTAGACACAGGTGAGTCAACAGCTTGTCTGCTAGCCGCTAGCTATCCCAGGGGGGACTTGACCAAATTCCACCATAAGGCCCAGCCACCACATAAGGGTTGAACCATCACCCATCCCTTTGACTTACAACTTTTGACTCAAAGTCTTAACAAAAAAACATTTAAAGCTACGAAAAAGAGCAAATATGCTTCTCCACAATCCCATTCACCTGATGTTACTTGTGAAAACGTCCCCTTTTATATTATTTAGTTGTGCAGCTGCAGGTACAGCTGGTCCCCAGGGGGGGGGGCTTGACAGAAACCCATCGTAAGGCTCAACCACCACATAAGGTTAGTACCCCATTCCACTGCTTTCACCAGATGATTTTACCATCCCTTTTCACTAGCAGAGATCCCCTTATATTACCTGAAAAGTGTCAAATTACATCTTCACAACCACTTTTAGTGCTAGATTGGTGAAAACACCCCCTTTTTCTTGATTTCACTATGCAGGTACAGCTGGTCAAAAACACCCATAAAACCTGAAAAATGGCTGAGCCTATTGCTGTTTTTTTAGGCAAGTACCTCCCCCCCTGGGGAGCTAGTCGAGCACGCCCCTAATGTTCTTAATAAATGGCTGAGCCAAGTATTCCTATATTCATATTGGTTTGGTATGTATTGGTGGAGTCACTCCTTACTTTGTTTTCTGTTTGTGACGGATCATTGTTACTTGGCTCAACTTATCAAATAGCAATCAGCAACAGAAGGCTATGTCATCCCCAGTGGGCTAGCTACTTGCTGTAGTAAGTTTATGTTCTATATCCATTCTTTAGAACAACTAGATAAGCTCGATGACAATAATTTAGTTTATTGTAGGTCTTGTAAGCATGGGCTGTTGGGTATTATAAGCTTGTCTGTTTTGTCATCATCAGGTCAAAAAACCACAAAAAAAGACAAGCACAACAAAAAATCACACCCATCAGGGTATAAAACAGATGTTGGAGTTTTTGCTGAAAAGTTGTGAGCAGGATTGGGTGCAACTCCTCTTCATTTGTGTGGAATTTGAGAGCTCTTCACTGTGAATAGAAAAAAAGATAATTAATGAGGTTTGAAATCTCTACCTTATTAGGTAAAGAGGTATTCACAGGTGGAGACTTTAAACTTTAATAACTCTTGTTCCACTAATTGTGGGTAATTGAAGAGCATTCAAACCATATGAAGAGGCTGTGGAATCACAGGACAGGTTAAACTTATTATATTCTGTTTTATCAAGGAGTTATACTCCTGGGTTTCATACCCTGTTGGGTGTGTTTTTTGTTACAGTCGTCTGTGTTTGTTAACTTGGTGGCAAAGCAGACATACTTATAATCCCCAACAGCCCATGCCTGTAATGTAATAGGAAAAGCTTACTGTTTAAGTTGCCCTTTGACTGCTGTGTTTGAAAAAAAATTTGTGTGTACAGTCAAAGTGAAACTACAGCAAATGATGTTACAACGCATTTGATTGGATACTCCAAATATAGTGAGTCCATTTCCACATTTTGTTACACAAAAAACCTAGTAGAAGCAAAATGGAAACTGGAACATTCTTCTGCTACAACTTTGGTCCCTGTGGTTCATCTCAGCAGATTGACAACCTACTACCAGGCGTTGGGGTTGGGTGGCCTGCCATATAAGTACTTGTGTAAGCAGCATTTTCGAAACATGCATTTTCGAAAAGGCATTTTCCAACAGTAAATTTTCGAAAATGCATTTTCCAAAAGTTAATTTTCTAAAAGTCATTTTCGAAAGGATTTTTTCGAACCGTCGGGATCTCTGTTAAAAGAGCCACGGATCTTGCGTGATGTCACAACGAGATCAGTTGCTAGGCAATTGC
>ERZ1740067.2723-NODE-2723-length-10499-cov-7.970318_pt1 | contig 10499 bp, 7 predicted proteins | sample MGYA00581736_ERZ1740067 | MGnify/ENA primary metagenome ERZ1740067 (study PRJEB43018, sample SAMN04849236) | marine metagenome | isolation source: floating plastic debris | place: Pacific Ocean | collected 2008-08-27 | study: EMG produced TPA metagenomics... | reverse complement strand
CAGCGGGCCGCGTCTTGCGCAGCTTGGCATCTTCGGCAAACACACAGGCGCGCACATAAGCGCTGAGTGTCATGCCCGCTGCCAGCTCCTCTAGCCGCACCCGCTCCTCCGGCGTGAGGCGCAAGGTCAAAGGCGACAAAGATGTGCGTTTTGGATCCGCACGCGTGGAGGCCTTCTCAAACTCGGGCGTGACATTGGGATCGTGCGACGATGCAATACGGGTCATGGTGCGGGCTCCTCGAAAGAAGCGCCCAACTTGGGATCGCCCTTACTCTCATCCAGAACGTCATCCGCCGCCTCGGCAAATGCAGCCAGCCTGTGGATAACTTCCGGTTCCGCCTTGAGAATTGTCGCCCACTTCTCTAGTTCTGCAAGAATATCTGGTGCATTGGGTAGTTCTATGTCTGCCCTACATGCTCCACCATCAGCCTCCCAAAGACTTTGACGTGTCACGGAGTGACTACGAGCGATCGGATGCTGGTATGCGTTTGAGCTGTCTGGCAGGTGTTCAACTTGATCAACCTTTGTAAATCACGTTTTCAGCCCCTCACACCGCATGTCCATGTCCCGCGAGAGGCCGTTTGCACATCAAAAGACAGCTCGGTGAGAAAGGTACATTCGACGCGTTTGGGTCAGCGCTTTGGTCTGCTGTCGGTGAAAGAGGCACACGCGCCCAGAAAAACTGCCTGTGTCCGGGGTGCCGAACCGCCCTCCATTTTTTTGATGCTTGCGTTGCATTTTGACCTTTGCAACGCTTGACGGGGCGGAGGCAGGGGCATAATACACGCCTCACGCCACGGCATGCCTGTGGTCGGCAGTGGGCGGTTGTAGCTCAGTTGGTTAGAGTACCGGCCTGTCACGCCGGGGGTCGCGGGTTCGAGCCCCGTCAACCGCGCCACCGCTGCCAGACTTCCGAATTTAAAAATACCAGGAACCGTGGCTAGAGCGTCACGACTTTAAGCCTTTTTATTCTTTGTTATTGTTGAACAAATTCAATCAAAACCTGTGCTGTCTGATCAGGCGCGGTATCCGGAAAGAAGTGTCCGCCGGGTATGCCGACCACGTCAAGCGACATGCATTTATCTGCCCAAGCAGCGCGCATGTCAAAGGCGCGTCCCATGGCACCGTCCGCGCCGTAAACGATAAGGGCAGGGCAGGCCACTCTTGCTTTGAGATCTGCTGCGTCATCGTGAAAGTCCTGAGCCAGGGTCGCGCGGTAGTCGTTGCACATCCCGCGTATCGTGTCCGGGTCGCACCAGGACCTGCGATAGGCATCCATTTGATCTGCTGAGAAGTCTTCCAGGTTGGCCGCCCCCCATCCCAAAAGGCACGATTCATAGTAAGCATCCGGATCATGGCCGATCATGTCTTCGGGAAAGGGCTCAGGTTGGGCCAGAAAGAACCAATGGTAGTAAGCTTGCGCAACGTCTCTGCGGAGCGGCTCCAGCAAGGTATGCGTGGGCACAATGTCCATGAAAGCAACCCGCATGACGGCCTCAGGCACATCAAGCGCCAGCCGATGCGCGACCCTTGCGCCGCGATCATGCCCGACGACGGCAAAACGCGCATAGCCCAGATGCGCCATAAGGGCGATCTGATCCTGAGCCATCTTGCGAAACGTGTAGTCGGACACCGCCTGTGGTTTGCCGCTGTCACCATAGCCGCGCAGATCGGGGCAGATGACGGTGTATGACCGCGCCAGGATCGGCGCAATCTCCGCCCAGAGCGCCCGCGTTTGAGGGAAGCCATGCAGCAATAATAAGGGCTGCCCATCTCCTCCTTGGGACCATGCGATCTCAACGTCATTGAAATGGGCGCGATGGTCGGAAAACCCTCGGATGTGCATGGCTCAGGCCTGTGTGATGCGATCCAAAACCCGGGCCCAGCTTCGCGTGCCCTTGTGAAAGCTCTCAACATTGTATTTTTCGTTGGGTGAGTGGATCGCGTCGTCCTCCAGCCCAAAACCGATCAGCATGGAATCAAGGTTCAGAATGTCGGTGAAGAACCGGGTTACCGGAATCGATCCTCCCATACCCGAAAACACCGCCTCGCGCCCCCATTCATCGGACAGGGCCTGCCGCGCCTTTTCGAATTCCGGGCGCTCAGTGTTCATAACCGAGGCCGGGGATCCTTCGAGACTGTTGTTCCACGTCACACGGGCATCTTTAGGCAACCGATCCTCGACATGTTTGCGAATTTTGTCGCGCAAAGCATCCGGGTCCATCTGCCCCACCAATCGGCAGGTAAGTTTGCAATGCGCCTGAGCCGGGATCACGGTTTTGGTGCCCACCCCTTGGTAGCCGCCCCAAAGCCCGTTGATTTCAAGCGTTGGCCGCGCCCATTGCTGCACCAGCGTGGAGTATCCTGTCTCACCATGGGCCATCGTCATGCCCACTGAGGACAGGTATTCATGCTCGTCAAAGCCGCAGTTTTCCCATTGCCGCAGCAGTTCATCGGGCACGTCCTCAACGCCGTCGTAAAACCCCTCAACCGCGACGCGGCCGGTTTCGTCGTGAAATGACGCGATGAGTCTGGAGATCTCTTTCAGCGGGTTTAAGGCCGGACCACCATAGTGGCCCGAGTGCAAATCAATGCGCGGCCCATGAAGGGTGAATTCATCTTTCAGCATGCCACGGAGCTGTGAGGCAATTGACGGCACACCGGGGGCAACCATGCCGGTGTCACACACCAATGCCAGATCGGCCGACAATTCATCCTTGTTGGCCTCCAAAAACGGGATAAGCGAGGGAGATCCCGATTCTTCCTCTCCCTCAAAGAAAAACGTCATGTTGCAGGGCAGGGTGCCTGTCACGTCCTTGTAGGCCCGGCAGGCCTCTATGAATGTCATGAGCTGGCCTTTGTCATCGGCGGCACCGCGCCCCCGGATCACTTGACCGTTTGGCGCATCCTGCACCTCAGGCTCAAAAGGCGCTGTATCCCAAAGATTGAGCGGATCAACTGGCTGCACATCATAATGCCCGTAGAACAAAACATGCGGGGTATTTGCGGCCTCTGAGCCATTAAAGTGGCCAACGACCATGGCCCGACCCGGTGTCTTGCGCGTCTCAGCTTCGATGCCGATGCTTTGCAGATCCTTGACCAACCAAGCGGCGGCGCGATCGCAATCATCATCATAGGCTGGATCCGTCGAAATAGACGGAATGCGCATGAGCTCTTTCAATCGCTCAAGCGCGGATGGCAGCTGATCGTCAATGCGGTTCAAGACGGAATCGAGGGACATTTACGTCTCCAGTTTAGAGATAGGTCGACTGCACCGTAGACCGGCTCAAAGAGGGATCACAAGGGACCCAGCCGTGGCGAGAAGGGTTTCTTTTCTGGCGAGAACGGCATCTTGCAAGCAAGGCGTCTAAAAAGGAAAAGTCCGGAGAATTCGCAATGCTTTTCCATGGTCAACTGGATCGCAAATTCTAATTGATCTCAATCAAAGCGCACCGCCGTGGCATTTTGTACCGTATAGACTTAGAATTATTCAAACTATATCAGATGGACGACTGCGGCGTGAGCCGAAACAACCCAGGACCCAAGCGTTCGAGGAGACAGCCAGGTGGACTACAACGCGCGATTAGATAAAGCCATTGGGCGTTTGCACGACGAAGGCCGCTATAGAACGTTCATCGATATTGAGCGCAGCAATGGTCACTATCCTCACGCAACCTGGACAAGACCAGACGGATCGGAGCAGAGGATCACCGTTTGGTGCGGCAACGACTATCTGGGCATGGGGCAGCACCCTGTCGTCTTGAAGGCTATGCATGACGCGCTTGAAGCCACCGGTGCGGGGTCTGGCGGCACGCGGAACATCTCGGGCACCACGATCTATCACAAAATGCTCGAGGCCGAGCTTGCGGATCTGCACAAGAAAGAAGCAGCCCTGCTTTTTACGTCAGCATATATTGCCAACGATGCGACCCTCTCTACCCTGTCTAAGCTGTTTCCAGGGTTGATTATCTACTCAGATGAGCTCAACCACGCCTCCATGATTGAAGGCATTCGCCGCAATGGGGGCGAAAAACGGATCTTCAAACACAATGACCTGGATCATCTTCGTGAGATGCTGAAAGCGGACGATCCGGATACACCCAAGCTGATCGCTTTTGAATCTGTATACTCAATGGACGGGGACTTCGCTCCGATGGCGCAGATCTGTGATCTGGCAGACGAATTTGGTGCTCTGACTTATCTTGATGAGGTTCATGCTGTCGGGATGTATGGACCGCGCGGCGGCGGTGTTGCTGAGCGTGACGGTCTTATGGATCGGATCGATATTATCAACGGCACCTTGGCAAAGGCATTCGGCGTGATGGGCGGCTACATTGCTGCCAGCGCGAAAATGTGCGATGCTATAAGGTCTTACGCGCCAGGGTTCATCTTCACGACATCGCTACCGCCGACAGTAGCCGCTGGCGCCGCCGCTAGTGTTGCGCATTTGAAGACAGATCAGTCATTAAGAGATCAGCATCACGAGCGGGCGCAGGTACTGAAAACGCGCCTTCAAGCCGTTGGCTTGCCTTTGATTGACCATGGCAGCCACATCGTGCCCGTCATTGTCGGCAATCCTGTGCACACCAAGATCCTGAGCGACATGCTTCTTGAGCGGTATTCCATTTACGTTCAGCCGATCAATTTCCCGACCGTGCCGCGCGGTACAGAAAGATTGCGCTTCACGCCGTCCCCGGTCCACGGTCGATTTGAGATGGATGCGCTTGTGCGTGCCATGGATGCATTGTGGAGCCATTGCGCGCTAAATCGCGCCGATATGTCGGCCTAACCCCCCAGAATGTGCAAAACGCCTTGCGTTGTGCTAGACACCTGTAAACAAAGGTGCCCGGACCGAATCGTGCTGGCAAATACAGAGGCGCGTTAGCGTTGGTTTTGTTCGGGGAAGAAAGGCTGGCGTATGATCATTCGCCGCAAAAGGGCAAAGAGCGTAGAAATCGTGGAAGAACCGCGAGGGTTCGATGCGTTCGAACTCAAGCTTGGCGACATAATGCGCGGCGAGCGGGCGACCCTTGGCAAATCCCTTTTGGACGTAGAGCGCGATATCAGGATCCGCGCATCGTATATCGCCGCGATTGAAAACACCGATCCCGATGCCTTTGACACCCCTGGATTTATCCCTGGTTACGTCCGGTCCTATGCCCGGTATCTTGGCATGGATCCCGAGGAAACCTTCGACACGTTTTGTCAGGAATGCGGATTTTCGGTTTCCCATGGCATGTCGGCAAGTGCGTCGGCACGCAAAGCAGAAAGCGTTGCACAGCGCACTGCAGCGCGAAAGAAGGACCCGATCATAGAACCCGCCACGCCCTTTGCGCCTGCGCGGGAAAGCATCTTTAGCGGGATTGAGCCTGGAGCCATTGGATCGGCGCTTGTTCTTGTCGGGCTGATCTCCGCGATAGGGTTTGGCGGATGGACCGTGCTGAATGAGGTGCAGCAGGTGCGTCTTTCCCCGGTCGAAAACACACCTAGCGTGCTCACCGATCTTGACCCGCTGGATGGTGCCCTCGTCGCACAATCCGACACGACGGCGTCTGGCTTTTCCCCGTCAAACTTTGGCACATCGGAAGCCATCGACAGGATTTATCGCCCCGAAGCGCTTGACGTGCCGGTCATCGTGGCCCGTGATGGCCCCATTGCCACGATTGACCCCTCAGAGTTTGGTACACTTACGGCAAATATTGATGCGACTGACCCGGTTGACCCAGTCGACGCCGCCATCGCAAACGTTTTGTCCCGCACAGAAGACATCACACCCCCGCCTCAGGTTTTGGCTGATGCCAAGCCTCCGGTGCGCGTCGTGGCGGTACGGCCTGCTTGGATAAGGGTCACTGCGGCAGATGGCAGTGTCATGTTTGAGGGCACCTTGAATGGTTGCGAAAGCTATGAGGTGCCCGCGCGGGAAGAAGCCCCGCAATTGCGCGTTGGCGAATCCGGCTCCGTGTACTTCCAGGTGGCGGACGCGCATTTCGGCCCCGTGGGCCCCCGCGGGACAATCACGCGGGATATCGCACTCGGTGCTGACGCCGTGACCGATCGGTTTGCCGTTGCGGATTTGAGTCGTGACACAGACCTATCGACCTATGTTGCCGATTTGACAAATGTTGGCGGGCAGCTGATAGCGAGCGCCGACTGCATCGTGCGCAACTGAATAGCCCGACGTCTCCCCCGCAACATCCCGGCCATTCTCGTGTCTCTCAAGGGCGCTTAACCGTGTTGGCACCAAGCCTAAGACAGGGTTTGCGCACGCTGATTTAAGCTCGCACCAGCGTCATCTCGGGGTCATAGGGGCTGTTTTCGATGACCGTCGCAGCCGTCATGGTGCCGATGACATCGATACTGAGATCGGTCCCGATACCCGCCCGTTCCGGCTGCACAAACGCGTAGGCCAGGTTTTTGCCAATCCGATGTCCGTAATCTCCTGACGTCACGGTTCCAACGACCGACCCGTCCAGCATGACGGACGCGCCGCCATGGGCTGGGGCCGACTTGGTTAGAACATCCAGCGTGATCAATTTCCGTTTGGGCCCGGCAAGGCGGCGCGCTTCTAGCGCAGATTTTCCATTAAAGTCCGGCTTGTTCATCCGCACAAATCGGTCGAGCCCGGTTTCAAAGGGATCAAACTCTGTCAGGATATCGGACTTCCAATGGAGAAAGCCTTTTTCAAGCCGCATGGACTCAACAGCCCGGGATCCGAAGAGTTTCATACCGTGCGCCTCACCGGCTTTGCGCAGGGCCAGATACGCCGCATAGAGCTGCGCGTTTGGCACGTGGATTTCATAGGCCAGCTCACCAGAAAAGCTCACGCCCATGACAATGGCGGGGGCGATGCCGATAAAGGCCTCTCTCACGGACAACCATGGAAAAGCCGTCGAGGACCAATCAAGGCGGCTGACCTCTTGCAGGACATCCCGCGCTTTTGGTCCCGCGAGAACGAGAATTGTGTAGTTATTGGTCAAAGACCGGATCTGCACATCTTCATCCCGGCGCAGATGTAGCCTCAGCCAGTCCATATCGTGCCATTCCGCGGCAGCGGCGGAGCCATACCATACGCGCCCGTCCGGAAGGTTTGCCACGGTTGCTTCTGCTTTGATCATGCCATGATGATTGAGCAAATATCCCAGACCGACACGGCCCTGGCGCTTGGGCACAGCCCCGCAGAACATGCGATCCAGGAACTCATGCACATCTCTGCCGGTCAATTCGTAGCGGTTAAAGCCATTGACCTCGGATAGACCCACGGCATGTTGCACGGCATCGACCTCGGCCGCGACAACGTCAAACACCTCGTTAAATCGAAAGCTGTGTGTTTCGGTGAAGTCTTTAGAAGGTTTGTAAAAATCCGCGCGTTCCCAGCCGTTTACCACCGTGAACTCAGCGCCCTCCGCGGCCAGGACGGGCGTCAGAGGCGTTGTTTTCATCGGTCGGCCGGCAGGGCGATGCTCATGGGGGAAGTGAAACCGGAATTCATTTTGATAGTCTTCGATGGCCTTTAGGGCGCAGAGCTCGACATTGCCATGGGCCGTGAAACGGCGCGGATCAATGACCCAAGTGTCATAGCAGGCTTCACCATGCACGATCTGTTGCGCCAGCAACCAGCCATGCCCCCCGCCTTCGCCGAGCCCCGCGCGCAAACCGATGATGCAGAACGCGTTGCGCTTTCCAGGTATGGGGCCCACCAGTGGGGCGCCATCAATCGTGTAGGTGATCGGACCATTCACAACCGTATGAATGCCCACATCCATCAGGGCGGGCATACGCGCAAATGCGCCTTCCAGCACATCGGTCACGCGGTCTAGATCATCAGGGCAGAGCGCATTTACAAAATTTGGATCGATCCCATCCATGCCCCATGTGCGGCACTCCTGCTCGTAAAACCCGACCAAGAGCCCCTGCTTTTCCTGACGGCAGTAGTAGTCCGAGATGGGGCATCGCAGGAGCGGCATGCGATGGCCAGCATCTATGATGCCTTGAATTGGCTCAGTGAGAAAATATTGATGCTCCATCGACGTCACCGGGTGATGGACCCCCATCATTTCACCCACTTCATTCACGCGGTAGCCACAGGCATTCACGACGACCTCACAGTCGATGTCGCCTTTCTCGGTGTGAACAGTCCAGGTATCATCTTTGTGCTGCGTCAGGCTGGTAACGGGGCAGTTCCTATACACCTCCGCGCCTGCTTTGCGGGCCCGTCTGGCAAGCGCTTGGCAGAGCTGCGCGGGGTCAATATCGCCATCGAGCGGATCCCACAGGCCGCCCACAAGGTTATCTGTCGAGATCAGGGGATGTCGGCGGGCGCATTCGTCCGCATCGATCACCTCAAAATGCACGTCCATGCCCCGCGCCATGGAGGCAAAATGCCGATAGCCGTCCATTTGGGCATCCGTATTGGCCAGCCGTATGCCGCCATCGCCGTGATGGTAGTTGATCGGATACTCAGGATCATCCGCCAACTCTTTGTAAAGATTTATCGAATGGGTTTTCAGCCCGACCATCGTTTGGTTCATGCCGAAATTCGTGACCTGCGCTGCCGAGTGCCATGTCGTGCCCGAGGTCAGCTCATTGCGTTCCACCAAAACCACATCGGTCCAACCCTCCTGCGTGAGGTGATACAGCGTGGAACATCCGGCAATACCGCCACCGATCACCACGCACCGTGTTTGCGTCTTCATGGGCTTACTCCTGAGTGCATGGTGTCAAAGGGCGGGTTTCTTGCCCGTTGGTCAATGACCAGGATGGCTCAGCTGTTATTTTCCTAAAAGAGTTTCGAAAAAATCTTATGTAATCGAAATTATCTTGCTCAAAGAGGTGACTTGCCTGCTCATGAGGCCACCCACGGTGAAAGGCAGACCAACCCCTCATGTCGGCACGAAGAGCACGCAGATCAGGCCGCAAGGAGAGATTGGCCAAACATGCCGCGCCGCCAGCCGTGAATCCTGCACCGCCCGGACAGCGCGGTGGCGTCTACCGCCCATTGAGTGAGGCAAATCTTCAGGGCATCTATGAAACGGCTCTGCGTCTGTTGTCTGAGTTGGGCATGGGCGAGGTTCCGCAGCGTTTATGGGATGTCTTGAGAGAGAACGGGGCGCAAGATCTGGGCAATCAGCGGCTCGGGCTGCCCCGAGACATGGTGGAACGCGCGATTGAGCTTGCTCCAAAGGCGTTTCCCCTCCACGGGCGCGATCCTGAGCGCACGATCCAGATTGGCGGGGATCGTGTTCATTTCGGCACGGGCGGCGCGGCTGTTCAGACATTGGACATGGACACCGGGCTCTATCGCGCGTCGACCTTAGCGGATCTGCATAACTTCACCCGGCTGCAAGACGCCCTGACGAATGTCAGTTGGTTCACGCGCTGCTGCATCGCGACGGATGTGGCGGGGGAATTCGATCTGGATGTGAACACCGCCTACGCCTTGATGCGCAACACCACCAAACCGGTGGCCACGGCCTTCACGCTGGCCGAGCATGTCGCGCCTCTGGTTGAGATGTTTGATATCGCCGCAGGCGGGCCCGGAGAATTTGCCAAGCGCCCATTTGTGAAGGCCCATATCAGCCCTGTGATTTCGCCCATGCGGTTCGGGGAAGACGCCGTGGACGTGACCTTTGCCTGCCTGGAGCACAACATCCCGGTATCCTGCATCACCGCCGCCCAGGCCGGCGCGACGGCCCCTGCGACGCTGGCGGGGTTCTTAGCGCAGTCTTTGGCAGAAACGCTGGCAAGCCTTGTGATGGTCAATACGATCAAGCCCGGCCATCCCATGGTGTTTTCCAACTGGCCGTTGGTGATTGACCTGCGCACAGGGGCCTTTGCCGGGGGCGGGGGTGAGATCGCCGTGTTGAATGCGGCATCGGCCCAGGTATCGAACTGGCTGGGGCTGCCCTCTGGCGTGGCCGCGTCGATGACAGACGCCAAGGCGATCGATGCTCAATACGGGGTTGAAAAGGGGATGACGTCACTTGCGGCAGCATTGTCAGGGGCCAATCTGATTTACGAAAGCTCCGGCATGACTGCCTCACTCTTGGGGGCAAGCTTTGAAGCCTTTGTGCTGGATGATGAAATGCACTCACTGTCGTACCGGGCGCTCAGGGGCGTGGAAGTGACGGCAGAAAACCTGGGCTTTGACGCGATCTGTGACGCTGTTCTGGGGGAAGGGCATTTCCTGGGTGGAGATCAAACGCTGGGTGCTATGGAGCGGGATTACTTCTACCCGTTGCTGGCTGATCGGGATAACCCCAAAACCTGGGCTGACAACGGAGCACCGGATGCCTGGACGCGGGCAAAACAGCGTGCGCATGAAATCTTGGCCGAGCACCAGCCGGAGTATCTCACCCCAGATCAGGATCGCGCCATTCGAGAGCGGTTTGACATCCTGATCTAGCGCGCATCGATCCGCATTTTCTTGCACAACTTTCGTTGGGAGCACCTACTGTGGGCCTATACGATGATTTGCAGACGAGAGCGCCATGCCCAAGATT
>ERZ1740067.2721-NODE-2721-length-10504-cov-5.978754_pt1 | contig 10504 bp, 2 predicted proteins | sample MGYA00581736_ERZ1740067 | MGnify/ENA primary metagenome ERZ1740067 (study PRJEB43018, sample SAMN04849236) | marine metagenome | isolation source: floating plastic debris | place: Pacific Ocean | collected 2008-08-27 | study: EMG produced TPA metagenomics... | reverse complement strand
TGAGGTCGGCCGCGGCGTCGCTGGCGGACCAGAGGCCGAGGTAGAAGGAGAAGTCGGAGAGGGTGACGGCGTTATCGGGGATGCCGTTGGCGGTGCCGTCGGTGGTGACATCGGCGGGCGAGCAGGGGCCGACGCCGATGACCGAGTTGATGAAGTCGACGTCGAGCTGGTCGACGATGCCGTCGCAGTTGACGTCGCCGCTGGCCCAGCCGACTGCGCCGAAGTTGCTCGAGGCGATCGAGGCGTCGGTCGCGTCGACGGTGCCGTCGAGGTTCACGTCGCCCAGCTCGGACTCGAGGATGGTCTCGACGATGAACTCGACGTCATCCTTGTTGATGAGCAGGTCGCCGTTGATGTCGGCGGAGAGGTCTGCGAAGGCGGCCTCGCCAGTGTCGGCCCAGTCGATCTCGGCGTTGGCGTCGGCAACGAACTGCTCGACGACGTAGTCGATATCGGCGTCGTCGATGTTGCCGTCGTGGGCGTTGGGGGTCCAGCCGCGGGTGGGCGACTTGGTCATGGAGCCGGCGATGTCGGCCGCGGCGTCGCCGGACTTGTAGGAGGCGCCGGTGCTGTAGGGGGTGTTGATCGCGAAGAGGTTGGCGGGTGCGCCGGCGGCGTCTTGGAGTGCCTGGAAGCCGGCGAAGCGGTCGAGGTTGCCGGTGGTCTCGTCGATGGCGAGGCCGTCGGCCCAGTAGCGGAGATCGGCGAGATCGAAGTTGCCGTCGTTGTTGAAGTCGCCGAGGATCTCGATGGAAGCGCCGCCGCCGCCGGGGGCGTTCCACGCGGCGCCACCCTGGCGATCGTTGTAGGCGAGGATCATTTCAGCCGCATCATCGAGGTCGCGGGCGAAGTCGTTGTTGAAGTCGCCGGCGATGAAGGAGAGGCCGGTGGACTTGGCGGGGAGTGCGTCGCCGGCGATGTAGAGCGTGCCGTTTTGCGCGACGTAGGCCGCGCTGGGAACGACATTGGCATCGGTGTATTGCACACCGGTGGTGCGGCCGGGGACAACGCCCTGGGTATCCGTGTCGAAGGATGCGAACTCGGGCTCGCCGAGGATGTTGTTGGCTTGGGTGGAGACGAACGTTTGGACGGTTTGGTTGAAGTCGGGGTTGGGGATGATGTCGACGAAGCCGTTGCCCGGCGTGGGCGCGGTGGCGGGGATGTTGTTGGCGGCGGCGGGGAGAATGAAGTTGACGGCGAGGAACTCGCCGGGGGTGAAGATGGCGTTGGGATCGAGGTTCTGGATCGCCGTGACGGAGCGAGTGATGTTGTTCACGAAGGCCGCGGCCGCCTCATTCGCCATCGGCGTGGAATTGACGTAGGAGCCGGTTTCGCTGGAGTCCCACCCCCAGCCGCCTGCGGCGGGGGCGTTGGCGCGGGGATCGCCCAACGTGACGATGGACGCGGGGCCGATGACGTTGTAACCCTCGGCGGTGCCGTCGAGCACGTTGGCCAGGGTCGGGCGCGCTGGGGGGGTGCCGCCCTTGACGTCGGACACAATGGCGAGGAGCGCGAGCTCCGGGGGGTGTGAGGTGAGCCAGCGTGCGCCGCGCTCGGCGCCGGTGTGGCCGATGCCGAGGCGGGTGTTCTGGGTCGTGCCTTCCATGCGGCTGGAGCCACCCTTGTTGGAGGGGAGGTAGTCGGGGCCAACGAGGTCGAACATCGAGTCTGAGTTGCGCCCGCCGATGTTCTCACCGACGCCCCAGGAGGGGTCGGTGGCGATGCCGTTCATGAAGCCGTTGCGGGTGCCCGAGCCGGAGTCGCGGGTGACCTTGGTGAGGTTCTCGCCGTTGTTGCGGCGGCCGGTGACGGCGAGGTGGCGGATGTCAGACATGTCGATCTGCTCGAGGCCGACACCAAGGTTGACGATCGCGCCAACGGGCACGAAGGCGGTCGGGGTGGAGAAGAGTGTGTCGCCGTCGGGCGCGGCTTCATCGGTGTTGAAGGTGAAGCCGGTGCGCGAGGTCAGGGGACGCAGGAGGTTGCCGCGCGTTGTGGGAACGCCGTCCTTATCGGTGGCGAGGCGGGGGTTGGTGCCGTAGCCGGCCTGGTTGGGCACGGCGTTGAAGATCGGAGCGCCTGTGGTGTTTTGGACGAACCAGGGGCCGGGCACATCGAGAACGGCGAAGTCAATCTGGAGGCCGCCGACGGAGGGGTCGGTGCTTTGGATGGCCTCGAAGTCGCCCGCGGCGAGTTTGGCTGGGTCAAGGTCTGTGCGGAAGGGCGTGCCGCCCGGGTTCAACGGCTGGCCGAGGCTCAGCAGGATGTTGCCGTTGCCGTCGAGGAAGTCGGTGCGGTTTACGAATGCACCACCGAGGTCGGAGGAGGTCTCCTCGGAAAAGAACTCGAAGTTGGTGGCGTCGCCATCGACTGCGGTTGCGAAGGTTTGCGACCAGTCGGTGAGAGCGCCGAAGCCGTTGCCGGAGCCGGTCAGTCGGTAGGAGAGCCACCAGTAGGCGTTGCTCGTTGCGGGGTTGGGCGCCGGGAAACCCGAGAGGGCTGGGGCGAGCTGGTCGGCGTCGAGGCCGACAAGGGTGTCGCCGTCGACGTCGATGAAGTCGTTGGTGGCGGCGGGTGCTCGCAGGAAGTTTTCCTGGAGCGTTGCGCCGTCGCCGTTGACGGTGAACGGCTGGGCAGCCGCGGGGATGGTGGAACCGGCGAGGCCGGCGGCGATAAGAGCCTGGATTGCCTGCTTGCGTGTGGGCATCGGATCTTCTCTCAACTTGTGGTGTTCTCTCACTGCTCTCCCGGCGGCTCCGCCGCCACCGAGACAAAGACACAGGCCCGCGGCTTCCCGCGGACCTGGCGTGTTGCGTTACTCGTTCTCCCAGTTGACGCGGCTGCGCTCGAGGTCGACGCGGTTGTCGCCGCTGAGCGAATAGACTCGGTCGCCCCAGAGCTGATCGCGGACGGTGTCCTTCACGTCGAGGTTTTCAACGTGCCCGTCGGCAAAGACAAAGTTGACCTTACCGCCGTGGTGTGTGCCGACGGCGTTAAGAGGATTGTTGTCGTCGACGACCGCGTTCGCACGATCCTCGGGGTCATCCTCGGCGAAGTCGCCGGGCTTGACGTACACGAAGCGACCGTCGGGGGTGGGCAGGAAGTCGGGAGTCTGGTAGAGCTTATCGCCGCCACCGCCGCCCTGGTCGACGAACGGATTTAGCGACCGGTGAGACTTGCTCAGAAACCTGCCGCCCTCGCCTCCTTGCGGCTCGCCGATAGAACGCCATCCGTCGCGGCTGTCGTAGAACTCGGTCGCGAGGATCACGCCAGCGGGCCCGCGCTGAGCGCTGTCGACACGCGAGGCGTTGACGAATCGATCGACGCGCTGATCACCGGGGCCGCGGGTGAGCTTGTTGCGTGGGAAGATCGCGGCGTTGCCCGTGATTGCCATGCGGCGTGCCTGGCGGTCGGTCAGCGTTGCTGCGCTCGCTGATCCTTGGTCGTTGTTGTTCAGGTCTTGCTGGCTTGCTTCCCAGTCGGCTTCGTCGTTTCCGGGATTCGTGCGGGGAGCGCCGTTGTTGAACGTTGTCGGGCACTCGAAGGCGTTTTCGGGTGCGTCGCCACCGGAGAAGAGGGCGTAGGACCAGTGGATGTACCCGTTGGAGTCCGGGCCTCCCTGGTATTGGTCTTGGACCCTCCAAGTCTCGCCGTTGGGCTCAGACGCGTAGACGTACGCGAGCGGATAAAAGTCGTTCTCGGAGACGTAGATCGCGACCGCCTGGCCAACGCTTCGTTGATTGGCGGCGCAGACGATCTGCTGGCCCGCGGCGCGGGCCTTGCCGAGGGCCGGGAGCAGGATGCCGATGAGCAGGGCGATGATGGCAATGACGACGAGGAGCTCGATGAGCGTGAAGCCCGGTCGGTCGGCGTGTCGTGTGATGGATGATCGGCGGAGCGGAGCGGGTCCGTGCATTCTTGCCTCCGGCAATGGAGTGAGGGGTGCTGCGCCTCGCGTGTCGCGCGATCACTTGAGGGCAGCAGACCCTAGCTGCGAGAATGCGGATTGCTTGTCAGACATAACTCAGTTTGTGTGATGATTGCGCACAGGTCTTTACGCAACCTTCATGCTTACATTTTCACGCCCTGTTCGCGTGGTTTGCGCGTGAAGAAGTGGTTTCGTGGCGGCGCGCGTTTCGTTTGCGATGTGTGAAGGCGTGTCGCCGGGCGTGCTGCGTGCGCAAAGAACGCCGCCCCACTGCTGGGGCGGCGCTTGATTCTCTGGCCGGATGGTGGAGTGCTGCGTGTCGGTATGCGCAGCGGGGCGTCAGGCGTAGGAGGAGATGATTGTGGGGGCTTCGGTTGCGTCGGCGTCGAAGAGGCCGAAGGAGACGGGGCCGCTGTCGAGCCACTCGTGGGGGTCTACCTGGACCGGAGGCGGTGGCGGGGCGCTGGTGAAGGCCATCATGGCGGTGGCGATGCCGTTGTAGGTGACGTCGTAGCTGGCGACGGTTTCGCCCTTGCCGTCGAAGAGGGTGCCCTTGAAGGCTGTGCTCAGGCCATCGGACGTGAGGACATAGTCGATGGTTTCGCCGAAGACGAAGTATCGGCCGCCGTTGACGATGCCGCCCTTGCCGGAGAGTTCGGCGTCGACGATCTCGGTGATGCGGAAGCCCTGGAGTCGGTCGCCGTCGGCGTCGGAGGCGGCGGCGATGTTGCGGAGGCGGCGGAAGCTGAGGGCGAGGGGATCGGCGAATGCGTCGAGGTCGCCGAGGTGGATCGTGCCGGTAGGGATGGTTGGGAGTGAGTTGGCGGGGTCGGGGCGGCCGCTCAGGCGGTTGAGTTCGACGTCGAGAAAGGAGGTATTGATGCTCTGGGCAAATGTGCCCAGCACGTCTGTCGCGCCGTCGCGGTTGAGATCGATGAGGTGGAAGGGACGGAATGAGAAGAAGCTGTAGGTCAGGCTGGTGCGGGCGATGGCTGCACCGGCGACGTTGATCTCGATCACCGTGAGGCCGTTGGACGACGACGCGACAAGTTCGAGGCGGCCGTCGTTGTCGATGTCGGCGGCGTAGACGCCTCCGCTTGTTTGGAAGCCTTCGGTGCTGAACGCGACGAAGTTGTGCTTGGGGGTGCCCGGGGTGGAGGTGTTGAAGACGATGAAGTACGCGCTGGAGGTCTCGAGGCCGACGAGGATGTCGGGCCGACCGTCGCTGTTGACATCGGCGATTGAGATTGCCGAGGGGTCGATGCCGGTGCCGAGGAATGTCTCTGGGGTTGCGAAGGTTCCGGGGGCGGTTTGCTGGATGAGGCGCACGCTGCCGCTGCCGTCGTCGTCGGGGACGATGATGTCGTTGAGGCCGTCGCCGTCGAAATCGACGATGAGCGGCGGGGCATCGAGGCTCGAAGTCGTGCTGCCGGGCGAGAGGATGATGCGCGCGTTGCCGTTGCGGAATGTGCCGTCGTTCTTGCCGGGCATGAGAATGAACTGGTTGTCGCCGCTCTGGCCGCTGGTGGTGAAGGCGAGGATGTCGACGATGCCGTCGCCGGTGAGGTCGCCCAGGGCGACCTGGGAGTAGGAGAAGTCGCTTTGGGAGTGGGCGAGGGTCATGGTCCAGGCGGTGCCGTTGCCGTTGTTGATGAGTGTGTAGTAGCGTCGCTCGGTTGAGTTGTAGACGAGCAGGTCGTCTCTGCCGTCGCCGTTGATGTCGCCGGCGGCGAACCGGCTCGAGAACTGGTCGGAGCCGAGATCGATGGTGGCGAGGCGCAGGATGCCGTCCTCGGATGGCAGATAGACCGAGACGAGGTCGTTTCCGCTGTGTTCATCGAACTCGAAGGTCGCGAACTCGGGCCTGGCGTTTCCGTTGAAGTTGCCGGTCACGCTCCTGCCGACCGAGCCGCTGGGAGCGACGCCGACGCGCTGGAAGGTGGACGTTGGCGGGGCCGGGTAGTGGAAGATGCCGTCGCCGAGGTTGTGGTGGACGTTGAGGACTCGCTGGCCGGTGCTTGCGAACGAGACTGCGAGGAGGTCGTGGTCGCCATCGCCGTCGACGTCGACGAGGCCCACGCCTTCTTGGCGTTCAAACCTCCCGTCTTCGTAGTGCTGGGCGCTCTGGCCGAACAGGAGGCCGTCGCTGAGTAACGCGACGAAAGGGATGGAGGAGTCTCCGTCGAGCGTGAGGTCGTTGTCGCCGTCGTTGTCGAGGTCGGCGACGAGGATCCTTCCAATGTTTACCGAGCCGAGGTCGAGGACGGTGGATGCGATGGGCTTGAGGACGATGGCGTCGCTGATGGGCGAGCGGTTTCGGTAGAAGGTCAGCTCGCCGTAGCCGTCGCCGGAGATGGTTGCGACATCGGGGAGCGTGTCGGGGTTGAAGTGGTCGACGGCGAGTGCGTCGACGCCGCCGTCGACGAAGCGGGTGTACATCGAGTCGTAATTGAACTGGCCCTCTTCGATGATGACACTGAGGCCCACGTCGGTTGCGACGATGATGTCCATGTCGCCGTCGAGGTCCATGTCTGCGACGGCGATGTCTTGGACGTCGTCGCCGGTGCCGAAGCGGCCGACGAGGGACATTGAGCCGTTGGCTTCGCCGGTGAGGACGATGAAGCGATCGTTGCTTCCGTCGCCGATGACGAGGTCTTCTCGGGCGTCGCCGTTGAGGGATGCGACGCGGATTCTGGGCACGGAGAATGTCGTCCCGGTGATTCGCCCGGCATCGAGGCGGGTGAAGTTGGTGAGCTCGGAGCCTCGCGAGGTCGGGACGATGCCGTCGTTGCGGAAGACTTGGACGAAGCCTTCGCTCGCGCTCATACCGATGATGACGATGTCGTTATCGCCGTCGCCGTCCGTGTCGAGGACGGCGATGTCGCGGATGCTCGTGATGGTGCTGGTGGTGAGCGTTGCTTGGCCCGTGAACCGGCCGAGGGAGGAGCCGTAGAGGACGGCGAGCTGGTCGTTGAGGTCGTTGAAAACCACGGCGTCGACGATGCTGTCGCCGTTGAGGTCGCCGTAGGTTGCGTCGTCGGGTTCGATATCGACCGATGATTGGGCTTGGCCTGGGAGGGATGCGCCCTCGGGGGAGGTGAAGATGCCGTCGCCGAGGTTTCGGTGGATGAAGATCTCGCCGCCGTCGTAGGTGATGATGTCGTTGTCGCCGTCGTTGTCGGCGTCGGCGATGACGAGGCGGTCGGGGCGGTTGCCGGTGTCGAGGACGGTGCGGGTGTCGTAGACGCCGCCGTGGAGCTGGCTTGGCGTCCCGTAGAAGATCTGGAGGCCCGACTCGGTGGTGGTGCCGAGGAGGAGATCGTCGACGCCGTCGCCGTTGAGGTCGCCGGAGGTGAGGAACTCGCTGCCGTTGCCCGCGAGAACGGAGTCGACGGACTGCTCGTTTGCCTCGTCGAACTCGGTGTTTGAGCCGGTGGTGAGGTTCTCGGAGTGCCAGAGCTGGGCGTTGTCGGCGCGGACGGCGGCGACGCGGTCGATGGAGCCGTCGTTGTTCAGATCGAGGAGCTCGAAGCCGGTGAGGGCGCTGGTGCTGATGGCGACGTCGCGGTTGAACTGGCCGGTGGAGCCGTTCGCGAAGATGGGGAGTACGCCGATGCGGAAGAAGACGTTGGAGATGTATTCCTGGGTGACCAGGTCGAGGGTGCCGTCGCCGTTCATGTCGGCGGCGCGGACAGCGATGAAGTCTCTGTTGCTGCCGGTGCTGCTGGTGAGCAGCTGGGCGGCGAGGGAGCCGCTGTCGGTGCCGGTGTGGAGCTCGTAGCCGTCGGCGGTGATGAAGGCGACGTCGAGGCGGCCGTCGCGGTTGAAGTCGGCGGCGACGAAGTCGCGGTTGTCGGTGGCGCTGGTGTTGGCTTCGTGGTCGCTGGGGCCGTTGTTGCCGTAGCCGGCGTTGTGGATGTAGCCGTCCTGGCCTGCGCCGTTGGCGTTGACTTCGGCGATGTCGAGGTCGCCGTCGGACTGGACGTCGGCGAGTTGGATGACGTCGGCGGTGCCTGTGGCGGGGGCGAACGAGGACATGCCGATGTAGCCGCCGCGGGAGGAGAGGACGACGTGGACCTGGGAGCGGTCGGTGCCGACGAAGTCGGCGATGCCGTCGGCGTTGAGGTCGCCGACCTCGATATCGACGATGGTGCCGGTGCCGACGAAGTCGACGTACTCGTTGGTATCGAAGAGTGCGCCGTTTGCGGAGAGGATGATGCGGGGCTCGAGGAGCTCGACGGGCTGGGGCGCGGGAGCCGCTCTGCCACGCGATGTGCGGGCTCGGAGGGAGCGGGCGGTGCCGGCGGCACGGTGCAGCGCGATCGGGGGCATGTGTTCGGGTCCTCTCGTAACAACAGCCGGCCGCAGCGTGGGCGGGCGTCGCGTCGAGTGTAACTCCCTCGCGGGGCTGGGATTGCGGGTTAGACCCCGGTGAGCCAGAAGACGTTGCTGGCGTCGGCCTCGGTGGCGGCCGCGGCATCGGCGAGCGCGAGGGGAGCGAAGTCGAGCCAGCGGTGGTCGGGCTGGGCGAGCGGGGGCGGCGGGGGCGCGGCGATCGGTCCCGTGGAGCAGGGCTGGGGCACGAGCGGCACGAGGACCGTGATGACCGATGCGCCCTCGGCGAACTGGTCGCTTACGAGCACGCGGAAGGCGGCGGTGGTCGACGATGCGTCGCTGGGGAGCTCGTAGGTGAGGGTGATGCCGTCGACGAGTGGGCGGTTGCCCACGAGGACGCCGCCGGGGCCGGTGAGTGTGCCGGCGAGCTGCTCGATGATGCGGAAGGTGAAGTCGGTATCGCCGTCGGCGTCGACGACGCCGGCCTTGGCGAGGAGCGAGTCGAGCGTGATATCGACGGGCATGCCGAAGTCTTGGGCGTCGAGGGTGATGGTGTTCTGCGGGACGAAGGGCGTGACGTTGGAGAGGCGGCTCGTGCCGGCGATGCGGTTGGGGTGGATGAGGGAGCCGGCGCTGTCTAGGAAGTCGCGGCTTGTGCCGAGGAAGTCGAGGTCACCGTCGTTGTCGAGGTCTTGGAGCAGTGCGCTGAACCTGTCGTCGATCTCGGTGGAGAGGGAGACGAAGGAGACGGGGACGCCGGCGGCGTTGAGCTCGACGATTGTGAAGGCGGAGCCGAGGATGAGCAGTTCGGTGCGGCCGTCGTTGTCGATGTCGGCGGCGAGGACGCCGTCGTCGGCTTCCATGCGGCCGGGCACGTCGAAGTCGGCTTGGCTGAAGACGGGGGTGCCGGGGGTGGAGGTGTTGAAGAGGATCGAGAAGACGCCGTTGGCGCTCGAGCCTTGGCCCACGAGAAGCTCGGCGCGGCCGTCGCCGTTGAGGTCGGCCGAGGAGAGAATCTCGCCGATGCTGCCGGAACTCGGGGCGGTCCAGATGGTGCTGAACTCGTAGATGCGTGCGTCGCGCTGGCGGTGGAAGCGGATGTCATCGACATCGCCCCGGATGATCGCGAAGTCGAGCATGCCGTCGCCGTCGCCATCGAAGATGTGGGGGCGATCGCCGGATGCGATGTCGGGCACGTTGATGACGATGCGGACGGCGCCGTTGCGGAATGTGCCATCGTTGCGTCCGGGCATGATGACGACGACATCGTTGTCGATGTCGGTGGCGACGATGTCGAGGATGCCGTCGCCGGTCATGTCGGCGAGGTCGAGGGCGGTGTACGTGAAGTTGGCTTGGGAGTGGGCGAGGATGACGGTGTAGGACGTGCCGGCGCCGTCGTTGATGAAGGTGTAGTGGCGAAGTTCGTCGTCGTTATAGATGACGATGTCGTCGATGCCATCGCCGGTGACATCGCCGACAGCGAGCTGCGTGGAGGAGATCTCGAAGTCGGTGGCGGTGACGGGGGTGACCGTTGCGCGGCGGAAGCCGTTGCCGGTGTTGAGGTAGGTCACGATGGCCGGACCATCGACCACTCCTTCGAAGACAGCGATATCGGCGAGGCCGTCGTTGTTGAAGTCGCCGGTCGCGAGGGTCGCTCTTTGCCCGCCCTGGTGCGGGAGGGGTGCGAGGAATGTGCTGATGCTGGATGAGCCGAGGTCGGGGAGGACGAAAGAGCCGTCGCCGTAGTTGCGGTTGATGACGATACCGTTGCGATCGAGTACGCCGGCTGTTGAGAGGTATGCGATGTCGAGGTCGCCGTCGTGGTCGAGATCGACGAGGGCGGGGGAGAGGGCGCCGGAACCACTGTTGGTTTGGTAGAACGCGACCTCGGCGGCACCGAGGAACCCGTCGCCGGCGATGGTGATGTATCGGCGGGTGTTCTCGCCGAAGAGGGCGAAGTCGGGGGTGCCGTCGGCGTCGAGGTCGCCCTGGACGATCGTGTCGAGTTGGGCGTTGAACGTGAGCTCGAAGTCTGACTGGGGCAGGTGGCGGAGGAAGAGCTGGTCGGGGGTTGCGGTTCGGTTTCGCAGGAAGACGAATTCGCCGTAGCCGGTGCCGGTGATTGCGGTGACGTCGGGGGCGTTGTCGGCGTTGTAGTTACCGACGGCGATGTCGCGGGCGCCGGCCGCGAAGGTGGTGTCGACGCGGGGGCCGTAGCCGAAGTTGCCGGTGGCGGCGAGG
>ERZ1740067.2720-NODE-2720-length-10504-cov-6.283376_pt1 | contig 10504 bp, 6 predicted proteins | sample MGYA00581736_ERZ1740067 | MGnify/ENA primary metagenome ERZ1740067 (study PRJEB43018, sample SAMN04849236) | marine metagenome | isolation source: floating plastic debris | place: Pacific Ocean | collected 2008-08-27 | study: EMG produced TPA metagenomics... | reverse complement strand
GGCTTCCACTGTAGGCAAGGTTCAACAAGTATTGTCCACTATTGGTAGATTTGATGCCATCTACCTTGGCAATCACCGATGTCACCCTTAGATTCACGTATTGAAAAAACTCAGTCACACTTGGTTGTAGGTTGAACCGGTATACCTGACCATCTTTGAGATCCGCTACGGCCACCTCTACTGGTACTTCTATGGGCGTAGTAGTAGCGGCCTGGTATTGGCTCAACGTTGCTTTAGCATCAGTAGTATTGCCCGATTGGGTCACCAATGCGCTCTTGATTCCTAATATATCAAAGGAAGAAATCACCGTGGGCGGTTGTAAATAAGTGTAACGCAAAGCTTGATCTTTGAGGGTAAAGGCCTTGGATAATAAACTCAACATCTGAGAACGAACCACACTCAAGCTTCCAGTAAGCCCCACCAAATCTATTGTAGAAGGGTCTAAATCGGTGATAGAAGCAGGGTTGAGATTCGTATCGAGTTCTTTCAACCTGGTCGCCTGCGCATCTGCCAGTCCTTTTTGCTGCTGCTGGTTGTATATTTCGGTATCAAGTTGTTGCACACTAGCCAAAGCCGAGGTATAAGCTTTCCCCTTGAGCGCATAAATTTTAAAAGCCGCTACCAAAGCCGTTTTCTTTTCATTCACGTTACTATCTGATGGCCCACTCGAAAGTACCTCATCTAATCTAATACTCAATTCGTCCCAACTAATATCAGAAGACAACACGTCTGAAACATCATCAAAAGCCGATTGGGCATTTTGAATTTTTTCTATACCCGACTTGGCATCCGTGAATAATTTCGAGGTAGCATTCAACACGTTCAGTAATTTTTGAATGCGTTGGACAAGTAGGCTAAGCTCTTTGACCGATGAGATGGTGCTGGCAGGATTGACAATAGTGGTACCCAAAGTGAATAGATCGGTAGCAACTGTTAATCCAAAAGTAATAATTTCAGTAACTTTCCAATCCTTGAGCGCTTGTTTGTAATTCTCTACCGCAGTGGCTACTTCAGCTTGTTGGGTGTTCAGTTCAGCCTGAAGGCTACTTACAGTTGCTTGCTGTTTGGCCTGTTCGCTTTGTTTTTGTTTGATAATACTACTGTAATAACTAGAAAGCGCCTCTTGTTGGCTAATGCTTGCTTGTACATAACCAGATAAAAGCTTGCCCGTTTTCTGAATATTTTCATTGAGGGTTTTACCCACATCAATGATCAGTTCCTCGGTTTTACGCGTCTCAATGTCGCTATGATATTGATCAATCGTACTGTCAATTGTGGTGATGTAATCAAGTATCGTGTCTATTTCTGTTTCGTAATCAGTATAGGGCAAAATAGGTACAAAGGTACCAAGTGCATTGTTTTGTCCTACATGTGCTTGGTTGAGTGCCCTTACTCTCAAATCTAGTAAACTAGTATCCGTAGTATCGGCAGGAATGATTTCCGTAATCCAGAGAAAACTGTTACGCAAAAAAGTTTCCAGGGCTTCATCACACCCACAATCATCATCGGTAGTATCACAATCACAAGAAAGACCATTGATACTTGCTTCCGAAAAAGTGTAACTAAACTGGAGACCATCGGTAAGCTGGGTAAGGTATTTACTATCGGGTACAGTACGAACATCGCCTGATACGGTGATATAGTTTCTGCCATCGGGTGCACCAGCATCAACAGAGATATATTTCAGACCATCTACAAAAGTCACGTGAGCAGAACCTGAGGTATTTTTTATAATCAACGCTCCATAAAAATGCTGGGTAGCTAGAGTGAACTTTTCAAATGCAGCGTCGGTAAGTTCCAGAGTAGTGGTCACCGTTTGCTTTTCCAGAGATACCAACTGAAAAGAAAGCAAAACATCGTCGCCCGGTATTTGAACGATCTCTTCTTTGGTATTGTAGATGTAGTTGCTGTACAATGTAAAATCTTTCACCGAACCGGCAGCCACAAACTCGAGATTCGATAGATCAAGGCTTACCTTGTAGGTATTGATAGTTGGAGTAGCTATGTTGGTTAAAAATCCCGGAAGTTCGTTTTGATTGAGTTTACTACTTAAATCACAACCGCAATAGGACACAAACTCTGGTTGAATGGCTGCTTGGTATTTTTGGATCACGGCCGCCTTAAATACCCTTCGCCATACTTGTTTACGGCTGTGCTCCATAAACAAAGTTAGTGACGTAAGCGCACTACGAATTGCGGCTACCTCATGATAATCAGTATTGAGTGTTCCTACTGTTACCTTGGCGTTCTTCTGATAAAGCGCAAAAATACTGTTCGTTTCCGCATACAAACTCTCTACCCAATCGCCATTGCTCACCGAAGTTTCAAGGGCAGCACTTTGACTAAAACTCAAGATGTGTCCGTACTCGCTCACGTATCCATACGTACCAGTGGTACTGGTGGTGTATTGACTAAACAAAGTAGCATTCGAACCCGAAAGTTGATCTGGGTTTGTACTGTAAGCCTTTTGAACCCTTTCATACTTTTTGGTAGGCATAGCAAATACCTGAAAAATAACATCTCCCAATGTGATATCCGACACAAAGTGGGTGCCTTGAGCATTGAAAAAGCTCAAATAGCCATTGGCGTCTTCTGCAGTTACATTCTCGGGAGAAAAAGCACTCCCCCTAGGCTTCACTCGCTTCAAAGCAGCCGCTGCCTTAGTAAATTCTGATGTTACCCCTAGTTCATCTGGAATTTTGGCAGGATTAGGGTGAACAATGGTATCCATTTGCTTGACTGGATGGGCTACCGAGGTATCGTTTCTAGTGACTTGTACCAGCACAAATTTGGTGTCTTTGGCGCTTAAATCTACTCCCAAAGTACTGGAAAGTGTTTGAATGGCTTGACTACTGTCTTGATCGCTTATAAGTAAGGGGCCAGCTGGTAATACAGCCGCTTTTGTTCCATCCGAAGGGTTTTCAATTTCATACGGCAAGAGCGTATTGAGCAACGAGATGGCATCTTCGTGCAAAGTGATCTTTGGAAAATCCCAAGTACCAAAAGAAGTGGGTAAAGAAACCGCAGTTTCGGTTAAGGCTTGTGCCGTCACTGGAAACAAGGCATTATTTCCAGTCTTTTGTGAAAGCCAATCAGGGTTGTAGCCGTACAATAAATTGGTTGTTTGTCCTAAATTGAGGTTGCTCATATGTAAATAATTTTGATTGTTATTATTAAACATAGTGTTAACAAAAACCATAACATATTTCACACTATTGCAGGTGATTCGTCAAATAAAAAATCCTTTCTCTCACTCCGTTTGGAGCAAAAGAAAGGATTCATTATCAAGTGATGACCTGGTTTAGGAATACATCACATTTATATTTTGGCTGTGTATTTCTGTAGTCTACTTCTCCGACTTATTTTCGTTGTAAGGATCAATACCCATATTGTAAAATACAAACGAATAAACATCAGCCAATTGCTCAATAATTTTGGAAGTAGGCGTACCGCTACCGTGGCCCGCATCGCTCTCGATACGAATCAATACTGGGTTTTTACCTCGATGCATTTCTTGCAAGGTAGCAGCAAACTTAAACGAATGCGCAGGTACCACCCGGTCGTCATGGTCAGCCGTGGTGACCATGGTAGCAGGGTAGGTTACTCCTTTTTTCAAATTATGCAACGGAGAGTACCCTTTCAAGTAATTGAACATTTTTTTAGAATCATCGGCAGTACCATAATCATAAGCCCATCCTGCACCAGCGGTAAACTTGTGGTAACGCAACATGTCTAGTACCCCTACTGCGGGCAAAGCCACTTTCATCAGTTTAGGGCGCTGGGTCATGGTGGCTCCTACCAATAGTCCTCCATTAGAACCTCCCGCAATGGCCAAATAGTCGGATGAAGTATATTTTTCTTTGATGAGGTACTCTGCAGCAGCAATGAAATCATCAAATACATTTTGTTTTTGCATCTTGGTACCCGCTTTGTGCCATTTGGCGCCATATTCTCCACCTCCGCGCAAGTTGGGTTGAGCATAGATTCCACCCAATTCTAACCAAATCAAACGACTCACGCTAAAGCCAGGTCGCAGGCTTACATTGAACCCACCATAACCGTACAAATAAGTTGGGTTTTTACCATTGAGTTTCAAGCCTTTTTTGTGAACAATAAACATAGGTACTTTGGTACCATCTTTACTTTTATAAAAAACTTGTTTGGTCACGTAGTTTTCAGAATTGAAATCAATGTTGGGTTTGCGATACAAGGTAGACTTCCCGGTAGCAATGTTATAGCTAAAAGCGGTACTTGGATAGTTGAAAGAAGTAAACGAATAGTAGAACGATTTGGCCTTGCGTTTTCCTCCAAAACCGCGAGCCGTACCAATTCCAGGTAGTTTTACTTTGCGCACCAACTTGCCATCCATGGTATATTGCATGACTTGGGTTTTGACATCTACCAAGTAGCTGGCAAATAAATATCCTCCAGCCGAACTGATCGACAGGGTATTCTTGGTTTCAGGGATGACATCTTTCCAGTTTTCTGGGGTTGGATTGCTCACATCAGTCACAACCAATCTTCCATTGGGTGCATTGAGGTTGGTATACAAATAAAGCTTGTTTTTTTCCTTGGTCACTATCCAATAGTTTTTTGAGAGGTCTTTGGTTACCGTCACAATCTTGCTGTTGGGCTTGGTCAAATCTTTGATATATAACTCATTACCCGAGGTGCTTTGAGATGCCGAAATCACCAATAAAGTACCATCTTCGGTCACACCGGCTCCAATATAACGACGAGGCATTTTTTCCCCACCAAAAATGAGCTTGTCCTGGCTCTGAGGAGTCCCCAACTTGTGGTAGTATACCATATGGAGCTGGGTTTTCTTGGTCAAATAATCTTCGCCTTTTTTGGGTTGCCCATACGTACTGTAATAAAAACCTTCGCTGCCTTTCCAGGAAACTCCAGTAAATTTGGCAAAAGATATTTTGTCTTTGCGTAGCTTCTTGGTTTCGGCATCCATCACATAAATGTCTCTAAAATCGGCGCCCCCCGTAGAAGTCAAATACGCTACCAACTTCCCATCTTTGGTAAAACTCATCCCGGCCATAGATACCGTACCATCTTTAGAAAACTTGTTGGGATCCAAAAACACTTCCGCATCTTTGCTATTCAACGTTTTTTTACGGTACAACACATATTGGTTTTGCAGCCCACTGTTGGCATAATAGTAATAATAATTTCCTTCTTTGAAAGGGGTCCCCACTTTCTTGTAGTCCCATAATTGGCCAATCCGTTTTTTAAGTTTATCTCGAAACTTTATTTTGTTGAGATAATCAAAAGTCACTTTGTTTTGGGCTTTGACCCAAGCCTTCACTTTGGGCCCATCTGAGGCCTCCAGCCAACGGTAGGGGTCAGGAACTTTGGTACCAAAATAAGTATCTGTATGGTCCACTTTTTTTGTGGTAGGGTATTGAATCTGGGCCTGGCCAAGATGTGCCCCCAATAACAGTAAAATCACGAACAAACGGTGGGTGTATTTCATATCTCGAGTGGTTTATCAAGGTATTACAGAAAAACCTCAAGTTAAGGCCTCAAAAAGCAATTCAAGGCATTGTTGGTATTTTTTTTAGAGGAGTCTATCTTTATTTAAGTTTTTATTAACAAGATCAAGGAGCCATCCGTTGAGTTCATCACAAAAAATGGGTGGCTCTAAAAATAAGAGCACACCCAAGGTAGTTTGATCTACAATTCCTGAAAGTTTATTTTACGCTTTTTAGTGTTTCTCAATGACACTTGACTCAATAGTTTGATCAACATTTTGTTTGGTGCAATACCACTGTTGTCTTAGTTGTATCCGGTATACCAGTTACTACCACCACTATCTTTCTCCTTCTCTTTGTCTTTTAGGTTTGTACCGCCTGTTTTTTTCGGATGAGCCTTATAAGGACTCGCATCTCCTCCCAAAATGATGGTTTGTTGCTCAACTTTCAACTCACTTGTTTTGAATGATTCAATCATAATATTTAGGTTTTAGTGAAATATTATTCAAGTTTACGAGAAGTTCACCGAAAGTTTTACTTGGGGTAATACGCTTTTGGAATAGGCTTATACTTTTTTAGAATACATCAGCTTCGGACAAAGGACAAGGGCCTTGCAATACCAATATTGGCTCAAAAAATGGATTCCTAAAACATCTGGTCTCATTATCTCATTTTTTCCTTGGTTGCTTTCCGCTCAGGGTGAATCCACACTCACTAGAAACGTGATTTCTCTACAAAGTAAGCAATGAGTGCAAATAGGAAATAGAAAAACAATGCAGAAATGGTCAAAGCGTTGATGTCTTCGTTGGCGGGCAATACAAACATATTGAGATAGTTGATCAGCCAGTGAATATCACCACAGGATATTTGCCAAAAGCCGATTTGGCTTGGGTGTGCCATAGGTAATAAAATGCCGATAAACCCAAGAGGAAAGCTTCTACTGCAAAGGTAAGCACTTTGCTCTTCCATAAACCAAAACCAAACTTGGGTGTACCACTCACTAAAGGCAAATCTGGAGTATGTACAATCAGGTCGGCAAACCAATGAGACAATACCCCCAAGGCCATCATCCAGGCAATTTTGTTTCTTGTAGGATGTTTTCTTACTACTACAAAACGATACACCACGTAAAACAATGCCGCCCAAAACAACGAACCCAACAACCCATGGGTAAAGGGATAATACTCTAGATCAAAATTGTTTACCTCAGTAAAACCAGGGACAAACTTGAGTCGCTCAATTCCAATCACTACGAAGGGGAAGAATAGTATGTCTACAAATTGAACTGCAATGAAGAGCATTCCAAGAGACGCATTTTTTTCTTTGGCCTTGAGGGCAAAGGCTGCGGCATAATGACCTACAAACATATTTTGGCAATTGGTTTACCAAAAATACCGCTTGATGATACAAATCCAAGATACATTAGTACTTATTCAATTCAAAACTAGATTATTTACGCAACTCTTCCCGTACTTTCATTAAGATTTTACCCAGGCGATTTTTGCCTTTGCCGTCTCCCCCATCACCCCAGTAGGCATCATTTTCGGTATGCTCAATAATGACTGCTTCGTCGGTCTCTAACAATAATGTCTGTAAATCAGCGTGTTGGGCAAACTTGGCCCTTACCGCCTCGAGCATTACGTTGTCTTTCATATGATCCCAATTGGCCCGAATGCGTACCTTGCGGGTACGCCCTAGCTCAGCCGCTTTCATTGGGCTGGCCGCTTTTCGAATTTTATCTTCGTGGTTCGTTCCGGCAAACTTCTGAGCCTGAAAATAATGCTCACTGGTAGGCCAGGTCTTGCCCTTGAGCTTGATCGGGTAAGGAGCAAAATTGGAAAACTCGCCATAAGCTTCGGCTACTGAATAAAATTTGATAGGTGGGTTGTTCATGGTTTTGTTTTTATTTTAATAATTCATAAAAATAAAGTTACGTTTTGCCTTCAAGTTTAGGGTTTGTTATAAACACGCATTCACCTATCTACTTCTTAAACTTTACCTCCACTATTCGTTCGTCATAAGTCAAGAAAGTAAACACCCCCAAGCCACCTTCTACGGTAGACCTTACCGTAGTGGGTTGGGCAAACGGATTACGATTGCCCTGCTGGGCGGCATCCATGGTGCGTAAAAATTCATAATAAGGTTTGCTCAAATGGTAAATCGTAACGGTGGCCTCGTCCCCATGCTTGAAATCATAACTAGATCCAATTGTAATTTGATTTCCAGTTTTGAGGTTGCCTTCAAACTTGATGTCATTGACGATTTTATCATTTCCCCCCGCCAACCTTTTCTTCACTACCAATCGGTAATAATTGCGTTCATAGGCATCTACATCTTGAAACTTCGTCAATAAAAAAGCGGTAGAATCACTCTCCCGAAAACGTGCTTCTACTTCATCTATGTACGGGGGAGCCAAGTATTCGGTAGTACCAGTGATCACTTGGCCTGTCCTTCGATCTTTGACGGTAAGGAAATACTGCGATCGATCATCAGGGTAGACCCATTGGGCCGATTCGTAGTTGTAATACTCCCCAGGAACAAAAGGAATGTTGGAACGATAACGCATAGGCTCAACAAAAGAGTTCTCTCCTTTCGCCACAATGGTCACTTCGGCATCGGGCACTTGCGGAATGCCCACCTCCCCAAAATATGCCGAGCTTTTGGTAAGCAATAGGGTGATGCGTCTACCCGGTCGAAGGTAACACTCCACTACATTTTCACTTTCATAATTGGGTAAATCTACCTCAATATTTTTCTGGAAATTCTCGCAAGCAGTGAGGCTCAATGCTGCTATCGACAGCACCAAACCAACGATTTTAAATGCATTCATGGTTTCAATTCAATGTGGTATTTTAATTCAATAGTCCACAGCATTCAGTCCATAGTCCAGAGCTAACCGAAGTAAAGCCATATCCCTTGAACAATTGTAAATCAACCGTTTACACCTAGCATTTACTCGGTTTATTTTCCAACTCATAATCGCCTGGTTGCCGCAGAATGAAGTTCAAGCACTGTCAAAGGCTAATCAGCAATCAATCTTGACTAAAATCACTGTGGAGTATTGTTAGTTAGTTAGTTATATTTTTGGGTAATAGTTACCCTCAGATGAATCTCGAACACCAAAAAAGTGTCACTACTCAAGTGATATTCACCATTCAAAAATTGAGTAACATTTATATTCAGTCGTCAATCTTCTTTTCTTACAACGTACATCTGCCTGGCAAACGACAACGTAGTAAACACTCCCAATCCCCCCTCTACGGTAGACTTTACCACGGTGGGTTGGGCAAATGGATTTCCATTTCCCTGACGGGCGTCTTCTACCGTTTCCAGAAAATCGTAATATGGGCGATCAATATGATATACTGAAACAAAAACCGTATCCTCGTCCTTGAAATCAAACCCAGTTCCAATTGTAATCTGGTTCCCAGTTTTAAAACGTCCTTCAAAAGAAAACTCGGTTGTAGTAGCCCCGGTAAGGCTGTCCCGATTAATGATGATTCGATAAAAGTTTGGGTCATTTGGATCTACATCCTGAAATTTAGTCAACAAAAAAGCCGAGGTATCGGTATCCCGAAAGTTTGCTTCTATAGTATCCAATACTGGAGCCCTCAAAAAACTGGTCATTCCCGTAATCAGGCGGTTGCTTGCTTGGTCTTCTACCCGCAATACATAGTCTCCCTTGTCGGCAGAATCTACAATGGTGGTGCCTACATAATTGAAAAACTTTTGGGTGGTAGAATCAAACCCCGGTTGAAAAGTAAGCTCTTCGCTGGTACCATTATGAGTAATTACGACTTTGGCCTGCGGAATAGGAGGCAAATCTACTGCCCCAAAATAATCTACACTTTCGGTCAAAATCAATCGGTAAGGTTGCCCATGTCGCAAATAACACTCTACCACAATTTCGCCCTCATAATCGGGTAAATCAATGGTAATGTCTTTTTGAAGGTTATTACAAGCTGCCAATCCCCATACTGAAATCACAATTACTCCAATAAAATATATCAATGAACGGTTTGATTTTTTCATAGGCTCTAGAATTTAAAGTTGTAAGTAATGGAGGGAATAATAGGGAACAACGAAACCTGACGGGCCTGAAAACCGAGCGTCAAGTCAGTATTGGGGTCTTTGATTTCTTCAAAGAAGATAAAATAGGCATTCAAACGATTGTAAGCATTGTAAATACTGAAGGTCAGGTCCGACTCTCCCCAGCGAGGGAAAAACTTCCATACCAAACCCAAGTCCAGACGATGATAACTGGGCATTCTCAAATCATTTCTTTTTTGGAAACGCGGTACCACACTGGGTTGGTTTCCGGTAACATCCTGAATGATAAACCTACCAGGTGGCAACGAAATGGCATTGCCCGTATAGTATACCCAAGCAGCAGTAATGGTAAGGCGTGGACTGATTTTGTGGCTAATGACAGCCGAAATATCATGGCGTCGGTCATAGCGAGGAAAAAACGGTTCCCCGTTGTTAATGGCCAAGTTGCCGTTACTAGGGCCAAACTTACGGAAGGTCCAGGATAAAGTATATCCAATCCATCCCGTTGTACGTCCGTCTTTTTTCTCCAGGTATATTTCGTTACCATAGCTCCATCCCCGCCCAAATACAAACTCTTGCTCTAGTTGAGGGTTGGCAAAAATCTGAGCGCCATCTTTCAGGTCCAGTTGGTTTTTCATGTCTTTGTAGTAGACCTCATTACTCAACAAAAACTTACCTCCAAACAACAAAATGCTACCTCCCAATGCTACCTGGTCAGACCGCTGGGGATTCACAACTCGAGTAGAAGGGTACCATATGTCGGTGGGCAATGAGGCCCCCGAGTTAGACACCAAATGTACATATTGAAACATGCGGGCAGCGCTGGCTTTGATAGACACTTCAGGATTGACCTTGTAGCGTACTGAAAAACGAGGTTCGATGCCTCCATAGTTTCCTCCGTTACTGGCAAACCCTGATAAACGAAGGCCTGCATTGATCCGCCAACGGTCGTTAATGGTGTAGTCGTCGGT
>ERZ1740067.2719-NODE-2719-length-10508-cov-5.551134_pt1 | contig 10508 bp, 9 predicted proteins | sample MGYA00581736_ERZ1740067 | MGnify/ENA primary metagenome ERZ1740067 (study PRJEB43018, sample SAMN04849236) | marine metagenome | isolation source: floating plastic debris | place: Pacific Ocean | collected 2008-08-27 | study: EMG produced TPA metagenomics... | reverse complement strand
GGGTTCACCTACCTAAGAAAAAAAAACCAAGAAGGAAACCAATAAATATTATCATAATCTTTAATCGTTCTTTCAAAATATTCACTAAGATTATTCTTTTTCAGGAAATAATGTGATTGTTCTAATTTATCAAAATCTATATTGATTCGTTTATTTTTAATAGATAAAAAAGTACAGCTCAAAAATGTATATTTATTTTTATTAAAGTCGTGTAGACGAATTGTATTCTCGTTTTCAATACTTTGTGACGAAATAGGATTAATAATAGAGTATTGATCTAAATTTGTCACTTTATTTAATAAAAAAGAATATAATGGATAATCTGTAAATAATAAAGATTGATAATTTTGTTTATTAAAATTTGAACTAGTAATAGTATTAGTCTTTATCAAAAATGAGCGTAAAAATGAAGGATAATTATTCAATAATTTTATTTTAGCTAAAGGAAATGCTTTTGAAATAAAATCTCCAACCTTTGGAAAAAAGCGTAAATTCAAAAAAGATTTATAGATTTTTCCAGATAAAATCCATAGATTCTCTTTCTTATTTAAACTCAAGAATTTATTAATTTTATCTTTTTGAGAAAAACTATAATCATTTAAGAAAACTTCTCCTTCAATATTTGATAAAACATAATAGTACCCTTTAATTTGTTGAGTAGTAGATTGAGTATTATGTTTTTTAGCAATTAATTGATTATATTCTACTCTCTCCTTATTTTTAATAAATAACATTGTATACGGAACTGCTTCAAATTTTCTTGATAAGCTCTTTCTTTTGGTTAATTGGTCTTTAAAAAAAGTGAATTTTCCATGATTAGAATCAATATTTGAAATAGGATTAAGAATAATTAACCCCTTTTTTTTAACTAAAAGTAATATTTTGTTATCATATGTATGAATCATTGTTCCTTGCAATGTTGATGAATAATTAACAATACCTTTAAAAGGAGCATATAAATGATTTATGGCACTTCCTGAGAAAACACCGCCTGTATGAAAAGTTCGCATTGTTAGTTGAGTACCAGGCTCACCAATAGATTGGGCAGCAATAACTCCAACAACTTCCCCTAAAGAAATCAAGCGTAAATGTGAAAGATTCCAACCATAGCATAATTGACAAATTGTTAAATTCGATGCTTGACAATTTAATGCAGATCGCACGTAGACACGTCTAAGATTTTTGGATAAAAAACCTGCTAAAAAATCATCAATTTGTTGGTTACGTAATAACGATCTATTTTTACAAGATAAATCAGCAGCTAAAATACGACCATATAATTGATCTTTAAGACTTGTTACAATAGTGTCATTTTGAAATAAATTTGATAAGAATACTCCTTTTAAAGTCATACAATCTAGCTGAGATATGATAACATGTTGAGCAGTATCCACAAGTCGACGAGTTAAATAACCAGCAGTAGCTGTACGTAAAGCAGTATCAACAACACCTTTTCTTGCACCATAACAAGAAATTAAATATTCTGTAACAGTTAAACCTTCCCTAAAATTACTTGTAATGGGCAAATGAATAATTTGTCCATTTGGATCTGCCATTAATCCCCTCATACCAATTAATTGACGGACTTGAGAGATGTTACCTCGAGCACCAGAAAAAGCCATCATATAAATAGGATTTAATCTATTAACACTTTTAAATTTTTGATTAATATCATTTTTCAAAATCTCACTAATTTTTTGCCAATTTTGGATAAGATATTGAGATTTATCCACCTCATTAATTAATCCTAGCTCGTAATAATCCTCAAGTTTTTGAATATTTTCATAATTTTTAAAAATTAGATCCTTTTTGGTTGTTATTGTTTTAAAATCATCTATTCCAAGTGAAATACCCGCAATAGTAGCATATTTAAAACCCAGCTCTTTTAAATTTTCAGCTAAATTAATAGTATTATACTGACCCGTATTTATAATACACCAAGTTAATAACGTTCTTAATTTGCTTTTATTAAATAAAGAATTAAAAAAAAATTTTTGCATAATTTATTTCAATATATTAAAAAATATGTTTAATTACTTATTAATTTAAATAAATGATTAAAAATTATCCTACCTACTGTAGTTTTTAGGAATTGACTGGTTTTATAACCATACATATTATAAAAAAATTCTAGATTTGTATATTTTAAACAGAAATTTCCATTTTTATAAATTCGAATTTCATTAGGATGAGAACAATCTTCATCATCTAAAATATCAAAATTCCATCGAACCCAAATCTCTGTATGAATTGTGATTTTTTCTTGGTTATATGCTTTCAAGACATCATTCATAGTCTTAAAATAAAGTATCTTCTTTTTAACTTTCTTATTAAGGAGTGTTGTTTTATAAAATTCTGGAAACAAGCCTTCAACTAAGGAAGTCAAATAATAACAACCTAAAATCATATCCTGACCTGGTGTTAAAACAGGCATACCTGTTGCAGAAAATAATAAATTATTTCGTGACCAAAGGAGTTTCCAAGATTCAGCCCGAGCTTCAAAAAATAAAGGAACATGAATTCCCATTTGATCTCCATCAAAATCGGCATTAAATGCTGGGCAAACTAACGGATGTAACCGAATAGCTTTCCCTTTAACAAGTCTTGGTTGAAAAGCTTGTATACCTAATTTATGTAGTGTTGGAGCTCGATTTAATAAAATTAAATGTTCATTTAAAATACAATGTACGCTTGTTAAAAAATCTTTGCCACCAAATTCTATAAGTTTTTGTGCTCTTGGAATAGTTTTGGCAAAATCTGAAGATAAAATATGCTGAATCAAGAAAGGTGAAAATAATTCAATTACGATTTTTAAAGGAAGCCCACATTCATGTAATCGTAAAGTAGGATCAACAATAATAACGGATCTTCCAGAATAATCAACGCGTTTTCCTAGTAGATTTTGTCGAAATCTGCCTCGTTTTCCTTTTAAACTATCAGATAAAGATTTTGCAGTTTTAGTATCTGTTCGTTTATATTTATCTTGTTGAATTAATTCATCAACAGATTCTTGTAAAAGTCGTTTAGTATAACGAACTTCTTCTGTAAAATCATCCAGTGCCCTATTATTGTAGAATTTATCTAAACGAATGCCACGTAATAAAATAGTTTGATATGATTTATTTAAATCAGAAACAGCTATTTTATTTGACCCTAACTCAACAATCGGACGGAGATCTGGTGGTAAAACAGGCAATACAGATAAAATCATCCATCTCGGTTGTATCTTAGCTTGACGAAAATATTTTATCAATCGTAATCTACGAATAATTCTATTTTTTTGTTGAGTTAATTTATTAACTCTTCGCCTAAAACTAAAAGAGTTTTCTAATTTAAAGAATCCAATACAAACAATACCAGATAATTCTTTAATTTCTTCTTTTATTTCAAATAAGAAAAAACGCATTTGTCTTTCTAGATTCGCCAATTGAAAATTATAATCAAAAAATCGTAACCAATTATAAATTACCCGAGTACCAAATAATAATTTATCTTCATATTTCTGAATATAGGTTTTATCTATTTCACGAAAAAAAGGAGTAATTTGTCGAGAAACTTTATCTTTTCTTTCCTTATAACGAAGATACCAAGTGATAACATTCCACTGGTCTGTAGCTTCCCAACGGAATGAATAAGATAAAGAATAAAAATTATTTAATATAAAATACAAGTATTCAAAAGGGCTACGTTTTTTTTTTCTAAAACTTATTCTTGAAATAAAAAGAGATTTTTTGAGACCTGTTAAATATAAAAGTAAATTTTTTTGAATATGAAGGGAATATTTTAATTTTATTAAACGAGAAAAAATATTATTATTTATTAAATCCGTTATTAAAAAAGTATTTCGATCAACAAAATCAATAACAATTTGCCTTTTTCTCGTAATTCTTTTAATCATAACATCATCTGTACAATAAATTATAGAATTGATAGATTTTAAAGGAATATCTAATAAGATTGAAATGTATCGAATATACCAAATATGAACAACAGGGGAAAGAAGCTTAATATAACCCAATCTATATCTTCTAACTCTTGATGATTGAAACTCAATTTTACACTGTGGACAAAAACCCGCCAATTCATCTTCATATTTTTTGCCACAGGCACATTGAAAATCATTTATTGGACCAAAAATTCTTTCACAAAATAATCCAGCACGTTCTGGTTTTAATGTTTTATAATTAATCGTTTGTGATGTTTTAATTTCTCCAACGATATCTCCAACAGGAGTAAATCGAGATCCCCAATTAATTATAGCTTCTGGTGATGCTATCTTTATTTGAATAGAATTTATTCTAAAATCTCGTAAATTCTCTATATAATATCTATTCACTAAAAAACTGACTCCATTTCTATTTAAAAAATTGTAAATTTAAGCATAAAGATTGAAGTTCTCGTATTAAAACTTTAAATGTTTCTGTTGTACCAAATTTAATAGGACGACTATCTAATAAAAAACTAACAATTTTTTGACGATTTTTTATATCATCTGATTTTATTGTTAAAATCTCATGAAGAATATATGCAGCTCCATAGCCTTCAATAGCCCACACCTCCATTTCACCAACCCTTTGACCCCCATTTTTAGATTTTCCTTTTAAAGGTTGCTGAGTGACTAATGAATAAGAACCTGTTGAACGAGCATGTATCTTTTCTTCAACTAAATGGATTAGCTTTAAAATATAAGCTTTTCCAATAGTAATTGGTTGATCAAAATATAATCCAGAATATGAATCGATTAATCGATTTTTTCCGGAATAACTTAAATTAAATAACCAGGTATTCCCCGTTTTAATTTTTGAAAGATATAATTTTGAATAGACAAAATTTCGTGATAATCCAGAATCAATAGCTTCATCAAAAGGAACTACTTTAAATCGTTTTAATAAATAATTACTAGCTAGTCCAAGTAAACATTCAAGTACTTGTCCTATGTTCATACGAGAAGGAACACCTAATGGATTAAGAATTATATCAATTACGGTCCCATCAATAAGATACGGCATATCAATTTCATTTAATACTCGAGAAATAACTCCTTTATTTCCATGTCTTCCAGAGATCTTATCTCCAATTTGTATAATACGGTTTTGCATTAAATGAATTAAAAGGGTAGAATTTAGATTATTTTTTGAAATTGAATTTAATGAGTCACTTCTTAAAAGAAAGTCGTTTGAAAAACTAACAAAAGTAATTCTTCCTTGCTTATACTTAGGTACTCTTAGAGAGATATCTTTATAATCATATCGAACAGACTCTTTTTGAAGAATTTCATTTAATAATTTCCTATATGGAGAAAGAATATCAATTTTTATAAAAACAACTCTACCAACTAAGATATCATTACTATAAACAGATGAACCTACTTTAATAATCCCATTATTATCTAGTTTATTTTTTTGTTCTTTAGTTATTCCGGTAACATTACGTGTCAATATTTCAGCATTTTCTTGATTAGTTTTTATTTCAATTTCAAATTTCTCTAAATGTGTAGAAGTATAAAGATTTGTTTTAACAAGACGATTACTAATGACTACAGCATCTTCAAAATTATAACCTTTCCAAGAAATATACCCAACAAACATATTATTTCCGAGAGCTAATTCATTATAAGATGTAGATAATCCTGTTGATAATGAATTACGCCTTAATATCCATTGACCTGAATCAACTTGTATTCTATTTAAATTACAAGTTCCTTGATTCGAATGTTTATAAGGATTCATTAAATAATGAATCTTTTGTAACTTTAATAAGTTATCAGAATCATTAATTTTCATAAATCTCTTCTTTGTTAAAAATAGATTAGAAGGATTATATAAAATTCTATTAAAGTAATTATCTTCATTTTTTAATAACGAAAAAGTCTTTGTTTTAAATGATTTTTGACTATTAAAAAAACCTTTTTTAGGTAAAACATTCTTATATTTTTGAATGAAAGTATATATTGTAATCTTCTGAGAACTTAAATAATAAACTATTCCATCTGAATAAGAATTTAATCCTTCATCTAAATCATTTATGATTTTTGATTCTAATCCAGTACCAACAAAACAGATTTGAGGTTTTAATAAAGGAACTGCCTGTCTTTGCATATTTGATCCCATTAATACACGATTAGCATCATTATGCTCTAGAAAAGGGATTAAAGACGTTGCGATTGAGAGCATCTGAATACGAGAAATTGATATAAAATCCACATCTTTCGAATTTACCTCTTTTAATTCTTGTTTAATACGAGTAGGTAGTTTTTTTTCGGATAAAAATCCTGTTCTAGATTTTTTAACATCAAATGAAAGAATATAATTATTATCATCATAATCCGCAGATAAATAATTTATTCCATTATTATATAGAATGTGACCACCTTTCATTTTAAATAAAGGTGTTCTAATTAAATCACCATCTTCAACATCTGCAAATAGAGAAAATGAATTAACCAAACCTGCATTTTTTCCTTCGGGCGTCTCAATAGGACAAATACGGCCATATAATGTAGGATGTATACTTCTGATTGTTAATGTGGCCGTATCTCTACTCACACCACCAAAACCTAATGAACTTAATCGTCGTTTATGGGTGACAACAGCTAATGGATTAATCTCATCCATAAACTGAGATAGTGGGTTTAATCCAAAGAATTCGGCCATAGTATTATTAATAGGTGTTGAAGAAAAGATGCTTGTAATGTTTAGATCGTCTTTTAGATTAATTAAACGATTTTTAATATATTTCTTCAAGCGTAAAATACCTATTGTTAATTGATATTGTAAAAGTTCCCCAACAATCCTAACACGTTTATTCTTTAAATTATCAACTTCATCAATTTCAAATAAGCCATGTTTCAATTTTAATAATAAATTAGCAGCTAAAAGCAAATCATTTGAATTTAATGTAAAATCAATACTATCAGTATAGAGTTTGAATTTTTTATTTATTTGAATTCGACCAATTTTACCTAAATCATAATATTTATTATTCATTAATTGATCAAATAAATTTAAAACATTCCAATTTAACGACATATTCTTCTTTGACGAATTACTACAACAAGCTTCAACAGCTCTTATAGCTTCTTTTTGAGAAGTGAAAATAGGATCTTCTTCTTCTTCTTCTTCATCCCTCAGAAAAAGAAAAGGCAAGAAAGGATAGATAGTCTGAGTTTTTAAACCTAATGCCTGCAAAAAGAAAAGAAAAGGTACTTTTGGTGCTTTTTTCATTTTTAAATAAATTCTATTTTTTAAATCTATTTCTAATCGTAACCAAGTACCACGTTCAGCAATAATATCTGCATAATAATAAGCATCTTTCTTCAAGAATTCCTGCTTTTTATGATAATATATACCAGGACATCGTGTTATTTGGCTCATAATTATACGAGGAGCACCATTAAGTATAAAATGGCAATTATTTGTCATTATAGGTATATTATTTAATATAACCCATATAACAATTGTTTTCTTACTAATAAATTTTATAGGTAAACTCAATTCACAAAAATATGTTTCCGAATTCAAAATACAATCATTACAATTAAAATTAGGTAAACCTAACTGATAAAGTTTTGGATAAAATATTATTTTAATATTTTTCTTTTTATCCACAATTATTCCTAATTTTTGTATTTCTTTTTTTATTCCATATTCCAAAAAATTTAGAAAACTATTTCGTTGGATTCTTAGCAAATTAGGTAAAAATAATGGAGTTATATACATAGAATTTAAATCATTTTTATTAAAAAATATAGAAATTTAATTATTTTATTATTAATATGATATATGATTATATATGAATAATATAAACCTTTTAAATATTTAAAAAGATGGTGTAGCCAAGTTGGTAAGGCGATAGATTGCAAATCTTTTATTCCCCAGTTCGAGTCTGGGTACCATCTATAATATATTTGTATTAAGATCTATAATATTACTTTCTACGTAAATTGTTTTTGTTGCTACTTATCAGTCCTGGCAATTATAATTTTAATTATTTACATAAATAGAGTAATATTATAGATCAAGAAAATTCTTATTTTGATTTTATTTATCTAAAACCAACAGAAGCTTGCCAAGCAAAAGCTAATAAGAAAAATAACACTGGTATCGCTGGTAAAACATTAACTAAAGGATAAAAAATACTATAAATTTCTGGTAATCGTGCAATAATAATCATTATATTGATCCTTCTTTTATTATTTATTCTGATAATTAAAATTAGATTCTATTAGATGATAAAAAATTGATTTTATTTTTTAATAAGAATCTAAATAAGCTAATATTTGATTTAGCCTTTAATAGTTGTTATCAATACAAAAGTAAATAGTATTGATTAAGAAATGTTTTAACAGATTTTATCTTTAATGTAAATACTTTATTGGAGAGAAAGGGATTCGAACCCTCGATATACAAAAATATATAACAGATTAGCAATCAGTCGCTTTAGACCACTCAGCCATCTCTCCGAAAACTATAGAATATTATAATCATTTTTTATAAAGTGAAGATGAAGACAACTAAATTATAAAAAAAATAGGGACTATTTACTAAATAGTATAGAATGTGGTATAATATGATGTAGAATGATACTAAAAAATAAGTAATATAGTTAAGGAGTAAAATATTATGGCAAAAAAAGGTATGGTTGAACGAGAAAAAAAAAGGCAAAATCTTGTTGCAAAATTTTCTGATAAACGAAATGCATTAAAAATGAAATTAAAAGAAACAGATTCTTTTGAAAAAAAACATAAAATTTACGAGAGTTTACAAAAATTACCATTGAATAGTATGAAAATACGATTGCGAAATCGTTGTTTTGTAACTGGAAAATCACGTGGATTTTATAGAGATTTTGGATTATCTAGAAATATGTTAAGAAGTATGGGACATCAATGTCTAATACCAGGTTTAGTAAAAGCAAGCTGGTAATATTAAAATAAGATTGTTTTTATAAATTAAAAACAATCTTATGCGGGATAGAGCAATATGGTAGCTCGCAAGGCTCATAATCTTGAGGTTACAGGTTCGAGTCCTGTGCCCGCCAGTTATCTTTATCTTTTTGCAAAAAGATAAAGAAAACGCAAACTTCAATAAATCGATGTATAATATATATATATTTAGACGGGATATAGCGCAGTCTGGTAGCGCTTCTGTTTTGGGAATAGAAAGTCACAGGTTCGAATCCTGTTATCCCGATTCTTGTTCCACAAGAAAAATACTACGTCTTTAGTTCAGTTGGTAGAACGTAGGTTTCCAAAACCTAATGTCGTGGGTTCAAGTCCTACAAGACGTGATTAATTAATATTCTAGTTATCAGGGATATAAATAGTTAAGTTCCATTATTTAAATTTATTCTTTATTTTAGTTTGCCAAGAGTCAGATTTGAACTGACGACACAAGGATTTTCAGTCCTTTGCTCTACCAACTGAGCTATCCTAGCTAATACCAATATATATATATATTATAATATCCTATTATTTTATACAAAATAATAGGATATTATAAAACCTATAAAGATGATCCTAACCCAGTATAAGAACCATAAAAGAAAATACCAAGTAATCCTAGTGCTAATGTACCAACTACTAAACCAACTAACCATAAAGGTATTCTTCCTGTAGTTCCTGAAAATTGAGTGTTTTTTAATAGTTTCATAAATTTATACTTTTTAATACAATATTAATAGAACCGAGCGTCTGAATTTCAAATTAATTAAAGATATAACTTGAGAATAAAACTGCTAAAACAAATATTAACAGTAATCCCCAATATAGACTAGTACGGTTTAATTCGACATTTTGTTTATTAGGATTTGACTTACTCATAATTAAAATCTCCTTAAATATTTCTTATTATCTTTGAATAAATTGCATTGATGTGATTGATCCTATAAAGAATACTGTGGGGACTGCTAATGCATGAACAGCTAACCATCGAAATGTAAAAATAGGGTAAACAATAGGTTTTTTCGTTTTAAGATTATTGTTGATTTTATTTATAAATGTCATTTTATTTTTTCTCCTTCGCGTAGATTATAGATATCCAATTTTATGAGATTTTTCCAAATCGATCTAAAACAATAGGAGCTTCTTGTTGTCCATTAGCGAAATACTCATTTGGTCTTGGACTCCCAAAAACATCATATGCTAAACCAGTGCTTACAAATAACCATCCTGCAATGAATAACGATGGTACTGTTATACTATGAATAATCCAATATCTAATACTAGTAAGAATATCTGAAAAAGGTCTTTCTCCCGTTGTTCCTGCCATTATTATAATCCTTCGGTTAAATAGTTATTTTTATGTTTAATAGTCTTAAATCTATGATTAGATAAAAACAAAATATGATAAATTTATGTTTTTAAACTTTAAACTATAATCTTAAGCTTATTTTTATTTTATACTAATAAGCTTAAGATTACTTATAGAGTAAAGAGTACTAGGGTTTAAGTTACGATTGATGAGTGATTAAAGATGCACCAGTCCAATAACTATTGATTATTGGACTGG
>ERZ1740067.2717-NODE-2717-length-10512-cov-6.951516_pt1 | contig 10512 bp, 9 predicted proteins | sample MGYA00581736_ERZ1740067 | MGnify/ENA primary metagenome ERZ1740067 (study PRJEB43018, sample SAMN04849236) | marine metagenome | isolation source: floating plastic debris | place: Pacific Ocean | collected 2008-08-27 | study: EMG produced TPA metagenomics... | reverse complement strand
GTAGGAAGAGTGCGCTGCAGTCTCTTTCTCTGCTTATCAGCCTATGTTTATCCCCGTGATTACATCTTTTGTCAAGTGGCTTGCAGCTTGCTGATAAATCCCTGAGAGCTTCCTGAGAAAGCGTGTCGACAATAGTGCAAAACGAAAAGCGCAGAGCATGTGAATGCCCTACGCTTGTTTCTCTAGTTGAACAGACAGGTTAAACAGACGGGTCGTTGTTGTGGCCTATGCAAACCACTCTTCTACGGCTTCTGCCTTCGTGTTGGTATTGCGGGAAAGTGTCTGACGCTCAAAGTCCATATGAACGGAGCGTGTCTGCTCGCCATCGGCTGCTACTGCGACAATCGGGTAGCGTAGAACGCCATCCTGGAAGGAAACGTGGAAGCGGAAGGTGCCATCCTCTTTGAGTTCGATTTCCTTGCCATCGACTGTAACGGTGGCGTCGGGCTCGGTGGCACCATAGACGATGAGCTCGGCGTCAGCGACCAGCCAGAACTTGCGAGGACGTGGTGGAGGTGCAGATGCAAACATCCCTGCGCCGGACATATTGATGCCAGAGGCAGTCGGTAGCGCCCATAGACCTGCTCCAGATGGGAAGACAAAGGAGCTGACAGCTTCCTCTGGTACCTGGTGCATAGACCCAAACAGAGAACCTGCTATGCGCTGAGCTTCTGTAGACTGCGCTTGGGCAAAGATATTGTTGTAGATTTCGTTCTCATCGGTTGCACCTGCTGCAGCTGCGGCTGCCTTCTTGCTAGGTGGAACGAGCTTAGCAAAGGTGCGACCTCGCAGCTCTTGATTCCAATCGATAGTAATGAACTGATCTTCAATCCAGTCAGAGGGGTAAACCGGCGGAATGCGAACGGGAGCGGAACGGGAAAGCATGAGCCAACGCCCGTCGTCGCAGAGGTAGCCAACTTCAACGGTGTAGTCGCGATCGCTCACAGGAATTGGCAGGTACCATTCGCGAGTCATTTCACCACAGTCATACTGCTGAAGGCTGTGGGGACTTTGGGTATTGAGATCAATATCCGTAACGTCGTAAAAACGAAGGGCTAGGCGACGACCACCCTGATTTCTCAGGGCTTCCTTGTGCTCGTTGGGAATGTCCCAGTAGGCATAAGCCCACTGCGGGTCGCGAGGTAATAGAACGATACGGCTTTCGCCATAGCCGTCGGGTAAGTCAGCGAGACCCTGGTCGACGGTTGATAGAGCAGCCATATTGGTTGCTGTGGCTACAGCTGTTGCGCTACTGCCTTGAACTTGAGTACTGGTTGCATTTTGCATGGCATTTGTGAATCGAGCGGCTTCTACAGTGGTTTGTCCATCGGCGGGTGTCATTGATTGTGAAGGCTCTGGGAGATCGCCTGCCGCAATCTTCTTCTGCTTAATTGCAGCGATGAGTTCCACCTTCCGCATACGGCTGTAGCGTGACACCTCGTATTCGCTGGCAACTCTACGCAACTGACGTAGAGTCATTTCCTCTAGCGGGATGTTAGGGATCGAACCTGACATAACTTGCTCTCCTCAGTAGGGTTTTCAATGCAAATCTCCCGAGTAAGTGTGGCTGATGCGGGATCGCTCTCGGGATCAATATCTTAATAATATGACATGTTTTTTGTTTGGGATCAAGGAGATCGCTATGTCTGACGGGAAAATCGCTCAAAAGGGCATGGCTGGGATCAAAATGTCACTGATTTATGACATTTTGAGTGCTAAGTACACATATTGTTTGCCTCTATTCCCTGCGCTCGGTAGAGATTGTCTGAAATAGCCGGTTTTGCTAGGTGCTTTGGCGGTTAGCAGGAATAATGTGAGGCGTAGTGTATGGCTCAGTTTTGTGATCGATCCCCCTGATTCTTCTGAAGAAGACAAAAATCAAGATGTTAAGCCTGGCGGGAGTCGTATTATTGGGCGGCTGTTGCCTACGGCAGTGAAGTTATGGTTGCGATCGCAAGTAGAGCAGTTAGATCAGCTCTCGATTGAGTTGGCAGGGCGTGACCGTCAGATCCTCTCGGGCTACTTGCCTGGCGTGAGCGTTGCCGCTGAGGCAGCTATTTATCAGGGAATCCACATCACTCAGGTTCAGCTGTCAGCAAAAGATATCCGGATCAACGTTGGTCAGGTGATTCGGGGCAAACCACTGCGATTGTTGAAAGAATTTCCCGTTCAGGGCCAGGCTCTGTTAAGTGCAGATGATCTCAACGCTTCGTTAGCTTCGCCTCTGCTGACAGAAGGACTAGATAGCTTTTGGCAGTCGCTTATTCAGCGTCCCGATGTGGCTGAAGCGGTCAGTGCTCAATACGGTTTGTTGCCTGTTCAACCTGATGTTGTGCTGAGTCGTCCTCAGATTCGATTGAGTGGAGGCCGCTTAGGGCTGAGATTTTATCCTGCAACCTCGACAGAAACGGCTGAGCGCCCGGTGGTGTTGGGAACAGGGCTCTGCGTTGTTTCTGGTCATATTTTGCAGCTGAATTCTGCCAGATGGCTCAATCAGCTAGATGAGCTCGACCAGTCGGATTCGGGTGTGCCTGTAGCGGTTTTAGACGGGTTTCAGTGGGATTTGGGCCAGGATACCGAACTCAGTCAGCTAGCAATAGAGAACTCTGAGCTTTTGTGTGCTGGCACAATTGCCGTGAAACCCTAGCAGATGCCTTCCTCCAAGACTACCCTTGCTCCAAGACTGCCTTGCTCCAAGACTGCCTTGCTCCAAGACAGGCTAGTAGCGACTGATTAATGGAATGAGGTACACCACAAAGTAGTAGACCAAAGGCGCAGTAAAGACGTAGCTATCGGTGCGATCTAGAATGCCGCCATGTCCTGGAATGAGTGTGCCGGAGTCTTTGACGCCAGCATCACGCTTCATTAGCGATTCGGTAAGGTCACCCAGCAAACTAGAGACCCCGATGATGGTACCTAGAGCTGCGCCTGTGAGCCACCAAATAGGCCAGCCGAGGGACCAAGCGCCGATAATGCCGATGCTGATGCTCGCTCCGATGCCAAAAATTGCGCCTTCTACAGTTTTCTTTGGGCTGATATTGGACAGCGGAGTTCGCCCAAAGGCACGACCGAAGGCATAGGCCCCAATGTCGGCTCCCCAAATGCAGGCAAAGGCAATAAAGGTAATTGTTAGCCCTGTGGGCAAGATTTCCCAGCTAAAGGCCGTAGGGAAATAGCCCCCCAGCGGTAGGTTTGTGGTGGTGGCAGTGCCCAAATCGCGAATCCTGATCCAGTAAGTTGGCAAATAGCCGCCGTAAAACAGCGCCAGAATGGACGCAGCAACGTCGGCAATGGTGGCAAACTTTGGCTGAAAGAGTAGGTAAAAACAGATGCAGGTGCCTGCCAGTGCGAGGGTCGCATCGGCTACTGGCGGAGAGATATGGGCTGTGACCAACAGAATTTGGCTAACGATGAGAGTTGTTTTGGCTGCAGGGTTTATGCCTTTGGCGCGCACAAGGTCAAAAACTTCGAGCTGACCTAGATAAACAATGATGCCAAACCCAATGGTGAAGTACCATCCGCCCAACACGATTAAACTGATAGCAATCGCGATCGCAACGATTCCACTAGCAATGCGGACCCAGGGCATAGACTTATTCGCTCAGGTAAACAACGTTTTTATATAGCAATCTGGGGATAGCAATCTGGGTGCTGAGTGAGAAAGTCTGTCGCATTGCTATGAAATACACAGTACAGTCTATCTTGCTTATCACGGCTGACATACTGCCTCTAGAAGATTTTGATTGAAGATTTGGCTGAAGATTTAGGTTTAGCTTTGTCCGTGGGTCAAGGAAATGTGCCAGTGGATTCTTCTTTCGGTCATGGGCCGCTGCCAGTATTCGATGACGTCTAAGTATGTTGGCTTTTGCCAATGGGCATAGGCCATTTCGTAGAGGGCGACGTTGTCGTTGGCTTTGAGGGGGGACATTTGTTTGTAGGGCCAGTTCTGGGCATTTTGACTGGCGGCAAATTGAGCGTGGTAGTCTACTGCGCGCTCTAGGCCAATGTTTCCATCAACGGTATATCCGTATAAATCAATATTTTTGTGCCTTGCAATCTCGGCTGTTTGCATCATGGCATTGATGGCATACAGCGAATATGAGAGTGAGGTCGTCCGATCTAGCTCATGCACCATGCGTCCTTGGCTATCAATTTGTATCGGGATGAGCTCTTTAAATCGGCCGAAGGCATAGTCGAGCAATGCTTCGTTCGTGAGCAAGGACCCGGCGCTGGCAATGAAGTTAACTCGCCAATTTTCAAAGTTATTGATTCTGTGCCAGCCCAGTGCACTTTGGGACATTTCAGTGACCCAATCTTCGAAGAGCGCTTTTTCGTTGGGGGACCAGTCTGGGTAGTTGTAAGCCAGATCTGCGCCGTAGAACAAGCCAGGAATAGATATAGACAGTTCGATCTTGGACTGTTGAGAGGTGAAGGTCGGATTCATTCGGGTATCGGCATTGATGCACCAGACTCGAATCAATGACATGAGCTTTTCTGCATAAGCAGGATTTTGGGTAAAGGCATAGGCAAGCCCTAGGGTGGAAGCATCTTTTCCTAATGCGATCGCCTGCTCATAGTCCTGCCGGTCGGCGTTGGGGTTGACTTGTCCATCCCGACAGTCAGGTTTTTGGTTATCGATGGCCTGCCAACCGCAGTAGGCCCTCTGGGTTTGGTAATCGTGGCCGTCATTAGGCCCACCGTTGTAAGTGACGCTGTACGGTTCTGCCGATAAGGCATCATTGGCTTGGGCAATCATGCGGTCATAAGCGGCGCGCCAAGGGGCAGCGTTGCGCTCAACTTTTGCTTTGATATCAGCAATTTCTGCTGAGTTGAGATACATGTTGGGATGTGCGCTATTGCCTACTGCTGTGCGGATGAGCGCAACCTCACGGGTTTCTAGATAGATAGTGGGGTCTTCAGAGAGCTGTGGCGGTGTCTGTAACGCGCGCCACATAAGTGAACTACCCACGACGAGAATCAGTCCTACGATAAAAAATCCAATGGCTTTTTTCAGCATGAAGCACCCTGTAGTTTGCTAATTGAGCCTGTGATCTGTTTGTAAGTTGAGTGATTGATTATTGATTGACGCTGATCAACTCCTTCACGTTCTGTTCTATTTATATCGGTCTATATCGTTTATAGCGGTCGGTCAGCTTACGGTGATAGGCTCGAGCGCACTCACTGTGACTGGCCCAAATTCTACTTGGCATCTGTGGGCCACGATGGCGACGGCGTACTCGCCGACGGGTAGAGCGATGCCTTCCGTATCGATGACTTCTAACCATTCACTGGGTTCTGGTTCTCCGGCGGTAAACCATTTCATGCGCTGTGCGTAGCGCAGGTGGTTACCCTCCGAATCAATTTCTGAGACACACTCAGCGATGAGCCTGTAGGGCACACCGTTTTCGTGTTTGAAGTTACGGTAGGAAGATACCCAGTTCGAATCACCGTTGCCTTCCTTGAGCGAAAACTCTGCGCCGATGCCCTTGTAGGCGGAGTAATACCATGCGATCGCAAAGTTCCAGCCCCGTCGGGGACTGACCCCACCCTCATCGGGCTGCCCGCCCCTCATGGGGATAATGCCAAAACCGTAGAGACGCTCCTGATGATGACTGCGTAAAATAAGTTCAGTTTCTACCCGACGACCACCTGGAAAAGATCCAGTGACGTTGACCAGTCGATCATAGTCCTCGGTACCAGGCACGGGGCGTAGTCGAGAAGTGCCGTCGGCAGACAAAATTTCCCAGTAGCCATCCTGGACATCTAGCTGGTCACTTTGGCTCCAGTCGACGGTGGTTGGCAGAGAAATCGGTGTTGGCTGGTAGTCGAAGGTAAGCTCCATCGTTTGATTGCCCCCCCGCTTTGGTGTGGCCTCGATTGTGAGCGTATTGCCACCTGCTTTGAGGTCGTCGGCTCTCATTTCGACGGTGAAAAACGGTGCCGGCATTCTGGAGCCCCTTGGAGAAAACGTGATCCAGTTACTGTCATTAGCCCGGTACTTGAGCTCTGACAGCTCGCGATTATAGCGGCCGCTGACATTGGCTGTAAGCTCTCCAGCTCGGCGAGAAAATGACTTTGGTATATGCAGGATTTCTATCAGTGGCTTATCTGTTTGAGACGTGCACCCGCTGAAGACTAGGACGCCACCTGCTGCTAGGGCGCTTGTCTTCAAAAAGTTTCGACGGCTAAAGTTTCGAGGACTAGAGAGAGCTTGTGGGCCGAGATTGGGTGGGCGCTGCTGATTCATAGGTATTGGAAGACTGTAAGCCTACGTTACGTAAAGTCTCTCACACGTTGAAGGCGTGAATTTACGGAAGAAAAGGCCTTTATCGCTTCTTATGCAGACTGTGATGCTTTTGCATAAGTGCTCAGGGACTGTCCCTCCAAAAGCTGGCTCTCCATCGATCAACAATCCTTGAAAGGGGGCCAATACACTGCAGAACTGTAGTGGTAAATACTGATATCTTTTAGTATTAAGAAAATTCAAATCTTCAGTGTAAATACTCGATTTCTTTGTGTTTCTATATTGGAGTTCCGCGTGGATCTTCTGTTTGCCCCCAGAAAGTAAGTACCCATGATTACCAAGGCATCTATCAGGCAATTTCAAGTGAAGGTTGATGCGATCGCCTACAAGCTTAGAGAAGCCTTGCCACTCAATGCATACCGTAAGCATGAAATCTTCCAGGCTCATCCCAACGGTAGCTATGTGATTAACTTTGGTAGAGCCGGGTTCTTTTCAAATTTTTTTGAAGTGCTGGGCTATGCACGCTGGTGCGAACGCAACCATATTACGCCTCTCGCCTATGGAGGAAGATTCTGCAACGATACCTACCGCCGAAATCTTTACTGGTCAGAGCAGGGCTATAACGGTGCGCGCAACGTATGGGAGTATTTTTTTGAGCCGTTATCTGGAAAATCGATTAACTGCTTTCTTTATCCAGACAACTTTGGGCGCAATACCCGTGAGCATATCTTTGCGCCAGATGGCTCAGGAATTGGCCTGATAAAGGTGCTGACGCCAGCTGTGATTACGGAGATTGAAAATGAGCGTAGGGCGGAGCTAAATTTGCCGCCTGTCAGTTTGGATAATGACTTAGAGCAGTTTGCGCATGACAAAGGGTATGCAAAAGTATGGCGAATGCTGGCCTATCAACGGGATTATCCCTCTCGGCGATATCGTCAAGTTGTGAATAAAATCATTCGTCAGTACGTCAAGATCAAGCCCAACGTGCAAGCTAAGGTCAATCGGTTCTACGATTTGCACATGGCTGGAAAAAGTGTCGTTGGCCTACACGTGCGCAGCACAGACAATGTCGGTTCGGAGCATATATCTGTCAACCTTGAGCGATATTGCCGTTTAGTAGATGCGTATTCGTCTACTAGCAAAATCTATTTGGCTACTGACTCGGCTAATGTGTTGTCTCTGCTCAAAGACCGCTATGGTGAGCGGCTGATCTTTAACGACTGTGTCCGTTCTTGTGATGGTAAGCCGGTTCATACCAACCATGCCAAGCGGGTCACCCAGGGTAATCCTCAGCTGGGTGAACAGGTGCTAACAGATGCTGTACTGCTTTCCAAAACGAGCTTCTTTGTGCACGGTCTGTCCGGGGTTGCCTCGGCAGCACTATTTTTCAATCCCGATCTCAGTCATCGAAGTGTTTGGGATGACGCTTGCTGATGTCTGTGTCTCTTCCCATGAGTTGAATTTGCGGTTGAGGAGCTGGAAGAGTTTTTGGTTGTCGTCTTGGTAGTAGCGATAGAGTTCCTGAATGGTGTGCTCGCTGGGTCGGTGTTTGGTGACACGCTTGCCAAGGACTTTGGCAGGGAGTTTTGCGACAGCCTTATGCAGCAACCGTTGATTGGGTAGCCAATGACGAACTAATGCTGTGCCTGTGCGCGTGAAGTCAAATGAATTTTGGCGTTTGTCTTTGTCTTTGAAGCTGTAGGTGTCATCCAGCCCGAGGAAGTGACAAGCCTTTTGGAGTCCAATTTCGGGAGCATCGGCGATTTCCTCTTCGAAATTGATCACAAGGAGACGGTCTTTCCCATAGCAGTCATAGTAGGCACTGAGGTGTTCGTAGTACTTTCCCATGCTCAAAACACCAAACGTATCTGCTTTTGAACTTTGGCAATCTAGCAGGTTGTCGATATCAGCCAGTGGCGATAGTTGTCCACGAGTTCTGTAGTGATTGATTGCAGAGATAGCACGTTCGACAGGATTCCTGAGGACGACAATGAGCTTCGCTTCTGGCAAAGCAGCGTGAAGCTTCTGGTGAATATTGGGAAGATGATTGCCGAATCGCGATTTAATGCTGCTGGGTGTTATCCATAGGTAGTTAGGTGTTTTTTCTGCAATGACTTTCGCGGGCCCTGCTTGCTCAAAGTGGGCTTCGTACCAAGGCAAGCCTCTGTTGTAATTGCGTTCCAGATTGAAGAAATGAATTTCCCTATCGTAAATAAAGGCATCTGGATGTTGGCCTAAATTTTTTGCTAACCAGCTACTTCCAGACTTTTGGGCTCCAATGATAAGTGCATTTGGTAAGGGCATTTGCGATGACCAGCCCCAGTGACTAGTGCGATGACATCAATTAGTTTGGGTTTAATTATGTCATGGCTCTTTTCTTTTGGTGCGTATATCTACGGATTTAGGGGCGTATGTCTGTAGTAGCGTCAAAGTGTGGGCTACAGGAGCCGCTTGAGGTAATAAAGCGGACTGATTAGGCTGCTAAGAAAAAACGTCATTTGGCAGTGAGCGACTAGATCATCATCAAAGCTGCCTTTGTGCTCAATGAAGTGCTTAATCGATTTTTGTAGGCTGCCAGCAATAATTCTGCTGGCAATAATAGGTTGTCGCCAGGGCTGTGCTCGTACGCAGCGCAGGGTGCATACATTGAGCCCGCTGCATCTGACTAAATCAAGGAGATAGGTTTTTTCCAGCCGCCAGGCAGGGATTTCGTGATAGATGCGCATTTTGGGGTTGTACCAAATTTCCCACCCCGTACGGCTAATGTGAATCATGCTCTCAAAGTCTTCACCCTTCTCATCTAGAGAACTCCCTACGGGGCCCTGGAGCTTTAGTTCCTTGGGGATATTTTCAGTCCACACTTGTTTGCGAACAACCATACCTGCGCCTGCTGGTAAATCTAGGACGTCGGCATTGAAACGTCTGGGCTGATCGCCATATTCCTTGATCGCTAGAAACCCTTGAATTTTCCTGAACCCAGCAGGTGGAGGTACTTCAAACTCCCCGTGGATTTGGCTGCCAAAGACGCCAGCTTTGGGGTGTTGACTGCTAAAGGCGTAGATCTCTGTGATCCAGCGTTCGTCAGGGATATTGTCGTCGTCTAAAAAACCAATGAGGGCTCCGGTTGATTCAGCGATGGCTCGTTTGCGAGCGAAGGCTGCACCTTGCTGTTTCTCCAGATAGTATTTGAGTGGGTAAGGTCTGTCCCAGTTTTCCTGGTACCGTTGCACAATTTGGGCTGTGGTATCGGTGCTGTTGTTGTCAACGATGACAATTTCCCAGTGGATGTGGTCGGTCTCTACCTGTCCCTTGAGCTTGTCGAGAATAGCGGCCAAAGTATCTGCCGAGTTGTAGGCTCGAATTGCCACTGAAATGTCGATTGGCCCAGTTTGAGATGGTGTGAACGTTTCTGCTGCCATAGACATTTACGAGTTTCGAGGACGCAGGCGAGCGATGCTGTATGCCGAATATTGGAGCAGCTGTTTGACTTCTTCGGTCAGTTCTCTTCGCTTCCATCGAATAAATGTTCGAAGTTGGGCGAAGCATTTTGCTTTTTCGAGGGGGGACATCGGTACGCGGTTGACAGCGCGAATGTGCTCTCTAAGCAGTCGATTCATAGGGAGTACACGCTTTGTCTGGTTGGCAGGGTCGAACCAAGCGGCAATGGATTCTGCTGTGGGGTTAGCGCGTCCAGACATTTTGGGATGATCGCGACGGCAGAAAAGGTACTCTGGAATCTCGGTGAGCTTGCCCCTTAGCGCTAACTCGCCGAGCAAGGTAATATCTGACGCTTCGTAATGACCGATTAGCGCTGTTTCTTTGAGAATATCTCTAGGCATGATGCCAAAGACTGCGTTGCACTTATACTTTTTGCGGAAGCGCTGATGGAACTGTTGATATCTGCCTGAGGGGGTGGCTGATTGTAGGTGAAGATCTTCTGTGTAGCGACTGAGGGTCTCTCCAGCAGGGTCGATTACAACAGTGTTTGCGTAGCACAGGGCAATGTCGCTATCTTTCTCTAGAATGTCGATGCACTTTTGAAAGTAGCTAGGTTCGCAGAGGTCGTCGTGGGCAGCCCACTTAAAGTATTTGCCGGTTGAGAGCTCAAAAGCCCGATTGTAATTCCGGGCTGCTCCTAGATTTTCCTCGCTGCGGTGGTAGGTAATGCGGCTATCTTTTTTGGCGTATGCTTTGCAGATTTCGGCAGTGCGATCGCTCGAAGCATTGTCCGAAATAATAATTTCAAAGTCTTCAAATGTTTGCGCTAG
>ERZ1740067.2716-NODE-2716-length-10513-cov-4.224517_pt1 | contig 10513 bp, 6 predicted proteins | sample MGYA00581736_ERZ1740067 | MGnify/ENA primary metagenome ERZ1740067 (study PRJEB43018, sample SAMN04849236) | marine metagenome | isolation source: floating plastic debris | place: Pacific Ocean | collected 2008-08-27 | study: EMG produced TPA metagenomics... | reverse complement strand
GAATAACCACCCATACCATCGGCGACGGCCCAAAGACCCAACTCATGGGCAACCCATCCACAATCTTCGTTTGTCTCTCGCACCTTTCCCGGAGAGCTTTCCAATCCGCTGTCTAAGGCTTGATAGGCCAATTGGTTCATAAAGCCTCACCCCGCTCTGGTTCGGCAGCGTCGCCGAGGGTTTCCAACCCATCATCGCCGTCGTCATTCTCTTCTAACGGCTCGTCATGCTCATCTGGTACTGGTTCAGGCGGCTTTTGCGCCCAAAGCCACGCCAATGCCTTACCGGTCGGAACACCGTCCTGCGCGATCAGCGCAGCGCCTTCGGTGCGATGAGCAATCCACATATAACTGCGCCGCGAGACGCAGCGCCTATGGTCTTCTACGGCTGCTTGTTCCCACAGGTCATCTGCTGTCATCGTGTCGTTTACGGCCCAAAACTGCGTTCCGCGTGGCGCGCTCCAGGCTAATTCTGACGGGACGTCCAAATCGGCATCCAGCGGTTGCATCAAAACGTTTAAAACGGCGTCCACACCGCCCTCACGTATTTCGGCGGCATCCTGAAGCCGGGTCTGCAATGCATCGTAGTGATCTTGATCAAACACCCATGTGGGTGGAGGTCGACGGCCTGTCTGGTCCACAACCATCAACGGAAAACGGCGCCCAGACCTATCCCGACTGGGAATGATACACCCGTTCATCGCTGGCAGTCCTGTACCCGTAAGCCCCGACCAAAAACGCACCGGCCCAGCTTTGTCAAAAACGTCTCTCCACGTTTCCGGATGGGCGCTCTGCAACGCCTCAAGCGCATCACTCAACAACGTATCCAAAAGGTCGAAAGGCTCGCGATCCAAACCGCGTTTGAAAAAATCTCCGACGACGGGATGCTTCCCAAAAACTCCAAGCTGGGGATCGTGTCCAGGCTCCATGGTTCAGTCCACTGTGGCCGGGCAATTGAACGAGCGCAGTTCAGGCAACCGGAACGGGTTGCTCTGCGCCGAGATGCTGAAACGCAAAACCACAGGTTCTCCGCCAAGGGTGAAATTCAACCGCGTTGAGGCACGCGAGCCACCGCCACCTTGTGCAATGAATTGGCCGAGCGCCCATGGCGATCCTTGTTGAACGCCTGCTGTTCCGCCCCCTTCGCCGCGCACAAAAGCCGCCGTCAAAACGACCGACTCCGCTGCACCCGTCCAAGTATAAGTGCCCGGAACACGTCCATCGAGCGTGAAGCTCTGGTTTCCGATAAGCAGCGTAATATTCTGCAACCGCGGCGAGGCGTTCTCTAACTGGAAATTCAAGCTGATATTCGGTGTCAGACCGCCCGCCGGGAAGAATGCTTCTTGAATTCGCGCTGCGCGGTAGAATTGGTCCAACGTAGCTTGCGACAAGAACCGAGAGATCGAGCTTTCGGGGTCGGGGCTGTATCCGTCCGGCCCTTGAATGACATGATCCGCTAGATAGTCATTAAAGTAGGTGGCCATGCGACCTGTATCCGTGAATAGCGCCGCGAATTCGCCAATTGGCGCATGTCCGCTGCTGTTTTGGAACGGGGCGTTTCCGTCACGTACTCGCGTGCAGAAATTCGTCACGTCAGTCAGAAGCGCGCGGTTCATACGTTCGATCGTCTGGTCACGAACGGTGGACCGAAATTCAGTGTCGGCCTGCTCTAGCATTCTGCGCAATTGCTCGGGCACACCGCTTTGAGACCAAAGGCTCAACTGGTTCACCAAGCGCGTGAACTCTCTTTCGTCATCCCCAATGAGCGCTCCAAGAATTCCGTCGAAGATTCCGACGACTTCGTTGACCAATGGCTCCGGTTGATCCTGCGTCAACCAAATCCGGTGCCAATCAAAAAACGCTTCTTCTATCTCCAAGACGATGCGTTCGCGCGTTTGCAGTGTTTGGACGTTTACATCGGCGCTGGCGGGACCAGACCCGCTCCGCCCCGGCCTAATATTCCGCGCCAATTGCTGCGCGATCAGAGGCGAGTCCGCCAAAACATTGACCGCAACCACCCGCGCAATAGACGTCGCAATCTGGGAATCCCCGAGATCACTTACGGTTTCGGTCAACCCTTCCCCCACGCCACCGTCTTCTTCCGCCTCTTCCACCTCCTCAAAGGAAAATAGCGTGAAATCAGTCACAGCGCGCACCAGATCGCGGACAGGCGAATCCCCTCGGTCGCCCACGTAATCCAGCGCAACATAATCCGCATCGCGGTCGGATGCCGGACGGAACCTTTGGAATTCAAGATCATTCAACATTGCATTCCAAACGGCGACAAAATTGTCCCGGTATTCAAACAACAAACGATCGTCCAATTGCTGGATTTCGGCCAACCGCGTCGCACTTGTCTCCGTATTGCCCAAGACCCAACCGTTTTCCTGCAAATCGTCCAATACTCGGCGCCGCAGCGTCAGGAAACTCGGATACCCATCCATTGTATAAAACCAATTGATGCGGATATCGTTCAGGTCCCGCCCCGAGCGGGACCGGAACACGCGTGCGATCCGGTTAGGATCGCCCATCCCCATCAAGGAAAAGTCGCTCAAACCGATGCCACCGCCCGGACCGGCGGCTTCAGCCTCCGATCGGATCATGCCGAATGCGATTTCCAACGCTGTTTGGCCGTTCAAGAACGCCCGCGCCGCAGTAAGCACTTCGTCCCGCGCCTCAATCAGATCCGAATGGCCAGTCTCTTCGCTCAGCAAAAGCAACGCCTGGAAATCCTGTCGCAAGCGATTTGGGATGCTCCGTTCATTCTCATCCAAATCAAGAAGCGACAATTCAGAGTCTTCTTGGATATAGGTCTCAAACCACCCCAACAGATGCGCGTTAAATGGGTCGGCTAACCCTTCGCCAGCATCCGAATCCGCGCGCCGCGTAGGCCGTTCATCAAGGTGAAGAAGCACATATGTTTTCAGCAGGGAAAAGACCCGGCCGGTATCCCGGTCCTGGATCGCATTGTGAAGTTGACCTTCCACGATCATCACCAATCTCGGGAGCAACAAAACTTCAAGCGCCTCTTCATAAGCGGCAACTGAATTCAGACGAACCTGGGCCCTCGGCTCCACCAAAACGTAGGGCCGCCACCAGGTGGCCCGCTCCTCGGCCCTCGGCTGAAGCCCGAGCGGAAGCTGCCGCAAATCATCCAGGCGTTCCACGATGTTTTGCAGATCGGTATCCAATATCGGTTCAACAAGATTGGCTCGAAAACTGTCTCCGACATATTCTTCGGCTGCCGTAGTGGTTTCGTTAAACAGCGACGATGTTTGCCAGGCCGCCCATCCCGCAATGCCAAGCGACGCAATGGCCGCAAGACATAAAGCCGCAATTCCTGACGCACGCAGCCCCGCTGCCCATCGCACCGCCTTGGCATCGTATGACACCAAGTTGCGCTCCGGAATGATCACTTCGCGGAATAGGTCATGTATGAAATAGCTGACGCCTTCACCCGACATACCCGCCTGCATTGCCATCGTTGGACTACTGTCTTGGACCTCACCTAAAAAGCGGTCGATTGATGTGCCTTCTTGCGTCCCCGAACAAAAGTAAAAGCCACGCAGCATAGAGGCTTCGCTGTGGCGGCTTTTGGCAAAGACACGACGCAGAAAACGGCCGATATCTTCCTTCATACCGCCCAGTTGGCCCGGAAGACTGAACAATGAAATGCGATTGCCCAGGTCGCCTTCATCATTGATGTGATGCAGCATTTTGCCCGACAAGCTCTCTAAAAGCGCGTCATACTCCACCTCGATCTCATCAAGGTTGCCTTCCGCAACGCCACGCTCTTGAAAGGTGACGCCCAGAACCGCGCGGCGCTGCATTTCACCAAATCGCGACACAAATTGGCGAAAACCGCGGATGCGGTCTGCTTTTGTAAACAGGACATAGACCGGAACGTTTACCTTCAGAACGTCCTGGATTTCCTTCAGTCGCTGGCGCGAGGCTTCGATCATTTGGGCCAGACGGTTCTGGTCAGGCTGAATAAAATCCTCGGCAGACACTGCCAAAATAACGCCGTTGATAGGCTGCTTCGGTCTGATCTGCTTGAGCTTGTTCAAAAGCGCAGCCCAGCCTGCGCGATCTACGGCCTCATCACTGTCTTGCGACAGATACCGACCGGCCGTGTCGATCATGATGGCTTCTTCGCCAAACCACCAATCCAAGTTTCGCGTTCCGGCTAGACCCCTGTCGCGTTTTTGTTTTTTCGGGCGGAAAAAATCGATCCCTGACTTTTTGAGGGCGGTGGTCTTTCCAACACCGGGCGGTCCAATAATCACATACCACGGCAGATCATACAGCGTCGCAACACCGTTTGACTCCTTGAGTGACGCCAACGCGCTTTGCATCTCCGCGTTAACGTCATGGGTTTCGTCACCCGCAGGGTCATCAAGGATTTCTTCCTCAAGATCTTCAGCCGCTCGGCGCCGTCGGATGATCCGAACAATCGCCCAAGTCCCCCCGAGCCCCAAGAAAAGCGCGGACAAACCAATCCGCAAACCCCAAACCCATCCACCCGTCAAAAGCGGGCGCAACAAACCTAAAACGATCCAGACGGCTATCGTCAAAAGGACGGTGCCAACTATAATGAAAATGATCGTCCACAGGCCTGGATTCGTTTGTTTTTTCTTCTTTGCGGATCCGCGACGATTGCTCACAAATCTGCCTCCCGCGTGATCCAAACCTCGACCCGGCGATTGGCGGCCTTGCCTTCTTCGGTTGTGTTTTCCGCGATAAAATCCTGCGGACCGCGGCCCTCAATCGTTAGACGTTCAGTGTCAATTCCATTGGCAACCATCACCTCTGCGACCGCTTCCGCACGCGCTTGGGACAGCACCATGTTGTCTTCCACATTCCCATCATTATCGGTGAACCCGACAACAAAAACCGGTCCATCCTGACCACTCAACGCTTCAACAACGCGGTCGATTAAGGCTTGGCCCGCCTCCGTCACAACCGAACTGCCGCTGGCGAACCGAACGGCTGAAAGACGCACTTGAAACGTGACCCAACGTGACAGCACCACAACTACTTATCGGGCAATTACTACGGCCAAAAAGACCTCGATTGTGCCGACTTGATCAACTTCAACAATTTCAGGTTCGGGCTCCGCTCCGCCCGCGGCAATTGCCTCGGCCAAATCGTCAAACGAGCGCGGCGTTATCTCGACTTCACGCAGGGGGATGCCACCGGGACGGTGCAGGTTTTCCAACTCAGTGGAAAGTTCTACGGAATGCCGAGAATTGTAATAGGTCCCCGCTGAAACCGCGCCGACCACCAGAAACGCCGATATTCCGAACAAAGCAAAGAAGGGAACCTGAAAACCACGGCGCTCACGACGCGTCGCAATCGGCTTCCAATTTGGCGAAAGGTCATCGTTGGTCCGACCAAAAACCTGTTCCAGCATCGCGTAAACGTCGCCGCGAACCTCGGCGATCTTATTGCGGCCGTTCGGAAATGGTGACGCGTACTTTCCCTCAAAGCCTAGGCACAGACACAAGTGCTGCAATTGCAGAAGATCGCGCCGTTGCCTGGCAGAGCGCAGCGCATCATGGACCAGGTCGTAGAACTCTTCACCGGCGTTTCGCGATGGAAAGAACCGCCCGACCATCGGCTGTGACATCCAGTAACTCGTATCCACACGATGCAAGTTTTGGACAATGTCATCCGCCAACGCTGCCACTACGAATTGCGCATCGCGCGCATCGTGGTCGCTCACACCTCGGCCCAGCAGGCGATCCCGATAGGTGCGCAGTGTCCGATCGGTGAAATTCATCAACGGCCCAATATCGATGATCACCATCCCAGTTCTCAACCGCCCCAGAAGAATGAGAAGGGCCGTTGCCTCGGCGATCAAAGGATTAGGGGAATTGGGCTCTCCCTCCTCCGCGGCACGAATGGCCTCTTGCATCGGCAAAGTGGCGCGAACCGGTGCGGCGGTCTCGGATGGTTCCGGGTCAACGGGTTGCGAGGGCGGGAAAAGCGGTGTGTTTTCCTTTTGCCCGAAGGGCGATGGCTGACGCCGTTCGGGCGTGACACCGCGCGCGGTCGGCCATTGCATCCGGCCACTATCCTCTTGCCGGGGATTAGCATCTCCCTGCGGTTGTCCGCCGCCGGCCTCCGCGCGACGCCATGCGCGCACAGGCGGCGCACGGTATCCAGACGCAGACGGCCGTGGCGCTGGCTCTGCTGTAGGATATGCGCCTTGGCCGTCCCTATCGCGGCCTTGGCCATACGTCTCATCCACTGGACGTGTTGGTGCGTTCCGCTCATCCATGTGCGGCGGGGTCTGTCGTTGCGGGCCAGGCGCACCCTCATCATACGGGTCGCGGGGGGCTGGCTGACCCGACCCGCCTGTCTGCGCTGACCCGGGCGAACCGTTAGGTCCTGGACCAGGAGGCTCAGGAAACTCTTCTCCGAATGTCGTCTTTTCGTCGTCGCCCGCCACTAACGCGCCTCCGGAACAGCCCAAATCTCCAACTGCAATTCGGGCCAATTGCCCGCAAAATGTAACCCAACCGCAGGGTTAACGGAAAACTCCGCCCAGTACTCTGACGTCTTATCTAAAACAAAATAAACGTTTTCATGCCTGACAAAAATTCCAGGCGGGTTCGGCTTGTGGACAATCGGAACCCCTTTCAGGTTCCTAGCCACAAGGGTCTCCATCACATTTGTCGGACCGATCTTGCAGAATTCTGGGAAGTCACGAACAACGTCGGTTTGCGGCCGATTACACGAGACTTCGACAACAAAGGTTGCATCGCGGAACAGGGCCGGGTTGTCGACCGGCGCCCAATAGCTCTCCTCGCTCAGCCGCTCCAGCGGCAGTCGCGTTGGCCGCCCCAATTCGATGGACAGATACCGCTGTATATCGGTCAACAGCGGCTCAAAACTCTCGCGCAGATCGCCATGGTTATATGGCGCAATGGCCCAATCTCGCGATTGAGGATCTGAAGCATCACAAAATCATATGGTGTGATGGTCCCTCCGCTCCGCGGATCTTCGGCATACCGCGCCAGATCATTCAATTTTGAAGAGATAAATCCAAGGACGCTTCCGAGGTACCCCGCCAACTCAGGATGGGCATTAATGTCGATCGCAGCAGGCACATGTTTGGGGTCAAGCGTCACTTTTTGATCGCGCACCTCCAGCACGCGGGCCAATCTCATGCACAGATGCCCTGGGCGCGGTGTTGACCTTACCACCAGCTCAAATCGCGGATGCGCTAGATCCAATTGGTGTTGTGCGTGACCGTCCGACGCTGAATCGATGACAGCTTCATAGTCCAACACGTAGCGGCTCGCGCCCTCTTCTCCAACCGACGACACTTCGCGCGCCCCCGGCGCACGTTCCGGAAGCGTCAGCCATACATACTGACCCTGTGCATCTTCGGGTACGGTGACCGCCGCTGGAAGCGGCGAGGCATCCGGCATGTCAAATACGGTGCCGTCCTCAAGCGCGCCTACGATCTGACGGAAGGCAACTTTACCCTGATCTTGCGCGCTGGATTGAAACGCCAGGGCGGCAACGCCCCAAGGGTGCGGCGTCATACTTGCAGTGCGCAGCCTTAGGGCGTTCTCGTGATACCGATCTTGTTGCTGCAAGTGTTGGGGCTGAAGAAACATCCCCTCTCGCCACGCGACCTTGCTGTGCCACGACATGCAATGCCCCCCAATTGAACGCTTTGCCAAAGGTCTAGCGGCCCGCAACCTTTGATCATTCTGAAAGTGACAGAGTGCCTGCAACTGTCAAGGCGCAGGCACGCCGTTTCGCAAACTTTAGAATTGCAGACGGAATTGCGCAGTTAAACCAGTGCTTTCAAAATTATCGTCACCAATCCGCCAATCTGCCCGGAAACTCCCGGTCATCGTGATTGGCGTATCGCCCCAATTGGTGTTGCGATTAAAGCCAAGCCCAATCGCAAGCTCCGAATAAGCCGGAAGTGGGTTCGCGGTGATTTCCGTCCGGCCACCGCCCGCATCGACGTAGAACGACGTTTGATCATCGGACAAATTCACGTACCGCGTGAACGAGGCAAATTGCGAGAACTGGCTTTCACCGCTCCGCGATTCCGCAAAGCGCGCCAGCGTCAGACCCGAATAAATGATTGTGTTTGTGTGGCCTTGCACCTCTAGACGGCCGCCATTGGTAAACTGCTCGGTCACAGGCTGGACGTCCGAGATCGAGAAGCCGACGCGCGGGACGAAAACCACATTCGTCAAACCTTCAACCGGAAGGCTCTGACCAAACGCACCAGTCAAAGTGACCGCTTCCTGCTCCACCGTGCCAACTTCTTCGATTTGCGCGACCCTGGTACTGGTGTTGCGCGACACATAGTCGAACTCCAAACGCTCCGCGCGGATCTGCAGGTCAAAGACATAAGGCGCACGCTGGAACACGGCATAAGCGCCGATATATTGCTGGGTGAAGTCACTGGACGCGACCGCCAGGCCGGTGCCGCCATCAGGTGTCGTGTTCGTCAATGAGATATCGCCCTGGTTCACACCAGCGGTGAAGCCCACCACCATGCTGAAGGCGTCCTCGTCGAACAGGTTATCAAAGCACGAGATATCTGCACCGACCTGCACACCCGAGAAGGTTGACGACAGGTTACTCAAGGATCGAACCGTGTTGCCTCCCGGGGATTGTGACAGGTCACCAGTGACGGAAACGTTGCCGCCCAAGAAACGGGCCCAACTGCCGGGCGCGCAGCGATCGTCTTCGGTCACGTTCAACGACCCGGCCGTCAGCGCGCTTGCGGGTCGATTGATAACGGTGGACACGATCGATTGGGTTGCGTTGAGCGTACTTGCAATGGCCAAGAACTGATCACCTAACGTGGCGCGGAGGCCAAAGTTCACACCCGGCGCACCGATCAAGGCCCCGTCGGAATTGTACCCAAGGTCCACAAACTCAAAGCTGTATTCTGCGTCACCCAGCGGAACGTCTAACGCGGTGACCTCCACCGTTGATCCATCGCCAAAACTGACGACCGTGAAATCGCCCGGGCCAAAATAACTGCGGTTTTCGTTGCCTGCGCCCTGGCGTGTCTCATCGTCGAATTGGACGATCAGATTGCCGGTTGCCGTCCCAGTCACAACCAAATGGTCCGATCCGACGATCCCATTGCCCGCCGCATTTTCTGCAAGGTTGATGTTCACAAACAACCGCGACCCAGCGATGAAATTCGCATCGCCATCAACAGTCAGGGTTTCAAAAGGCTCGGTGCCGCCGGTCATTGCCAACGCCGCCGCCGTCAAAGGCGTCGCCGTTACTGCCGACGCAGTCTCCATGTTGATGAAGGAATTGGCACCAAACGTGGCCATACCCCCGGCGCCAACCATCACTTGGTATTCGGCCGCTCCTGTTCCGCCACCAGGACGGACGAGGTTGAAGTCGCCGTTAAAGTTCAGGTTGTGGCCGTTCAAGATCGAGTTTTCGCCCGCGAAAATTGTTGTGCCTGCGGCGAAATCAACCGTCCCATTCGTTGCGGGCGACATCGCCAATTGGGCGCCGGACCCCAAAACGAAGGTGCCACCGTTAAAATCAAAGCTATGGGGCGCGACACCATTCCCGACTGTCAGGATGGAGTTGTCGGCAAGCGTAAAGCGGCCGTCCGCCACCGTAACCGCGCCGCCAATCGTCGCCGCCGCACCGGTCACTGTTGTCGTCGCGCCAGACATCGCCTGCCCGTAGGTGCCGCCGATACTGCCAGAGAGCCCTAGTGCGCCCGTATTGCCGACATTCTGACCAACACCGCCGGTGATGGTCGCCGTGCCGCTGTTGCCTAATCCACCCGTGACAGTGCCTGAAATCCCGATAGTGCCAGCATTCCCCGCGTCCCCCGTCAACGTTCCGGCAATTGTTGCCTGTGATCCCGCAATCGCGTTGCTCAGCGTGCCCGTGCCGTTACCGTTGAGCGTGAACATCCCATCATTGGTGATGTCGCCCGTCATCGTTCCGTTGATGGTCACCGTGCCGTCACTATCCAGCAGCGCTGTCAGCTCACCGGCGGCATCCACATCCAAGGTGCCACCGGCCCCAATGCTAAGCGTCGGCGGAACGGCGGCGCCGGTCGCGCCAATCGTCAATTCGCCGTCGACATCCAAAGTTCCACCATTGATGGCCGTCGCTTGTTCGATGGTGAAATCACTACCCGCATTGATCGTCGTCTCACCCGCAGCCTGAGTGTAGGTACCGCTTATTGTGCCCGCACCGCCCAGATCCACCAGGCCCGCTGTCATCTGCACATTGGCCGTCAGGTCGCCGCCCGCCGTGTGGGTCAACGCCCGCTCCATATCAGCGGTGTCGGCGTCGTTGATGATGAACGTCCCAGTGACGGTGTAATCGCCGCGCAAAACGGTCATCTCACCGCCGGCAGTGATGCCAACGTTGCCCGTCAGCGTTCCGCCGCCGCCCACTTCAAAATCACCCGCAGAAATAGCAACGCCTGTGCCGCCCACGGTCAAATTACTGGCCGTAAGATGCGACAGGATCCCGTTTTCGCC
>ERZ1740067.2715-NODE-2715-length-10514-cov-5.007458_pt1 | contig 10514 bp, 11 predicted proteins | sample MGYA00581736_ERZ1740067 | MGnify/ENA primary metagenome ERZ1740067 (study PRJEB43018, sample SAMN04849236) | marine metagenome | isolation source: floating plastic debris | place: Pacific Ocean | collected 2008-08-27 | study: EMG produced TPA metagenomics... | reverse complement strand
CTATGAAGAAGCCCAGATCTTCTTTCCGGTAGCGGACAGCTTCTCAGAATTCGTGGCGATGCTTGGGCCCGACCCCAACGAAGCCTGATAGTCCGTCTCGCAAGCATCCTCGATTATGCCGCGGACAGCCTGTGTGCTTGCCAAGGTTCGTGGGCCTTTCCTTGGCAAGACGGCATAATCCAAACCTCGGCATTATGCGATTTATGCCGATGTCGGCATAAGGCCCATTGGAGCGGTCACAGGAACCGCTTGGATAGGTTCAAGCCTTTTGGCGACAAGAGCGACTATGCGTTTGAGGAACTTGTGGCGGAGATTGGAGCATGTTTCTTGGGTGCGCAGGTTGGTGTCGAGCCGATCACAGACGAGAGCGCGGCATATATCGAACATTGGTTGAAAGCGATGCGCGAAGACAGCAAGGTGATTTTCAAGGCCGCAGCCAAGGCGCAACAGGCCGCAGATTTCATACTGGATTGCGCCCATAATCCGACCGAAGCAGGGTTCATGACCGCATAACAAAATCTGGCCGTTCATATTGAAGGGCCAGGTATAACCAAAGCGGCGGGCCTTCAAATAGGCCTGCATCCGCCAGACCTGTGTTCCTATCGGTCAAATAGGTTGGGTTTGCTGAATATGTATGTATGTAAGTACGTATTGCAGCGCAGAGGATGGGATATGAGCAATCGGGACACAAAGCTGTTTTCTATGAATATGGAAAAATCACTACACGCCGCATTGAAACGCGCGGCACTGGATCGAGACACGTCAATGGCTGAGCTTGTCGAAAGCGGCTTGAACTCCATTGGTATCGGCAATGAAAAGGACGAGAGCAGTGAAAAAGATAGTCGTCGCAAATAACAAAGGCGGTGTTGGCAAAACGACCATCGCAACACAGATCGCACATTCGCTGGCAGCGCGTGGAAATTCAGTTGTCTGTGTTGACCTTGATAGCCAACGGAACCTTTCGGGTAGTTTGGAAGAGGTGCCAGAACTCGGAAATGCACGAACCATCGTTGAAGATGGCACCGTCATTTCAGTTGATCTTGATTCAGGCCAAATCGGATTGGTGAAGGGTGACGCGGATCTGGCATCGTTCAATGGTGATGAAGTTATCGGCCATGTTTCCAGTAGCCTAAGAGGCATGGAGGGCGCCGATTATTGCGTTATTGATACGCCGCCGAGTTTTTCCGTAGTAGTTTACGGTGCGTTGCTCGCTGCTGACTACTTGTTGGTGCCGATTGAATTGAAGCGTTACAGCCTCGACGGGATCGAAGGCGTGTTAGAGGCGTTTTTCTCTATCAAGGAACATAACGATAGCCTTGAGCTTCTGGGATTGTTGCCGTCGCGTTTTGATGCGGTGAAGGCCATTGAGCGGTCCACCTTGGAAGATGTGGTTGAGGCTTTCCCGCAAATTCTCATTCCACACGCAATCCGCAACCGAACGGCATATGAAGAAGCACAGGCGAACGGCTGGCCCATTTCTGAGGTCAAAACAAAGAGCGGCAAGGAAGCTGCGAAAGAGTTTGCAGCATTCTTCGAATGGCTGTCAGACCGCATTGAATAGAGGGTAATCCTATGGCTAGAAAAACGATTGCTACAATGAACAAACTCGCTGCGGCTGGCAAACTGGACGCGGCTATGGTGAAAAAACCAAGTAACGCCGGTACAGCAGAGATCGACATTGCGAAGATTGCACCTGACCCTGATCAGCCACGCAAGACGTTCGACCAGGCAGCACTCAAAGAGCTTACGAACAATATCATCGAACACGGTGTTTTGCAGCCAATCGTGGTGCAACCCGCTAATGCTGATGGTGTTCATATCATCATCATGGGTGAGCGGCGATACCGTGCTGCGACACAAGCAGGGTTAGGAACAATCCCAGCACTTGTGAAGGAAGCAACCCCTGAATTGCGGGCCATCCAGTTGTCAGAGAACATTCAACGGCAAGAGCTAACGACAATGGAAATTGCGCTCGCAGTGGAGCAAATGAAAACGGATGGCCGAAGCAGAAAGGATATTGCGAAAGCGCTTGGTTGGTCAGAACCGCAGATATCCCACTTTTCCGCCATCCTGAAAATGGAGCCTAAGCTGCAAGCATTGGCCGAAAAGTCGGTTCAAGTTCGTGCATTGAATGATCTTCAAAAGCTATGGTCAAAGGATCAATCAGCCGTCGAGAATTTCATAGACGCTAAGGAACCGGAAGAAATCACGCGCGTAGCTGTTGAAGAACTGAAAACAGAAATCGGTCGCAAGAATGAACCAGCGGGGCAGGGTGATGAGCCGGAGTCTAGCGATAATGCCGCAGCATTGACCGAGTCAGTCACCAAGCCAACAAAGGCCGAAAATGGTCCGAAGGGGCAGATCGTGTTCTTCTGTAAGCAAGGTGATGATATAGGAAGGTTGATGACTGATCAGGCTGCATCATCTGGTAAAGCTGTTATGGTGAGTTTCGACAATGGGGATCGAATAGAGGAAATACTGCTTTCAGACATCAACTTGGTGGAGGCGGTGGAGGTATAAGGACGGAAAACACATGGTGATCGACCTGCTTAGATTTTTGGCTTGGAATGCGCTTGTTCTCTTGCGCTTACCCTTGCGCACGGCGTTCATCGTGTTGGCTTTCATCAGTCTTTTGATGGCAATCGCCGGAGTTATCGCCTTGCCGTTTGGTGGGGTAGGTGGCGAGCCGTTGTGGGCGCAACTGGCAGCAATCTTTGCGCTGTCGATTGGGTTCGCAATCTGGGCCGGTCTGGCTTACCTCTATGATTGCTTGATATTCAAACTCACACCGAAAGACAGAGAGATAATCCTGTCGGAGTGAGGCAGATGATTTGACTGCGATCTAAGGCCCGCTTTGGCGGGCCTTCTCTTTGTCTTCATCTTCGAAAAATATCCACGGGGTTTGGGGCAGTCAGCCCCATTTTCTATGAAAATTGTCGCGCGTGCGCGGCTTCATTCAGATCAGGTAGAAAGAGAAGATGTTACCCGGGGTAACACAGCGGGATGATAAGAAGACTAGGGCAGGATAGGCTTAACGCCAGCATTGTAGCACATTATTGATCATGGCAGAAAAATCAGAAGTCGTCAGAGCGCGTATTTCCACAGCTGCAAAAGCTCGGTTCGAGGCTGTTGCAGCGGAAAACGGTCTGTCTCCGTCTGATTTTCTGCGATTGATGATTGATCAGGTCACGGAAGGAGTTGTTGTTCCGGACAGCATTTCAGGTGCGGAACAAGTGAAGCGCCAACAGAAGGTGACGGTTCGTCTGCCAAGTGATGTGGCCGGACATTTGGCCGATGATGCGAAAGAGCAGGGGGTGACGGCTTCGACCTGGGCGGCGTCGATCCTGATGGCGAAATTTCGTGTAGCGCCTCAGCCTGTGAAGCCACAGAGACAGGCTATTCAGAAATCTTTCCGTCAGCTTAGGGGCATGGCGACTAATACAAACCAGATGGCCGCTTTGATGAACCGGGGCGTGTTCACTGGTGATAGTTATGCGCCGAGCCGTTCCGAGCTGGCCGCATTGCGCACAGGTATTGCTGATTTGCGTGCTGATCTACGGCAGTTCGCGGGTGGGCAATATGCCCTTCAAGTCGTGGGAGGTTTTGATGATGAGTGATTTTGAAAAACCCATTGGGTTCCAAGATTGTTGGACGCCGAGGAAGCCACGTGCGGTACGGTCAAAGGCGGCGGGCTATTTTTCGGTTGGTCAGAGACGTAAGGGAGATGGTGGGGATAACGACGCCCAGAGGCAGTCAGGTGGCCGACAGGGGTTGTCTGCCGCTGATAAGGCGACTTTGGCGCGTGTCGTTCGCGGTGCCCCCGAAGTCATGGTGAAGGTTACGAAGCCTGCAAAGGTTGGGAAGGACGGCAAACAGATTGTGGTTAACCAGCGGACGGAGAGTGTTCGTGTGGCCGCACATATCGACTACATCAGCCGCAATGGGAAGATTGAGTTGGAGACCAGTGACGGTGAGCTGATCAGTGGGAAGGAAGCAGCGTCAGCCTTATCACAAGAATGGCTCATCAGCCATGACGAAGATCGCAAGAACGGTTTTGCCAGTGATCGCACCCGGATCACAACGAGTATGGTCATGTCGATGCCTGCCAAGGTTAATGCTGAGGCTGTTAAAGATGCTGTTCGATCACTGGCAGAAGAAGAGTTCGGCGGACGGCATGATTATGTTATGGCGCTGCATACCGATACCAAGCACCCTCATGTTCATCTGACTGTACGAACCGTTGGTCACGATGGTGTCCGTTTGAATCTGAGGAAAGCCGATCTACAGCATTTACGTGACCAGTTTGCAGAGCGTTTACGTCAACGTGGCATCGAGGCCGAAGCAACGCCTCGTCATGCGCGCGGTGTTACGAAAAAAAGTGAAAGGATGGCGGTCTATAAAGTTCGGCGTAAACCAGATCGAACAGTGAGAACCGACGAAGCGAAGAGAGCCGAGGTTGACCGTGATTTGAACGCGCATGGGGGCAGGTTGCCAGACTACCCTTGGGATCGCGCTCTTTACAGTCGGCGAAACCGGGTAATCAACACGTACATGAAAGCGGCAACCGCATTAGCAAGGTCAGATGATCCCGATGATCAGGCGATTGCACGCGACACAGAGCGGTTTCTGGGGCGTATGACGAGCTTAACGACTGAAAGGGCGCGAATGGCGTCTGAGGCGTCTCAGGAGCGCGTAGGAGGCGATACAGGCGTCATTGAGCGTGATGGGCCGGGCAGAGGGCGTGATGGGGCTGAAAAGCGGCTTAGAGACACTGACAGGGACAAGAGCGACCGGGAGCGGTGACTACGGGTCCGTAAGTATGCCAACGCCTTGCTGTACGATCCGCATATCTGTTGCGGGGTATGGCTTGATAAGGGCTATCGCTTCGTCAGTGGTGCCATTCAGCCATGTATCGTAATCATCAGGATGGAGGATCACTACCATTCGACTTGGATGTATGGGCTTTACAATTTCATTAGCTGTGGTGGTCACGATTGTATGGGTCAGGTTCGTGCTGTCAGGAAGTGCCAGGTCTGACGGCATATTGCGCCATAGACCGGCCATAGCAAACGGAGTGCGTTTTTCTGTACCTGTTAGAGTGAACCAGTAATCGGTCGCGGGTCTTTGACCTTTGGCTTCACGAAAGCTGGTTGCTGGAACGAGACAGCGCCGCTTGTTGAAACTGTCTTTCCAGAGACCTTTGGTCGATATTGTTTCACCTCTGGCGTTATTCCAAGCGTCGGGTTTCAATAGCTTGCCAGTTTTTGAGCTGACCTTTTTCGTGAGGAAGCCCCAGTTCATCTCGATCAGTTCGCGGTTGCCTTCTAGATCAAGACGAACGACCGGCGCGGGGTACTTAGGCCAGATCGCAGGGCGAGGTTCGGCATTCCCAATTTTCGACCGATCAGCTGCAACACTGAAAAGCTGGCGCATGGCCTCAACCGCAGTTGTGTTGGCATATAAATTACACATCAGTCATTCAGACGGTTCACAGTTAAGCATCGGGTGCATCACTTGATCATTTGCACGGATGCCTAGATCTTCGGCTTCACCGCCATTGATTTCCAGCACTGCGATGACATTCGACCCGCCAGATTTGGGCCAGTAGGTTCCAGGCTGCACATCATGCTCGATGCCTGAAATCGTGCCATCCGGTTCGATGAAAATCATATCGAGAGCGATCTTGGTTCCGAGCATCCAAAACCTGGCGCGATGAGGTTCATCATACACAAAGAGCATTCCGGATGAGGCGGCCAAACTTGTTCGACCTGATAGTCCCTCTGCCCGTTCTTGTGAATCGTCAGCTATTTCTACATCAACGATGGCTGGGCCAGTCTGGGTGGAAATTGTAACGGTGTTGCTATCGCAGCCAAGCACTTGGCTGCTTTGAAGCGATATCGCCGTAGCAAGAGCCGCAGAAGCCGGTGTCAATCTCACCGGCTTGGCGTGCGTTCATGTGTGTCGGTCTTTTCCCGTTCGACGGTTTTCGTTCGTTCAGCACCGGTGATCACACGGGCTTTTTCCTCTTGAGAACGAGACACATTGGCAAGTTTTTCGACCGGGATTTTTTTACCGCCAGCAAGTTCTTTCGACATCTGTGTTCTTGCATTGGAAACAGCGATGTTAACGTCAGCCCGATCGACACCTTGTGCCTTCAATTCAGCTTCCATCAATGACAGCTTGCTTGCAGCCCCGCGCACGTCCGGATCGCGCGCGGCTTGTGTAGACTTCATTTTGTCTTCAAGCTCAGTAGCGCGGTCCTGGGTGCGCCGGTCAGGTGTTTCAATCAAGCTGTCATCCTTTCCTTTGTTAGAAGCTGACGTTTGTGGCTCGGCGCGTTTTGTGATTGGTTCCGACCGCGTAAGATCTGGCGTGGTCTTGATTTGCGACCGGTCAATGTCAGATGCAGCCCATTCGCGACGGAATGTATCAATTTGCTTTGTCTCACCTGTTTTTTCATCGCGTTTTTCTACGGTGACTGGTTTACGGCCCGCAGATGTGATTGTTGCAACGTCACCGACCTTGAGCTGATTGTCAGACACCATCGAGGGCAAACCAACGCCCCACATTTTATGCGACCGGCCATCAGCTAGTTCCATCGCCACGAATGGTGTACTCGATGCGCCTTCACGATCTTTATATGGCGCTTCGCCGATGCCGATTATGGTGCCGCGAACGCCTTTGTCGTAGTTAGGGAGTTCTACGACATTTGACTGATCTGTCGGTTTGGCGTTCGTCTCGTTTTGACGCTGGCCCGAGGATTGTTGCGCTTTTTCCTGACCGTCAGCACGTTCAATGACCCGGTAGCCAACCAGTTCACCCCGTCGATCCGCTTCGGCTCGATCTTTGTCGGAAGGTCGATAACCGCGGACTTCAATTCCTTGTGCTTGACCTTCGATCCACATTTCACGGCGAAATTCTTCCGGACCTTTCACGTTCATCTTCGACCAGCCACGATGCGAGGCCAGTTCCACCATGTCCATAGCGGTCGCACGATCTGCATTTTTCGTTCGCAGACTGTCGCCCTGATCTTCTATCGCTGGCCGTTTGTCGTCATACGAACGATAGAGGTCCTGTGCATTTCGGCGTTGTGTGACCACAAACCGATCATCAAATCCGTTTGGTCGTGAAAAAGCGTCATCACAATCAGGGACTTTAATGCTGGGATCAGGCTCAATGACGGATTCGGGTGATTGATCAACTACTGGTTTTTTAACGCTTGTTTGCACCGGCTCTTTGTTGATGGTGGTTGATGGTTCTTCAGCTGAACGTTCTGCAGGGCGTTCTGATGGTTCCTGAAGCACAACAGGTTCGATGGTGTTTTGTTTGCCTGCAATTTCTTTTTCGGCATCAGCTACATTGATCTGCAGAAAGCTACCGTCTTCTTGGGCAGCCTGAAATCGTGATGACCCTAATTCTTTGGCTTTCTCGATGGCCTCTTGTTGATCGCCGAACGTGTAAAGGGTGTCCATTGTTGGGTCATAGAGTTGATACGGAGATTTACCGGTAGGGGTCTGATTATTGTCACTGTCTTGAGCCATAGTAGCTTTCCTTTCGTTTTATGGATTGGTCCGCATTTGTGCGTCTGGTGATACGTCAATGTCGAAAGCTGCCAAGAGTTCGCGTTGCCCGTCTTGGGTGTTCAGACGTCCCGATTTTTTCAGTTCCCCAATCTTATCACGCGCGGAGCTTCTTTGAAGATGCAGGCGCTCAAGAGTGATCTTTGCCGGATCGGCAATCTCATCATCGCTCATTTCGATTTCGGGAGGTTGGCCGTTTGCCACGTTTTCATCACGAAAGCTGGCGAGGGCGGTCAGTCGTTCGAAATTTAGTTTTAGAGCCTCAAAATCAGCCCGAAGCTGCGTGTTCTCGGCTTTCACCGCTTCAATATCAGCTTTGACATCAGCAGGCTTCAAAGAGGCTATTTCAGGGGCAGGGATCAAAGAGCGTTCAAGGAAAGCTGCTTCTGCATAGTAACGCAGCTTGTTTGCTAAGACTGGTGGGTGCCCAGATACCAAAATGATTTCCTTGGTTTGATCCATGGCACGCAGCTCTTGTGGCATCATAAGGTCGCGGCGAGCCTGGCTGGTGTTGACCGATGCGCCCTTTCGTTGAGCAAAGTGCTTCTGCTTTGTTTCACTGGTGGAATCGACACCCCGCGTACCCAAAGTTTCCGACAGTTCTTTCGCGTCCTTTTGCAGCTTTGGGGTATAGACGATTTCAACGCCAGCATTCGCCATGTAAACATCCGCTGCATCTCGGCCGTAAATGTCCGAAAGCTGTGACGGCGACTGCAAAATGGTCAACACCTTCAAGCCATAGCCAGCGAAAAATGCGATCCCGTCTTTGAAGGATTGCATTTTACCTGCGGCGGCAAACTCATCCATACACATCAATACCTTGTACCTGAGGTCCGGATTATGTTCGGGCAACTCCTGCATGTTGGCATCGACGCAAGACTGGAAAAACAGATTAAACAATGGCGACAGACGCGAAATGTTGTTGGGTGTAATCCCCACGTAAATTGTCATCCGCTTCTTTCTAAGGTCAGCGAAATCAAAGTCGGATGCCGAGGTGGCGCGATCCACCAATGGGTTCACGTACAGCCCGAGATGTGACGTGATGCTGCCTTTCACGCCCTCAAAAGTGTTCTCGCTTTTAGACATAAAGTCGTTCAGAACACTTACGGTCTGGATCGAGAGCGGATTACCCTTGGCTTCTCTGTCAGCGATGTGCTTGCGAAAGGTCTTTACGAAATCAGGCGATAGGGTGAGCTGGCGGTAGATTTCACCAAGTGTAAATGGCAATTCTGGCGTCTCAGCGAGATAGCCACCAACACCCACAAAAGCATTTCGGGCCGAGAGGTCAAAGAACGGATCTTTGTCGCTCAATGGAATGAACAACGCGGCCAATCGTTGCAAATCATCCACCTGCATTTCGGTTTGGCGTCGGACGCTTGCGAGAGGGTTCCAGCGGTGGGTGTTGCTAGACGGCTCAAGCGGGTCGAACATGAACACATCCTGGCCGTTCGCTGCCCGAAAACCGGCTGTCTTGGTCCAGTTCTCTTTCTTGATGTCCAAGACCACCGCTGAGTCCGGCCAGTTTAGTAGGTTTGGGATGACAACGCCGACGCCTTTCCCGGAACGCGTCGGAGCGTACAAAATCATATGCTCGGGGCCACCGTATGTGAGAAGGTTCTTGTTGGTTAAACGTCCTTTGTCCGCGACCTTTACAGCACCACCATCTTCGACCTCACGCCCATACTTGCTGACCGGTTTGCCATAGCTTCGGGAGGGGAGGGGACCAGTGAAGCCGCAAACGAGCCCTGCTTTTGCACGAAGGCCCATCTTTTGGATGTCGCGCTTTTCGGCAAATTTCGCTTTGCCGTGCACATCAACGCTGGGTCGATTTACCAAGAAAGCCAGCGCGATCAGCAACGCCGGTGCAATGCCAGCATACCCACCGATCTGAACCCACTTGCTTGTTTCGTTATCGCTATAATCTGATAGGGCAACAGTCGGCCACAACAGCATATCGTTCGGCATTTGAACTGTGAAACCTAGACCCCAACCAAGAGTATATGCTGACAAGACTAGGCCACCAATTACTGCTAGTGCGACAGAAAAACCGATGAAGGTCCATTGCGCCCAGGGCGACATTGTGGGGAATTTTTCCATAATCATGATGCCACCTCGTTCGCGTGTTTACGTGCGGGATCGAAGTAAATTTCTGTGATGCGACGCCCTTGTTCCTGGCGTTTGATCTGCACAACAATATCGACCATCTGGATTAGCATTTGCTCGATTTCTGATCGCGACAGATCACGTCCGGCATCACTTTCTTTCACCAACAACGCGAGCTGGACGAAAGCGAGCATTGCGGAGTCCGCGTGAATAGTCGTGATCGACCCGCAGTGGCCGGTGTTGCCGTTGCGCAGATAATAAAAGGCGGTCGCGTCCCGAAGCTCTTGAAGAAAAATTCGGTCTGGACGCATACGAAGTGAGCTTTCAAGTAGTTCACGTGCTGTGACCTTGGATGCACCTTGCCCACCTTTCGAGTAAATCAGGCGCACATTGTTCGCTTGCGGGATTTCTAGCTCAACTGTGTCTTCAATCGTGATCAAGCGTTCATCAGCTGGAATGAGCGGTATCAGAGCCTTGGAAAAGGTGGTTTTCCCTGTACCAGTTGCCCCCGAAACAAGAATGTTTTTCTTTGATTGTACGGCCTTTGTCAGAAATTCTACCCAACGTTTCGACTTATGCAGCTCGATCAGCTCGCTGTCGTCAGCCGACATTTGGGTCGTATTTGTTGAAACGTTCTCAAACATGCCCATGCCGTGCAATTCAGCTAGCGACCATGTTCTGTTTGACGGACGGCGGATTGTGATGCTCATGGTCCCTGTCGGCACGGCAGGTGGCATCACGATCTGAATGCGTTCTCCGTCTGGTAACGTCCCAGACAAGATAGGGTTAGTACTGCTTATCTCTTGTTTCGTGAAGCTGCCATCAGCCGTC
>ERZ1740067.2712-NODE-2712-length-10519-cov-6.333238_pt1 | contig 10519 bp, 13 predicted proteins | sample MGYA00581736_ERZ1740067 | MGnify/ENA primary metagenome ERZ1740067 (study PRJEB43018, sample SAMN04849236) | marine metagenome | isolation source: floating plastic debris | place: Pacific Ocean | collected 2008-08-27 | study: EMG produced TPA metagenomics... | reverse complement strand
ACACGCAAGTAACCATACCTACCAAAACTTTTACCAGTCAGCTTTTCAATGCCTACCCAAACCCTACCAATGGTCAGGTAACGATTGATTACCAAGTAGGTGCAGAGTGTGGAAAGGTACATATGTATCTGTCGGATATGAATGCCCGTATGGTAAAAATGTTGGTAAACACTGAAATAGATCGTCAGGGGCATTATAAAGTTACCTTTGATACCCAGGACCTTAAGGCAGGAATTTATTTCTACACCTTGCAAATAGGGGATTATACTGAAGTAAAACGCTTAGTAGTAGTGAAGTAATTTGGTCGTTAGACTATCAATATGTGGCTTTCGAAACCCTATCTCAACCATTGAGATAGGGTTTTATTTTTTCTTGCTACTCCTCCAAATACACATCTAACAATCCACCAGGCAAAGTCACCTGAATGATTTTCTGAGCATGGTCAATCGTTTGAATGATTTGGTCTTTGATGTAGGGGATGAGTACTTCTTTGCCCTGATGTTCTACCCCAATCAAATCTTGGTTGGTAGAATCATAAAGTTGCACTACTGGTCCAACCTCCCCTAACTCGGTATCTACTACTTGGTACCCCAATATTTCGTGAAAATAGTACTCCTCACTGTCGGTTTCGGGCAAAATGTCGGTGGGTAACATGAGCTTGTGGCCTACCAAGGTTTTGGCTGCATCTACATCTTCGATTTCTTCAAACTTAAGGCGCACATAGCCTTGTACAAAGCGAATGTTCTCAACAAAGTATGGTACCAATTGCTGGCTCTTATTTACCAAAAAAACCGACTCCAGTTCCTGGTATTCCTCAGGATTGTCCACATCAAATACCGCGTGTACTTCTCCTTTGATCCCATAGGTTTTGGCAATGTAGCCTACTTCATAACAATCATCAAAATTCATGATCTATATTGCTATATGATTAAATTATTTTTACTCAATACTCCATAGTAATTTTAGTCATTGAACTACACATTTAGGCGTAAAAATGAAGCCCTTTTAAAAATAATCGAATCGGCTATGGACTATGGACTGAATGCTGTGGACTATTTGTTGTATTACAGTACAACTAAATCAAAAAAAAACCTTTGCTTTTGAGCTCAAAAGCAAAGGCTAAGAATGAACAAGTGATTTTTCTGAAAAATTCGCAAGTGTTTATTCCGCGTTTTCGGCCTCATTGGTTTCAGCAGCAGCTTCTGCATCACCTCCGGCTTCGCCTTCAGCATCAGCACTTTCTGCTTCAGCTGCTTTGGCCGCTTCTTCTTGTTTTTTCTTAAGTGCTTCGGCACGTTTTGCATTTACTTGAGCTTCTGCATCAAGACGCGCTTTCTTAGCCGCTTCTTTGTCAGAAGACAATTTATCCATACGTGCAGTTACTTTTGCATCTTTGGTAGACTTCCACGCCTCAAATTTTTGAGTAGCTTGGTCTTCAGTAATGGCTCCTTTTCTTACCCCAATCTCGAGGTGCTTGCGAAACATTACGCCACGATAAGAAAGCATTGCGCGAACTGTATCGGTAGGTTGTGCCCCGTCCAATACCCATTTCAACGCTCTTTCTTCGTCTAATACAATAGTAGCAGGAACTGTATGTGGATTGTAAGTTCCAATTTTTTCGATGAAGCGACCATCACGTGGTGCTTTTTGGTCGGCTACTACTACATCGTACAAGGGCTTCTTTTTACGCCCTCTTCTTGCTAATCTGATTCTTACCATATGTAAAAAAATAAATTACCGTGAGTGATAGAACACGTCTATCTATTGGTTTTGGGCTGCAAAGATACTATATTTTTTCAAGATATGCCGTTTCGAATTTAAAACTTTTCTTTAGTTGAGAGTTGATAGATCGTAGTTAGTAGTTTTCTTTAGTCGATAGTCAATGGTCGATGGTCCATAGTTTTTTTGGTTGGGAGTTTTTTGATTGTAGTCCATAGTCCACGGTCGATGGTCCATAGTTTTTCATCGCTTTGCGCAACCATTTAACAATCAGCGTAGCGGAGCAATAGAACCATATTTATTATCATATTTGCGAAAACAAGAATATAATTATCACCTCGCGCAAGATCCTTCCTTCGTCAGGAGAGCTTTAACAATGAGCCGAAGGCGGAACAATGTAACAATAGAAATTAATCATCGCCTCGCGCAGCCATTTAGCCATTAGCCGTAGGCGGAACAATCAGCGAAGCAGAACAATAGAACTGGTTTGGGAAACATTTTGTATTTTTGCAGTTCACTGATAAAAGAAAACACAAGCTAAAACGTTTTTGAAGCGTGAAAAAATACAAAGTGTACTTATTCGTATTACTCATCATTGGAGTAGACCAAGGCACCAAGCTATGGGTACACTTTAATCTGGGGCAGGGTTTTCTACAAGAAATCGTGATTTTCAAGGATTGGCTCAAAATTCAGTATCAGCTCAATCCAGGGATGGCCTTTGGGGTAGAATGGGGAATGGCCTATGGCAAATTGATTTTAACTCTAGCCCGTTTGCTCGCTACCTTGGGGATTTTTTATTATTTGAATAAGCTCATTAAACGACGTGCGCATTCAGGTCTTCTCTTGAGTTTGGCTTTGATTCTGGCAGGAGCCATCGGTAATCTGATCGACAGTGTATTTTATGGAGTCTGGCTAAACAATGCTTCTGAAGGTGCTTTTACCCCTTGGTTTCATGGACAGGTCATTGATATGGTATACATTGATCTGATTGGTGGCTATTTTCCAAGCTGGTGGCCCTTTATCGGAGGGAAATACGCTCCAGCTACGGTTTTTAATATGGCCGATGCCGCTATTTTTATCGGAGTTATTATTATTATTGTACGCCAAAAACATTTCTTTGCCAAAAAGCGCCGAAAAAGGTATTCAACAATGATGTGATTGTGGCAAGGTAAAACGTGTGTGATATGAAGAAAAAGAACAAATTATATAAATTTTATTTACTGAGTTTGGCCGTCATTGTGCTCGATCAGGTAGTAAAGTTGTTGGTACACTACAATATGGATCAAGGATTGGCCGGTGAAATCAAAGTATTTGGCGACTGGTTCAAAATCCATTATGTACTCAATCCAGGTATGGCATTTGGCCTCAAGCTTGGTTCTTCGTATGGAAAGCTCATTTTAACCCTGTTTAGGTTATTAGCCACGGTAGGTATCGCGTGGTATATGTCAGTACTGGTAAAAAAACGGGCCCACTCAGGTTTGGTGTGGTGTGTGGCTTTGATTTTGGCGGGCGCCATTGGCAATGTATTGGATAGCACTTTTTACGGCGTATTTTTACCGGGTAATTTACCAGCAGATGCCCCCACCCCCTGGTTTCACGGTCAAGTGATTGACATGATTTATCTGGATATTTGGGAAGGCCATCTACCCAGTTGGCTGGGAGGACAATATTACGCCTTGTGGCCTATATTTAATATTGCCGATTCTTCTATTTTTATTGGGGTGGCCATTATCTTGATCATGCAACGCCGCTTCTTTAAAGACCCTGCCAAAGAAGATAAAAAAGAAAATACTAGCGAAGCGGCCAAAGATGAACCTACTACGGAGGCTTCTTAGTAAGTAAGTCCAAAAAAACTATAAACAAGGCCGTTCCGGAGATTTCTGGAACGGCCTTGTTTATTTTATAGTGCTTGCCCGAACCCGAACCTTAAAAAATTGGAAAGTTTTTTGAATCCTTCTAACTTGGAATCTTTAAATCACGAACTAACTCTATGACAAGGCTTAAAATTGGCGGAGCAACCCTAAACCAAACTCCTTTGGACTGGGCAAACAACCTTAATAATATAAAGCAGGCTATCAACCAAGCCATCGATCAGAAAGTAGATATCTTATGCCTTCCTGAGCTGTGCATTACCGGATATGGTTGTGAAGATATGTTTTTGAGTGATTGGCTTGCCGTCAAAGCAATGGATCAACTCAAGAAAATTCAGCCCTGGTGTACTGATATTGTAGTAGCAGTGGGCTTGCCTATCCGCTTTGATGGCGATCTGTATGACTGTACCTGCTTGTTGTACAACCAAGAAATATTGGGGTTTTCGGCCAAACAAAACCTGGCCAATGATGGGGTACATTACGAACCACGTTGGTTTAAGCCTTGGCAAGCAGGTAGGGTAGAAACCATTAAAATTGGTAAACAAAAATATCCTTTTGGTGACTTGATTTATTTGGCCAAAAACATAAAAATTGGTTTCGAAATTTGTGAAGATGCCTGGAGTGGTCAAAAACGCCCTGCCCATCAATTAAACAAGCGTAAGGTCCATTTAGTACTCAATCCAAGCGCCAGTCACTTTGCTTTTGGCAAGGCGGCTCACCGTGAAGCATTGATGCTGGAGGCTCAAACTCCTGCTTACATCTATTGTAATTTATTGGGGAACGAGTCGGGTAAAATGATTTACGATGGTCAAGTATTTATTACCCAAGGAAATCAAGTGATTTGTCGTAATGAGTTACTCTCTTTTGAAAATGTAAATCTCACCACAGCAAATATTGATTTCAAGCATCCCGAAAAATCTGATAGCCCTGCTCCCCCTTTGATGCTCACCAAAAATGAAGAATTTGTCAAAGCCCTTTCGTTGGCATTGTTTGACTACATGCGCAAGAGCTACAGCAATGGGTTTGTGTTGTCACTATCGGGTGGAGCCGACTCGTCTGTTTGTGCGGTGATGGTGGGCGAAATGGTTAAAAGAGGGGTAGCGGAACTAGGCTGGAAAAAATTTTTAAACAAAACCAATATCCAGATCGACGAAGATGCTCTGGAGGATGCTTTACGGGAAGAAGACCCACCAGTAAAACACCTTACGAAACACTTACTCACTTGTGTATATCAGTCTTCGGACAACTCGAGTTATCAAACCCTTAATTCGGCCAAGCTTTTGGCTCAAGACTTGGGGGCTACCTTTCATCACTGGAGCATCAAAGAGGATGTCACCAGTTATTCCAAAAAAATAGAATACATCATCAACCAACCCTGAGCTGGCACAAGCATGACATTGCTTTGCAAAATATACAGGCCAGGGCAAGATCTCCCATTATTTGGATGCTCACCAATATCAAAGGGGCTTTGCTCATTGCCACCTCAAATCGTAGTGAAGGCAGTGTGGGCTATACCACCATGGATGGAGATACCTCGGGCAGTATTTCGCCCATTGCTGGAGTAGATAAACAATTTATTCGGGAATGGCTCAGGTGGGCTGAAACTGGACTTGGTTATTCCGAACTCAAGCACGTAAATGGCTTACAACCTACCGCTGAGCTCCGTCCCAAGGATGACGAAAACAACCAGCCTCAAACCGACGAGAAAGACCTGATGCCTTATGAGGTATTGCAAGCCATCGAACGGCTGGCCCTCCACGAAAGGCTGTCACCTCAACAAATATTTGCTACTTTGCAGACACAAGGAACAACCGATGAAGCTTTGCTGAAAACCCACATCCAGAAGTTTTTCCGGCTGTGGAGCCGCAATCAATGGAAACGGGAACGTTTTGCGCCTTCATTTCATTTAGACGATTACAGCATCGATCCACGTAGTTGGTTTCGTTTTCCGATACTTTCGGGAGGATTCAAAGAGGAGTTGGAGGAATTGTAAAGCTTGTGTCGATACCTGACGGGAGAGGGGTGAAACAATACCCCTCAATTTATTGAACAAAGCACTTCAAATGTTTGACCAAGACCAACAATAAGCATAAGCAAGCTAGCATGGTAGAGCAGAGCAGCTTTTATCCAAATATAGCATCTGGTTTTAGGCTATCAACTTTGCGATATTCACTCGAGTCCTAAATACCTCATACACTCTTTTGCGTAATCCTTGCAAATCATACCATTAGTGAGACTTTTTAAGATTTGATTACGTACACCAAGTAAGTAATCAAATGATCAAACAAATGAAAAATTTATACTACTCCTCACTCATTGTATCAATTTGGCTCTTGTGCCTGGGTAGTTGTAAGACTCCACCCTGTAGCATTGAACTAGTTCGCCCTGTCATAGAGCTACGTTTTATAGACGCTACTACCAATGATACCATCAATCCTCAATATGATCAAATATACTCGATAGAAGATAATATTCAAGACCGAAATTATACGGCCTTTGGCAATATAGGCCAAAGTTTTCCTCTATACCTTTCTACCACTAGAGATCAAACTACTTATGTATTTGAAAAAGCCAACCAACCTACTGATACATTGGTGATTCATTACAAGCGTATTTTCATCACCGTTGATCCCCCAGAATGTGGCACCGGGGTTACCGCAGATAATGTAACAATATCACCAAAGTCGACTTTTAAAACAACTCAAATAATGCTCAACGATAATACATTCTTGTCTATTACTTTATAAACCAAGTCATACTACTAGACATTTTGGCTAAAGTTGGCAGTGAAGACACTGCCAACGGCGCGGCCGCCTTCGTTTGTGTCTCCACAAACGAAAAATATCTGGTAGTATGAAACCAAGTATAACAAATAGTGGATATGAGACTTTCATCTGCTTTTGAGCGTATTCTAAGTAAGTAATCAAACTATAAAACGAATGAAACATTGCTACCATCTACCAATCATTCTATTGGTTTTATTTTTTGGTCTCAATGGTTGTCGAGACCGGTGTACTGGCACTACTGAGGAGCCCATACTTCACCTCTCTTTTACCAATGCCGCTGGATCTACCATCACTCCAGGATATAGCCGGGTATATGCAGTAGATGGCAACAATGAAATCAAAGGTGATATTGAGCTTGGTACCAATGTCCGAAGTTACCTGTTGCCTTTTTCTACGTTGGAAAATCAAATTACTTATGTATTCGAACATCCCAATCGCACCAATGACACACTCATTGTAACTTACGATCGAAATTTTAGGTTTGATGATGATCGTGAATGTGGACTGGGTCTTACCCTAGACAATGTAATCCCGTCTTCTCGATCTACTTTTGATTTCCCCAATACCTTTGGCATTCGACAAATTTCCCGAGATAGATATGAATTCACCGTTACTTTTTAGAACACTTTGCCTGATACTATGCATCAGTTCACTGAGTCAGGCCCAGTCCGATACCATTCCAAATAACCATCAATATCGTTCGCTATGGATAGGCTCTGAAATGTTACGTAGCCTTTTTATATTTAACGAAAGCGCTGATGGCAATACCCTCCCAAACAAGGCCTTGGAGCTGAATGTAGCTTATGGCCTCAAACCCCACCTAAGGGCTTATATGCATGTGGGATATGCCAGTTTACAAGGAAGGGTAAAACGAAATCTAGATTATTGGAATGAATCGTTTTACACTCGAGCTGGAATAAAGTACGCTCCTCAAGGCCGTAAAGCAAGATTTATGGTAGGAATTGGAGTGATTTATTATGCACTTCATGAAACTGGAAAATTTGTGGTGGGAGGGCAATATTTTGGGGATGCAGTTTTATTTCCTTACAATGTTTGGTCTACTGGTCTTGGTATTGAATTCCCTTTTGATGTCAGGATTCCGCTTGTTCCCAACCTCGAACTGAAGTTTGATGTATCTCTGAATATAACTTTTAACCCAGCAATGAAAAACGTAAAAGACGATGACTTTGTACGCAATCGTTACTATGTACCAGGAGTCAGCTTGGCCACCATCTCTGAGGATTTTCATTACGGGTTCAATTTAGGCATTGGATTGATTTACCGGATTGATTGGCTTCGTAAAAAATAATCAAACTGTATGATGAAACACTCCCCGATCATTGCTGTACTGGCATTTGTGATGATACTATTTGCTTCGTGTCGAAAGCGCTGTGGGCCTGCCGCTGACTATATTACGCTTACTTTTATTAAGAATGGGCAAAACATCAACCCAGGATACGACCGGGTGTATGGCGTAGACCAACATAACAACATCAAGGAAGATTTGCCCTATGATGATTTTGAAGGGACAATACCTGGTTATAGATTGCCCTTATCGGTCAAGGTACCTCAAGTTACTTTTGTGTTTGAGAAAAATAACCAACCTCAAGATACTTTGATCTTAAAGTATGACCTCAACTTTGGTGTGGATCAAATCGAGTGTATCAACCTTCTCCCTAACCAACTATCTATTTCCAGGCAGTCTACATTGGTTCCGCTTAACCCGTTACATTATCAAAATATTGAAAGTACACCTGAGCCCATCCCAGGTTATACCATCGAAATCAATGCACAATAAATACTTACTGCTCGTTTTATGGATGTTGGCCAGGCCAGCATATGCCCAGTTAGATTCAACTATGGCTCCCAACCATACTTTTGACCCCGCGCCTGCTGCCATTGGGCTCAGGCTTTTACCTTTTGGGGGCAACTTGTTTGTAGAGTTTCATAACCAAGGCCGCTGGCACACCTTTGTCAATGGGGGTATCATACCAACAATGACTTTCTTTTTGACAACCTGGAATATTGGAACGAAACTTTTTATTTGAAAACAGGCCTCCACTATGTAAAATCGCTTCCAGAAGGCCGTTTTGATGAAACCTCTCTGGGGGTCAATTTATTGTATTTTCACTTTCACGAAACGGGCAAACATGTGGTTGGCAACCACTATTATGGCACGGTTGACTTATTACCTTACAACCTTCGTTTTTATGGAGTTGGCCTTGAAATCCCTTGGCGAATTCAGCATTATTATACTGATTTTCTAAGAGTTGGGTTTGAGGTAGCCCTGAGCTTTACCTTTATTCCAAATTTTGCTGAGAAAACAAAAGCCAACCAAACCACTGGGCAACGCTACACTATCCTCAGCGCAGGCTTGGTGCCAATTGGCCAAACCTTACAGTTCAACTCTAACTTTAATTTTATGATCGCTTACGTATTTTAGTTTTGTCAAGTCTTGTACCGTCACTATTGCAACTCCTCACGTTTACCGCTGTCTTTGTCACGAAACACTAAACACTACTCAATATCGTGAAAAGAAAAAAGCTCATTTTAGGAATTATGGTGCTTCTATTGCTAGGAGCAACTGGAGGTTTTGTATACTATGACTATTACCATGCCCCCACACGCCTACTCACTTTTCTGCCCAAAAAGGCTCCCAAGGTGGCCATTCAACCTTTTCGGGGAATAGACCAAGGATCGGTAATGGAAGTAAAAAAAGCGATTGAACGTTATTATGGTTTTCAGGTCACAGTGTTGCCAGATATCTCATTACCTGCTCACGCCAAAAATACGCATATCCTAAAAAAATTTCATTTGAAGCTTCCAGTTCGTTATCGTGCTGATAGCCTGCTTGGCTACTTGTGGGACATCAAGCCACCTGAGTATGACTATGTCATCGGGCTCACCAATCAGGATATATCGACTACCAAGCCCAAAAAACCGAAATGGTTGTACACTGATTGGGGCATTTTTGGCTTGGGTTTTCGCCCAGGTCCCACTTGTATTGTCTCTACTTATCGGCTGTATCGCTACGCAAACCTGGCCCAAATGCGCACCCGTTTGCGCAAAATTGCCATTCACGAACTAGGGCACAACTTGAACCTGAGGCATTGCCCACATAGCAATTGTGTGATGCAAAGTGCCAAGGAGTCGATGAAAACGATTGATACCGAGCCGGAAAGTTTGTGTGATAGTTGTAAAAATATCATAAAGCGAAAGTTTATTGTCAACTTTCCCGAAGAACCAATGGGAAAACTATAAAATCGTTTTTTAAAAAAGTACTTCTTGGCATCGATTAACTCCCTTGGCGGTCATCAAGTAATGTCATGATCAGTTTTTGTGACGTACCTGTTCAAGTAGTGCTCCAAAAGTCATTTTTATTTTTTGAGGAGCATTTCCTTGCTGCGAACGGGCCCCAAACTGCACCATCACTTCGCCCCGCTTTTCTGAAATGACCACTTTAGCGGGGTTACCATATACTTCCAGCCATTCTTGTAGGTCGGTATTGCCCACCTCCAGGTGTTTCAGTGAAATCAATGCCTCATGAAAATCTGCTCGCCCTGAGGCCAGATCAAGCTGCACCAGTATTTTTGAATACGACGAAGATGAATTAGCCAGCTTTTTTTGATCTGAATGAAGCAACCATAATTTATCCGAAGAGACCACCCCTTGGAGTAGATCCAAGTCATTGCCTGCATAAGACCAGCATACATTTCCTTGAAAGTCTAATACCTGAAGAAACTGATCTACGTGGCCTCCACGATCGTGCTCATAAGTTTGCACAAACCCAAAGTAGTCGTCGGTAAAACTCAAAAAATGCTGCCCTCGGTACATGCCATAGCCTCCCATTGGGTTTTTAAATTCCTGAGTCCATTTGTGTTGCCCTTTACAAATAACCGTGTCTACACTATGCATATTTTGACTTCCGGAAGTATGTTTGGCCGATAATTTACACCCAGATTGATGGAGTGCATCTTGGAGAGTAACGAGCTTGTAGTGATTCATATAATTTAGAGGTCGTTTTCAATAATCAGGTGATTTAAGGAGGATACAAAAAATAGTCTCCCCATTAAAGCCAGTGATTTTGCGGATATATAAGGCTATTTAGCCTTCGGCAGAGCTCGGCACAGCAGAGCTGTAGAC